>ENA-OPSY01000052-OPSY01000052.1-human-gut-metagenome-genome-assembly--contig:-NODE-52-length-79022-cov-26.183925_pt1 | contig 79022 bp, 56 predicted proteins | sample MGYA00241464_ERZ501920 | MGnify/ENA primary metagenome ERZ501920 (study PRJEB25962, sample SAMEA2042396) | human gut metagenome | biome: human gut; feature: human-associated habitat; material: faeces...
ATTAAATTACTGAATAACAGTAGATAACGATGTTTTTAAAGGGCGACTAATTAAAAGTAGTTGGATTAGAGATAAATATTTGTTGATTCTAGCAGATAAAATCTGCTGCTTTGTTTACTTAACCTAAAATATGTGCAATGTTATATTTGACGCTGCATAACAAATATACAAAGAAATATGGCGAGACGAAAGATTAAAATAGGGCTTGTTGATGCTGACCTACTTTGTAACGGGACGCGGCATCCTAATCTTGCGCTATTAAAGATTGCCGGATATTTTAAAGATAATGGCTATGTACGGGGATATACTGATGATGCCGATTGCTACGAACTGATTACGAATGAAAGCAACTTTGATGAGTTGCAGAAATATAGCTATTTCTACGTTTCTTGTGTTTTTACTTTCACTATTGATAATCCTCCACTTGTGCTAACAACACTCCTTAATGATAAAAAATTATCAAAGCGTGTCCGTATGGGTGGAACAGGTACTTATGCGAACCTTTCTGAAGATGAAGGTTTTGCAGAGAAACGTGAAGAAGATATGCTCAAATTGGAGAAGGATGCTTTCTTGAATACCTTGAAGAATAAGTCGGGAAGTTACGGAATAGACATGCAGATACAGATGCCAGACTATCATCTGTATGATGATTTCATCAGTGCAATGGAGAACGTGAAGGCATCGGAGGTATATTACAAGGATTACAAAGAATATTCTATTGGTTTCCTTACACGAGGTTGCTTCCGCCGCTGCCCGTTTTGTGTTAACAAGTTGGAACGCAAAGTTATGCCTTATTCCAAACTCAGTGATTTCCTTGATAACGAGATTGACGAGAAAACAGGAAAGCTAAAACGCCCATATATTTATCTTTGGGATGATAATTTCTTGGCATCACCTAAATGGGAGTATTTGCTCGACGAATTGATAGCGACGAAACGTCCTTTTCAATTTAGACAGGGACTTGACGAACGATTGATAGCCCAACATAAGCGTGGAGAAGATATTGCAAGAAAATTGGCTAGTGCTAATTATCATGGGGATTTCATCTTTGCTTTTGACAACTGGTCTGACCGCAAGATTATTGTGAAAGCACTTAAAATTTGGAAGCATTATTGTCCCAAGAAAGAAACAAAGTTTTACTTATTCTGTGGCTTCCGACAGTCTATGAAAGATTACAAGAAGTTTCAATTGGATGTGGCTGAAATATTTATGCGTGTCTGTGTGTTGATGAGATACGGATGTCTACCGTATATCATGCGCCATGAGGATTACAAGAAAGCACCTCTTCCAAACATTTATGTGCAGATAGCCAGATGGTGTAACCAACCTGGTTTTTTCCGCAACTTGTCGTTTTGGCAGTTTTGTTATAAGAACCAAACTTTTTGGGAAGAGCATACTCTTGGTCGTGAACCATCAAAGCTAAAGACTTATGAGGAATTCTTGGTGGATTATAATAACGGATACTATGATGAGATTGGAATTTCCACCCCTCTTAGGACTGTTGTAAATTTCCTTAATCAATTCAAGGAGCATAAAGATTTATTTTTGTCTTTTTTCAATATGTCGTTTAAGCAGATGATAGATCCTAACTTATGGTATCGTGATACAGAGATAACGTTGGGAGGAGTGAAGTTTACCCTAAACAGCGAGTTTTGGGATAACCTAATCGGTAATAGTGCATACGAGCGGGCCTTATTGAAGGTATTCTATACACATAAAGATGTCAGTCTCTTGGAGGATGAAAAGAAAAGTGCTTTGCTTTTAGAAGTTCTAAAAAAATATAAATGTAGTGATATCTTGAAAATTATCAAAGAAGGCTTTGAACCAGCAAAAATCGCTAAGAAGGATATATCACAGTTTAGTGATTTCAAAGATGCATATTATACTGTACCATATATGCTTAAAAATTGTGGGTTAAAAGATGTTGATTACTCAAAGATGGGCTATATGCTACGTGATGAAAAACGTAAGGATGTTGCCGATAAAAAATATGGTGAAAACCACATGAAGACTGCAGCACAGTTGGGACTTTGCAGATTTGAAAAGTGTCGTGGAAATGCAAATGCTTTTGGTTGTTGCTTTGTCGAACTGAGTGAAGTGGATAGAAGAAATATTCTTCCAAAATTATGTTTGTATATACCTTTCATTCAGAATTATTTTATGGCAGGAGCCACGGATGAAGTTCGTGATGAAATACTCAGCATATTGTCTCATAGCACTCAGGTAAGAAGACGTTCTAATATCAATACTATAATTCATACGATAAAGGAATCAATAGATTATGAGCTTTAAGGATTTACATATTAAATCATGTTATGAATCTGGTGTAGATGACATAATAGAGGATTATTATGTGCCTGTCCTTGGTGCAGCGATGCGATATGATAGAATTGCTGGATTCTTTTCATCTACTTCCTTGGCAGTGGCTGCTCGTGGTATAGCCGACTTTATTGTTAATGGGGGAAAAATGAGACTTATTACAAGTCCAAGGCTAAATGGAGAAGATATTGATATTGTTAAGAAGATTGTTGCAGATGATACCTCTCTTACGCCGTCCGACTTTGGTATTGACCTGGATAATCTTGAAAATGAATTTGAGAGAAACCATGTCAAAGCGCTTGGGTGGATGCTTGCATCTGGATTACTTGAGATGAAATTAGCTATTGTCTTTAATGATGATGGTAGCATCTGTGACAATGAAACAATATCCGAGAAAGGACTATTCCATCAGAAGGTCGGAATACTAAAAGATACAGAAGGAAATGAAATGTCGTTTAGTGGCTCTATTAATGAAACCGCTTCAGCATGGGTCAATAATGATGAAGAGTTTAAGGTGTTCAAGGAATGGACGGATGCACGAGAGTATTTTGAGAGAGACAGAAAACGATTTAATGAGATATGGAATGGCGAGCGAAAGAACGTAAAGGTCTTTAATCTACCGTCAGCCATAAAGTCAAATATTGTTCACTATTCTTTAGACTTCGATAGGGAAAGTATCTCTTTGAAGAAATATCGTACTATTCGTTTGAAGGAATTTGATTTCAAGAACGACAAAAAATTGTTCTTCTATCAGGCAGAAGCATTAAATATGTGGAAAGCTAATGATTATAAGCTACTTTTTGAAATGGCAACTGGTACCGGAAAAACCAGAACTGCCATTGCTGGTATAAAGTATCTGAATCAAACAAAGAAACGGCTTATTACAATTATAACTACTCCGCAAAATACGCTTTCTAAACAATGGAAAAATGAAGTGGATGCTCAGAAACTCACTTTTGATGAAAGTGTAATTGTTGATGGTTCCGTGTTTCAATGGGATAGATTGTTGATCAAATTACTGTTAAAGAATGGGGCGGGTATGGCTGATCATATCTGCTTATATACAACGCACAATACCGCTTCTTCCGATAAATTTACGAACGCTATTCAGCAAAATCTTCAAATTGGTACAGATGTTTTGTTCGTAGGTGATGAAACTCATTGGCTGGGAGCACGTAAATTCCAGAATGCATTGTTACCTTGTTACAAATACAGAATAGGACTTAGTGCTACTCCAAGCCGTTGGTTTGACGATGCAGGTACTGCTAAACTCGTAGCTTTTTATGGAAATGCAAATTTTGAGTTTACCATCAAAGATGCATTAACGGAATACAACCCGATGACTGGAAAACATTTTCTTGCAAACTACCATTATCTCATTTCTAAGGTATCGCTTGATGAAGCTGAGACAGAACAATACAAGACTATTTCAGTAAAGATTCGCAAATTATGGAACTTGAAAGATAACAACCCAGATGCTGCTCTGACATTAGAGCGATTGATTGAGAAAAGGGCAAATATCATTAGGAATGCCTCCGCAAAATACAATCAACTGGAGGTAATTCTAGATGAGCTACAGGCAAAAGGTAGAATAGAAAATTTAATCATATTTGTCTCTCCTCAACAAATAATAGAGGTGCTTAATATCCTTGCATCAAAAGGAATTATTTTTCATAAATTGACAGAGAAGGAAGGAACCAAAGTTGAGAAACGCTTTGGAAACAAGTCTGAACGAGAACATATCATATCAAAGTTCAAATCTAAAGACTATCAGGTAATCGTTGCCATCAAGTGTCTAGATGAGGGTATAGATATTCCAACGGCAGATGTGGGAGTATTGATGGCATCCAGTACGAATCCACGTGAATATGTTCAGCGAATAGGTCGTATTATCCGTCAGAGTTCTAACAAACATTCGGCAGAACTATACGATATTTGTGTTGATACGGTACATTCTGTGGGCGATGATTATGCTGAATTTGAACACAAAATAAGAGCGAAAGAACAAATACGTCTCAAAGAAATTGCTGCAAATGCAATCAATTCAATAGATGCGCTAACAATAATAAATTCATTAGATTAATATGGCCATTAACAAAAAGATCCTAGTGAAGATAGCAGATAAGACGAAGTCTGATATTGCTATGCAAAAGAACATAAAGAACGTACTTTCTGGTATAGAAGAAGGTCGTCAAGGTAAACGAATTATTGACAAAATAATGAAATCTATATAATGCTATGAGAATAGAAAGTATTGAAATTCAGAATTTTCGTCAGTATCGAAATCTGTTATTCAAGTTTCCTCATTCCTCTGGAGGAAATGACTTGCATATTATCTTTGCCAACAATGGCGTAGGTAAGACGAATGTGCTCAATGCAATAACCTGGTGCCTTTACGACACAGAAATGCATTTGGGAGATAAAAATACAGCACTAGCCATATTGAACAACCAAAAGGTTCACGAACTACGTATGCATCTTCCAGAAGGTGGAAGTATGATTGGTGATGCAACTGTACGTATTCTTTTCTCATCGGATGATGCTTCTGAGAAAATCCTATTTCAGAGGGTAGGCAAGTTCAACGTAACAAAAGAAGCTGTTATCCTTGTAAATACAGATTTCTCAATCATGCATTTAGTTGATGGAGAATGGAATTCAATAGATGCAGAAGAAGAAACATTGTCACTTGTGAAGAAAAATGTCCCAGAGGAAATACATGAATATATATTTTTCGACGGAGAACACCTTGAAAGCTATTTCAAAGCGGGGCAATTTGAAAATATAAAGAACGGTATAGAAGAACTTACGCAGGCAAAAATAATTGAGAAGGCAGAAGCAGCTTTTAACAATTATTTGATTGGAGTATTAAATCCTCAAATAGCTAATTCTTCTGTCAAGGATATTTCTGCTGCACAGAAAGAGTTGGATAAAATACAGGAAGCCATTGATGCCACTGTAGATTCTATCAATACCCTAACAAGGCAAATCCATAATTGTGATGATGAGATTGCAATACTTGACAATATAATCAGCGGGCATATTCACGTTTCACAGAAAACAGCAAGGTTAAAAGAAATTGATGACTTAATAGAGTCATTGAAGAGTGATATTGCAAAGAAGAGAGCGGAGCTTATGGTGTTTGCTCGTGAATATGTTCAGTACTTTGCCCTATATCCTGCCATCAAAAATCTATATGCATATATAAAGGAGCAAGACAAACACGGTAAGTTGCCACCTCGCATAGATAAATTTCTGCTTAAGGCGATTGAGGAACACAAACATTGCCTGATATGCGATCAAGATTTAAGTGCCCATTCGTATAGTTTTATTAAAGAACTGAGAAAAGAACTTGAAGTGTCATCAGAGACATCTGCTTTATTGAACAAATCGGTTGTGGTATTACGTCAGTATATTGATAAATTGTCACATTATCAGAAACGTCGTACCACTCTTATGGAGGAAGAGAAAGCACTTCGCAAGCAATATAATGAATACATTGAAGAGGAGAAGCAACTGAATATCTATTTGATGAATATCCCTAATGCGGATGCTGTAACTAAGGCTATTGAGAAAAAGAAAGAATATCGTCAGAAACGTGACGATATAGTTGCCAAGAAAGGTGTTGAAGAGGAACATAAAAAAGTACTCGAGAATCAGCTATATAATCAATCTAAATCGCTTAAATCGCTCATCGAAAAGAATCAGCAGCTCGAAAAAATAAATAAGCAGGCAGACTATTGTAAGAAATGCCGAAACATTTTAAAAGAAACACGTCTTGACTTGCTAGAAGAGAGCCGTCGGGAAATGGAACAAGAGACATTCGATACATTCACTCGACTATTATGGAAGAAAGATGCTTTCTCTAAAGTAGAAATCCTTGAGGATTACACATTTCGTCTGCTAGACAAATATGGTTCGCAGACACTTGGTTCTTGTAGTGCTGCGGAACGAGCTCTGTTAGCCCTATCGTTTACACTAGCCTTACAGAAGGTATCGATGCATGACTCCCTATTATTTATCGACACACCTATTGGCCGCGTAGATCAGGACAATCGTCTGAATTTTGTTAATACACTTTGCGAAATAGCCAAGACGAAACAAGTGATACTGACGTTCACACCTGTAGAATATGACGATAAAGTGGCGGTTGCTTTACAAGGCCAATATGCCTCGTTTAGCATGTTAGAAATCGAAGATGGTATAACAGTAATTAAGTAAAATTATGGCAAGAGTTACATTAAATATAGCAAAAGTATACGATGAAAGTTTTATTGAAAATATCGAGAAGACAAAGTATTTCCAACTCCACAAAAACGCGGCAACGCGCACAGATCTCTATTGTTTTGCCATAGCACTCTGTGAGATGGAGGGGAGAGAACCTACACCTATATCAATGGTTGGCGCAACGAAATCCATTGTACGTACAGAGTTTCTTACCAACGTAGAACCGCTACTTTCGTGTCTGTACTATGATAAAGAACTGAAAGACAATCCCGAGAACATTGATAATATTTGTAATCGCGACGAGGTTTACAACCTTGCAGAGAAGTGCGCAAATACAGGTTTCGGTATCCTAAAAGAATACATGGAGAACCTCGACGAAGAAACTTTGTTTTATAAGCTAATAAGCTATATGGATAAGAGATACGAGGAGATAAAGGATGAACTTTGTTCTATCGTATAGCTTAGTTGGAAATGATTCGTTAATAATGTGAGTTTGATGAATTGTACTCGCAACATTGATGCTAAACTTCTTTGTAAAGCTGCAGTATGCCAGCAATTGCACTCAAATTTATAAAGAAATTATTAAAGCGTCAGTGTTTAGAAAGTTTTACTTGTGCAATATTGCTGAGTTTGTGATTGATTGCCATAATGGGTCTGTTTAATGAGAAGAAGTTTGTCTGAAACATACATCAACGCTCAATTACTCGTGAAGAATATGAAAAAGGAATGTGAGTTTATTATTAATAAAATATATCCTGACGATTGGGAAGAATATAATGAAAAAGAACAAGAAAAGAAAGAAAAAGAATTTGATGTAGCATTATTCTTTTTAGATAATTATCATCCAATCAGAGAAACTTTTAAAGGAGCAAATTGTCTTTGCGTAGAATCTCATGAAGGGCCAGATTTTTTTGTTTCTTCAAATGAAGAATCATCTGAAATATTTGGTTTAGAAATAACGGATTGTTATATAAATACAGAACGTAATCGTAATTTTTCGAGTGTACATTCAGATTTAGAAAAAGTATGTAAAGAAGTTATTAATGATATTAAGGCGACAGTTAATATTAATTCATATAAAAAAATAAATTATATCAGTGCTACTTTTACTCACGAAGTGATGACTGGTGAGTATTTTGATAAAAAAAGATTAAAATCAGAATTGAGAGATTTTATCTTTGATAAGAGCAAACATAATGGAGAATATGTGTGCCAAGTTGATGTAGGATATTCTGCCTTTTATCCTGAAAATTCCCCCAAGATATTAGTTTATTCCAACATGGCATATATTGTTCCTCGTATTTGCGATGTAGTACAAATGCAAAAAGAAGCAGGTATTGATGATAATGATCCTGTGCTTAGAAGTATTGCAGTAAAAGAAAAAAAATTGGTTGATTATAAACTTAATTGTAAAAGTTCAGTACATGAATGGTGGTTATGTATAAATATACCCAAAAGTGCATTTATGAATCCTATTTCATATCATCTACCTAAAAATTTTACAAGTAAATATGATAAAATATTTTTAGTCGCTGAATCATTTTACGGGTGTGGTGTCCACAAAATTTATGGTACGTAAATTAATTATTATGTTTTTTAGGTGTTTTATATGGAACCATGTATAAATAAGATTTCTTGGTAGAAGATATAGTTAAGAATAACAAGTATTTAGAATTGAAATTAAATATAAAATAGCTCTTTCATGGAAGCAAAAAAACGAATATTCAAGGAGATGTTAGAGAAAGTCTCCATTCCAGTAACACTCCCAGCTGAGGATGAAAAAGTATTACTGATTCCAATGCTTGAATATTTATATTGTATAACACCAACACGATTATTCAGGTATCGAGATTGCTCTGAAAGACAATTTGATGCTTTTTATAACGATAGAATATATGCCGTTAATCCACAAATGTTTAACGATCCATACGATTGTCTTATACGATATGATAAAAGTTATCTGTATGATTCCATAATAAGAGGGACCTCAAAAGAAAATATAAAGCAATTAAGAGATAAGTTAAAAAATGGAGAAACTTTCCCTGAACCATTGAAATCTATATATGGTGACAAACAAGTAGAAATTATCAAAGATACTATTTATAATGCAACTGATGATAATTTAGACCAATTGGAGGCTGCTTTTGAGGTTAATAAGAAAGATTTCTTCAATAATATAGATGCAATTCTAAAACAGGCTGAAGATTATCTTAGGCGTAATACATTTGTTGCATGCTTTAGTGAAACAGTAAAATCAATAACCATGTGGTCTCATTATGCAGACTCGCATAAAGGTTTTGTTTTAGAATATGACCTAAAAAATTTAAATTATAAATGTAATACATGCGACAAAAAAGATTTTTGCAATGAAAGAGTTGTTTACAATCTTTATCCCGTTTTATATGATAATAGAAGGTATGATGCGACATCATTTGTAGAAAGTTATTTAGGTTTATCATTTGGATTAGATATGAAAATTCATGATAAAATGTATTATACTAAGGCAGCTCTTTACAAATCTCCTCAATGGCAATATGAAAAAGAATGGAGACTTTTTTTAAATAAAAAAAATACAATCGGCCAATCTTGTTTAAATATAATAATAAAACCTATCGCTATTTATTATGGTAAAGATATGTCTGACATAAACAAAAAAATATTAAGCGAAATGGCAAAGGAGAAAGGGTTAAAAGAATACCAGATGTATATTGATACGCAATCAGACAGATACTCGATGAAGTATAGAAAGATATAAAATTCGTATTTTGTATACTTATAGAAGATTTTATATCTTCACAAAATAATAAGAATAATAGATAAATAGAACTTACATGATTTAAGAATATTTCTGTAAATAACTTATTTTAAGTACTTTCTACAAAAACAGAATGAAATACATGTATGATATGATTACTTTAAGAGATGGATTATCAATAGGTGGAACTTCTCCAACAAGGGTAAATTGTAATATTGGGTGTAATAAGCCATCAGATTATGAATATGAAAAGAAGAAACTTCTTTCGATAAAAGAAAATGGGGTTTTGCCCGATATGATGATGGATTTGAGTTTGGTTGATTTATCAAGTCCATTGTATAATACTATAAGAGATGAATTAAAATTACCATTTGGAACTGTATTATCTTATCATGGATTCAAAAAAGATTATGGTCTGTCATGGGATGTTATAAGGAATAATCTTTTAAAGTTGTGTGATGCAGGTCTGTCATTTGTCACCATTCATTTTACAGCAGATACAGATTTATTGTCAAAAGCAAATATTGAAAGGTGTATTCCATTTACAAGCCGAGGTGGAGGAATTGTTCTTTATGACACGATTTTGAATGGAAGAAAAGATAATATCTTTAGAGAAAAAATTGATGAATTAATAGATATTGTACTACAATATGACGTAGCAATTAGTTTGGGCTCTACTTTTAGGCCTGGGACTATTCTGGATGCTTGTGATAATGTTCACATTGAAGAAACGAAACGACAGTTGTCAATCTGTAAATATTTACAGAAAAATGGAGTTAAAACTATGGTGGAAAACATTGGGCATATATCATTGGATAAACTCGCTAAACATGCAGAACTTCTTAAAGAATTTCATGCTCCAATAATGCCGTTGGGACCATTACCTACAGATACAGCTGTAAATCAAGATCATATAGCTAATGCCATAGGTGCGGCTTTTGGTGCTTATCTTGGAGTAACTCATGTAATTAATTCTGTAACACGTTACGAACATTCACATTCCTTGATTACTCCAGAAGTAACATTAGAAGCAATTCGTTCAGCTAAACTTGCAGCTCATATTGTAGATTTGTCAAGGAATGTCCATGATGTATTAATTGAAGAAAAAAGAATAACAGATAAAAGAAAAAATCTACATAGCTGTATTTCTGATGGAACAGCATGTATCCGTTGTAGTAATGTTTGTCCTTTAAAGATACTATTAAATGATTGAAATTGGTAATCTTTCAGATTTTAATATTGTACGTAAACGCAATTTGTCAGATTGTAAAGATGAAGAGCTTGTACGTATTGTGCAAGAGAATTCATCATCTTTCAGTTCTATAATTTTTTTACTTACAGAAACTACGCGTTTTTATACAGAGAACTTTAACGAACTTCAAAATGCCATAAAACGAGAAAAACGTCTTGTTGTCTTTGAGACCCCAAGTAGAGTTTTAATGACACACGAATATACTGTAGAAGGTGTTGGTAGTCTTGAGGATGGTTTTTATTTTTTATTTAATGCAACAGAACGTTTGAGTTGGTTAAGAATTACTATAGAAGAACATAGAGTTTCAATTGCGTCAAAGTATAAAATTCTATCTTATTTAAAAAACAAATTAGGTGATGAAATAAAGAAAATGGCCAACATACTTGGTGAAGAAGAGGATGTGATAGTCAATAGACTTTATGAAGCATCTGACGGGAAGCCATGTTTTATAGAGTTTAATAAGAAAGATAATAAAGGACAACAAAGTTTACTTATTAGTGCAACATTTTTTGATTCAATACGCAATAAAAAGAAATTAGACAATGCTCGCTGTTGGTCACCACTGAAAGAAAAAATCTTGAAATATAACTATAGCACGTTATCCAAAAATGCAAGCTCATGGATATATTTTAAAGCTCCTGCTAACTTTGTCTTGTCTGTAGATTATAAATTAGATCCTAAATATATAGAGGTCTCTCCAAGTAATGATGATGAAATTACATCGCTTGTTTTGAGGCCTGGTGGTGAATCTTTATCAGTTAATTTTAAAATATCAATAAATGTTCCAACAGCCCTTAAATGGTGGTATAATGGTATATTTTATATTGCTCTTTTGGCTTTTATCGCTTGTTTGATTTCTTTATGCTATTCTATTTCTGGAGGGCAAATTTCAGAAAATCTTATTAATACTTTAAATAGTTGTGTTTTTGCTATTATTGGAGCATTGATTGCAACTAGGGGATGGCTAATGTCAGAGGAACAGGTAATGAAGACTATTTCAAATTGGTATACATCTTTTGTATGTTCTTTTATCATTCTAGTTATAGCAATGTCTTTTATTTCGAAATTTTCGATACAAAATAACAAAGGAGAACAGAATAAAACATTAAAAATTGAAGAAAGCTCTAATCGTGTAATACATGATTCTTTATTAAATTATGATTTTTATAAACCTTATTCTTGGGAAAAGAATATAATTGATAAAATACGAAAGGAATAATATCTATAAATCAATTATATTTGTGGTGCATAATAAGTTTATCTTATAAACAGATTGAGAAAGTTCAATATAATCTGTAAATAGATCTTATATTAGTTTCAGAAATAAAGGAATATTAGATTAAGAATAGTCATTGGTAGTATATGACAATAAATAATTTGCTGAACGTCAAGTCTCGTGATGAACTGCGCGAATGGCTGATGCAGAATCATGATAAGGAGCCGGAATGTTGGGTAGTGGTAAAACGTGGAAGACCTGTTGACGACGGCACGTTTTGGTATATAGATGCTGTAGAAGAGGCGATGTGCTTCGGATGGATAGACAGCACGACAAAGAAGCTGGCAGACGGGGTGACGGCACAGAGGCTGTGCCCGAGAAAGCGGCGCAGCAACTGGTCGGAACTGAACAAGGAAAGATGTCGCAGGATGGAACGGCTCGGGCTGATGACCGACGCCGGCAGAGCCGTGTTGCCGGATATGACGGACAAGGGCTTTGTGATAGACGATGATGTAATGAAAGAATTGAAGTCGGACCCTGTAGTGTGGCATAATTTCTGCCGCCTGCCCGAGCTGTATAAGCGTGTGCGCATTGACACCATACAGATAAAGAAACGTCAGCCCGAGCTGTTCAGAAAGCGGCTTGACAAATTTATAGAAAACACCCGAAAAGGCATTATGTATGGTGAGTGGAACGATAACGGCAGACTGCTGATGTAATCAGCGTATGTTTCCTTATTAGAGCGTCAAAAAAAGTTCTGCAAAAGGCATCCGCAATACAGAAAGATTCTATAATTTTGTATTCTATTATTATTTGTTTAAAACATTGAGCTAATCCGGCAGAACGGATTTCCGTTATATGTGAAAATAACTATAGTAAACGCAATTTGGTGTATTACCGCAAATTATATTTGCATATCAAGAATCCGGAGATTGAGAACACACGTGTTCACAATCTGATATGATAGAACATCAGACGTATCATGAACGAGGTAGAGCCGGAAGCAAGGAAAATGTATCTGAAGAAGGATTCAGAGCAGATATAGAGCGTAAGGACTTTAAGCTGTAATATAAAAATGTGAGTTAAATACAAATAACCACACGTGGATAAAATCTAATTAATGTGCAGGGCGGGTGTGTACATCTTAATGTCACTTTGTTGCCGGCATATGTATAAAATTATAATGACATGAGAATATTTATCGCAATACGATTTACTGAAGCGTTCAAGTCTTCAATATTGGATGCACAGGACGGACTGAAGGAATATGGAGTAAGGGGCAACTATACGCAGCCGGAGAACCTGCATCTTACGTTGGCATTTATCGGCGAGACGGAAAGAGTGGAGGAGATAAAGGCAGCTGTTGATGCCGTTAAGTTTGAGCCGTTTGTAATCAGAACGGGCAAGATGGGATGCTTTAACGGCAGAAGCAGGGTGGTATGGCTCGGCATAGAAGGCGAGGACAAGGTGAAGGCTATAGCGCAGCAGCTGAGACGAAATCTTGACCAACGCGGCATTGACTATGCAAAGGGCAAGTTCAGTCCGCATATCACTCTTGTGCGCCAACCGTCGGAAATGCCTCTTGACATCGACGTGGAGAGCGAAGGCATGACTGTAAGCAAGATTTATGTAATGAAGTCGGAACGGATCAATGGACGGCTCGTTTATACGGCCTTGTAATTGCTTGATGATAAATCAGCGCAACTGAGCCTGAAGAATAGAGAGAGAGTTTTGGCATTATAAAATTACGAACTGATTCATAATTATAATTTGATTGCAGTTACAGGTTGAATTTTGAAAATAGTTAAAGTTATTATGAAACTTAGACGCATAATATTATTTTATTTTGTATGCCTCGTAGGTGTTGTCAGTGCATTTGCCGCAAACGGTCATGAGATAAGATTTATTTATTGTTCTGACCTTCACTACGGAATAAAGCGACAGTTTAGAGGAGATAAGGTTGATGCCTATAAGGTCATTGGCGAGATGGTGAAGTCGTTTTATCTGCTCAATAAAACAGATTTGCCCTCTGACGGAGGAGTTGGTGAGGGAACAAAGTTTGGCGAGCCGGATTTTGTTGTGTGTACTGGCGATATATCGAACAGAATGCATGATGAGGTGTGGCAGGCATGTAGATCATGGAGGCAGTTTGAAAAAGACTGGATAGAAACACTCGGATGTCCCATATATCTTGTTCCCGGTAATCATGACATATCAAATGCCATAGGATATCCGAAGAAACTTACACCTGCCAAGGATGAAACAAGTGCTATAGAAATATACAATCATAACATGCCGGAATTTGGCAGTCGGAAAATTTCGTCTTTTGATTATACAGCCAATAAAGTTCATTACACTTTTATAAAAGACAATCTCCGGTTTGCCTTTGTGGGGATATGGCCGGACGGTTTTATGCGTTGTTGGTTAGACAGCATATTTAAAGATGACCCGGCAACATCCACAATACTCTTCGCACATGATCCGGTTGAGGCTGATGCCAAACACTTTACAAATCCTAACTTTCCGTATGACATAAACAGTAAGGATAAATTTGAAAACCTGTTGGGCGATACGTGTAGCGTAAATGCCATTGACATGAGGCCTGTTGGCAACTGGAACAGGCTGGAGAGGTTTGTAAAGTCTCATCCTCAGATAAAGGCATATTTCCACGGAGACTGCAACTATAATGAATTCTATGACTGGAAGGGCACGGAGGGAAGCATATCCTTGCCTGTGTTCAGGGTTGACTCGCCGATGAAGGGAGAGTTGTCGGCAGACGATGAAAGCCTGCTTTCATATCAGGTGGTATGCATAGATACAGAAAGCAGGGTCATAACAGTGAGGGAATGTCTTTGGAATAGAGATGGTAAGACTTCTGTAAATTGGGGCAAGATAAGGAGCATTTCATATTGATGATGTCAGGTGATGACCTTATGGTTATTTATCTTTGATAAAAGCAGTTTTTAACCTATCTCCCGCGTGAAAGATTATTGTTGCAGATATCTGCCGCTTCTGACAAAATCAACAAGTTGCTGCTCGTATTCTGCTTCGCCCTGAATGTAATATTTACGGCTTACATGCTGAAACTTCTCGTATATCTTTTCGGCCTTGCTGCTGTCTGCTTCGTGTATCATGGCGAGGGCGTATTGAACGCGCAGGGCTGAAGGACGGAAGACAGACTGCACTTGCAGGTATTTGCTGATTGACTTGTCAAGTAGCCTGTTGATGTCTTCAGGATAGTGGGGACGTATCAGCGTGAGGTAAATGCGTTCCAAGGTCAGTTCGTTGCGGTAGATAGTAACCATCCGGCTCATGTGCGGCTCGGCGCGCTGCATGATGGCGTTGGCCTTGCCGAAGTCCATGTGCAGCATGGCTAACGACAAGTCGGACGAAAGTGCCATGACGTGTATGGGGTTGCTGAAGTTGATGTCGCGGTCGTCGCACATGTATGTCATGGCCTCAAGCCGTGATGTGTCGTTCTGCATAAGATATCCGATGAGGCGCATGGAGCGCAGAAACACCATCGTGGAAAACTCGTCTTTGTGAAGATTGAGCATGTTGAGCCCGTCGTTGGGCAGCCCGGCCAGCTTGTTCGGGATGCCGTTCATGACAATGAGATACAGTCCGGAGATGATGATGCACAGCAGAAAGACCGTTGTGACTAGCGAATGATGTGCCGACGGCATGAACATAATAACAGATGCAATCACCGTGAGCAGAAGGTTGGCCAACACGCCGCCAGCATTATATAGGGCTATGCCGAAGGGCGTGTCGCCGTTTTCGGGCGGCAGCATAAGACACTGGCCTGCGGCTCCGGCCATACTGAAGCGCGACAGGCGGAAACGGCCGTCGCGACGGCTCAGGACAACGCCCATGATCATAAACGACAGAAACTTCCAGCCGCGCGCCATGGCAGCAAGCATGTGGCCTGCTTCGTGGATGACGATGTGTATGATGAAAGATAGAATGAAGAATATCGCTGCCAGGAGTATCGTGAGAAACACGTCGGCGGCTGATATGTCGGCATGAAGCGCAGGCTTGATGATTTTGCCTATGACGAATCCAACCCCGAAGCCTATGGCTATTCCGCCAATAAATAATGCTGCTATGCGTAATGTCTTGTGGAGAAATGTCTTTTTTATGTTTCCCATGTTTCAGTGTATATTCTTTTGTCTGACTTATTTCGTTCGCGGCTCTGTTGCACAAGAGCCATTGTTTCAGTGATGCTGACGGCACCGGCATCTCATGATGCTGCAAAGATAGCGTAATAAATTTAAGAAATAAAACGGAAGACGAAACTTTTGTACAGCAGTAACAGAGATGTAATGTAAATTGGTTATTAGACCACACATAGTTTTATCAATTTTGTGCATTAATGTTTTCAGCCCGTCTTATTGTTTGCTTTTTCTTGACATAGCCCGCTATATCAAGAAAAATCTTACGAAAATCAGCTTAATGTAAAGCCAAAATACAGACCGGATTATAATAAGCAATTTGGATGAAAAATAGGGGCTGTGCCTATTTTGCGCACAACCCCTATGAAAACTATTTGTGAAATTGTTATTTAACGACAAACTTCATTGTATTTACATTACCGTCGATGTAAACTTTAACGATGTAAACACCTGCCGGAACATTGCCAAGGCTGTAACTGCCTGGAGCAACCTCGGTGGCAGCGACTGCCATTCCGCCTGTTGAGAATACTTCGATGTAGTCGTATTCTCCGTTAACAGTAATAGAGCGTCCGTCAGCAGAGATGTTAAAGCCGCCATTCTCAACAGAAACAATGCCACTAGCGTCAACAGAGAAGTCGATAGTGCTCATTTCTGTCTTTCCTGAAGTGTAAGATGCTATCACGCCTGCAGTGTGATTGCCTGCACTAAGGTTTGTGAACGTGTATGTAGTAGCATCTTGTTGAGCAACCTTATTGCCGTCAAGGTAAACCTCATATAAACCGTCTAAAGAAGGAGAACGCAGAGACGGAGATTTATAACCTGTATTTCTGCTTATGTAAGCTGGTGCAGCCAATGCATCTGCGAGTCCGTAGCGTACATCGTCAATGCGGAATACGCGTTTTTGGTCTGATATGCAGCGTATTGCCACATATTTGGCTTCTTTTGGTATGTCATATGAATATTGCATCCAATAGCTCTGTGCCTCAGTTGCCTCCTGTACCTTTACAAAGCTTTCCGGCTGCATGTCGGTTGTTGAATACAGAACCTCAAAGTTTTCAAGATAAGAATAGTCTGCGCTTGCAGCATAGAATGTGAACTTGAAGTCTTCCTTGAAGTAGAGCTTAGGAGTGATCATCCAGTCGTCATTAGAGTCTCCATAAGAAGCCCATGCTGTCTGGCATTTGCTTCCGTTGTATGGTGCAAGATAAGATATATCTGTAGATGAAGGCGTAGTAGCGCTCTGGTTGAAAACCATGTATGCCATAGGCTCAAATATACCCGGCCATTCATATCCCATGAGTCCGCCAGTCTCGCAACCATCGCCGTCGATATACTGCCATCCGATAGCGCCCGGAGAGTTTATTGCGAAGTCTTCATGGCTTTCAAAGTCATCAAAGAACACGTTAGGATAATTCCACATAAATACGCGCTCATTGCCGTTGGCACCCTCCTCAATTATCAGGTTGTAAGGCTTAACTCTATTTTCAGTGATGTTATATGCAAATTCGTAAGAGTCGTCAGTGCTTACATTTATCTTATCAGTATGCGTGTTGAAGCCGTCGAGGACGATGCTCATGTCATAGACGCTCTTCAATACATTCTCTATCACAACGACTCCTGCATCATCGGCTGTGCCTGTGTACTGGTGAATTCCGTCTGAAATAACGACATGTGCGCCGTAAGCCTCATTTTCAGGAGTGTCTGTAGTTATACGGAATGTAATATCTGTGTTCATTTTATTTCCGATAGTGTCTGAAACAGACGCTGTTGCAAGATCGCCACCTGTGTATACCGCTTTTACCGCATAAGCGTAAACGCCTTGTTCCATGCTTTGCCAGTCTTTGTCTTCATAACTGCGTGCCTGCTGATTTTCAGAAAGCAGCTTCCAGTTTGCCTCGTTGGCAATGTCTGATGACTTCATTCTGTAGACATTATAGCGTATGCGGCTCTGCGGAGTCTTCATCATTGGAGATTCATCAAGATTAGGCTGAACATCACAGTCTCTTGACTCAAGCTCAACGTAAGTAGCGTTGTTGTCAGCGCTGTTTCTGTATACGAAACGTTTAGCATTGTTTGCAGCAGACTTGAATTCTGTAGAGTCTTCAGGCACTGTAAACGGAGCGGCTATAGGACGAATGAGGAAGTTGTTGTGGAATCTTTCGTCAGCCTGTCCTTCAAGATAAAGATACTCTCCCGTAGTATAATCAGCAGTGAAGCAGTTTACGCCTTCCACGAAAGGATACTTCTCTTTGTCTCCGGCACCGTCAATGCCGACAGTCATGCCAACGTAATTAGAGTTAGATATAGCCAGATAATAGCCGTTGGGGGCGTCTACTGGAGCTGGCAGTGTGTATGAGTTCCACTGTCCGTCTGTAGCCTGTACATAGGTGTTCTGGTAGAGCAACTTGTCGGTTGGCTCTCCGTTTTCGTCAAGATCGAAGATGTTCAGACGGACGCTGTACATACTAGAAGCTGAGTTAACAAAGAATTCTACTCCGTGTATGCTTGAAGGTTCGCGTTTTACAACACCGAACATCGAATTTTCTGTTGCAGTTCCAATTCCAACTGATGTGGTCAGGGTTCCGTCGTCAATGCGCTGCAATATTGCGTCGTTGGCAGGAGCGTTCCATGTTACATTAGCAGAGGTTCCGTCTTCAATGACAGTAACCTTGCCGGCTGGCTTCTGGTTGTCAAGAAGTGTTATTGTACCAAGGTCTGTGTCGCTTTCAACTCCAAAGTTCTTAGTTCCCTCGAGAAGCTTATTCTTTGTTATACTTACGGCGTAGTTACCGTCTTTGAATACGTCAGCAAAGCTGAATGTTCCGTCTGTGGCTGTTTCTGTTTCTTTGTTGTCGTATCCGCTCAGAACAACCTTTGCACCTGCTACCGGTTCGCCTGCAACATCGACAACAGTACCGCTGATCTTGTATGTAGGCCGTGCGGTCATTTCGATGTCGCATTGAGTAACATTGTGTTCGGTTACTGATGCTGATGCTGATGCATTTTCATATCCTAAGGCCTGTACGTCTATATTGTAGTTTCCTTCGGGGAGATATTCCAGACGGTATTTGCCTTCATTGTCTGTAACAGATTTAAATTCTCCGCCATTAGTGATGACTGTTGCTCCGGCTACGGGTTTGCCGTTACAGGTTATTATACCTTCAACATATCCTTCGTGGTCTTCACTAATTTGGATGTTACCGATGCTTAGCTTATAGTTTGCGTAATATGTGCGGTATAAGAAACCTACGTTGTATTCTCCTGTAGCATTAATCTCAGGAAGATTTGCGCGCAGGCTTACAACTTGGTCAGACACGATGTCAAATTGGTTGATGCTGTCTTGTGAAGCTATTTCTGTTCCCTGTCCGAATGATACGGCCAGTGTCTCCGTTACTTTATTGCTTCCGGGCAATGCATCGAATGTAACCTTATATCTCTTGCCTGCTTCAAGCTTTACGCGCGGTGATATCAGCCAGTCGGCAGCTGCAATTTCGTCATAATTATATGAGCAGATAGCTCCTTTTATAGAACCGTACATGCCGTCAGACCATTTCCATGTGTCATAATTGCCGTTAGCGTCTATAGTTGTCCATAGCTTGAACTCGTCGACATTGTTAAATTCAAAGGTAACAGGGCTTGTGTATGCCGGTCCGAGGATAACTGTCTCTGACCTTACGCTGTCGCCGGTGGCGTTGTCTGTATGCGGAACTATGGCATAGGTGTATCTGCCCATTTCTGTCAGAGTCTCGTCTGTGAATGATGTCTCTTTTATTGCTGTTGCAACCTTTTCGCCTTCAAGACTGCTGTTCTTAAATCTGATAACATCATAATTCAGAGTATTTACGTCGATATATGAGCTCAGCTTGCCCTCTGTAGGCGCTGTCCATGACAGCTGTCCATTGTTGCCGTCAGCAATAAGCTTGATGTCGGTAACTCCCAGAGGATCACCTTTTCCTACATATGAGTCAACGCTGGCTCTGTCTCCGCGGCCAATGCTGTTTCCGGGGACAATTCTGTATGTGTAGTATCCGCGTTCTGTGATGTTGTTGTCGGTCCATGTCTGATGGCCGCCTATTGCCGGGTTGACTATAGAGTCTACTTTCACGCCGTCTCTCAGCACAAGCACATAGCTAAGCTCCTCGAGTGTGCCTCCGCGGCCATATGTCTTTGACGGGTTATCCCACTCAAGTGTTGCTGTGAGCGCGCCATTTTGGCCTCTTGTGATGCTCAGATTTTGTACCTTTGCCGGAGCGCTGGCTTCAGCAACTGTAAATGGTACGGATATACCCATTAGAGAGGATTCCTTGTTGTCCTTAAACTTCGCAAATGGAGTTACATGTGCTGTTTTCGTGTCAATCATGACTGCATCGTAAATCCATGATGATGTAGACCAATTATAAGTGGTGAATCTTAGATAAAGTTGTCCGCTGTCGTTGTCATAGAACAGGCAGTCACCACTATACATGAAGGCATCACCTGGGTTATAGTCAAGTGTTCCTATATATTGGCATTCGCATGTGTGCTGATTAATTTTGTATAAAGAGCCCCAGTAGCTTATGCCATACATTTCTCCGTCATAGGTAGATGTCATCACGTGCATGTGTTCTTCTATGTCTGATGCTTGTGCAGCAGAATTGATGACGTCATAAGTTAAGGTTCCTACATTTGTTATAGTACCGGTTTCGAGGTCAAGCTTAACAAGACCGTCGCCACCATTAAAGCCATTAAGGCCATACATTGTTCCGCTCTGATAGTCATACGAAAAGTTGCTTACTGCTTGTCCGTTATTTACGCCACCGTAATCAGCAATCTGTCTCTGCGTTTTACTTTCCATGTCAAAAGCCCAAAGACCGTGGACTTTGATACCATTATAAACTTGTTCGTATTCAAAATAATAATAGGTGTTGTCAACAATCTGTCCGCCACAGACCATATTGTAGGTCATTGTTTGAAACAGACTTACGTTTTTGAGGGTATCACTCAATTCAAATGTATAGATACCTTTGCCAAACTCTTCGTTGTCAGATAGTGCATAAACCGTCTTGACATCTGAAGCAAAAGCTTGACATAAGACTCCAGATAACACGCAAAGCGATGTCACAAGATAATAATGTAATTTGCTTTTCATGTGTTTAAAATTTAAATTAATACTATATCAGTTAACTGATTTTTTTCAATACAAAGATAAATAAAAAACATTGTTTGTTGTAACAAAATGTATAAAAAATGGCCGCTGTCAGTTTTTATCTATATACTTTTGAGCGTTGTAGCTGAAAAATTGTGATATTTTGCTATCATGAAGTCATCTTAAATTAGTAACTTTGCAAACAGTTAAACGTTAAAAAAATAGAACTATGAAAAGATTATTGCAATTTTTATTCTTTGCTTTCATCTATGTCATAACAGTGGAAGCAGTGCCGGCATATCGTGGTGCGATAAATGCTTTGCAGCCAGACGGAACAACCATCACTTTTTATATAAATGGTGATGAGCATTGGCACCAATGCATAAGCACTGACGGATATCTGCTCAAGCAGGACGAAGACGGTGGATACAGGTATGCAAGCCTGACAGATAAAAATATGCTGACAATTCAGGACTCGCCTTTGGCGCATAATCCAAGTATGCGCTCTCTCGCTGAAATAAGTTATGTTGGCAAGCTGAAAAAGGCAACAGAATTGATGAATAATATATCAAGGCCTGACAGAATAAATAAGGCAATGAAGCAGAATGGCAGCAACTCTCGTTTTAAAGTGGGAAATTATCCTACTACAGGAGAGGGACGTTGTCTTGTACTTTTGGTGGAATTTACAGATAAGAGTTTTTCATTGGACAAAGACTTTCATGACCGTATGCTCAATGAAAGCGGATTTAGCGATAATGGAGCTACGGGCTCTGCGAGAGACTATTATATTGCACAGTCAAGTGGGGTATTCGTACCACATTTTGATGTCGTAGGTCCAATAAAACTATCGCACAATACTGCATATTACGGTAGTGACAGTTTTATGACAACTGATCCAAACGCAGGTCTGATGATAAAAGAGGCATGTCAGTTGGCAGACTCGGAATATGATATAGACTTTTCGCAATATGATGGTGATGGCGACGGAAAGGTGGACATGGTATATGTTATTTATGCAGGTTATGGACAGCATGCCGGCGGCGGATCTAATACAATCTGGCCACATAAATATCTTTTGTCTGCATATAACATAAATTTGAATCTAGATGGCAAGACTGTTGACACGTATGCCTGTTCGTCTGAACTTTTCGGCAACAGTGGTGTGCAATCATCAGGTATAGGCACCGTTTGTCATGAATTCAGCCATGTGCTGGGACTTGCGGATCATTATAACACATTAGATGCCACGGATTATAAACTTGGTTCATATGATATAATGGAGTATGGCCCTTATAATAATGACGGCAAGACGCCTCCGTCATATAATGCATTTGAACGTATGACTTTGGGCTGGCTGACTCCTGTAGAGTTGACTGAACCTACCGACAATGTTACGATGGGGCATCTGGCAGAGACAAACTCTGCATATATACTTACGACAAGCAATGAAAATGAATTCTATCTCATGGAGAACCGTCAGCAGCAAGGCTGGGACAGATATATCCCGTCAGGAGGACTCATGATAACACATGTTGACTATAATGAAAATGTATGGAATAACAATAGCGTTAACGACGACACATCACACCCGAGATTCCATTTAGTTCCTGCAGATAATCATCTTGCGTATAATGCTGTTGCCGGTAGTAATACAGAGGAAAAGGATTTGTATCCTATTTCGTCTAATAACAGTTTTACGGACATTTCAACTCCGGCAGCACAGCCATATACGGGGGAAACTTTAGATAAATGGATTACAGACATAAGTGATGATAATGGGACTATTGTATTCAATTTTATGTCAAACCATCTTAAAACGCCAAAAAATATCAAGGCGGATGTAAATGGCAATGATGGTTTTACAGCGTCTTGGGATATGGTTGAACATGCAAGCAGTTATGTGGTCAACCTTTATAAGTTAGGATATAAATCAGAACAGAAGGTTGCTTTGCAGGAAGGTTTTTCTATGATGGCATCAGGAACTTCTGAATCAGCAAATTCTACAGATATAAGTGAAAGTATTGATGATTATGTAACTGAAAAAGGCTGGACAGGAAGTAAGGTTTATCAGGCAGGCGGCTGGTGTCAGATTGGAAATGTTTCAGAAGGCGGTATGCTCACCACACCTGTGTTGAATCTTAAACGATATGACGGTAATTTCGCGGTGGCAGTAACGGTAAAGGCTGCTTCTGGTGAAACGCCTGTTTTCAGCGTCAGCGCAAATGGAATGAGCGGCAAGACAAGAATAAACAGCGTATGCCGTACATACTTGTTCCGTTTCAACAATGGAATATCAAAAACACCTGTTAGTTTTGCCACTAATTTAGGACGTGCCATAATAGATTCTATAACAATTGTAAGAGGTGAAGACGATGGATTGTTTGATGACGCCAAAGTGGTTGAGGTAAGCGGCGAACCTGAAGTAATTGAGGGTGAAGTTGAAGATACAGACTTCCTGCATACTGACACTGTTACAGTTGATGGCGTTAAAGAGCTTTATTATACGTTCAAGGATCTGGAGCAAAAATCATATTACGCGTTTGCTGTAAAAGCTGTAAGCAGTGATGCTGAATCGGCATTCTCTGAAGAAGTGGTTGTTTATACAGACGAGTCATTGGCTATAACGATGCCCGATAATGATAAATATGGTTTAGACAATGCACCTGTAAGTATTTTCACCATCGATGGAAGAAAGGTTGAAAATATGAACGTTCCCGGTGTTTATATCATTAAGAAAGGAAATTCTGTTAGAAAAGTAGCAACATATTAACCCTAAATATTATGAACATGAAGAAGAATGTTATTATTGCATGTACGGTCTTACTGCTTGTAGGCAGTGCGAAGGCACAGATTACTTATTTTAGCACAGGGTTTGATGAAGGCATGCCGTCAGCTTTTACTTTGCATGATGTTGACGGACGTACACCGTCAACGGATATGCAAAACCTCGGATTTGCTGTTGGTGTTCCATGGATTGTATACGAGGAGGGTAATGACGGCAATATGGTGGCATGCAGCACGTCTTGGTATAAAAATGCAGGTAAATCGGACGACTGGATGGTGACAGGAGCCATAGCAATAGAATCTGAAAAGACTGTGCTTTCATGGCGTTCGAGGGCTAGTGACAAGGATTATCGTGACGGATATAAAATATACATATCAGAAAAAGGCACTGCAGTTGAAGACTTTGACAAGTCAGCGCCTTTGTTTGAAGTTTCAAAAGAAAGTTACAGCTGGACTGAACATGTTGTAGATCTCTCGGCATATGCAGGAAAAACTGTATATATAGCTTTTGTTAACGACAGTCAGGATAAAAATTGTCTTTATGTCGATGATATTTTTGTTGGTGTGGAGTCTAATGTCGGATTGACGACAAATCTTGGACGTGTGATACAGCAATATGGTGATGTGGCTGTATCAGGACAAGTTTTTGCCACAGGAGAAAAAAGCATAACATCCTATAAAGTAGGATATAGAATTAACGGTGAAACTTATGAACAGGAGTTTGACGGAACACTAGAACCCGGCAAAAAGACAGATTTCGTCCTAGACAAGAAATTTAATATCTCGCGTAATCAGACTTCTGAATATGAAGTATGGATAAAGAGCGGCACAGACAGTACTGGCGTAAAAGGGCGTGTGTCAGCATATCCCAGAAAACTTGTGTCAGAAGAGGTTACCGGAACATGGTGTGGTTATTGTGTAAGAGGTATTGTTGCAATGAAAGAGATGAACGAAAAGTATCCGGACTCATTCATAGGCATTGCTATTCATTGCAGTAGTGCAGCATGGACAGATGCGATGTCATTTGGTGTTGAAGACTATCATGACTTGCTTTTCTCAAAATGTAATCTTTCTGGGTATCCTCGTTGTGTGTATAACCGAAATACAATGTATTCGATTGATCCGGGAGATATGGAAACATATTATAAGCAGATTATGGATAATTCGACAAATAATTGCGGTATACAGCTTAATGCTTCGTATGATGAGGCTACAAATGAGATTACTGCAAATACGGACATTTATTTTGCAGCAGATATAGATAAAGCTGATTATCGTCTGGCATACGTTCTCGTTGAAAACAACGTACACCGTACCAATGAAGACATTGGTGTTCCGGAAGGAAAACCGACAGGATATGAGCAGAATAATTATTATGCAGATAACGCAATGGGAGAGATGGGCGGATTTGAAAACCTTCCGTCAACGATTCCTGCAGATCAGATGTGGTATAATGATGTGGCAAGAACAATATATCCTGATTATAATGGTGTATCTGGAGTTATACCGGAAACAATAAAAGAAGGAGACCATTTTTCATATTCATGCTCTTTTGAGATACCAAAGAATGTGCTTGAAAAGAAAAACACAGAGCTTATAGTGTTGTTGATAAATAAGAATGGAATAATTGATAACGCCGATAAGGTAGCCATTGATGGACTTACAACCGGTATTTATACAGTAAGGGATGATAACGTCGCAAATGAAGATGATGCGTATTATAATGTTAATGGCATGCGTGTGAATTATCCAGGTAAAGGTATATATATTCACAAGGGTAAGAAAATCTTAAAATAATAATGCCATTGTTATATTTGAATAACTGAGACGTATTTGTTGTAAGGCACTATAGAATATTTGTCCATTTATGCAAAATATTTTATAGTGCCTTTTTTATTATAGTGCCGGATTGTAAGTAAGATGTTATATCTTGCGTATGAAATCATCAAGACTTTCTCCGTGCTGTAAGCCGAGTTTTTTTCTTAATCTGTAGCGATTGCTGTTAACACTGTCTGGACTTACAGACAACATACCGGCTATCTGTTTTGCTCTTATGCCAATTCTGACATACGCACATAATCTTAAATCGTTTTCTGTAAGTTCTGCACTTATCTCTTTCAACTTTACAAAGAATCCAGGATGAACAGAGTCAAAATGAAGCTTAAAACGAGACCATTCGTCATCATTTTTAAGACTGTCGCCAATGACACTATTAATTTGCTTGACATACTCCGTTGGTATCAGGTTTTGCTCTGAATATCGTTTTGTTATGTCACTTATCTGTTGTAACACTTCGTTCTTGTTTGCTAAAAGTAATGTTGATGAACTTATTTCGCAGTCTTTTTGTTTTATGTCTCTTTCAAAATTTTGTCGGTTTATACTGTAAATAAGTGATTCTTGCTGTAAGCTGTTTCGTAATTCTCGGTTTTCTATCTTCCTTATTTTATAGCGTTGGTATAAATATACAAATACAGATACGGCGACAAGTATTAAAATAATTATAGATAGAATCATAACGTACATTAATGTACGGTTTAGCTCGGCATCTTTTTCTAGTAGGTTTATTCTGTCGTTGCTTCGCGCGATTGCCTCTCTTGCCTTAGCCTTGGGCAGGTCCTGATTTCGTATCTCTGTTTCTCTTGCTTTATATTCGTTCATGTATTTCTCAAGGTACTTGTATGCTTCATCTTTTTTACCAAGTTTGTCTGATACCTTCCATAGCATTTCATATATTTCGGTTAGAAACTGTTCTCCCTTTAACATTTCTGTAATTTTTTCTTGCTCATGAAGCAATGTCAAGGCCTCTGAGTATTTCTTTTGCGCATATAGAACCTTTATGTGGTTAATATTATATAGCGTGGTAAAAATAAGATTTCCGTAAGCATTCTTTTCCAAAATGCTTAATGCATGGTTATCATATATAGCTGCGCTGTCAATTTGGTTCTTTTCGAGGAAAAGCATGCTTATATTCGTTAATGCTTGAAATGTCATACCCCAGTCTTTTTTGCCACTTTCAACAGATTTTTTATATAGTTGTAACTTTTTTTCTCCTTCAGCAAAGTAAGCTTGAAAAAAATATATTCTGTTAAGAGGAAATTTTACTTTTTCATATTCTTTGCCTGCAAGCATAAGTGGGCTTTTGGCGTTTTCAGGATCGTTAATATCTAAATATAATTGTACAAAAAGTAAATATACATTACCGAGAAAGTAATGATCTTCGTATTTTTGAAAAACAGGTATGGTTGATTTTAGCAGGTTATATGCTTCTAGATATCTTCCGTAGCGTTCATAGTTTCCTGCCAATTGGTAATTAATGCATGCCATGTCGTAGTCATAGTTGATTGAACAAAGCTTTTTTGCTTGCTCTAATAAAGGTATGCATTGTTGGGCCGATGCATTCATCTGTATAGTCCTGGCTTTCCAAAATAAAGCTCGGGCTTTTAATTGTTTGTTCCCTTTTTCCTCAGCAATTTTATATAGTTTGTCAAGGTCTTTTATTTCTATTTTAACACGATTGTTTTCAAAATCCATGCGACATAATTTACTTGCAATGGAGTCAAATTCTTTATCAATAGGCATAAAATTATACTTTTGTCCTTTAGCATAAAGAGGTAATATAAGTAATACAATCAGAAAAATATATTTAACGTAAAATCTTTTCATGTTATTTTAATTTATTTGTCTGAGACGTATAAGATTCATATAAAAATATGTTTTTTATGATGACTGCAAATGTACATAAAATATATGATTTTGTAGCCAAATTAGAAATTAAATAAGATCGTATTAAAAAATGATGCATTATGAATTGTAAGACAAAATGAAAGTATTTAATCATGATTCTAGTTCTTGTGTTAAATACTATGATTTGTTTCTGAAAAAATGAATAACTTTAGTTCACATAAGGTATAGTTTTTATGTTTGATTTTATTTTTTATCACCTTGTTAAAGTTGGCATGCTTCTTAATTCGTTCTTTATTTCCGGTATCTTTTAAGTGTGAATACTTTATCTGTAGTTACAGAGAATGTTATTGACAAAATAGTAAATTAATTACAATAAAAGTCTATTTTCTTGCCGTTATGGTTATATTAAATTATTTTTGCCTGTAAATACAAATAACTGTACGTGGAAATGTCATCTGTAGCTGTTCAGAAAGCGGCTTGACAAATTTATTGAAAACACCTGAAAGGGGGTATGTATGATGAATGGTACGATAACGGCATAAATAATTATCTAAAATTATGAGAACAACAATATTATGTATTTTGCTTTTCTGCGTTTACGCGCTGGACACGAAGGCTCAGACAATAGAACCTGAGGTGAATGAGAATGTTGAACTGATGAGTATATTGGCACGTATGGCCGGATATCCTGAATATAACATGGACATGGCAGGGCAATATATAAAAGACATGGATGAATATTTTAAGAGTCAGACGATGCATCCGGCTGTGCAGTATATGAAAGAACTCAGAAACAAGTACGGCATATCTTTTGATGCCGTGATGTCGATGGCGATACATCTTAATAATCAGAACGGCACGTTCTCGCTGATAGACGAAGAAGTGCCGACGCTTGAAAAGAGATGGGGCAAGGTGGACAAGACGGAGTTTTTGACACAGCTCGGTAACTTTTATAAAGATTCAAGGTTCAACGATTTTTTCAATGCACATAAAGCCCTGTATGAAAAAGGACTTGAGGCTTATCGTGAGAATGTGATAAAGTATCTTGACACAAGCTGGTATTCTGCCTTTTATGGCAAAGAGCCGCAGGAAATATTTTCTGTGATTATTGGCTATTGTAACGGCGGTGGAAACTATGGAGTTAACAGACACGTAAGAGGCAACAAGAAAGAAGTGTTTGCCGTTGTGGGCTATTATGTTGACAAGGACGACAGGCCGATGTACAGCAAGGACTATCTGCCTACGCTTGTGCATGAGTTTAATCACTCCTTTGTAAATTATCTGCTTGATGAGAAACGATATCCCGGTCATGTGAAAGATATGGAACAGGCGGCAACTGACATATTTGAGCTGTCTAAATGGGCTATGGCAAAGCAGGCATACGGCAACTGGAAGACAATGATAAACGAATCGCTGGTGCGCGCAGCCGTAATCTGTTATATGTTGGACAATGATTATAAACCGGAAGAAGTGAAACAGGAGTTGTCGGAGCAGATTCAGCGCAACTTCAGATGGATGCCTGAACTGGTGAGTCTGCTGAGAAAATATGAGAAGAAACAGCATAAATATGGCAACTTTGAGAACTTCTATCCGCATGTCATAACCTTCTTTTCGGATGTGGCGAAAAAGGAAAATGAGCAATTCAAGGTATTAAACTGAAATCGGTAATTATGCCGTACATAGTTTTATCAATTTTGTGCATTAATGTTTTCAGCCCGTCTTATTGTTTGCTTTTTCTTGACATAGCCCGCTATATCAAGAAAAATCTTACGAAAATCAGCTTAATGTAAAGCCAAAGTACCATGTGGTTTCCATTCGCAAGCACTACGTTTGGTAATGTGCCGGCTGATTTGCAATCTGCCGGAATTGAGTATCAGAACCGAAGGTCAGCGCAACTAATTTTTTAATCCGATTACTTCCTATTTCTTGTAGTAAAACATTGACTTGACTAACGTCGAACTTCGTTTTCAGCGCAGCTAATTATGAAACGCTGTTCGGCGTTAGCCAATTATAAAAGTGTCTGCAAAAAAACTGACGAAGAACCGCTCAATGTAAAAAATACAGACCGGATTCTTATAACGATTTGGATTTAATGTAAACCTAAACTCGGCATAAGAAAAACGTGTCAGCGGCATAAATGTACAGGCAAGAATGTTGACTGTAGTTGACAGCCATAAATACCGGCATGTTTGCCGGTAAAAACTGTGCCGTTTCTGCATCAAAAGTGGCCTGTTTTTAGACCGTAAACGATAGGCTAATGATTTGAAACATATACTCGTTGTTTTGCTTACAGTTTTCTTTATGGAGATTCTTTCTCTGACTGTTTCTTAACGAAGAATATGTGTTTTCCTTTCAGTTTTTTGTCTTTAAATTCTATGAGGCTTTTTATGCAGGCTTATATGGATGAAAACATTTGTGGCAGTTTTGTTTTATTGCCGTCAGAAAATAAGTACGGATGTTTTTGATGAAGAATAAAAAATATTATCTTTGCAGTTAGACAAGTAAGGGCAGAGAACCCGTACATGTCATAACGGCGTGCTGAAAGGCTTACGGCATTATGCCGGACAAAAATGGCAGCATGCAGTTGACGAAAAGGGCGGGGGATGGACAGATGTACTAAGGAGCAGCGGCACAAAAACATGGCCGCCATACATTCGGCAAACACAAAGCCGGAGATGATAGTCAGGAAGTATCTGTTTTCACGCGGATTCAGATACAGGCTGAATCATCCGCGCCTGCCGGGACATCCAGACATAGTGCTGCGCAAATATCGCACGTGCATCTTTGTGAACGGATGCTTCTGGCATGGACATGAAGGGTGCAAGTATTTCAAGATGCCAAAGAGCAACGTTGACTTCTGGGCAGCCAAGATAAACCGCAACAGGCAGCGCGACAAAAGGGTGCAGCAGGAGCTGGCCGCCATGGGATGGCACTGCATGACGGTGTGGGAGTGTGAGCTGAAGACAGACAGGCGTGAACAGACGCTGACGTCGCTCGAATACACCTTGAACCATATATATCTTGGCGACCGCACCGTGAGATACTCTCTGCCGGAAGACGACTGCGGCATGATGGCGGCAGAGACAGAGCCTGAATATGGGGCGGCGGATGATGACGACGTGGCGATGATATAACGCATAGAATTAACAGCTAAACCGGAAACAAGAAAATAAATCTTTACAACTGTATGAGTTAAAAAACTAAATAGCTTACGTTTTAAGTGTAGAATTTGCTAAATTTGCGGCAGAAACAAGTATTGTGTAGATGAAAGATTTTGCGGCTATAGATTTTGAGACGGCCAACGGCGAGCGCAGTTCGGTGTGCAGCGTGGGCGTGGTGGTTGTGCGTGACGGTGAGATTGCCGACACGTTCTACTCGCTTATACAGCCCGAGCCAAACTATTACACCTATTGGTGCAGCAGAGTGCATGGCCTGACGCGCGAAGATACCGAAGAGGCACCGGTGTTCAGCGAGGTGTGGAAGCAGGTGGAGCCGCTCATTGAGGGGCTGCCGCTGGTGGCCCATAACAAAGGTTTCGACGAGGGCTGCCTTAAAGCCGCGTTCAAGGTTTATCAGATGGATTATCCCGACTACTGCTTTTACGACACCCTTGCCGCTGCCCGCAGGGCTTTTCCCTGTGCAGAGAATCATCAGCTGCATACTGTTGCAGCCCTTTGCGGCTACGACCTAACGATGCACCACAATGCTCTTGCTGATGCCGAGGCCTGTGCATGGATTGCAAGAGAGATATTGTGATGCTGCAATGTTGTGGCACATATACTGAGAATGAATAAAAGACGGAGTAAGAAAACAAGTCGAGTGTGTAATTGCTAAACAAAGAAGAAAAATGAAACCTATTGTAGCCATAGGAGATGTTCACGGTCTTGAAAAATGGAGAAGCATAGTTGATGAGCACGAAGACTGCACAATCGTGTTTCTGGGTGACTATCTTGATCCGTATGAATACATTACGCGCAGGCAACAGCTGGATAACCTGCGTGACATCATAGAACTTAAGAAGCGGCGCATGGACGACGTGGTGCTGCTTCTTGGCAACCATGACCTGCATTATTTCTGCGACAGGGCTCTGCCCGGCTCGCGCTACGACTTTCAGATAGAGAGGTTTGCCGAGGCTATGTTCAACGCCAACATAGAGCTGTTTCAGTATGCCTATCAGCAGGGCAACCGGATATTTACGCATGCCGGCATACAGCACAGCTGGTTTGTAGACGACTTTAAGGGCGACCTTACTCAGCCTATAGCGCATCAGCTGAATAATCCCGAGTCAATCCAGTTTAACGCCATGTTGCGCCTTGGGCATGCCAGGGGAGGACGCATAGGCAAAATCGGAGGAATATTCTGGGCAGACATAAGCGAACTGACCGACCCGCTGCATGGATATACGCAGATTGTTGGCCACAACCGCGTTGACGACATTACGGAACGCTGCGGATATAATGACAACAAGATAATCTTCTGCGACTGTCTGCGCAACGGCAAATATTATTATGAGGAATGAGGCAGTAGGCGTATGAGACGGCTTTCATGCCTATACAGACAGGCTGTATAGTGTATACAGTATGGGTACAGCCTGAATTTCTCACTTGACATGGATTAAAAACATATAATTCATCGAAAAATTTTTGCTGCTTATGCTGCGGTTTGGCATAAGTGGCATTTATTTTTGCACAAAAATTAAATAACTTCGTATGATACTTTCAAACACATATATAAAAAATGAGTCAGCATTAAGAAAATATTTTTTAGGAAATATAAGACTTAATTGGACTTTTGGTTAGGTGATGTCATGGTGTAATTTCTTGATTTCAGACAATATTGGCAGGATAATGATGCCGTTGAGGCAGTTTCTGTGATTATATCCGTATGTTGCGGAGCTTTGTTATTTGCATAATGATAAGCTTATGCTGAGAAGAAGCGATAGGTTTTGTTTTGGGGTAAGATATTGTTTGCAATCGAAAGAAATGGGTGGGCTGTGGGTTTTTGTTTCTTATGAATAAGCATGTTTGGCGTACACAGGCTGCAGTATTGTCTGCATGGTTGTGGGCACGTGCATGTTGCGGTTTACTTTTTTTTGTACGTTGCGGCTTATAGCTTGGCGTATAAATAATAAATAGCTGGCTGTTGTTGATGCTGTGTTGCCGGTGTCAGCCGTTATTGTTACGGCTGATGTCGGTTGTGTATTGATATTAGAACCAAAAAATAAATAGACAATTAATTATGACAAAAGACCTATTCGACAAGTATATATGGCTTGTTGATGTAATTTACCGCTCGCGAAAAATAACGTTTGAGGAAATCAATGAGCGGTGGCTCAGGTCGAGCCTGAGCGACGGGCAGGACATACCTTTAAGGACATTCCATAACTGGCGTGCGGCCATAGAACAGATTTTCGACATAAACATTGAATGCAACAGAAAAGGAGGCTACTATTATTACATCGAGAATGTAGACGACCTGGAAAACAACGGGTTGCGAAACTGGCTGCTGAACACCTTTTCGGTTAATAATCTGCTTGTAGACGGGCATAACCTCAACAAGCGCATACTGTTTGAATATATGCCTTCGGACAAAGTGCATCTCGAAAAGATTCTTGAAGCCATGCGCGACGGCCATGAGGCACGGCTCGAATATAGGTGTTACTGGTGTGAAGAGACAGGATATTATACTTTTAGACCTTACTGCGTAAAATTGTTCAAGCAGCATTGGTATGCAGTGGGGCTGTGTGTCGAATGCGGTTCGGTACGCACATTTGCGTTAGACCATATAATAGATATGCACATCACCGACAAGGAGTTTGTCTATCCCAAGGACTTTAATCCGGAGAAGTTTTTTGAAGACAGCTTCGGCATAGTTATAAGTGACGACAATCCGGTAAAAATCCGTCTGAAGGTGTATGGCATGCATGCGTCGTATATGCGCTCCCAACCTTTGCATCATTCGCAGCAGGAAGTTGAGACTGCCGAAGGTTACTCGGTGTTTGAGTATTATATGCGCCCTACGTGCGACCTGATACAGGAGATATTGTCGCGCGGCTCGGATGTAGAGGTGGTATCGCCCGAAAGTTTCCGTAAAAAAGTTGCTGAGGTGATACGCAGGATGGCCGGAAGATACGATGGTGATTCATAATTGGCTACGCCGAACCACGTTTCATAATTTTTTCCGCTATGAAATGAGGTGATGAATCTCTGACATGGCGGAAACTTTTTTATTAGGGATGAAGAGCTAAGAAACATGGTTCGTTTTAATTAAATTATGAAACGCAGTTCAGAGCAGCTATTTATGAATTGTGAATTGTTCTTTTGTATTCTTCTTTCGATTTGTATTCACGTTTCGTTTTAATGTTGTATCTTTGTCAGCGGATTCGCGATGAATATACAGGAAATATCTGATTTATATGCCAAGTCGCCGCAGGTTGCGGCACTGGTCAAGTTGCTGGAAGACAAGTCAGTTCCGACCGTATTCCTGCAGGGACTTGTTGCGTCGGCCGCTCCAATGATGTTTGCGTCTGCCGCACGCCGTGTCAGTCCTATGTGTCTTTTTGTTCTTAACGATGCCGAGGAGGCCGGCTATTTTTATCACGACCTTACACAGATAATGGGCAACACAGATGTGCTGTTTTTCCCCTCGTCTTATCGGCGTCAGGTGAAGTACGGACAGCGCGATCCGGCCAGCGAGATATTGCGCACCGAGGTGCTCAGCCGCTTGTCGGCGCCGCTTGAGGGCCATCCTCTTTATGTGGTTACATGTCCTGAGGCGTTGAGCGAGCTTGTTGTGTCGCGCAAGAAACTCGATGAGCGCACATTGCTGCTGCGCACAGGCGACACGCACGACGTTATACAACTGGAAAGAACGCTGCGCGACTTTGGCTTCACAGAGGTTGACTATGTTTACGAGCCGGGCCAGTTTGCCCTGCGCGGAAGCATTCTCGACGTGTTCTCCTATAGCAGTGAATATCCTTTCCGTATCGACTTTTTCGGCGATGAAATAGACTCTATACGCACCTTTGAAGTGCAGAGCCAGTTGTCGCGCGACAAGCGCGAGCGCATAGAGATAGTGCCCGAGCTGGCAACGCTGACCGACGAGAAAGTGTCGTTCATGCGCTTTCTGCCTGAAGACACCATCATTGTGGCTAAAGACATTCTGTATGTGCGCGACGTTATAGACCGCACCTATCATGACGGCTTTTCGCAGCAGGCTAAGAAAGAACGTCTCGAGGGACTGACCGAGATGGAGCAGCAGGCCGTGATGAAGGAGCTTAGGGCCGACTCAATGCTGATAAGCGGAGCACGCTTTATGACTGATGCTTCTGGTTTCAGACGTATGGAGATGGGCACCAAGCCGACAGGCACACCGGCGGCAACGCTGAAGTTTGACATGACGCCTCAGCCGCTGTTCCATAAGAACTTCGACCTGCTGACAAAGGCTCTTGAAGACTATATGCTGCGGGGATATAAACTCTATATCCTTGCCGACAGCGTCAAGCAGAACGAACGCCTAAAAGACATCTTCACCACGCTGGCAGACGAAGGCAAAGCCGGAAGGATAGAGTTCTTGCCTGTTGACAAGACTCTGCATGAAGGATTTGCCGACAACAGTATGCCGGCATGCTTCTTTACCGACCATCAGATATTCGACCGCTTCCACAAATACAGTCTGCGCTCTGACGCCGCACGCAGCGGCAAGATGGCGCTCACCATGAAAGAGTTGCAGGAGATGGAACCGGGCGACTATATCGTGCATGTGGATTTCGGCATCGGGCGCTTTGCCGGACTGGTGCGTGTGCCGGCTGGCAACAGCTATCAGGAGGTGATACGCATCATTTATCAGAACAACGACAAGGTGGACGTGAGCATCCACTCGCTCTACAAGATATCAAAATACAAGCGTCGCGACAGCGAGACTCCGCCACGCCTGAGCACACTCGGCACAGGGGCATGGGACAGGCTGAAGGAGCGAACCAAGAAGAAAATAAAGGACATTGCGCGCGACCTTATAAAGCTATATGCGGCGCGCCGACACGAACAGGGCTATGCCTTCAGTGCCGACTCGTTTATGCAGCATGAGCTTGAAGCCAGTTTTATATATGAGGACACGCCCGACCAGCTGAAGGCCACTAACGATGTTAAGGCCGACATGGAGAGCCGCAGGCCTATGGACAGGCTTGTTTGCGGCGACGTAGGCTTTGGCAAGACCGAGGTGGCTGTGCGTGCGGCCTTCAAGGCTGCGTGCGACTCTAAGCAGGTGGCTGTTCTTGTGCCCACCACCGTTCTGGCTTATCAGCACTATCAGACGTTCTCTAAGCGACTGAAGGATTTTCCAGTGCGTGTTGATTATCTGTCGCGCGCACGCAGCGCAAAGAAGACCCGTGAGGTGCTGGCTGACCTTGCCGACGGCAAGATTGACATCATTGTCGGCACGCACAAGCTGATAGGCAAGAGCGTGAAGTTTAAAGACCTAGGACTGCTCATAATAGACGAGGAGCAGAAGTTTGGTGTGGCAACAAAGGAGAAACTGCGCAAGATGAAAGTGAACGTAGACACGCTGACCATGTCGGCAACGCCGATACCGCGCACGCTGCAGTTCTCGCTGATGGGTGCGCGCGACATGAGTATAATGCAGACTCCGCCGCCTAACCGCTATCCTATATGCACCGAGCTGCACACCTTTGACAAGGAAGTGATAGCCGATGCAATAAACTTTGAGATGAGCCGCAACGGACAGGTGTATTTCGTTAACGACCGCATAAGCAACCTGCCTGAGCTTGCCGCCATGATACGTAAGTATGTGCCCGACGCGCGTGTGGCCATCGGTCACGGACAGATGAAGCCCGAGGAACTCGAGAAGATCATCATGGACTTCATGAACTATGAATACGACGTGCTGCTGTCTACCACCATCGTTGAGAATGGAATAGACATAAGCAACGCCAACACCATAATTATCAACGATGCTCACCGCTTCGGACTGTCTGACCTTCATCAGATGCGAGGCCGTGTCGGCCGTGGCAACCGCAAGGCATTCTGTTATCTGCTTGCTCCGCCTAAGTCGGTGCTTACGCAGGAGGCCCGTCGCCGACTTGAGGCTCTCGAGACGTTCTCTGAACTTGGCAGCGGATTTAACCTGTCTATGCAGGACCTCGACATCCGCGGAGCCGGCAATCTGCTTGGAGCCGAGCAGAGCGGATTTATGGAAGACCTTGGGTATGAGACTTATCAGAAGATATTGAATCAGGCCGTAACCGAGCTGAAGAACGATGAGTTCAGCGATATGTATGAGGACGAGATGGCCGAGGGCAAGACATTTACGGGCGACGACTTTGTTGAGGACTGTGCCATTGAGAGCGACCTCGAGATGTATCTGCCCGACCAGTATGTGCCTAGCAGCAGCGAGCGTATGCTCCTTTACCGTGAGCTTGACAACATTCAGACTGATGCCGACCTCGACGCTTACCGTTCTCGTCTTGTCGACCGTTTCGGTCCTGTGCCTCACGAGGGCGAAGAACTTATGCATGTTGTTCCGCTGCGCCGTATAGGCAAGCGCCTTGGCTGTGAGAAGATCATCTTGCGTCAGGGACAGATGCGTATGCAGTTTGTGAGCAACCCCATGAGCGCATATTATCGCAGCAACGTGTTCGACACCGTCTTAAACTATATCGGTCATAATCCGCGTACATGCAATCTGAAGGAAGTAGCCGGCAAGCGCATGATGATGGTTACGGGCGTTAATACCGTTAGCGAAGCCGTAAAAAAACTGCGTGAGATAGAAGGGCTTAAGTGAAGAACGAAGAGTGAAGAACGAAGAATTCAATAGCTTTGCAATTGCTAAGAGATACAAAGTAAAGCCATTGAATTGACTAACGTCGAGCACTGTTTCTTCGTTCTTCACTCTTCGTTCTTCACTTTATTTATTCTGTGTTTCATTGTTCTAAGTGCGCTGTATGATATGCCGGTGGTTTGCATAATTTCGTCGTTGGTTTTGCCGTTGTTAATCATTATCAGCAGGAAAATGTTATATGGAGTCAGCTTTTTGTAGTTATGCTCTATGCTTTCTATGGTTTTAGGGTCTATAGTCCTGTAATATTCAATCACGGCCTCATAGTCGTCCTTTTTCCATGTTATGGTCTTACCTCCTTTTTCCAGTTCATCGTAAAGCGTGCGTCCGTGGCCGAGAATAGTCATTCTCCTTTCTTTCAGACTCTCAATTTTCTTGTTCAGTTTCTCTATTTCCTTTTCGTTCTTGTCTTTCTCCTTGTCGAGTTCGCTTATCTTCTGTCTGTATTGTTCCGTAGTTCTGCTTATGTCCTCAATTTGTCGTTTTGTCGCATTTCTTCTTCGGCGGTGATATGTCAGCATGGATATCATTACAGCCGCTGCCAAAACCATTACGGCTGATATGGCAATCACGAGTCTGTTTTGGGCTTGCGCATCAGCCGCCTTTCTTTCGGCATTGTTTTGCAGACTGAGCATGTGTTCTGTCTGCTGCTTAGTCTTTATGCTGTCTTTTGTGGCCAAAGCCCTTTCTTCAAGTTCAGACGCCTCTTTATATTTTCCCTCTTCTTTTTTAAGGTCAGCCATCCATAACAGCACTTCTGCCTTAAGTTCAAGTTCGTTTGTGTTTAGTGCGTCGTTCAGCAGTTGCCATGCCTTCCGGTTCTCTCCTCTTTCAAAATAAATTGAGCCTATGATATAATATGCGTGCGCATTTGGCTTAATTTCCAAAGACTTTTTCGCATAAAGGATAGCTTCGTCATACAGCCCTTTATTCACAAAGCCGATGCTGATGTTTGTCAGAACCTCTAATTTGTCGTTTTTGTTAAGATACTTTATGTAAGGAATTGTTTTTTGAGAATATACTAGGCAGCTATCAATCTTCCCCATACAATTAAATGCTGCGTTAATCTTATTCATTGACAAGGCGATAAGAATTTTGTTGTTAGCTTTTCGGGCTGTTTGAAGAGCCTTTTTTGCATAGCTTAGTCCGGTTTGATAATTGCCGGTGTCGATATTTATAAAAGATAAGTTGATGTATATTTTCGTAATGAAGTTAAGGTCGCTTGTTCCTTTGGCCAAGTGTTCCGCTTTTTTTATTAAGTTTATGCCTTCGCTTTTGTTGCCCCTTTGATAGCATGTTATGCCTTTATAATAATATGCCTTGGCCAGCAAAATCTTGTTGTTGTTTTCTTCATAGAACCTTATGCTTTCATTAATCAAGGAGTCAGAATCGGTTTGCTTGTCGAGACAAAAATTTGCTTGCGTCATCAGCAAGTCATAATATGCTTTGTTTTCTTCGTTTAGCCTTTTGACATTTATGTCCGACAGGTTATTCATGGCAAGTTCATATTTCTCCTTTTCAATCAGTCTTTCTATTTCCGACAGCTTTTCATGTGTGTCGTTGTCGTTACTGCAATTTGTTAATATTAAAACGGATAAAATAAGGCAGAGTATAATTTTTGTCATTGCTTCAGAATTTTGATTAAAGGTATGAAAATAATACCAATCGAGCAAGAAAAATGAACGTTTTATCATTGCATCGTGTTACATTTTTAGTTTGGCAAATACTGTAATATGGGCGCTAAAGTGTTGATGCATAATGCTTTATGCCTAAATGAAAAATGTAACACACCCGAAAAGATAAGCCGAAAAAGTTTGGATGTATTTTTGGATAACACTAATTTTGGAAGTAGCAAAATTAAAAAAAGTATTATGAAAAAAATCATCATGTTATTTATGCTTTTGGCTGTAATGACATCAGCCGGGGCGCAGAACGCATCAAATGCGGAAAAGTTTTACGACAGATTGTTGACTGATTTTGCAGTTGTTAGCGGAACTAAGTGTAATGGCGTCACGCTGCTTTCGCCAAGTGTAAATTTAGGCTATAAGCTCCTTCCTCGTATGTCTTTGTTCCTGCACACAGAAACGCTGTATGGGCATTATGACGAACTGAAAAGCTACGCAAGGACACAAGTTTACGGAGGTGGAGCAGGCTATACATTATATGAAGCAGATGCCGTGGCTCTCGAAGTGCGTGGCACGGTGGCAGCAGGACTTAGTTCTGAATGGAAAAATGTTATATACGACGCTGCGCTGATGATGAAGTTAGGACGCGGAAAAATACATATGAACGTCGGTGTGGGATTCCGCCACATCAGTTCGCGCACAGCCGGCGTAGACAATTATAATGGTGCCAACTTCATATTGGGCTTCGGTATTTAGGTCTTTTTTAGATGCTTACAGACGGGTTATTGAAAAAGACGCTGAAAATCGTAACTAAATCACATTGTTTTGCTTAACGTATGCCTGAAAATGTGATATTGTTAATGTGGACTGTAAGCAAAATTATGTGCAAATGTTTTAAATCATTAACCTATCGTTTATTCATCGTAACTCGGCCACTTTTACCTCAAAAGTGGCCGAGTTTTTAGTCGTAATCCTATGACTTTTTTATGCTATCCAAAAGCTTTTTGTTAAAGCCATAAACGAAAAGATTGAGGTTAAGATGTTCTTAGATATACTCTATTCTGATTTTATATTAAGATTATCTTAACCCTGCAGGTCTCATTTCACAATAACGCTCATACCACTGCTTTCTGGCCGGCGTATCTATCGGGGTAGACATATTGATTACACAATTAGTAGTCAAATCATCAGCAAGGGCAAGTATGATATTTGACAGTTCGATTGTGTCTTCAAATTCTTTGCCTTCAGGACAAAACAGGCGTTGCCGCTTAATTTCCTCATAACCATAAATTGCACCCATAATATTGCCTGTAATTGAGCCAGTGGAATCACTGTCGCCGTTGTGATTGACAGAAGCCATAATGGCGTCATGTATACTGTCTATGTGTCTGATGGTGCAGAAAAGAGATATAGCCCAGGCTTCTTCGCCGGTCCATCCTTCTCCCAATTCTTCTATTGCTTTAATATCTTCAATGTCTGACTGTGACAGACTGATAGCTTTTCTGGTTAAATCGGATAGATATAGTTTGTCTTTTTCATATTTACTTATAAACACATCATTAAGAGTTTTGATTGTGCCTTCTGCTATTTCGCAGATACTCTCTTTTGCCTCTTCAGGCGACAGTGGTACCAATCTGAATATCAGTTCTGTCATCATACCGGCAGGAAGAAAACCCAACGGATGCTTATGGGTAACCTCTGCTATATATGCTCCGGCTTCAAACATTCTTTTTATTGAGTATGAGCATCTACCGCTTCTGGCCATATCGCATGCAAGCAAAAGTCCCATAGGTGCCACACGCATTATGCCGCCACACCCCTTGCTGTTATTTTTGACATCTCTATGGTGTAGTAAATTTTCACAGGCATTCATACATGTAGTTCCTGGTGCACGTCTGTGAGCCATCTCAGGCAAATCTCTAATCCATGTGAAAGGACGGATGTTATAGTCGTGTTTATCTGTCTGAGTGAAATACCAGTCGATGTAGGCATTTCTCATATAGGTTTCAGGTATGCCGCCAATACCTCTCATACAGCCGCGAGTGATGCCCCTCAGCATGCCGTTAGCCGTAAATAGAGTCATTTGGGTGTCGTCGCTTACCTCAGCTTTGCCATTTTTGTTAAGTTCAAATGTTGTGATTCCTTCATGGCCATATATATTCAAAATATTTTTTCGGCTCATGAATTCGACAGAATACCCAAGAGCATCTCCTGCAGCACCACCCATCAGCGAACCGCGTATATAGTCATTAATGCGTTGATAGTCGAATTTCCTATTGGCATCTTTGTCGGTGTTTATGAGTTTTATAAAATTCTCAATAAACCCTTCTTGTTCTTCTGTTTCAGGGGTCCTTCTATATGCAGACTTGGGCATCCTGGCAAATTTCTTACGCAAGATTTCAAGAGTTTCTTCCAGTGTCTTTATTTTTAATCTTTTGGCCAGATAGCAGGCTATTATTACACCCGTTCTGCCAACGCCACCATGACAGTGAATATAGATAAAGCCGTCGTCCTTCTGTTTTAATTCATCAATTTTGTTTAAAAGCGGAATAACGCTTTCTGCTGATTCAGGAATACTGCAATCCTTTATAGGAAAACGATAATAAGTTGCATCCTTCGGGAGCAGGCAATCGTATGGTTGCATTTCTCCCTCTTCTGTCAAATCAATAAAATGTCTGATTCCGAAATGGATAAGGTGCTTGATCTTCTCTTCAGCATGCTCTTTGTTTTTGTCACCGGGATATTCACCTGCATATAATGTTCCGTTACATCCGCTAACTTCATAAGATTGGTACAACGGACGATTTATAAAGTCTAAGAACCTATCATTTATATCCAGCAAATCGGGAGTGAGCAAGCTGCGGCATTTATTTACAATCTCGTCAGACAGCATGTGACAGCTAACTGTGAATGGATTTTCAGCCGTGGCGATGGATGAAGTCATACATCCTATAGTATCAGAGTCTCCACCCATGGATATTGCAAGCCGGATAGCTTTTTCAGCACTGTCAGGCGCTTGCAGATACGCCATTATGGCAATGGGCACACTTCCCTGGCAGGTAACGTCAAATCTGTAGTCGTCTCTAATATCCTTTAAATCAATATCAAGATTATATCCAAAATTGTCCTCAACATAACGTTTAATCTTGTTTGCCACATCAAATCGCTCGGTACGTTTAAGATATATGCATGCGGCAATAGCCTGAGCACCTTTAATTCCTTCGGGATGATTGTGGGTTACAGAAGCTGTGATGCGGGCAAGCTGTAAAGCCTCCTCCAAAGAATTGGCATACATTCCAACCGGACTTACTCTCATGGCAGAGCCATTGCCGAAACTTCCGTATGGTTGGGGATCATTAGAACTCAGCCATCTGCGAAACATGCCGCCATAGCCGGCATAATGATATTTGCGGCCTAACCGTTGCATACATTCTATGAGCTTGGCTTCTGTATGGTTAGCGTCTGTCATCAGCCACTCGGCTACAGCGAGAGTCATCACTGTGTCGTCAGTGAAGCGACTTCCTCGTGGTGTCAGTTCAAAATCTTCAGTCTTTATGTTATGCCATTCGCGTGTGGAACCAACGATGTCGCCGACAATTCCACCTAAGATTTTAATGTTATACATATTTTGTCCTCCTAAAATTCAAGTCTAAATCCTTTTTGTTTCAGTTCAGTATATTTTTTATTATTAAAACGATATTTTACGGGTATTCTTGATGGCGTGTTGGCAGGACGCTTCTCTGCTTCTATAAGTAGGCCTAATTTTAGCATCTTATTGTAGAAGTTGCGTCTGTCAAATTTAACTTCCAGAATAGCTTCATAAAGGTTTTGCAGTTCACCCATAGTAAAGACATCGGGGAGAAGTTCGAAACCTATCGGCTTGAAACAGATACGCTTTTTCAATGTTGATATAGCCTTACGGAGTATTCTGTCGTGATCAAAGGCAAGACTTGGAATCTCATTATACGAAAACCAATGTGCTTTGGCAGCATCATCTCCGCCTTTTACTTCAGCCATCTTGACCAGTGCGTAGTAAGCAATGGTGATTACTCTTTCTCTTGGGTCGCGATTAACATCAGAAAATGTGTAGAACTGTTCAACGTTTGCATCTTTTAATCCTGTTTCTTCTTCAAGTTCACGCATAGCGCACTCTTCTGCTGTCTCGTCCATCTTCATGAAACCTCCTGGAAATGCCCAATCGCCTTTATACGGTTCTATACCTCTTTGAATGAGTAATACCTTGATGCTTACACCGTCAAAGCCAAATATCACGCAGTCAGTTGTGACCGCGGGATGTGGATATTGGTATTGATAATTTAATTCTTTCATATTGTTTTGCGTTAATTTTACGCAAAGATATGGCATTGTTTTTATATGACAAAATTTTTTGTGTTAAAATTACGCAATAATTCATTTGTTATTATATAAGAGAATATAGAACTATACAAGAAGAGAATGCGATGAATAACATATGTACTATACGTAAAGCCTTGATATAATGTGAATTATATATGTGGTGTTGAGAATGTTATGAAAATGAAATGCTTTTTTATAGTCTTTATATTTGACAGCAGATAATCTGCAGCAGTCTAAAAAACTCCCCGTAAGCACAGCTGGGTGCTTACGGGGAATAGAATATGATAATAAAGATTTTGTTATTCAGTCGTCTTCTTCATAAACTTTCTTACAGGTCTGTCGGCGTTGTTGCTGCCGTCAGCACGTGTTGAAGGCGAGTAGTCAGGATAAGAGTAGCCATACCAGCTGTCCCAGCCCCATTCGAAGTCACCCCAGTTAGGTGATGACGTCTTGCGCAGCCTGAACTGCATAGGGTCGCCATATTCGCCTATGATAGTTCCGCTGAACAAGCTTTCAGATAGCGAGTAGTCGTATATTGTGAAGTAGGTGTCGTCCTCGCGTGAGTAAATTTCGATGTTGCGGTTGTTCACTCTCCATTCTATGTGGCTTGCGAAATAGTCCCACGGAGCATCGCTGTAATAGTCAATCCAGTAGCCTGTGCCCGAAGCATACTCGTAAGGATCCTTGTCGAAGGCCAGGATTGAGTAAGAAGAGTAGTAGGTGTGTCCGTTCCACTCGCTCGTTACGTACATGTCGCCTTCCCAAACGCCCCACAGTGTGTCGGCTATGTATTCGTCGTCGTCGCAGCTTACGAATGTCAATGACATGGCTGCCATCATTATCATAGCAAGGATAGATGTAAACTTTTTCATAATATATCGCTTTAAATTATTAATATTCTGTTTCGCTGTTTTAAATATTCTGTTGCAAATATAATTCATTGTGTCTGCCTGTGCAAGCATAAATCCATATTGTTTTTAGGAAATTCCCTATTTTTATGTTACCAAAAGCCTACTTTCATAGATGAATCGTGCCGTGAGAGACGCACTGGAGTGAAGGCGCGATAACGGCAGAAGGCTTTATTGTCCGGTGTAGCGCGAGATAGTGGGGAGTAAGTTTTTAAAGCTCCGTTTAATTTAGTATCTTTGCATTCGTGCAGAATAATAAACAGACTGAAGGATGAAAAACAAGAAACACTTGATTATGGCAGCAGCCCTTATGGCTGCCCCGGTGTGCGCACAGGCGCAGGCCGTACACGAAACAATGAAGGTGAACATTGAGCGCGGGCGCATTGATGCCGTTACGGGCATAGTATATTCGCAGATAACATCGGCATCAGACAACCGCACGCTGCAGATGACTCTGCTCGTGCCGTGTACGGACAAGCCCAAACCGGCCATAATATATTATCCTGGCGGCGGATTTCTTTCGGCAGCACACGACAGATATGTAGAGATGCGCATGGCTCTGGCTGAGGCCGGCTTTGTGGTGGCATCAGTAGAGTATCGCACCGTGCCCGACATGTTTCCGGCTTTGCTGGTCGACGGCAAGTCGGCCGTGCGATATCTTCGTGCCCATGCCCGTCAGTTTGGCATCGACCCTCAGCGCATAGGCGTGATAGGCGATTCGGCAGGAGGATATCTTGCGCAGATGGTAGGCGTTACGGGCGACGACAAGGAATATGATCAGGGCGACTATCTCGACCAGAGTTCGGGTGTGCAGGCCGCAGCTACAATTTATGGCATAAGCAACCTGATGAACATAGGCGAGGGGTATTCAAAGGAGATACAGGACATACACGCATCGAAGGCCGTTACCGAGGCGCTGCTCGTTCATGGAACGGCGTTTGCCTCTTATCCTGGCGCAAGCATTCTTAGCGATACGGCAAAGGCCATGAAGACAAGTCCAATGGGGCATATACGCAAGGGACTGCCTCCGTTCCTGATAATGCACGGCACGGCAGACGCACTGGTGTCGCCTGTGCAGAGCAGGCAGCTATATGACGCGCTGAAGAAAGCAGACAACGACGTAAGCTATGTAGAGGTTGAAGACGCTGGGCATGGCGACATGTACTGGTTTCAGCAGCCTGTCATCGACCGCGTGGTTAGATGGTTTAAGGAAAAACTTACAGAAAAATAATATTTTGTGAATTAAGAAAATCAAAGGGGGCGTTTTTTGAGTGCATCAAAAAACGTCCCCTTTGATTGTTTATGGTGTCTTTGTTAGGATGATAATCAACGAGACAAACGTTCCGGCTGATTTGCGCGGGTGTTGTTGTGCGTAGCGAGAATCTGCCGGAATTAAATATAACAACCGAAAATCAGAGCGGCTAATTTTCAGATCTATCGCCAGCTCATAAACAATTTTGTAGTTTCGGCATCATGATGGTCGAAGAACAGACTTTTGCCTGTGTCGAGTGTGGCTATCTCTGCCATTTCTTCATCTGTAAGTTCAAAGTTGAAGATGTCGAGATTCTGCTCCATGTGCTCTATGTGAACAGACTTCGGTATTATTATCACGCCACGCTGAATCAGCCAGCGCAATGCAATCTGTGCCACGCTCTTGCCGTGACTGTTGCCTGTCTTTGTGAGAGTTTCGTTGCTGAACAGATTGTTGCGGCCTTCCGCAAGCGGACCCCATGACATGATGTGTGTGCCGAACTCCTCCATTATCTTCTGTGCTTCAGTCTGCTGATTGAACACATGCGTCTCAACCTGATTGACCGCAGGCACAATGTCGACGTTGCTGGCCAGGTCGATAAAGTGGTCGGGATAAAAGTTGCTCACGCCTATGGCGCGCAGCTTGCCCTCTCTGTAGGCATCCTCGAGTGCCCTGTAGGCTCCGTAGCGGTCGCAGAATGGCTGATGAAGAAGCATCAGGTCAATGTAATCAGTCTGCAGCTTGCGCAGACTATCGTCTATCGATGCTTTTGCCTTTTCGTAGCCGTAGTTGGATATCCACACCTTGCTCACGATGAAAATGTCCGACCGGTTAATTCCGCTGTTCTTCACGGCACGTCCCACACCTTCCTCGTTGTGGTAGGCCTGTGCCGTGTCAATCATCCTGTAGCCTGTTTTCAGTGCGTCGCTAACGCAACGTTCACATTCGTCGGGCGAAACCTGATATACGCCGTAGCCTATCTGCGGCATCTCTATTCCGTTGTTCAGTTTTATTGTCTTCATGTTACCTTCGTTTTTATGTTTAGCAAAATGTTTCTTTCACCTTGCAAAGTTAGCAATAAATAACTGAGTGAAGAGGATATGGATTACGGATAGATTAACCACTTTTACAGACTTTTTTAATCACTCTTTGAGACGTCGGCTGCAAAGCCGTTTCAGCTGTGCCTGCCGGCAACGTGAAGGCATGCGCTGCCTATGGCCTTTGCTTCTCGGTTATTGCCACCTTTATCACTCCGTCAAGCCTGTTTTCAAACGTGCGGTAAGCCTCTTCAATCTCGTTTAGCGGATAGCGGTGGGTTATCAGCGGGGTGGTGTCGATGCGACCTTCGGATATCAGACGCAGAATTTCGTCGCAGTCGCAACCGTCAACACCGCCTGTCTTGAACGTAAGGTTCTTGCCGTACATGTCGGGCAGGGGCAGCGTCTGCGGCTTGTCGTAAAGAGCCACAACGGTAACTATTGCATTGGGACGTGCGCATCGCCATGCCAGTTCGAAAGTGTCGTCGGCTCCTGCAACCTCAATCACTCTGTCGGCGCCGCCGTGACTGCTGTTGGCTCTTACAAAGGCTTCGGCGTCTTCGGGCTTGGTTACGAGTACATCGGGATAATGACTGCGTACAAAACGGATGCGCTCGTCAGACTTCTCGCAGACGATTATGCGCCGTGGCTTATGGAGCATGGCGCACAGCAGGGTGCATATGCCTGTCGGACCGGCACCTATTATCATTACTGTGTCGTCTGATGTAATTTCGGATATGCGTGCTGCCCAGAAGCCAGTGGCAAGTATGTCGCCTGTGAAGAGTGCCTGCTCGTCTGTTACGTTGGCGGGTATGCGGTTGAGTCCGTTGTCGGCGTGCGGCACTCTTACATATTCGGCCTGTCCGCCGCCTATTCGGCAACCTAACGCCCAGCCTCCGTCGGGGTCTTCGCAGTTGTTCACGTAGCCGTGCTTGCAGAAGAAACATTCGCCGCAGAACGTTTCAACGTTCACCGTAACGCGGTCGCCCGGCTTAACGTTTCTTACTTCAGCTCCCACCTGTTCAACTATGCCAACCATCTCGTGGCCAACGGTTATGCCTGGCACGGCCCTCGGCACGCTGCCGTGCTTTATGTGCAGGTCGCTTGTGCAGATGCTTCCGAGGGTTACGCGCACAATGGCGTCGCGCGCGTCTTTAATTTGCGGCACGGGTTTTTCTTTAAGTTCAAACCGTCCGCGCTCTATGTATGTGTATGCTAACATCGTTTTGCTTGGTTTTATGGTTATATTAAATATGTTTCGGTATGTAATGAGTCAGGATAAAGCCCTGATTGCAGCATTGCTGGCCACTGATTATTCCTCTTTGGCATTGAAGAAGGCGTCGAGCACTTCGGCAAATATGTCGCCTGGTGATATGCTGTCAAACAGCTGCATGCAGGTGCGCAGCTTCAGTACGTCGATTTGTGAGCCCATAAGTCTTCGTATTGTGGTGCGGCCTTTGTGCTCGAGCAGTGCGCCTGATATTTCGCGCAGTCGCGCTCCGAGCAGCGTGTGTGCCAGATATGCGCGTGCTTCGCCGGTGCCGTCGAGTCCGTAATATTCAGAGTTGTAGCTGTGCCCAAGACCTTTCTGCTGCGGAAATATGTACCATATCCAGTGGCTACGCTTGCCTCCGCTGCGTATTTCGCTCAATGCTGTTGCATATTCAGTTTCCTGTGCATCGACGAATCTTTGCAGATTATATTCATTTTCGTTCATGGCATTATGTTTATTTGGTTTGTATGTCTTGTTCCTTGTTTTTGGAATGCTATGCGCGGGGTGCCGTCGGCAACGTAAATTGTGCCGCATCTAATGAATCCTTCTTTCTCCAGAATGCTGATCATCGTGGAGTTAAGTTCGTGAGTGTCCACCCTCAGGTTGCCTTTGTCAAGGGCAAACCTTATGGCAAGCAGTGCGATGCCGCCTATGGTGCCGTCAGACGCAAGTCGGTGTATCACGTTATAAGGCTCGTCGTCGGGCCATTGTCCGTTATATATCTTGGCGTAGGTAGGTTCCGGCGACGGGCGCATGCAGAAGCATGCCACTATGCGGCCGTTGAGGCATATCAGATAGAAACACCCGTCGGCAACATCACTCGCCACGGTCTGTTTCTGTGGATAGCCGTTAGTCCACTGCACGTTGTTGCCGTTGCGGCGCATATATTGCCGCGCCTTGTCGAATATATCGTTTATCTGTGGCCACAGATTTTCAAATTCCTCTTTGCGGCACAGTTTTATCTGCGGTCTTATGTCTTTTGTAACGGCAGGGCCGTCGTGTTTAGCATATTGTTTCATATCAGGCTTTTGGCACATATAGTTTTTTTAATGACATACAAAGATAGTGAAAGGCGAGAGCAAAGTCAAATAAAAGACGTAGTTTTTTGAATTTTGTCATAGCCGAGCCGCCTCCTATCTTATTTAAAGATAGTGAAAGGCGAGAGCAAAGTCAAATAAAAAGCGCAGTTTTTTGAATTTTGTCTTGGCCGAGCCGCCTCCTATCTTATTCAAAGATAGTGAAAGGCGAGAGCAAAGTCAAATAAAAAGCGTAGTTTTTGAATTTTGTCTTGGCCGAGCCGCCTTATTTTTAGTATGCCTGCCGTTGTTTGTAAATATTCCTGTATTACGGAAACAGATAAAAAGGCATTTTTGACTTTGTGCAATTACATAAATATTTCAAAAAACTTCTTCAAAGGATGTGGGATATTCAAAACTTTTGTGTAAGTTTGCAGAAGATAAAAATATCATGCCAAAAGTTTAGTGATAAACAGTTGTCGCAGCGTTTGGCATAAAGTTTGTAGAAGATTTTATATATAAACCGATAAAAACAAAAGATGAAAACAGTTTATGATTTCACTGTCAAGGACAGAAAAGGAAAAGACGTATCGTTAAAGGAGTATTCCAACGAGGTGCTGCTGATTGTAAACACAGCAACAAAGTGCGGATTCACACCGCAGTATGAGGAGTTGGAGAAACTTTATGAAAAATATCACAGCCAGGGATTTGAGATTCTCGATTTCCCCTGCAACCAGTTCGGACAGCAGGCTCCGGGCACAGACGAGTCTATACACGAGTTCTGCAAGCTGAACTATGGCACAGAGTTCCCCCGCTTTAAGAAACTGAAGGTTAACGGCGAAGACGCAGATCCTCTGTACAAATATCTTACAAGCCAGAAGGGCTTTGCCGGATGGGACATGAGCCATCCTATAGCTCCGATTCTTGACGATATGCTGTCAAAGGCAGATCCCGACTATAAGAGCAAGGCAGACATCAAGTGGAACTTCACAAAGTTCCTTGTTGCCAAGAATGGTGTAGTTGTGGCACGTTTCGAGCCTACAGAGAAGATAGAGAACATAGAGAAGCAGATTGAAGAACTGTTGAAGAAATAAAAACATATACATTCATATTTGTATAAGATGAAATGAAAAGCCAATGATATAGCGCGGTGCAACCTTATGGGGCATGGTGGTGTATTGTTGGCTTTTCTTTGTCTTTTAAAAAAACTATAAATTAATATGGAAAACGCAGAGAGAGTGAGCTGCCTTATCATAGGCAGCGGTCCGGCAGGATATACGGCTGCGATATATGCAGCACGTGCTAACCTGAATCCGGTAGAGTATTGCGGTCTGCAGGTTGGCGGACAGCTGACACAGACTACAGTGATAGAGAATTTCCCCGGCTATCCCGAGGGTGTTGACGGCAATCAGATGATGTTGGATTTGAGGCAGCAGGCAGAGCGCTTCGGTACAGACATGCGCGATGGCGTTATCGTTAAGGCCGACCTGAGCGAGGCTCCTTACAAGCTGACAACAGACGACGGACATGTTATTGCTGCCGACACTGTAATCATTGCCACAGGTGCTTCGGCAAAATATCTCGGACTGGCTGACGAGGAGAAATATAAGGGTGAAGGCGTGTCTGCATGTGCCACATGCGACGGTTTCTTCTATCGCAAGAAGGTTGTTGCCGTTGTTGGCGGCGGCGACACAGCATGCGAGGAGGCTCTTTATCTTGCAAGTCTTGCAAAGAAGGTTTACATGATTGTGCGCAAGCCGTTTCTCCGTGCATCAGAGGTTATGCAGCGCCGTGTAAAAGAGGCTGAGAACATAGAAATTCTGTTTGAGCACAACACACTCGGCCTTTACGGTGAGAACGGTGTTGAGGGTGCCCACCTCGTTAAGCGCAAGGGCGAACCAGACGAGGAGAAATACGATCTGCCTATCGACGGCTTCTTCCTTGCTATCGGTCACAAGCCTAACAGCGATGTGTTCAAAGAGTGGCTCGACCTCGACGAGATAGGATATATCAAGACCATAGGCAATACTCCTTGCACCAATGTGCCCGGCGTATTTGCTGCCGGCGACGTTGCCGATCCTCACTATCGTCAGGCTATCACAGCTGCTGCAAGCGGTTGCCGTGCGGCAATAGAGGCTAAGAACTATCTTCAGGAGCATCCGTCTCACTGATAGACGTTTGCTGGCTTGAATTAGAAATAAAGTGGAGTATGAGCGCGTATGATTTTTCATGTCGTTCATACTCTTTTTTTGATTAGTAGATAAGTCTTTTCAAAGCTTGTGTTATTCGGTATATGCAGGCTTTATTCTGACAAAATGGCGGTAATCCGAATATAGAAAATAAATCGGCGAGCCCGAAATATCTGATTTGCTCAAAAATAACCACTTGTTTGCAACAGAAAACTCGGCCACTTTTACATCAAAAGTGGCCGAGTTTTGACTCATAAACAATAGGTTAATGATTAGAAACCTATGGATGTGATTTAGTTTACAGTCTTTATTGAAATTAATCGTGTTTTTGTATAACTTTTAATGAAAACGCGCCTATTACTTTCAATTTTTTGGGGTTTAAATGCAATTAAACTTTTGTTGCCCGTAAAAACAAAATAAGTGGATATGGAGTTGAACTCAAAAAAGAGCAGTTGGGCTGACTTATATATTCTGTATTATAAATTGCCGTTTATAAAATCATGCAGCCGAGTTATTTTACAGAAAAGCGTTTAAATTCAAAGATTTTGTAAAGATACTTTATTGAGATAAAAAACATATTCGTGTATAGTCCGTAACGTTTGCATGCCTTAACGTCTTCTTTCGTAATCAGTATTCTGTTCTTGATGCTTTTAGTGCTGACACCGCCGGTTCGCATCGTTACAAAATCCTTTTTAAGGTACTTTGTTCTAATTTGGTATTTATGAAATAGCCTGACCATCATGTCATAGTCAGATGCTATTTTATAATCTAACGAATAATTGCCGCATTTTTCATAAACTTCACGTTTTACGTAAAATGACGGATGTGCGGGCATAAAGCCGAAGCGCAGCCAAAATGGCTTGAACATGGCAGACGAATAATACCTTACAATTTTGTCGGGGTTGCTTCCGTCGATGAAATGTATGTCTCCGTAGACAGCATCTAATTTGTTGTCAGCAAAAGCCTTTACTACATTCTCTATGATGTCATCTGATGTGAAATAGTCGTCTGAGTTGAGAATGCCGACGATGTCTCCCGAACTTTTGCTGATGCCTTTGTTCATAGCATCGTATATACCTTTGTCTTTTTCAGACAGATAATGCAGCCTGCCGTTAAAGCGTTCCTGATATTTTTTTATTATGTCTAATGTCCTGTCGGACGAATTTCCGTCAATAATCCAATATTCAATGTTAGAATATGTCTGGCTTAATACAGATTCTATCGTGCTTGCAACCGTTTTGGCACTATTATATGTAGTTGTTATTATTGATACTTTAATCATTTTCTGTATATTAGGCAAGTTTTTTCATGACAGGCTCAATTGTCTGCAGTTAAGCCATCTCTAAATTAAATGCGAAGTTAATCAAAATAAATATTTTGAGCAAATTTTTGAATATTTTAGATGTAACAAAACATCATTGCGGTTGTCCGTCACAGTTTTATGAGGCCTTTGCATATCGCATACCGGAAATTTATTTTGTCTTTTAACGATGAGGTGCTTTTTCTTGCTGTTGACGAACTGTTGTGTCCATGTCTTCTGAACAGAATAAGACTTTGGGGTATGAAGCATACATTAAATTTGAATGCTGCGACATTTCCAAGCCAGATGTCATGCATAGGGGTGTCTTCAGGAAATGGTATGGCAGCGTTTAGCAGTTCTTTTCTGAAAGCCATGCAACAGCCAAGATATCCGTTCTTTAGAAGCAGGTTATACCATTTCCCGTATTTTGTGTTGTTGAGCCTGAAAAAAGAAGATGAAGTCTCCTTTAAATCCCCGTCGGTTACTGTTGCATCGCTGACAACACAACAATAATCTTTAAGATATTTCATACATATAGAAACTTTGCCCTCTTTCCATACATCATCCTGGTCGGCAAGGAAGATGTAGTCTCCTTTAGCATGTTTCAGTGCCTGCTCAAAATTTTTTGTGGGTGAACCCATGCCGGGCCCGTCAATAATCTTTATTCTGCCGTCATTTAATTCCTCAATTATATTTCTTGTATTATCCTTAGAATTATCATCCGATACGATTATCTCATCGGCGGGGGCTAATTGTTCCAGTATGGAAGTCAATTGTTGTTTTATGAATTTTTCACCGTTGTATGTGGCTATGCAGACTGAAATCATGGCAACTTTATTTCTTTATTATACTTTTGACTAATATTTTGAACGTTTCTGTTGTCTTACATCTTACAGAGAGGGCTATAGTATGTTTTAAGACAAGATACGATATCCTGGCTTTTGTATATATACTTCTGGTCTCGAAGTTGGCAGCATTTTGGCAATATTTCTTAAAGCGGCTGATAAGTTTTGCTTTGTCTTCAGCGTTATTCGAAAAGTCTTGTATGCATTCGATGTTTAATACGATGAAGTTTTTAGTGACTCTTTTTAGTCTTTCAATAAATTGAAAATCAGAAAAGTCGAGGCTTACGTCTTCTTTATATCCGCCCGCTTTAATAAAGTCGGCGACTTTTATCAGCATCCCGCTATTTATAATGTCATATTCTTTAATTTTATGCATGCCTGGTTTTATGCATGTCGTCTGTTTCCAAATACACGATCTGACAGGTGACAGAAATCTGTCGCCTGATATCTTGTGTATGGGTACGAACAGACAGCAGTCAAGGTCCTCCGTCAAAGCCTTTTGATATTCAGCCATTGCTTCCGGTGGAAATGTCGTATCTTGGTCTGATAACAAAATCCATTCGTATCCGTGTTGTCTGGCATACCTTGCTGCTTCATTGTAATGTATGGATAGTCCAGGGTTGGAAGGATCCCATACATATTCGTATTTCCCATTAGGGAGATCTATCTTTTCGTATTGTTTTGTCTGCGAGTTGTCAAAAACAAGCAAACAGCTTATGTTGTCTATATTATTTTTTATTAATGTATTGTATACGTTGCAGTTGGTTAATTTCGACCCATAAATCACCACCACAACGGCAATTGATGCAGGATTGTTGTTTCTTGTAAATTTATCCATCTTTCATCACTCCTTATTATAGCTCAAATTGATGTGACAAATAAAGATAAGTACGGTCATCTGTATGATTGATGACAAACCCTGGAATATCTGTTCGTCAACAAACTGGGTAACTAATAATGTAAAAATATAGGCATATAGATACATCATCAGGTTGTTGCCTGTTTTTGAATATTTGTATATTGCGCCAATAATTAATCCTTCAATCAAGGCAAATACAAAAATTCCGGTAAACCCAAAGTCCTTGAAGTATGAAGACATTATTGTATATACGTTAGTTGGCAGAGGCGTTGTACAGAATTCCTGAACGATAGGGGGAGGGGTGTTTATGTTGAATCCGAGTGATTCAAAAATTCCATAGAAGAAGCGAAGAGTTACTTCACCCCATTGGGTAGACGAACATGGAGACAGTTGTCCAAATGCGATGATAGATGTTACAGAATAAATTATCAGCAAGTCTCCAATAACCTCGGCATCTGTTTCGGTGTCTGAGCTTCCTCTTAGAATATACATCAGCGGTACCAATGCAATAAGAAACACTGATCCCCAAAATATAGGCTTTAATGATATTCTTCCTTTCTCATAAAGCAGATAAAGGCTCGTAAATATGTACATGAACAATGTCATCTTTCCCATTGTCGCAATAAAGAAGAGAAAGCAGAGCGATATGACAAGCAACATGCGCCATTTCCTTATTTTGCTGCGGCATATTTCTATGATTAGCAGAGTGTTTATGACGTATACAAAATATTTTACAATACCAAGCTGGTTCTCTTCAGGGTTGACAGCCTGTTCTCTTAACGTGTAGAACAGGCCTTCGGGCGAACCGAGCATAAATGCATGTTGCACAGCTTTATACACGGCCATAGGAACAAGGATCAGCGTAATTAATGTTATTATGTCAACATTCTTTTCGCATACTTTCCATGGGCTTTTTTTATATGAAGGGAAAACTACAAAGGTGACGGCAGATGTAATGACAAAGGTAAATACCCAAATGGTTAAGCCATATACAAATTGTTCAGAAACAGCATACAGCTCCTTATGAACAAAAGTATAGAGCGTGAGAATTATAATCCATACAATCAGAGTTGTATTCCATGGTGAGAATATCTGACGTTTTGGAAGATAAGAGCAGAATCTGGGTGACAGCAGGAAAAAAGACAGCATTCCTGCGAACACAAATATTAATATTATTATGTTTGTCAACATTTTGCCTTTATTTACTTATTCCATATTCCCGTTGCTTTATTGTTTGCCAGCTTTTCAAACTGAATCTTATTGCATATAGTGCATATCAGATTAACGGATATCAGTGCACTGATGATGCCGTAAAGACCAAATCTGTTGCCTAAGAATATAGCCAACGGGATGTATATTATAGCTTCTAACGCTGTTATTATTGTAATCAGACGTATTTTTCCTATTCCGAAGAGGATGTTAGAGTAACATGTGCTGTAAATAAGTACACACATATATATTGCCATTAATGCAGACAGCAGATAGCCTATTTCAACTTTACCGCCAATCCATATTTTATAGATGAATTCAGATGATGCGAGCATCAGTATCAGAAGAACGAGAAACGCCAGCATTATTTTATTCATCTTATTCATCATGTTGTTTATCCATTTCCAGTCATTCTTTGTATACGCATCAGTTGTTGCAGACCAGAGCGGTGCGGTGATGATTGTAAACACCATTATCGTCAGACTGAAGTATTTGTATGAAATCTGGTATGGCGTAACTTCTGCCGGAGATAATATGCGCGTAATCAGTACGTTTGAAGAGGCAAATATTATCAGACCTGATATCTGAACAATGAAGAACAATATTCCTAGTGAGAACAGTTCTTTAAGTTCTGTTTTATCAAACAGCCTGAATGAAGGCCTTAGATATTTGTATCTGCAAAATGTCAGCGGATACGAAATCAGGTAGACCATCAGGGGCGACAATGTGTAGATGCAGGCTACGTCGAATAATGTGAGCTTATATATTAGCGACAAAACAAATATGCAGATCAGTGCCAGCGTCTGGCCGGAAACAACTAGGAGATTGTTTATTGCCGGAAGTTGAAGCCCAAGATAGACATTCCCGATAAATTTGAAGATAAATGTTATGCCTACAAATACAATGGAAATAACAAATATACCCTCTAAGTTTGGTACTGTGGCGCTGTTTATGTTCAATAGCGAATGAAGGTCAATATTGTGAATTATTATTCTTAAAATGAGAACAATGGGTATTACAATAATGATCAGCATCATGAATGTTGTGCTGACAAGCCTTCTGGCTTTTTCCTTGTCGCCTTTTGCTAATGCTTCTGCAAGCTTATTTCTGAGTCCGTTTCCCAGGCCTATGTCAAATTGGTCTATCCATAACAAAATGGAATTGATGGTAAGCCAAATTCCATATTCGTATTGGTTCAGACAATTTAATGTAATGGGCACGAGCAATAATTGAACAATGCAGTTCCAGCCTTTTATAAGTATGGAACCGGCAATGTTCTTTTTTATTAAAGCTGTGCGTTCATTACCATTAAATATTTTTTTTGAAAACATAGACAGATGTTCCTATGAATGTTAGAATCATACAGAACGCAACAAACACCATGCGTTTAGGGCCTGTAGGCTTAAGTGGCACAGATGCCGACTGTAGTGTAGTGAACGCAGGCGTCCTTTCCTGTAATTTCGCTTTCGCAAGTTGAAGCTGCTGACTTATTTGCTGATAGTTGTTGTACTGCAGCTGCATCTCGTTTTCAAGGTCTTCCAGTTTTGCCTTGTAGCTTTCAAGCACCAAGTCCTGATTGGCATCAGAGAACACCGCATATACCTGTCTTGCACGTTCGTATTGTCTTTTAGCTTCTTGATACAGATTTTTTGTGTACTCCAGGTCTATACGTGCCTTGTTTGTTCTGTACTTTATGATGAACTGCTGCAGTTTTACCCTTGCAGAGTCTGCTATGGTGGCACAGATCAAAGGATCCTGGTCCTCAACGTTTATAGTGATGACACTGGTCTTCTTGTCAACGCTACATTTAATCTTTTGCCCAACCAGTTTGGCTATGTCGTTTTGCTTCTTTGTCATTTTGAAAGGATTGACTTTCATTGCGCTAGCTCCGCCTTCAGCATCCTCGTCTTTAAACAAGTCTTTTACAAAACCTATTATCTTTTCCCACCATGCTGATTTCTGGTACTTCTCAAGATATTCGTAATATGTAGTTTCTATTTTCCCGTCATTTGATTTTATTTTAATGGGGAACATGCTTGTCTGAAAGTCGGCAGATTCCATCAGGTCAGGATACAGTTCTGGCACAATGGCATCCTGATTTGCCATATTAGACATGTTTAGGCCGAAACTCGACGCCAAGGCACCAAGGCCACCTATATTTGGAGTGGTGGTTTCAGGTGCCAGTTTAACTTCACAGACATAGAATCTCGGAACACATAAAATTAAGAATGCACTTACAACAAATGCAACAGAAAGATTTATTATAAATAATTTCTTATGTGTCTTTATTCTGTTAAGAAGCTTTTTCAGGTCTATTTCCCTGAGCTTGTATTCTATATTCTCAACCATTTTCTTTTATTTTTTACAATATATTTGCCAGTGTCGCAATCATTGTTGCTATTGATGCAACAGATGTTCCGATAGTCATCTTTTCAGCAATAGTCATCTTGTTGATTTCCTTTTCAGGTACAACAATTTCACATCCGGGCTTTGGCTTGGCATTTTGGCTAACCTTTGCAATAGTGCCGTTCATGTAAACAATGTATGTCTGGCTCTTCTTTGCCTTTTCGCTGAATCCGCCGGCCTGGTTAATGTAATATTTAGCCTTCTTGCCCTTCTGGAAACCTACGGTGTTAGGATACATCACAGCACCGTTTATCTTTACTGTTCCGTTATATTGCGGTACGATGATTTTGTCGCCTTCACGCAAAACGATGTCTGCATCGCATCCGGGGTTGGCTAGGGCCTTGTCAAGCTCTATTCCGACAGAATAGAACTCAGGTATTTCAAATTTCTTGATTTTCTCGCTGTCTTTAAGATCTATTTTCTTGTTTTCCTTCGCAGCTTCTATTTCCATCTGTTCTGCCTCTTCCTTAGCTTTTTTGAGCACGGCTTCCATACGTGCGCGTTCGCTCTCGTTCACCTTTCTTTCGAGGCGTGCACCTGCAATATAGCCACGGTCGTTAACGCCGCCGGCACTCTTTATAAGGTCGCTCAGACGCTGATTCTTCTTAGAGAGCGTATATGTACCGCTGAACATTACTTCGCCTTCAACGACAACATTCTGCTGCTTGTAGTAGCCGGGACTCTTGCGGACATACACTTCGTCGAACGGCATGAGTTTGAAGCCGGGTGTACCGTCAATCACAAAACCGTCTTTCAGGGCGAATGTGTAAGTGCGGGCAATGACTGAGTCGGTTGTCAGTGCCTTCGGGTTTACAATTCGTCTTGACACATCCACTTTTACTGTTGAGGCTGTCTGCTTTAAGCCTCCTGCCTGCAAGACGAAGTCCTCAAGGGTTTCGTTGTCGGCATATCTGTAGATACCCGGGTATTGCACCTCTCCGTGTATTGTGATAGTCTGTTCTTCCATCATCTCCTGTTTGGTCGGGATGAACAGCACATCGTTGTTTTGTATTGGTATGTCAGGAACGGTGCCGTCCAATATGCCTTCCACGTCTACCGGAACAACCTCGAGTGTACGGTCTTTCTTCATTCTGTGCATTACGGCACGTGCAGTGAAGGCTTCTTCACGGAGACCGTCGGCGTGTTCAATAAGTGTTTTTACGCTGTTGATGTCGCCTCCTACCTGATACATTCCGGGACGGAACACGGCACCCTTGACCTCAACCATGTTAGAGAAGCGGGGCAGGATAGAGTCAACGCTTACAGAGTCCTCGTCTGCAAGATGGAATGCACTCATGTCAAATTCATCAACGTTGTAGACCGAATATTCTCTTCCTGTCTTTCTGACAATGCGTACAGATTTCTTATATGCATCTCCTGTAAATCCTCCGGCGTATTTCAGCAAGGTGCCAACGCTTTCGTTTCGCTTCATTTCATAGTACATTGGTCTTTTCACCTTTCCGGTAATATTTACCAAGCAGTCGTAAGGACCAACGGAAATGACGTCGTTGTCGGCAAGTCTGACGTTGCCTGTGAGTTTTCCGTTCAGGATATAGTCATAGATGTCCACAACAGACACCAGTCGGTTATTTCTGTATACCTTGATGTTACGCATCGTACCTATATCGTTTGTACCACCCGCCATATACAAGGCATGGAATACTGTTGCAAACGCAGGAAGAGTGTAGGTTCCAGGGTTCTTCACCTCACCCATCACGTTAATCATTATCGAGCGTGTCTGACCAACAGTTAGCTTTATCTTCGAACTGCTGTATCTTGCTCCTAACGTAGAGCGCAGGCGTGCATTTGCCTGTGCCACGGTCAGACCGCTTACCTGTACGGGGCCGAAACCTTCTATTGTTACTTCTCCGTCGGGTGAAACGGTGCTTTCTATAGTTTTTTGTGATGCGCCATATATGTCGATATAAACAGCGTCGCCCGGGCCTAAGATGTAATTCTGCGGGGTGGCGATGTTCATGTTGGGCTCGAACGTAAGGTCCTTGTTGTTGAAGATATCACGTCCGAACACTTTTTTCTTTCTTTTTTCTGCAAGGAGCTTTTCCAGCATGGCCGTTGTGTCAGGGATGAATGTGTTCAGTTCATCCTGCATCATCAGCCAGTCTTCGTTTGTCTCGTCATAGACAACTTCTTTTGATTTGCTCTTTTTCTTTTCTCTTGTATCTTTTATTCTGTATTGCGGTGATTCTTCGTCATCGTCGTTTTTGCTTGAGCCTTTCTTTCCGTTATTCTTTCTCTGGCGTCCGTTATCTTCTTCCGTGTCTTTGCTGCTTACGGTGCCAAGGCCTTTGTTCTTTGCCTGGCGTTCATATTTGTCTTTTACGCGCCTGATCTGTTCTATAGTTACGCCTTTCTGCATCAGTTTTGTTACAATCTGTGCCTGCGATGTGCCTTCGGCGTTTTCTTTCATTACAAATTTCAGTATCTGTTCGTCTGTCATTGACGATTGTGCTGTTGCATAACAAGGCAACAGCAGTGCGAATAAGAAAAGAATGATATATTTTTTCATATTAAATTAATTTCCACTTAAAATTTCTTGCCACTAATTATACTTGCGGCTGTACGCATTATTATGCTGAAGTCGAGCGCCAGCGAGCGGTTCTCGAGATAATGAATATCCATCTGCAGACGTTTCAGCATCTTTTCCATGCTGTCAGTATAGCCATTATATAATGTAGCCTCGGATGTCAGTCCGGGCCTCATTTCATATATTAGCACATACGAATTGTCTATTTCCATTATCTGGTCGATATAGTACTTGCGTTCAGGGCGCGGTCCTACGAGCGACATGTCGCCGATAAGCACGTTCCAGAGCTGCGGCAGCTCGTCAAGATGATGCTCTCTTAAAAATCTTTCGGTTTTGGTTGAGTTGCTGTCATCACATTTAGCCACCAGCTGTGGTTTGTCCTCAGCCTTGCTGAGAGTTCTGAATTTATATATGGTAAACGGCTTGCCTCTGTATCCTATGCGTTCTTGCGAGAATATTGCAGGTCCGTTCTTTTGTCTTTTGAGCATTATATATATAATGAGGAACAATGGTGATAATATAATCAGTCCTAAAAAGGCTGATATAAAGTCGAAAGCCCTTTTTATTGCCCTTTGTGTAGCATTCATAGCATCATGGCTGCAGTTTATGCAGTCCGCCTCTTTCGTATAGACGTTGTTCACCTTCTAAAAAATATTGTTTCTCTATAATAACCCCAAATATTCAAATTTGTTGCAAAGGTAACACAAATAATTTGAAAAAAATGTTAGTTGCTCTCTGATTATTGAAAAAATAGCCATAAATTTGCGTATTCTTACAGAAAGAGTTATCTTTGCACGGATAAAACGTAGCTCCGGCACGTTTGGCAGATTGGGGTTGACCGGATTTGACAGCGGGTTGGAATGGTACGTAAGCACGCGGAGCGTCGTCTGTTGGCTCCTAAATCTCAGCGGTCAAAAATTTATCTGGCGAAAACAAATACGCTCTCGCTGCCTAATCGAAGCATAGTAGATTATCGGCTTAATCCAGTCACAAGGTGACAGGACGAGACACTGCTCGAAAGCTGTTGTTCCGAAGCGTTTCGGTAAAGCGGTGCGGTTAAATCGGAAATAGTCTTGTGCGGCCCCGCACTCAAGATGAAGTTTTAGGGGATAAGGTTGCAGTTGGTGGTCCGGGTCTTGCTGCAGCTCGAAAACCGAAGGCCGGAATAAGCGTGTAGAAAGCGTATGGTTTCCCTGTTTGGACGAGGGTTCGAATCCCTCCAGCTCCACACAAAAGGCGGTGTAAGCTTATTACGCCGCCTTTTTGTTTACTTTACGGCATATCTGTAATCTTTCCTGAACTTGCAGATTTAGTATGAAAATCTCTGTTTTATCCTGATTTCATGTGTTTTATGGTGATGAATCATGTGCATGAAACAAATATTAATGTATTGGTGACGAATAGTGGGGCGCTAATTGATTATAGTTTTTACCTTTGTACTCGGTACAGGTCTTTTACGGCATAAGCCATAAGCGGATGGCGCATATCTATGGCGAAGACCTATGCATGGACATGAAAAACTTTAATATTCTGATATATAGAGATATGAAAAAAACTAAAATTAGCTGCATTCTTGCGTCTGCATTGCTTGCCTTTTCGGCACAGACAGCCGGCGCTCAAGCTGCAAGTGCCGCAAAGGCGCCTGCCACAGTTGCCCATACGGCATTGTTCGATTATTTCAGTTATAGTGGAGATGACGACATCTATAAGAAAGTGAAGCTCGAAGGCGAGGGCGGATTCTACAATCCGATACTTCCCGGATGGTATTCTGATCCGAGCATCTGCCGTGTCGGCGACGACTACTTTATGGTAACTTCAAGCTTCTCTTATTATCCCGGAGTGCCGTTGTTCCACAGCAAGGACCTCGTAAACTGGAAGCAGATCAGCTATATCCTCGACCGTCCGTCGCAGTTGCCTCTTGCCGGTCAGAAGGTTTCAGCAGGTATCTTTGCTCCTGCAATATCGTATAATCCTCACAACAAGACCTTTTATATGATAACCACAAACGTGGGGTGGGGCAACTTCTTCGTTAAGACAAAAGATCCGTTCGGCTCATGGTCGGAGCCAATCCGTCTGCCTGACGTAAAAGGCATAGACCCCTCATTCTTCTTTGACGACGACGGTAAGGCCTATATCGTAAACAATGACGAACCCGAAGGCAAGGCTGAATACGACGGCCACAGGGCTATCCGCGTGCGCGAATTTGACGTAAATACCGACAAGACTGTTGGTCCTGAGAAGATTCTCGTGAACAAGGGCGTGCATCCGGAGGACAAGCCGATATGGATTGAGGGTCCTCATATGTATAAGATTAACGGCAAATATTTCCTGATGTCGGCCGAAGGCGGCACCAGCGACATGCACTCAGAGGTGATTTTCAGAAGCGACAGCCCGTTTGGACCTTTCGTTCCCGCCAAGAAGAATCCTATACTTACTCAGCGCGACCTTGATCCTAACCGCATAGACCCTGTTACATGTGCAGGTCATGCCGACCTCGTGCAGACTCCTTCCGGCGACTGGTGGGCTGTGTTCCTTGCATGCCGTCCGTGTGAGGGCAAGTTTGAGAATCTTGGACGTGAGACATTCCTCCTGCCTGTAAGCTGGACTGACGAAGGTTTCCCGCTCATACTTGAACAGGGAAAAACCGTGCCTATGACAGGCAATGTAAAGGGAGCTGTACGCGGAAAGAACGTAACCTTCGGTAATTTTGCATACAACGACGATTTCTCTGAAAAGACACTGCCGCTCGACTGGTTCTCGCTTCGCGGTCCTGTTGACTCTATCTGCAGCACAAATGCCGTGCCCGGTTATCTGTCAATGAAGTGCGTTGAGACCACAACTGCCGAGAAAGCTGTTCCGGCATACGTAGGCCGCCGCATACAGCATCATAAGTTTGAGTGCTCTTCACGTCTGGTATTCGAGCCTCAGACTGTAAACGAGCGCGCAGGCATGCTGCTCTTCAAGGACGAGACACATCAGTATCTGCTTTGCGTTGCCAAGACGTCAGCAGGCAAGGCCGTTGAACTTAGAAAGACAGCTGACGGAGGCAAAGACGAAATATTGGCAAGTTCGGCTCTCGCAAAGGCCGACAAGGACATACGCCTGAAGATTGTTTCACGCGGTCTGACGTTCGATTTCTACTATGCAGTGGGCAAAGGCGAATGGAAACTGCTGAAGAACAATGTAGACGCCGGCTTCCTGTCGACACGCAACGCCGGCGGATTTACAGGCACCACCATCGGCCTGTATGCCACACGCGGATAATACATAATGGTAAAGGCAGTGCAGTCCGGATGCATTCTGGCATGGTTGAAACAGCCGGGGCACTGCCTGCCTTATATAAATAACGGTCTGGTCTACAGACTGAAACAACACATTGACAGCCTTACAGACTGTTTCTGAAGGATGCATGTTGAAGATAAATGCGTCAAGTCTAAAATCGGTCATTGTCTTACTTCTATCTGCAGATTGAGGTTTCCGGCAGTCTTATTGCTTTCTGTTGGCGTCTTGCCGTCTGCCTTTTCTTGACATTGCCCGCAGTGTTCGCAAAGAATCAAACGGCAGCCAGCTAAATGTCAAAACGACAATAAGGCCGGATTAAAATAACCGATTTGGCTTAAAATATGCGAAACATTAACCAAAATAGAAACATTCTGTGAAAATTGTCAGCATAAATAACGTTACAAATCAAATCTGTTTACGTTCTTTCTTTAAAAGAAACATAACAATGGACAGATACGCAAAATCTTTATTATCATTAATTTTAATGTTGCCGGTGTTCGCCAACGGGGCTGATGCCGGCAACACTATTGTAGTGCCAGAGAAAGAGAACGTAGGAGCAGCCGCACTACCTGCCGGCATAGCTCCTGTAGACGAAGCGCCCTTCAAGCTGAAGAAGATAAGGCGCCCCGAATTTCCCGACCGCCGCGAAACCGTGGGCAAGGCAGACATTTCGGCATCGGGCAAGATAACTCCTGCAATCAATGAAAAGATAGAACGCCTCTCTAAGCGTGGCGGCGGCACCGTGGTTGTGCCTGCCGGCAAGTGGTATTCAGGCAGAATAGAACTGAAGAGCAACGTGGAGCTTCGCCTGGATGAAGGTGCCGTGATAGAGTTCTCGGGCGAGGTGGACGACTATCAGCCTGCCGTGTTCACGCGTCATGAGGGCGTCGAGGTTATGGGTGCCGGTGCGTTTATATATGCCAACGGTGCAAAGAACATAGCCCTTACGGGCAAAGGCGTGATTATGGGGCCGCCGATGGACGTTCCCATGCGCAAGTTCCCTAACGGCAAAAGCGTAGTTGAGAACGACATCGACTACCGTATGCCCGTCAAAGAGCGCCTGTGTGACGGCAAGGAAGGCCGCACGTTCTACCGCCCCAAGTCGTTTTCGCCCATCAACTGCAAGAACGTGCTTGTTGAGGGCGTAACCTTCGAGCGCAGCCTTCTGTGGAACGTTAATCCCGTTTATTGTGAGAACGTGATAATAAGAGGCATAACCGTAAACTCTACAGACGTGCCTAGCGGCGACGGCATAGACATCTCTTCATGCAAGAACGTGCTTATAGAATACTCTACGCTCAACTGCGGCGACGACTGCTTCACGCTGAAGGCCGGACGATGCGAAGACGGACTGCGTGTCAACCGTCCTACGGAGAATGTGCTCATACGCTACTGTCTCGCCAAGGACGGTCACGGAGGCATCACCTGCGGCAGCGAGACGGCAGGAGGCATACGCCGTGTGTATCTTCACGACTGCGTGTTCTACGGCACACGCACGGGCTTCCGCTTCAAGACAAGGCGCAACCGCGGCGGCACCGTTGAAGACATCACCTATGAGAACATAAGACTGGTGAACGTGCGTGAGGCTTTCACGTGGGATCTGCTCGGTTCGAAGATGTATATGGGTGAGCTTGCGCGCCGCTATCCGCCGCTCGACATCACTCCGCTTACGCCTACGGTTAAGGACATAACCATACGCAACTTCATAGTTGAGTCGGCCGACAGGCTAATGACCATCAACGGCATACCAGAGATTCCGTGTTCTGGCGTGCTACTTGAGAACGGCAGTGTCAGGACCAACAGGATAATAAAGACGCTCAACGATGCCGACGGACTGACGCTGCGCAACATGGAGATACAGGCCACTGACAACACAATGGTGATAGACGACAGCCGCAATGTGCTCTTCGACAATGTTACGTTCTATGTGCCCGACGGCGCGCTCAACATGGACATAAAGGGCAGCAAGGCTTCGGGCATAGTCATCCGCAGCAATGGGGCAGACGTGGTCTGCAAGCCGGGAATGAACAAACTTTAGTGTTTTGTTTTTATATATTTTAATTCTGTTTAAACATAGTGACTGAAACGCTTATGCAGGCTTGGCTTCTGTGTGGGCGTTTCTTTTTTATTCTAAATCGGCCAATTATAATCCGCAGGATTTTTGTTTTTATATTGAGCATGTTTCCGTCTGAGTTTCTGCGTGCATTGACGGTATGCCTTTCGAAGGCAAGTGTTGGTTTATGATTGGGACATTCGAATATTGATAAGTGTAAGCATATTGCGGCTTATGCCGTTCATAATGATATTTTGCCTTTGTATGGATTTTCAGACAAAATAGAAAATATGTGCCCGATAATATGCAGCTTTTGTGCGTCCGGAGGCATCCCGGTCTGCAAAATGCCGCCTTTCGTGTTGCCGTTTGTGGTCTTTCGTATCCTAATATGCCACCTTTTGCCATGCGTTATGCCTTGTGTCATGAGTGAATTTTGAGGCAAAATGCCGCTGTTTTAGTGTCAGAAAAATGCACACTGATGCTCTTAGGCGTGCCAACATGTTGCAGTATAGCAGTTTACGCTTGCACATAAAAACAGCGGAATTTTACGCCCTGCTGAAAGAAATTTTAGAATAGCCCGATTCTGGAGCGTTGACAGAAATCACAACGTAAGCACCGTGTCCGCCGTGCCGGCAATATGTCAGCATGCACAGACCGTTGTCGCACACCATTTTATAATGTCTTTTCATGGGTGCGCTGATGCTCTCCGAGTGTAGAGACATCACGGTTGCGTATGTCGTTTTCTGCTGATGTTATGATTTTCCTTTGCTTCCTTGGTGCGGTCGCGTATGTGGCTGAATTGTTTTAGTATACTGATTTTTATTTGATTTCAGGCCCTCCTGTTGCGCTTCGTCCTGAATCTTAACTTTGTTGTCCTGCTCCTTGGGCCGCCGTCCGCGCAGCGTCATTCTCTTGTCTGTGTCCTATTTGTTTATCTTGCTTTCGTCCATATACTTCTCCAGATAGTCGAGCCCTTTGTTTGTGCAGCACCCGCGCATGTAGACCGTTATGAAGGTATGGAATATCTCCTTCAGCGAATACTTGCGGTACATCTTTGTCTGCATTACATAGTTCATAGCGGCGTCGCTCATCTTGTGCACGATGTCATAGTTGATGTCGCCCCTGAAGAATCCGTGCTCTATGCCTTTCTTCATGAAGAGGTACGAGTTGGCGCGCTGTCTCTCGTTATACTCTTGCAGAAAAGCTACAATCTTAGAGTATTTCTGCGTTTCAAGAAAGAAGCGCGGATTGATGGTTCCCAGGTCTCTCAGCTTGGCTTTAAGGAAGAAGGCTATGACGTCCATCTCGTTGTCCGTCTTTTCGGCATACTCCTGCAGCTGCTTGGTCATCTTCTCAGAGTCGTGCTTTACACACTCGTAAAGCAGGTCTTCCTTGTTGCTGTAAATCTCATACAGGGTGCGTTTGGATATTCCCATTTCCGTGGCAATATCGTCCATCTTCACAGCCCTAATTCCCTTCTGTTTGAAGAGCTGCATCGACGTTTCGAGTATCCTTGTTTTCAGATTTTCACGATAAACTGTTATGTTGCCTGTTTTGCGCATAAACACTATTCTTATTTTATTTGCAAAGTTAATAATTTTTCTAAAAAAACTATTTGCTTTCCTTTATTTTTATTACATTTGCATGACTTTTCATGATAAAGTGAAATGGTTATAAGGTAAAAGACAATACAAAATAAGATAACAGAAAACGCCTATGGTAAACATAACAAAAGAGGCCGCTCTTGCATATCACAAGAACGGGAAACCCGGAAAAATAGAAGTTAAACCGACAAAGCCCTACAGTACGCAAACCGACCTTAGTCTGGCTTACTCGCCGGGCGTTGCGTTTCCGTGCCTTGAGATACAGAAAACTCCCGATGACGCATATAAATACACCGCCAAGGGCAATCTGGTTGCCGTGATAAGCAACGGCACCGCCGTGCTCGGTCTGGGCGACATCGGAGCCATGAGCGGCAAACCCGTCATGGAGGGCAAGGGGCTCTTGTTTAAGATTTATGGCGGCATCGACGTGTTCGACATTGAGGTTGACGAGAAAGACCCCGAAAAGTTCTGCGAGGCTGTAGAGAAGATAGCCCCCACGTTCGGCGGCATCAACCTTGAAGATATAAAGGCTCCTGAATGTTTCTACATCGAAGAGCGACTGAAGCGCACGCTCGACATCCCCGTGATGCACGACGACCAGCACGGCACGGCCATCATATCTGCCGCCGGACTGAAGAACGCTCTCGAGGTGAACGGCAAGGACATATCAAAGGTTAAGATTGTTGTCAACGGAGCAGGTGCGGCAGCCATATCATGCACAAAGCTGTATATGGCTCTCGGCGCAAAGCGCGAGAACATCGTGATGCTCGACTCTAAGGGCGTTATCACCAGCGACCGTGAGAACCTTACGGAGCAGAAGAAGCTCTTTGCTACCGACCGCCGCGACGTGCATACACTCGAGGAGGCTGTCAAGGGAGCCGACGTGTTTGTCGGTCTTTCCAAGGGCAACGTGCTCACTCAGGACATGGTAAGGTCGATGGCCGACCAGCCCATTGTGTTCGCCCTGGCTAACCCTGTGCCCGAGATTTCATATGAGGAAGCCATGGCCAGCCGTCCCGACGTGCTCATGTCTACCGGCCGTTCTGACTATCCTAACCAGATTAACAACGTTATCGGCTTCCCGTATATCTTCAGAGGCGCTCTCGACGTTCACGCCTCTGCCATAAACGAGGAGATGAAGCTTGCCGCCGTCAACGCCATTGCCAACCTGGCAAAGCAGCCTGTGCCCGATGTCGTTAACGACGCATATCAGGTAAACAACCTTACTTTCGGTCCGTCTTACTTCATTCCGAAACCTGTCGACCCGCGCCTCATCACCGAAGTGTCGGCAGCCGTTGCCAAGGCAGCCATAGAGAGTGGGGTGGCACGCACTACGATAACCGACTGGGACGAATACAAGAACCATCTGCGCGAGATGCTCGGACAGGAAACCAAGCTCACGCAGAAGCTTTATGATACAGCACGCAAGCACCCGCAGCGCGTTGTCTTTGCCGAAGGCATACACCCTACGATGCTCAAGGCTGCCGTACAGGCAAGGAACGAGGGCATCTGCCAGCCTATCCTGCTGGGCAACGACGAGCGCATAATGAAGCTTGCCAAGGAACTCGACCTTAATCTTGACGGCATAGAGATAGTAAATCTGCGCCACGACAACCAGAACGACCGCCGTGAGCGCTATGCACGCATACTTGCCGAGAAGCGCAAACGCCAGGGCTACACATTCCAGGAAGCCAACGACAAGATGTTTGAGCGCAACTATTTCGGTATGATGATGGTTGAGACCGGCGAGGCCGACGCCTTCATCACGGGTCTTTACACCAAGTATTCAAACACCATCAAGGTGGCAAAGGAGGTTATCGGCATACAGCCCGGATACAACCATTTCGGCACGATGCATATCATCAACTCCAAGAAGGGTGTGTTCTACATGGCCGACACGCTTATCAACCGCCATCCTGACAAGGACGTGCTCGTAGACATTGCACGTCTGAGCGCAATGACAGTAAGATTCTTCAACGAAGAGCCGAGGATAGCCATGATAAGCTATTCAAACTTCGGTTCTGACGAGATAGGCAGTCCGGCTCAGGTTCATGCTGCCGTTGAGGCTATGCAGACACGTTATCCTGACCTGGCCATCGACGGCGAGATGCAGGTAAACTTTGCTCTCGACAACAAGCTGCGTGACGCCAAGTATCCGTTCTCGCGCCTTAAGGGTAAGGATGTCAACACGCTTGTGTTCCCTAACCTCAGCAGTGCCAACAACGCATACAAGCTGTTGCGTGCAATGAATTCTGACGCTGAGATTATCGGTCCTATCCAGATGGGTCTTAACAAGCCTATACACTTCACCGACTTCGAGTGCAGCGTACGCGATGTTGTCAACATCACTGCCGTGGCAGTTATCGACGCTTACGTGCAGAAGATAAAGGAGAACAGACAATAACGGCGCAGCTGCCTGCGACATAACATTATGTATGACGGCTCCAATGATGTAACGACATGTCATCGGAGCCGTCGTCCGTTTTACCCCAAATCCTGATTGCTGATTTGGGCTTATGCCTCATGTCTGGGCAACGCCATGCCTGGCGGCTTTAACTGAATGAGGTGTGTATAATATAAAAAGTGTGAAAAACTTTATCTTTCATGTCACTGACGGCTTTGTCATACGTCTCTGACAATAGAAACAAAAGACATAATTAACAACAAAACGACACTATTATGAAAAAGCTGTTTATTCTGGCGCTGGCAGCAATGTTCTGCATGGCCGGCTTTGCCAAAAGCACACAAGAGGTAATCAACGAAATCACAAAGTCTACAGGTGCTCAGACAATAACGCTCAGCAAGGACCTTATTGCTGCGCAGGCTGCCGCCATGCCTGAAAATGTCAAGGCTCTCCTGTCTAATCTTGACGGTGGCACTCTCGTCCTGCTGTCTGAGGGCACCGACGAGCAGATAAAGACATTCAACGACAGGGTGGGAGAGATAGACTCTGAAGCCTATGAAGCCATGGCTTCGTTCGTTGACGAGTCAGACACAATAAAGGTATTCGGTAAGTGTGAGGGCGACTATGTTACCGAACTTTTCATCGCCTTTTCAGACGATGAAGATTGTGCCCTTATCGACGTTACCGGCAAGATAAGCAAGGAAGACGCCATGAAGCTCCTTAACAAAGACATGCTGCAGCAGATTATTTAACCGTAAACAGGTCATTGCTCCGCATATTCTTCAGCAAGTAGACGGCTGAAAGCATGAATGCACAAAACAGATAATGCTGTGTGCGGGCTAATATGGGTTTAAGTTAAAGAAAGATTTATATAAAAACGGACAAATGCCGGCTGTTGTGCCTGTGCATTTGTCCGTATCCTTTTTATTGTCAAGGCATCATAGCCTTTTGTATGTCTTCATTGTGTGCGGCGTCGCTGCCGCATCCTCATCCTCATGCTTCTTATAGTCTTATAATCTGCTTCACGCCCTTCACGTTGCGCAGCTTCTTTATCAGCTGTTCCAGTTTCGATGTGTCCTCCACGTTTACCACGAGGTTACCGCGGAACAGTCCGTCGTTGCTGTCAATGTTTATGCTGCGCATCATGATGTTCTCCTCTTTCGATATAATGCTCGTTATGTTGTTCACGATGCCTATGTCGTCGTTTCCTATAATCTTCAGCGTGATAGAGTATTGCGATTTGCCCTTTCCGCTCCACATCGCCTTCACCACTCTGTAGCCGAATCGCTTTCTCAGTTCGGGTGCATTGGGGCAGTCGGTGCGGTGAATCTTTATTCCGCCGTTCACGGTTACAAATCCGAACACATCGTCGCCGTATATCGGGTGGCAGCATTTCGACAGCGTATAGTCCACGCCTTTAAGGTTCTGGTCAATCACCAGCACGTCGTCGTTCGAGTAGGCAATCTCCTCGTTGGGGTTCTCAAAGCTAAACTCTTTCGCACTTCTTGCCGGAGCCGTTGGTGCGGTGTTGTTGTCGAACATCAGCACCTGCTGATACGTTTCTATTGTCTGGTTCACGTCGAGGCTTCCGTCAGCCATGTCTTTGTAGAAGTCGTTTGCCTCCTTATATCCCAGTTTCTTTATCAGGTGCGACACGGCACTCTCGTCAAAGTCGATCTTTCGGTTTTTCAGTCGGCGTTCAAACATCTCCTTTGCATACGCTCCGTCTTTCACCATAAGGTCTTTTATGGCCATTCTTATCTTCGACTTTGCGCGGCTTGTCTTCACGATGTTCACCCAGTCCTGTTTCGGCTTTTGCGTGCTTGATGTCATAATCTCCACCTGGTCGCCGTTTTTCAGTATGTATCTGAATGTAACCGCCTTGTTGTTTATCCTTGCTCCCGTGCAGTGGTTGCCTATGTTAGAGTGTATGCGGTAGGCAAAGTCGAGCACGGTGGCTCCTTTCGGAAACTTCATAAGGTCGCCTTTGGGCGTAAACACAAACACCTCGTCCTCATAAAGATCCATCTTAAACTGGTCTATCACCTGCAGGTCGTCCTTGTTCTCCAGCGCCGTTCTGATGCTGTTGAGCCATTCGTCAAGTCCGCTTTCGCCCTTCACGCCCTTGTATCTCCAGTGGGCAGCCAGTCCTCTTTCTGCCACCTCGTCCATGCGCTCTGTGCGTATCTGCACCTCCACCCATTTGTTTTCAGGTCCGAGCACGGTTATGTGCAGACTCTCGTATCCGTTCGACTTAGGCACGCTCAGCCAGTCGCGCATACGTTTCGGGTTAGGCTGATACATGTTTGTTATTATGGCAAACACCTGCCAGCACTGCATCTTCTCCAGTTCTGCCGGCGAGTCGAGTATTATTCTTATTGCAAACAGGTCATATATGCCTTCAAAGCCGCATTGCTGCTTCTTCATCTTCTGCCAGATGCTGTGAATGCTCTTTGTGCGTCCCTTCATGTGAAACTTCAGTCCGGCCTCTTTCAGCTTCTTATCTATAGGCGTTATGAACTTTTCTATATAAGCGTCGCGGCTTTTCTTTGTCTCGTTGAGTTTCGCCTTTATCATGTAGTAGGCGTCGTGCTCAAGATATTTCAGACTCAGGTCTTCCAGCTCGCTTTTCAGCTTATACAGTCCCAGTTTGTGTGCCAGCGGGGCATACAGATAGCTTGCTTCCTCGCTCACCTTCATCTTTGCCTCTGTGTTTGTGGTGTCCCTTATTTGCCTCATCAGGTTCACCCTGTCGGCAATCATTATCAGTATCACCCTCATGTCCTCGGCAAACGACAGCAGCAGGTTTCTGAAGTTTTCGCTCTCTATCACCGGATTCTTCTTATACAGTTCCTGTATGCTTCTGAGTCCGTGAATTATGGTAGATACGTTTTTACCGAAGTTCTTTTCTATTTCCTCAAGCGAGTTGTCGTTTTCAGCCACGCTTGTATATAGAAGTATGGCCATCACGCCGTCGCGCTTCAGTCCAATCTCGCTCACGGCAATCTGTGCGGTCTGCAGACTCAGCAGTATGGGGTTCATTCCAAACACATCGCGCTGTATAAGGTCGTTTTCGAGAGCGGTTTTCAGATGCCTGAAGACGTTTTTCTCGTCTTCTCTTTTCAGCATGCCGTGTGCGTTCTCGCGCAGTCCGCGTATTATGTTTACAATGTCGTTTCTCTCTTTTTTGGTAAAGAACAGTTTTTCAGCCATATCCTTCTTGTATGTTAAGGGCATTTCCGCCTGTTGGCGTCTGCCGTTGATGAATCTATCTTTTAATGTCCGGCTTTGGCTTGTCTTCCATGTTTCAGCATGCGTGCCGGCGTGTATGCTTACAGGTTAATAATGCCTTTGCACGGCAACTTTTCATGGTCTGCCGGAGTACATTGTTATGCAAACTTACACATTTTTCCTGATATTTTCGGATGTTCTTTCAAATAAATTAAATAATAAGGCATTTCTGACAATAAGTAATAACTTTTTAATATCTAAAGTTATGTTTTTTAAGAAAAAAACTATATATTTGTAACTGATTTACTGAAACCTTATAAAATTATAATACTTATGTTATCACCAGAAGACTTAAAGCAGATTGCCGAAAAAGGCATAACCGAAGAACAAGTAGCAACCCAACTCGAAGAGTTTAAAAAAGGCTTTCCTTTCCTGAAGCTCGAGGCAGCAGCAGGCATAGGCCGTGGCGTCATTGCTCCTGCCGACAGTGAGCGTGCCGACTATATCGCAAAGTGGGAAGCCTATAAGGCAGAAGGCAAGAAGATCGTAAAGTTTGTTCCTGCCAGTGGAGCTGCCAGCCGTATGTTCAAGGATATGTTCGCTTTTCTCGGCGCTGACTATGACGAACCGCGTACTGACTTCGAAAAGAAATTCTTCGACAACATAGAGAAGTTTGCTTTCTATGATGAGCTTAACGCAGCTTGCGTAAAGAATGAGGGCAAGGACATCGCAGCCCTTGTTGCTGCCGGCAACTACAAGGCTGTTGTTGCCAATATGCTCGAGTCTAGGGGCCTTAACTACGGACAGCTGCCTAAGGGCCTGCTGCTCTTCCACAGATATGAAGACGGCGTGCGCACTCCTCTCGAGGAGCATCTTGTTGAGGGAGCATTATATGCGTCAAGCGCAGGCGAGGCTAACGTTCACTTCACCGTAAGCCATGAGCATAAGGCTCTGTTTGAGAAGAAGGTGGCTGAGAAGAAAGACAAATATGTTGCCAAGTTCGGCATCAACTACAATATCTCTTTCTCTGAGCAGAAGCCCAGCACCGACACTATTGCCGCCAATCCGGACAACACTCCGTTCCGCAATGCCGACGGCTCTCTGTTGTTCCGTCCCGGAGGTCATGGCGCTCTCATCCAGAATCTTAACGACATCGACGCCGACGTAATTTTTGTAAAGAACATCGACAACGTTGTGCCCGACCGTCTTAAGAACGACACCGTAACCTACAAGCAGCTCATTGCCGGAATTCTTGTAACGTTGCAGGAGAAGGTGTTCAGCTATCTGCGCCTGCTCGACAGCGGTGAGTATAGCAATTCACAGATTGAAGAAATCATACGTTTCGTTCAGAACGATCTGTGCTGCCGCAAGCCAGACATCAAGAATCTTGAGGATGCCGACCTCGTTATCTATCTGCGCTCAAAGCTCAACCGTCCTATCCGTGTCTGCGGAGTTGTAAAGAACGTTGGAGAGCCGGGCGGAGGTCCGTTCCTTACCTACAATCAGGACGGCACCATCAGTCTGCAGATACTTGAGAGCAGTCAGATTGACAAGAGCAACACCGAATACATGAAAATGTTCACCGAGGGTACACACTTCAATCCCGTTGACCTCGTTTGTGCCGTTAAGAACTATAAGGGCGAGCCGTTCAATCTGCCAGACTATGTTGACAAGACAACAGGATTTATCAGCAGCAAGAGCAAGAACGGCAAGGAGCTGAAGGCTCTCGAGTTGCCGGGCTTGTGGAATGGTGCCATGAGCAACTGGAACACAGTGTTCGTAGAAGTTCCTCTGTCAACATTCAATCCCGTAAAGACCGTCAACGACCTTCTTCGCGAGCAGCATCAATAAGATAAAAATAGAGAATTGGGATTCTTTACATGCCCAATTCTCTATTTTCTTTATTATAGAATATATTTTTTGTTTTATAATTAGCTAATGCTGAACTATGCTTGCGCTTAGTGCCTTGCGTCAATAAAAACAAAAAGGCGGACTGAAAATCACAATACATTTGGATTTTTCGTTTTTCACTTTTAACTTTTCACTTTCGTAAGACGCACTACGTTGCTAATGTTCCGGCGGATCTGCGCTCCGCCGGAATTGAGTATTAGGATCTTTGATCCGCTAAAAATACCGCTGTATTATAAAAGTGAGTAATGACAAACGAAGTTCGACGTTAGTCAATTCAATGTTTTACTACAAGAAATAGGAAGTAATCGGATCATAGATCCTTATATTTAATTCCGGCAGATTGCAAATCAGCCGGCACATTAGTCTTGTTGATTATTATCGATCATAACACATTGAAAAAATCCACAAAGCATTTGACTTTAACTCCTATAACTTCTTTAACTACCAATAATATTAGCATTTGAAACTGCGGTGCTTTTAGCGGATCAAAGAGGATCTGCGCTCCGCCGGAATTGAGTATTAGAACCGAAGGTCAGCGCAGCTAATTTCCTGATCCGCTAAAAATACCGCTTCCTTATGAAGTGAATAATGACAAACGAAGTTCTACGTTAGTCTAGTCAATGTTTTACTACAAGAAATAGGAAGTAATCGGATTAAATAAATCCTGATACTCAATTCCGGCAGATTGCAAATCAGCCGGAACATTAGCCTTGTCGGTTCTTTTCGCAAGCACTACGTTTGCATTTGGCTTTAACTCCTATAACTACTTTAACTACCGAAACAAAGGATATGAAAGCAAGCACTACGTTTGCATTTGACTTTAACTCCTATAACTACTTTAACTACTCTAACTCCTACCCCCATTATTTATTTGTTAATTTCCCAATCATATATTTTATATTAAAAAACATTTACCATGACTACAGTAAGACTAACATTCAGGATGGCGGCTGACAGCAGCCGCAAAGGCACATTGTATTTTCAGATTATACACCGTAATACGGTTAAGACGCTCAGCACCAGATGCCGCATCTTTGCCGACGAATGGGACGAGCCCAACAGCCGCATATTCATCATGTCGCCGGTGTCTGCCAGGCGCACCGCCACGCTGCTCAGCATACGCAACAGAATCAGACACGAGATGCAGCGGCTCAACGGCATAATCAGCAAATACGACTGCAGCGGACTGCCTTACAACACTGCCGACATCATCCATTGCTACCGCAACTCTCAGCCGGCTGTCAACCACTCGCTGTTCGCCTTCATGCACCGGCATATCCGCATGCTCAGTGCCCAGGGCAGAGTGCGCACCGCCGACACTTACCGACAGACGCTCAGCAGCATCACCACATTCCGCAACGGCGCCGACATCAGCCTCTCCATGCTCACCGCCCCGTTCGTCGAGTCGTATGAGTCGTAGCTGCGCTCCCGTCGCCTTTGCCGCAACACCACGTCGTTCTATATGCGCATCCTGCGCAGCGTCTACAACAAAGCCGTGGCCGAAGGCATCGTCCCCAAGGGCAATCCCTTTGCCACAGTCTACACGGGTGTCGACAAGACCTCGCGCCGCGCCGTCAGCCTTGCCGACATCAGCCGCATCAAGGCTCTCAACCTCGCAGCCCACACCCCACTTGCCTTTGCGCGCGACATGTTTCTCTTCTCGTTCTACATGCGCGGCATGTCGTTTGTCGACATGGCATTTCTGCGCAAGAAAGACCTCAGCAACAACTACGTCGTCTACAGCCGCAAGAAGACCGGGCAGCAGCTCACCGTCAGATGGGAGCGCCCCATGCAGGCCATCGTCGACGCCTACGGCCCTTCTTCCACACAATATCTCCTTCCCGTCATCGTCCGTGAAGACGGCACCGAGCGCAGCCAGTATCTCAACGCCATGCTCCGCGTCAACCGCAACCTCAAGAAGATAGGCGTCATGGCAGGCATCCCCATTCCGCTCACCATGTATGTTGCGCGCCATTCGTGGGCCACGGCAGCCAAGGAGAAAGACATCTCCATAGGCATCATCAGTCAGGCAATGGGCCACGACTCCGAGAACACCACGCAGATATATCTCGCATCCATCAAGACCGGGAAAATAGACGATGCCAACCGCGACATCCTCAATGGTATCTGAATAAATATTTAGGGCTGTATGTTCAAAACGACTTACTCTTACGAAGAGTACATCTAACGTTGCAAATTTACGAATTTATTTTTTATTACCAATATTTTGCCGATAAAAATAGTGTTTATTCATGTTTTCAAAGTTGTTACAATATGAACTTATGTGAACCAAATGAATGTCATATTGTTTCTTATTCTCTGATTATCAAACATTTAGCAACGTCAGACTTACTCTTCGTAAGAGTGAGTCATCAATTTGTTGAGCTAAGCAGACGAGACTATTATGGATAGCAATACACCGATGCATGTTAAAAGTCCGACGGTAACACCTACCGACGGCGCCGTAGGCGTGCCAAAAGCAGCCAAAAACGGCAAACATTGGTATATAGCCGTCGTAAACAACAACTCCGAAAAACTTTGTTGCGAGAGGCTTCTGGCACGCATTGCGTCGCAGCCTGACAGCGAAAAAGACTATGAGGTCTATGTGGCAGCACAGAAGGAGATGCGCACATGGCGCAACGGCCGCCGCAAGCTCGTAGAGCGCATCATCTTCCCCACCCTCGTCTTCATCCGCTGCACCGACCTCATGCGCCGCAAGGAGATAGTGTTCCTGCCATACATCAAGCGTTTCATGGTCAACATAGCCGGCAGTCCCGAAAACGGCCATCGCCCTGTTGCCGTCATCCCCGACCAGCAGATGCGCAGCCTTATGCGTATGGTCAGCGATGCCGAGAGCGACGTAACCATCGACCCACGCCCGTTGCGCCGTGGCGAGAAAGTACGCGTCAACGGAGGCAAGCTCATGGGCCTCGAAGGCTATGTCCTTCAGTGTCCCGACAACAGCACCAGCCTCGTCATCGACATCGGCATCCTCGGCAGCGCCAAGGTCAATATATCGCGCGACCTGCTCGATCCGATAGAGTAACAGAATCGTCATAATAAACACCACATATATCATCATATCTCCAATTAATTTCAGAACTTAACCGTAAAGGCGGGCAATATCAGTCAGGTAAAAAATACACCGGACATACATCGCCCAAAGTTTCATCGGCAGGATAACACCCCACTCCATTAGCAACAGACTGTGCAAAGATATAGCCACCCTGAACATATTTCACCATTTTGTCCCCAACGGGACAAAAAAGTTGCTAACGCAACGCTATATAAGTGAAAAATTAACAGTGAACAGATGGCAATAAATTAAAGGCTAAAGAAATTACTTGCAATCACTACCTACCTTTGCTAATGTTTGGTATAAAGTTATGATGTAATGCCACATAGGAAGTAAGCGGATCAGGAGATCCTTATACTCAATTCCGGCGGAGCGCAGATCAGCCGGTACAATAGCAAACGTAGTGATTATGAAGTTATGATGAGAACCAACAAAGCATATGACTTTAACTACTATAACTTCTTTAACTACTATAACTACCGATGATAATCCGCCGGCACCAAAAATGATATTGTGTAAATTCAATTATACAACAATGAAAAATTTAGAATCAGCCGAAAAGAAGGCACGTCTGTTAACCACAGTGGTTATCGACAAATTAGTTAAGTCAACCTGCCGCAGCTGCAGGACACTAGAAACAGAGCTGCATGTACGTCACGGATTCATTAAAGCAGTCTAAGACAATAACCTAAAGTCTGGCGACAGCCTTACCTGTATCCAGCTGTTGGCCGCCAACTCGATAATAGTAGACGGCTACAAGCGCAGGATAGAAAACTATCGCCTCATCAAGTCGCCACAACAGCAGGCAGAACAAGAAAAGCTCAACGAGTGGCGCAACTACTTCACACAGCTCATCACACAACTCACAAGAGACTGAGGCGCAAATAAAGAGCCCCACCAAACCTCCCCCGTGGGGAGGCTTAAGTTTCGATTTCTCTAAGTGAAGAACGAAGAGCAGGCTTGAGCAATTAAAAATTAATTAAGTTAGTCCTGATGCTGACAAGAAGCAATAAAGACACATGGCTTCCTGTGCTATTGTCATTGGGAGTTAAATCACTAAGATGAGCTAGGAGTTAGAGTCAATAGCAAACGCAGTACTTGCGAAAAGATCCGGCAAAGTACTTGGATTTTTCACCCTAAATTCCGCCAGGCATTTTTCACTTTTAATTTTTCATTTTTAATTCACGCAGTGATAGGCTAGTAACCTGCTCTATAAACTCCTTACGCGCGCGCCCGAGGAATATAAGTGTTAATA
>ENA-OPSY01000063-OPSY01000063.1-human-gut-metagenome-genome-assembly--contig:-NODE-63-length-72604-cov-4.350467_pt1 | contig 72604 bp, 73 predicted proteins | sample MGYA00241464_ERZ501920 | MGnify/ENA primary metagenome ERZ501920 (study PRJEB25962, sample SAMEA2042396) | human gut metagenome | biome: human gut; feature: human-associated habitat; material: faeces...
TGCTTAAAAACCACAATCTAGCCCAGTCTATATCGGATGTATCCTGGTCAAAGTTTACAACACAGCTAGAATATAAAGCCGAGTGGTATGGCAAGGTGATCAAGAAGGTAGACACGTTTTATGCGAGCAGTCAGACCTGTCATTGTTGCGGATATAAGAATGAAGAAACAAAAGATTTAAAAGTAAGAGAATGGATATGCCCAAAATGCCATTCAAATCATGACAGAGATATAAATGCATCTATCAATATATTGATGCAAGGCATATTAGCAAATTAGTTAAAAAACAAAAAAACCGCAGGAACTGCGGGGATAGCTTGGTAAGAAAGGTTTCGATAGAAACCTGTTCCCAAGAATCTCGTTACTTCAGTGATGAGAGGTTCAAACGAGTGTAGATGTTACACTTTCAGAAAAACTATTAGAAGTCATGTATTGTATTATTGGATTGATTTCTATTTATGTTGCTTTTAAAAATCTAAAAGATAAAGAAAATAAAAACAGTGTTGGTTCATTTGTCTTCTGGTTTGATCTAGGATTGATGTTTGTGCTAGGTAAATGGTTGCCAGCATTGGGAGATGGTATCTTATTGATTATCTTGGTTTTACCTCCAATTCTAAAGAAAGTTTCACCTGGTAATGAGCCTGAACCTACGCTTGATGAGATGGAACAAAACAACAAGAAGATTGGCGCAAAAGTATTTATTCCAGCTGTATGTATTGGTTTGTTTGCGTTACTAGCTGCTTTCTTTACTAAAATTTCACCACTAGTTGGAATGAGTGTAGGTGTTTTTGTGGCCGTGATTATTTTGCGTATCTATTCAAAATCAAATACACCAAGTGTTTTCTTAAAAGATTGTCGTAGAATGATGGATGTGGTTGGACCATTAAGCATGCTTCCAATGTTACTTGCTGCTTTAGGAGCTGTATTTACAGTTGCAGGAGTTGGAGATGTCATTTCTAGTTTAGTTTCGAATATTATTCCTGCAGGCAATGTTACAATTGGAATTATTGTCTATGCGATTGGTATGGCAGTATTTACCATGATCATGGGAAATGCTTTTGCGGCAATTACCGTAATGACAGTTGGTATTGGGGCTCCTTTTGTCCTTAAATATGGAGCAGATCCAGTAGTGATTGGATCTTTAGCTTTAACTTGTGGATATTGTGGTACACTATGTACACCAATGGCAGCTAACTTTAATATAGTTCCTGTTGCAATCTTAGAAATGAAGGACAAAAATGGTGTCATTAAAAAACAAGTGCTTGTTGCCGTAATTATGTTAGTGGTACAAATCGTCATGATGATCATGATGTCATAGGAGATGAAATGTTATGAAAAAAGTATTGATTACAGGTTTTGATCCTTTTGGAGGAGAAAAAATCAATCCAGCTTATGAAGCTGTTAAATTATTGCCGGATGAAATTGGTGGGGCAAAAATCATTAAGAAAGAAATTCCAACAGTATTTCAAAAAGGGCCAGATGCAGTTTATGAAGCGATTCAAGAGAATCAGCCAAATTTTGTATTGTGTATTGGTCAAGCAGGAGGAAGAAGTCAAGTCACACCAGAATGGGTGGGTATTAACTTTAGAAATGCCAGAATTGCCGATAATGAAGGCAATCAACCTTTACAGACAAGTGTTGTAGAAAATGGTCCAGAAGCTTATTTTACAATGCTTCCTGTATTTAGAATGGTTGAAAAAATGAAGGAAAATGGAATTCCAGCAAGTGTTAGTTATACAGCAGGTACTTATGTTTGTAACGATGTAATGTATTCTGTATTGCATTATTGTCATACAGAATTTAAAGATGTAAAAGGTGGCTTTATGCATGTACCTTTTGCGACTGAACAAACAGTAAATCAGCCAGCAGGAACTCCTGGAATGAATTTAAAAGATATTGCTAAAGCCATTGAATTGTCTGTAGAAGCTATGTTAGAGAGTGATACGGATATTAAAGTGGTTTCTGGAGAAACGCATTAAGAGAAAAGATTTGTTCTTTTCTTTTTTTCTTGTTCAAAAAAAAGGGTGAGTCTATTATTATGACTCACCAAGAAATAGGAATATATGAAATAAACAGAATAAGTTATTTAGGAAAGGGTTATATGTATTGGGTTGATACCTGTTTATTTCTGTCTATAGAATAGTCTTAAAAACTTAAAAGAAGCTTAAAGAAATGATGAAAATATTTACAGTTTTATGAAAATTTGCAAATTCTTTCTTGACACTATGTATATGACGAGTATAATAAGCACTATAAAGTAAATCGAGTAAAGATAGAGGCAGCATTGCATCAGAGTAAAGCATGGAGTTGGCAGACTGTGAAGTGTTTGAAAGGTAACCAATGCCGAAAGAGATAAAATGGCAATTTTGTTTCTTGGGGTTATAAGGAATACTTATAACACTCCTTCGTCAGGAAGAGGCGTTATCTTATAGTTAATGAGATTGTTTTTTTAGCTATGTGGTATGCCGCATAGCTTTTTTCTATTCTTTGCCGATTAGAGAAGGAGAAAAAGAAATATGAACTTTAAAAAATTAATGGCATCTGCCATGGTATGTGCTTTTGCACTAACAGGATGTGGATCAAACACAGCTACAACATCAGAAGATAAAGACACATTTGTCGTAGGAATGGAATGTGGATATGCTCCATTTAACTGGCAGACATCTGAAAAAACAGATACTTCTGTAAAATTAGGAAAATCTGGATATGCGGATGGATATGATGTTCAAATTGCAAAAAAGATTGCGAAAAAATTAGGAAAAAAATTAGTTATTAAGAAAACTGCATGGGATGGATTGATTCCAGCTTTAGAGGGTGATGAAATCGATGCGATTATCGCTGGTATGACTAAAGATAAAGATCGTGAAGAAGGGGCTGACTTTACAACTCCATATTATGATTCAAAGGGAATGATCATGATTGTTCGTAAAGATGGTGAAGAAGCTGGATATACAGATATTCAACAATTTACAGGTAAAAATATTGTTGGTCAAAAATCAACAAACTATGATTCAGTCATTGATCAAATTAAAGGCGTAAATCACGTAACACCAAAGGCTACTTATCCAGAAATGGTATTGGCTTTACAACAACACGAAGTGGATGGAATTACTGCTGAAATGGCAGTTGCTAAAGGTGTTGTAGAAGCAAACCCTGACTTAACAGTCGTTCAATTTGCAGATGGACATGGTTTTGATTGTGATACAACTGTTTCAATCGCATTAAAAGAAGGTTCTCGTGATTCTGAATTCTTCAAAAAAGTTCAAAAAGCATTAGATAGTATTAGTGATGAAGAACGTGAAGAAATGATGGAACATGCAGTAGAAAACCAACCAACAGAGGATTAATTATGCGTATTGATTTTACGAAAGCTTGGAACATATTTGTTCATAATCTACCTCTTTTCCAATATGGAATTGAGATGACCTTGTTGTTCGCATTTGTTGGTACGTTTGCAGGATTTGTCGTCGGCTTATTAGTCGGCGGCATTCGTGCGATTGAAATCAACGAATATGATTCAATGGGTATTAAAGTTTTAAAAAGAATAGGTAGAATCATTACGGGATTGTATATTTGGGTGTTCAGAGGTACACCAATGATGGTTCAAGCTATGTTTATTTACTATTTAGGTAAACCTGTGATTGGATGGACTCCGATTACAGCAGGTTTGATTATTATTTCAATCAATACAGGCGCTTATATGGCTGAAATTATTCGTTCTGGAATTCAGTCTGTGGATAAAGGGCAAAATGAAGCTGCGATGTCTTTAGGTATGACAACGACGCAAACTTTGATGTATGTTGTATTTCCTCAGGCCATTAAAAATTCATTTCCTTCTATTGGAAACCAATTGATTGTAAATATTAAGGATAGTTCAATGTTGAATGTTATTACGGTAACGGAATTGTATTTCCAGACAACATCTGTAGCAGGAAGTAACTATCGTTATATTGAAACGTTTATGGTTTCAGCAGTTTTATATTTAGTTTTAACAACACTTGCTTCTTTCTTATTGAATTATCTTGAAAAAAGAATGGATAGCGAAAGCAGTATGAAAGATTTCTGTAGCTAGGAGGATATTTATGGAAACAATTATTCAAATTCAACATCTCCAGAAACATTTTGGAAATCTTAAAGTATTAAATGATGTAGATTTCGACATTCATAAAGGAGAAGTGGTTACGATTATTGGATCGAGTGGATCTGGTAAGAGTACGATGTTAAGATGTGTAAACCTATTAGAAAGAATGGATGGAGGCCATGTTCTATATCATGGTAAAGACATTCTAAGTGGTCAAATGGATGTCAATGAATATCGTTCAAAGGTTGGAATGGTGTTCCAAAGTTTTAATTTATTTAATAATTTGACTGTTTTAGAAAACTGCATGTTAGGTCAGATTCGTGTTTTAAAGAAATCAAAAGAAGAAGCGAAGGCTACAGCTTTAAAATTCTTAGATGAAGTAGGAATGAAAGAATTTGCGAATAAGCCAAGCACTAAACTTTCAGGTGGACAAAAGCAACGTGTTGCGATTGCTCGTGCCTTGTGTATGGATCCAGAAGTACTACTATTTGATGAACCAACAAGTGCATTAGACCCAGAAATGGTTGGTGATGTTTTGGATGTCATGAAAAAGTTAGCTGATGAAGGTTTGACTATGGTTATCGTTACACATGAAATGCAGTTTGCCAGAGAAGTCAGTGATCGTGTTATTTTTATGGATAAAGGTGTCATTGCAGAACAGGGTAGCCCAGAACAGTTGTTCGAGCATCCTCAACAAGAAAGAACACAACAATTTTTATCTCGTTATCAAAGCCGTTAAGCGGCTTTTTCTTTTTGTGAAAAAATTCATTTGTTGAGACGAGTTCATTGAAAAAAGGCCTAGTTAGTGTTATATTATTATCGATTAATGGAGGAAAAATACAATGGAAAAAAGACCAGTAATTTTGGTTGTTATGGACGGTATTGGTATTCGTGAAGATAAGAAGAACAATGCTGTTGCATTAGCCAACAAACCAACACTTGATAAATTGTGGGCAGAATGTCCACATACACAACTTCGTGCTCATGGACTTGCAGTAGGACTTCCTACAGATTCAGATATGGGTAACTCAGAAGTTGGACACAACGCATTAGGTTGTGGACAAATTTACTCTCAGGGAGCTAAATTAGTTAACGAAAACATTGAGTCTAAAGAAATCTTCAATTCTAAAACTTGGAAGGATTTAGCTGAAAATGCAAAAGGAAATAAAATGCATTTCATCGGTCTTTTAAGTGATGGAAACGTACACTCTAATATTTCTCACTTAAAGGCTTTGATTAAAGAATCTAAAAATGAAGGTATTAAAGAAGTTCGTGTTCATGCATTACTTGATGGACGTGATGTTCCTGCAACTTCAGCTTTAGAATATGTAAATGATATTGAATCATTTATGGCAGAATTAAATGATGACAATTTCCACGCATGCATCGCTAGTGGTGGTGGACGTATGCAAATCACAATGGACCGTTATGAAGCTGACTGGTCTATGGTTGAGCGTGGATGGAAAATTCACGTAATGGGTGAAGGAAGACAATTTGCTTCAACTACAGAAGCTATTGAAACGTATCGTAAAGAATTAAATGTTGTTGACCAAGATCTTCCAGGATTTGTCATCGCAAAAGATGGTGCTCCAGTTGGAACTATCGATGATGGAGATAGCGTTGTATTGTTCAACTTCCGTGGTGACCGTGCTCAAGAAATCTCTTTAGCATTTGATGGAGATGCTTCATTTGATAAATTTGATCGTGTTAAAGTTCCAAATGTTAAATTTGCAGGTATGTTACAATATGATGCAGACCTACAAATTCCAAAGAACTATTTGACGGAACCACCAAAAATTAAATATACATTAACTGAAGAATTGTGCAAACATGGTATTCGTGAATATGCAATCAGTGAAACACAAAAATATGGACACGTTACTTATTTCTGGAATGGTAACCGTTCAGAAAAATTTGATGAGTCTTTAGAAACTTATGTTGAAATCCCAAGTGATGTAGTTCCATTTGAACAAAGACCTTGGATGAAGGCTGCTGAAATCACTGATAAATTGTGTGAAGCAATCGAAAGTGGAAACTATGATTTCATTCGTACAAACTATCCAAACGGTGACATGGTAGGACACACTGGAAGTTTACCAGCAACTATCATTGGTGTTGAATCAGTAGATTTAGAACTTGCACGTGTTATTGAATCTGTAAATAAAGTAAATGGTATTTTATTAGTTACTGCAGACCACGGTAATGCGGATGATGAAAGTAAGACTAGCCACACATTAGCACCAGTTCCATTCATCGTATACAATGCGGAATGTGAATTAAAAGAAGGCGAAGATCTCGGATTGTCAAATGTTGCAGCTACAGTTTGTGATTTCTTAGGATTAGAACCAAACGAACATTGGAACCCATCTTTAAAAAAATAATTTAGATTATTAAGGAGTAATGTTAAAAAAACTTTACTCCTTTTTTACTTGCTTTCATGATAAAATGGCAAAAAGAGGTTGATTTTATGGAACGAGTCTTAATTGTTGAAGACGATGAAAATATTCGTCAATTATTAAAATTAACATTGGCTAGTTTTAATTATGAACTAGTTGATTTTGAAAATGGAAAAGATGCATATGATTATCTACAAAACAATAAAGTAGATTTAGCCATATTAGATTTGATGTTACCAGGCATGAATGGATATGATATATTAAAATTTATTCGTTCAAAGGCAACGCTTAAAGATTTACCTGTTATTATCTTAAGTGCAAAAGATAAAGAGCTTGATAAAATCATGGGACTTGATTTAGGAGCTGATGACTATTTGACAAAGCCATTTAGTGTGTTAGAGCTTGCTGCTCGTATTCGTTCATTACTTCGTAGAAGTAAAAAGGATGAACGATTGATTCAAATACATGGCTTATGTATTGATTTAGATAAAAGAACGGTGACAATTCATGAAGAACCGGTTGAATTGACATTCAAAGAATTTGAATTGTTGAAATATTTAGCTAAAAATGAAGGTAGAGCTGTATCACGAGAAGAGTTGATCAATCAGATTTGGGGATATGATTTTATTGGAGAAAGCAGAACACTGGATGTACATATTAACTCATTGCGTAAGAAGATGGGAAATGAATATGCACATTGGATTCAATCTGTAAGACAGGTTGGATATCGTTTTGTTGCTGAGGATAACAATGCATAAGAAGATTGTTCATTCGTTTTTAATAACTTTTTTGATTACATTTATCTTGGGCTTTGGTTTACTTTACGTGAGTTTATATAAAGCATCTATTTCTCAAGATCGACAATATTTAATGAATACAGTTAAATTGGTGAAAAACTTAGAAATAGATGATTTAAATACGACTCGTTTGGGTGATACTTTTAAATCGGAAGATATTCGTATCACAATTATTAAGCGAAACGGAAAAGTTTTATATGATAACTATAAAAATAGAATTCGTGAAAAACATCTGCAGCGTGAAGAGGTAAAACAAGCTATTGCTCAAGGTACAGGGACATGTATTCGTCATTCAGACACAATGCAACGTTCTTATTTATATGTAGCTGATTATGAGGAAGATAATCAAACAATTGTTCGTTTAGCTATGCCATTTGATGGGTTGAGCCAATCTATTTCGATATTATTAGCACCATTTTTATTTAGTATTGCCGTATCTTTTATGGTGGTATTTGTTTTGTCTAAAAAAATGGCCAATGAAATTGTAGAACCTTTTAAAGATATCACAAATACAATTAATTCAACAGATATTTCAAAAGAAGTACTATCGTTTCATAAATATAATTATCCCGAACTTTATGGAATCACAGATGCATTGACGAATATGTCCGAAGAAAATAAAAAGTATTTAGAAAGACTGGAAAAAGAAAAAAAGGTTCGCCAGGAATTTTTCAGTAATGCGAGTCATGAATTAAAAACACCACTCACTTCTATACGTGGATATACAGAATTGATTCGTTCGCATACAATTCAGGATAGTGCTCAAATCGATACATGTTTAGATTGTGTTTTAAAAGAGAGTGACCACATGACGCAATTGATCAATGATATTTTAACAATTTCAAAATTAGAAACAGAAGAGATGCAAGTCACATATTCGCATATCCAAGTAAAGAAATTGTTGGATTCTGTAGTCGAGACTTTAAAACCACAAATTGAAGCGATGCATTTAAATGTTTATGTGAATGCGACAGAGTTTACCGTTTTTGCGAGTTTAGATCATATTAAAGGTATCTTCTATAATTTAATTTCGAATGCAATTAAGTACAATAAACAAAACGGACGAATCGATGTTGTTCTAAAGAAAAATCAAAAAAATATGTATTTTAGTGTGGAAGATACAGGTGTTGGAATTGCGCAAGAAGATCAGAGTCGAATCTTTCAAAGATTTTATCGTGTGGATAAACAACGTTCAAAAACAATTCCAGGTACAGGTTTAGGTTTGTCGATTGTAAAACATGTTGTCTATTATTATCAAGGCAAAATTCATTTAACTTCAAAGGAAGATGTGGGAACTAAAATCACAGTTGAATTGCCTATTATTGTAAAAGAAAACCCGGAGAATTAGTCTCTAGGTTTTTGTGCATATTCTTGTTTTGATTGTAAAACACGGATTGCGAATACAAATAGAATAACCAATCGAATGAAATCTAGAATCACAAAGAAGATAAATACACGAAGTGAATATTCCTGTGATTTATAGTAGTTCATAAAGGTTGGTAAATAAACTAAAATACGAATAAATTCGCCTATCATACAACATGCGATAATCTTCTTTGTCGCCTTTTGATTGTAGTACATATAGAATAATGGAATGGTCCAAATAAAAGCAGTAAAAATACACAACATAAAGATGTCTTTTGTCGCAAATACTTTTTGCATATCCAAACTTGCGAATAGATTTGAAAAGATTTGGATTAGAATTGGAAATAAAATTAATTCACCATAAATAATAATGCCTAAACGAACGGATAGTTGGGGCAAAGTCATGGGAGCTTTTTCTACTACATATTCATCTTCTTCATCTTGTTCAGTATGTTCGAATTTATTTTCGTATCTGTCTTTGATTTTTTCATAATCTACATTCTTTGTTTGTTTAGCTACCCAATCATCGTCTTCATCGTCCAATTCGATTGTGTGATCAAAATAAATCTTACACCAACGATTGTTTCTTAAGTATCCCCCAATTTGGCAAAGCACAATGGTTTTTAAAAGCATACAAGCAACAAGGACAAAGAATGGTAAGATAGTTGTAAGGTTTGACAACAATAATTTGATTGGAAAGTATATAATCAAAAAACTGATTGCAATATCTATCCAATATAGAATACGAAACCATTTTTTACCGGTTGAAAGAAGAATAAATGTGATGCCATATAAAAGAATCTGTCCGATTCCTAATTTGATCAACATAGAGCGAAAAGCTGTATCATCCACTTTCAAGAATTCCATACTTGAGAAAAGATATGCCATGGCTAAAAAATAAACGCAAAGTATAAAAAAATAAAGAATAAGATGTATAGTGATTTTATGTTTTGATTTTTGGTATAGGATTAGGTTTTCTTCTTGTTTAGAATACATATATGACCTACTTTCTATTAGAAACGATTGATTCATTTCTCTTAATACATTCTATCACAGAACGTAGAAACTAATAAAATACATTGTCAATATTTTAACAATGGATTAATATATCAAAGGAGGGATAACAAACATGGAATTAAAAACAATTCGAATTCAACGTGTGGTTGAAAAACAAAATTTGGCTTCCGTTATGAAGAGTGGATCATTGGATGTTTTAGCTACACCGCAAATGATCGCATGGATGGAAGAGGCTGCATGTCTATGCCTAGAATTAGAAGAAGGTAAGACAAGTGTTGGCATCAGTATGAATGTGTCTCATGATATGGCAAGTCCATTAGGGGCAACAATCACAATTGAGGCTAAGATGGTTAATGTGGATGGTCGCAAAATTGATTATGAAGTACAAGCGTTCCAAGATGGTAAATCAATTGGAAAAGGTGTACACAGTCGTTTTGTGGTTGATGCACAAAAATTTATCGATAAAACATACAAGAAATAAAAAAAGAAACCCATGTTAATATGCATGGGTTTTAAAATCCGCTTTTGATTCTATCGATATCTTTCTTATCGCCACTAGCTAACCAAACCATATAATCCGGATAATTTGTGTCTTTAAGTGCTTTTATTTCTTGTTTTACACCATCTGCATCTATATTATATCCTTGAATCCATGTTCGGTATTTAGCGGGATATTTGATACTTTTTAATTGTTCGTCACTGATCTTAGTGAATGCATATAAAGTATCGTATGGCTTTTCAACAGGATCATCAATGTTAAAGCTTCCATTTGAAAAGTGATCTAAATAAGGCATAGGACAAATGATATCAACGACATTGGCGATGGCTGGAAGAAATTGTCCAATATCTTGATCATCGCAAGCTACAATAGGCCACGCGAACATATCGGCTGCAACATAAACGTGTTTTGGGGATAATTCTTCTTTTGCGTATTGAAGAAAACCTTGGATGGCGGCTGCTTTACTTTCTTTATAAGTGTTGTGAAAATTTAGTTTTGAGTTTGCGCTTGCCGTTCCATCAGGAAAGCGAACATAATCAAATTGAATTTCATTAAAGCCTAGATCAGCACACTCTTTGGCAAGTTCCACATTATACATCCATGCTTTTCTAGAATACGCACTAGGCCAGTATTGATCGTTGTAGACAACTAAATTGCCACTATGATCTGTTAATGATTCTTTTGGGTTTTCCATCGCAAAAACAGCATCTTTAAAAGTAACGATACGACTTACACAATAGAATCCCTTCTTTTTGTATTCTTTAATGATTTTTGTTAAGTCTTTTTTTGAAATCGTCGCATTATTTGTTGCTTGACTAGAATCTGATAAATAATCCTTACATACATCACTCGCATATAAAACTGAGCCTTCATCATTCTTTGTTTCGACAATAATCGTATTGATGTTCTTTAACTTTTCAATATATTTTTGATTGTTGATGAAATTGTCCATTGATACGTGGATGGACTTAACATGTTTAGGCATCAAATTTTCTTTATATATTTCTTTTTTGATAGGCTTGTAGTCAATTTGTGATGCATAGGCATCTTTAGAATATCCATCTTTGTAGTAATCATCCCAATATGTCGAATAAGATATGGCTTGATCATACTTTTTTAATGCTAATTTTCTTGATGATTCCACATATGCACCACTTAAGTAATAGGTTTTGTTTTGCTTTTTGACTTTGTACCAACGAATTTGGCCTGTGTCTTTATCCCAGTCTTTTTGATCGATGGATTCTACCTTTACTTTTTCACCTTTTTTGACAATCACTTTACTTAGTTTTCCACCTTTTTCTTCTCTTAAGTTTACCAGTCTTCGACAGTAGACATAATCTAAGTGAATAGCTTCATCAAAACTATTTGCGAGATTTGAATTCTTAACTTTTAGTTTATCGTGATTGTATATGATAATGCTTGAATTTTCTTGTTTTTGATGAACTTTTACTTTTGTACCTTTAGGAATTTTAATTTTTTCAATTACAGCTTCACCATCTTCTAAATGTGCTTTTTCTACCGTTAGTTTATTGGTATCGCATTTAATATATCGAGTAGGGTGGAGTGAGTTTGCGGCTAAGGTAAGTAAAAATAAAAAAGCCACGATTATCATTGGAAGAATGAACATTTGTTTACTTTTCATGTAATCACCAATAGAATCGTAGCATAATTCATTTAATTGTCAATTTTCAGAGCGCTTTTTGGGATGATTTCCATCGAATCAGACCAATGTTTAATAGAATTAGGGATAAAGCACCGCAAGTATCAATGCATATGTCTGTAATCTGTGGGCTTCTTCCTGAGACAAAAGATTGATGCCATTCATCACTGCAAGCATATAGAATGCATGTAATCAAAGCATATAGTGCGTAGTGTTTAACACCATAGTTCTTATACATATAGAATGTATTGAATCCAAGCATGGCATAAATTGTAAAATGTGCGAGTTTACGAACAATATGCATTGAGAATGGTAAAAATTGTAAAAACCAGGCACTTGTTTGTGTGGATTGTTCTGCATTTTGACTGGAAAAATAAAAGATCAGTAGCATGTTGCAGATTGTAAAAATGGCAAAAATGTGTTTTTTCAATTCGAAAACTCCTTTTGTTGAATAAATAAAGCGTAGTCCGCCTTTTTGTAGTCGGATTCTTTGAAATAGTGGCGAACATAAACAAAATGATAATCGAAAGCGTTGGACATGTCAAAATCATCTAAAATAATATAACTTGTCACATTGTTTTCATTAATAAATTCTTGAATAGCTTTTGTGCGTGGATTAATCAAAGTGGTAACGGATTTAACATACTTTCCTAAATCAAAGATGTCAAACATGTCCTGAAGTTGTTCTAATGAATAGACTATTCTCCATGAGCTTGTGATGATGATTTGAGCATCATATTTTTCAATGAGTTGCTTTAAAAGTTGAATACTTTCTTTTGAAAAACAATAATAAACTTGATTGACTAAATATGCGTTTAGTGTGGCAATTTTTGGGTGGTTCAATTTTTTTGCCAGGACATTTGGTAAATTGTAATCGAGACAATAGGAATTCTTTTTACGACTCGGATTGATTACTCCATCGATATCTAAAAATATACATGGTTTCATATGTGTTCCTCCTTTTATTATGATAGTCAAAATTGTACTCAAGTTCAAATGTTGGTATAATTTACAAAAAGGATGTGTGATTATGGAAAATAAAATTGTTCTTGTGACAGGAATGTCAGGGGCCGGAAAATCAAGTGCAATGAATGCTCTAGAAGATTTGGGCTATTATTGTATGGATAATTTTCCTAAGGAATTGTTGGATAATTTAGAAGACTTACTAAGAAAAGATGAGTCTCATTATAAAAATGTAGCACTAAGTGTGAGTGCTATTGATTACCAGGCTTTTGTGAGCTACTTTGAAAATATTAACCGCGATCTTCAAATCTTGTTTTTAGATTGCAGCGATGAAGAATTGTTGTTACGTTATCGCTTTACAAGAAGACAACATCCAATGATCGTGAATCATTTGGCTACAACATTAGAAGATGCGATTGAAGTAGAACGTGATTTTTTGGATCATCTACAAGAGAATTCACAGAATACGATTCATATTGATACGACAAAATTAAGTACTTCTGCTTTGGCAAGTCGTGTTTTACACCGTTTTAAAAGTGCTCAAAGAAGTGTGTTTACAGTCACATTCCAATCTTTTGGATTTAAACATGGAGTACCATTAGATGCAGATATGGTCATTGATGTTCGTTTCTTGCCAAACCCATTTTATGATCCATTGCTTCGAGATAAAACAGGAAATCAAAAAGAAGTATATGACTATGTAATGGATAAACCAGAAACACAAGAGTTTATTGTGAAACTAAAGGATTATTGTGATTTTGTGTTCTCACAATATGAGAAACAGAACAAGTCTCATATGATTGTTGCGATTGGATGTACAGGTGGTCAACATCGTTCGGTTTCGATTTGTAACTGGTTATATGATGAATATAAAGATACATATCGTTGTTTTAAATCGCACCGTGATATTGGAGTTGACGAAGAATGAAAAAAATAGTCGTAATTGGTGGAGGTACAGGTCTTTCAAGCATGTTAAAGGGTATGAAACGTTTGGAAGATGTTGATTTAACGGCCATTGTTACAGTAGCCGATGATGGTGGCAGTACGGGACGAATTCGTGATATATACAATATTCCTGCAGTTGGAGATATTCGACATGTTTTATGTGCTATGGCCGATGAAGAAGATGAAGGTTTTTTCTCGGATTTGCTGAATTATCGTTTTGAAGGAAGCGAAGATGTGGGTGGTCATAATTTAGGAAACTTGATTTTCTTGGCAATGATCAATACTACAGGCTCATTTATGGGAGCTATTGAATCAATTTCAAGAGTATTAAATGTGAAGGGAAATATTCTTCCTAGTACATTGGATGTTGTTACATTATATGCAATGATGAAAGATGGCACGCTGGTTCGTGGAGAAAAAAATATCCCAACGGTATACAACAGTATCGATCATGTTTTTTATCAGAAGTATGTGCATGCATATAAACCGGCTATTGAAGCTATTAAAAATGCCGATTTGATTATTTATGGAATTGGATCTTTATATACTTCAATTATGCCGAATCTAATTATTTCGGATATCTCGAAAGCTATTGAAAAGAACCCTTGTAAGAAAATCTATTTTTGTAATGCCATGTCTCAGCCTGGAGAAACAGATGGATATACGGTTCAGGATCATATTCATGCAATTGAAAAACATTCATTTAAACATCCAGTAGATTTAGTGGTGGTTAATCAGTCGATGTTACCTAAGGAAGTTTTAGATATGTATGCTTCACAAAATAGTTATCCAATTTGTATTGGAAATGAAGCAACAGACTATGCTATTATACAAAGAGATTTGTTGGCGTTGGATACAAAAGGTCGTATTCGTCATAATCCAATGGCTGTCAAAGAAGTTGTAGAAGAATTGATCAAGGGGGTATAGACTTGTCCTTTACATCTGAAATTAAAAAAGAAATTTGTAAAGAAGAAATCGATGCTCAAATGATGAAGGCACAATTATGTGCCCTTTTTCAAATGCGAGCAAGTTTACATATGAATTGGCAAGGCATGTATTTGTCATTTCAAACTGAAAATGCAACAATTGCCAAACATGTTTTTCAAATCATGAAAACGTTATATGATGTCGATCCTCGTCTTTCCGTATTGAAAAAAATGCAGTTAAAGAAAAATAACATTTATCGCATTCAAGTGTTTGATAAAGCTCAAGAAATATTGGAAGATCTTCAGATTTTAACTGATTCAGGTTTGCGTTATACACCAAGCGTAAAAATGGTTCGTTCTGAAAAGATGGCTAGAGCTTATTTGCAAGGGTGTTTTTTGGCTAGTGGCAGTATCAACTCACCAAAATCGAGTAATTATCATCTAGAAATGTCGAGTCAGGAAAAAGATTTAGCGTTAAGTGTTCAAAAATTAATGCAGCGTTTTTATTTGCCGGCAAAAGTCATCGAAAGAAAAAGCGTTTATGTAGTATATATAAAAGCTGGAGATAAAATTGCAGACTTCTTGCGTTTATGTAATGCTTCGAATGCGTTGTTTGAATTTGAGGATTCTAGAATTCAAAGAGATTTCTACAATCAGATCACGCGCCTCGATAATTGTGAGGTTGCCAATGAGGTAAAGAGTTTAAAGGCTGCCAAATCGCAGTTAGAGGCTATTGAATTTTTGGAGCGTCATGCTAAAAATATTGTGATTCCAGAAAAAATTATGCATGCGATGCAAATTCGCAAGATGTATCCGGAGGCCAATCTAAATGAATTGTGTTTAGAGTGTAAAAATGAATTTGGTGAAGATATTTCAAAATCTGGAATGAAGCATCGCTTAGCGAAAGTGAAGCAGATGGCTTCAGAATTAAAGGAGGAATTGGATGCTTAAAAAAATAGGAATTATAAGCTTATCATTCTTATTGTGTGCATGTTCCTTGGGGGTTCAATTAAAAAAGTCAATGTTCACGATTGAACTTGGAAAAGATATTTATGCCAATCCAACTTTATATTTAAAGAATGCGACTTTTTCATCTCGTTTAAAAGTTGTTTCAAAAAGTGTTGGGGTAGATAAGAAAAATAATCGCTTTATGACATCTGGAATGGATTATTTGGTTGTTGGTGAATATGACTTTGCGATTGTGGATGGGAGTAAAGAGTATCCTTTTGTGATAAAAGTTAAAGATACAACGGCTCCAGTATGTGCAAGTGAAGTGGGTCAAATCACAATTGGGGTTGGACAGAATGTTGATTGGAATTCCTACTTTCATGCGACAGATCTATCGGGAGTTACTTTTGAAGCCAATGTTGATACGTCCACTGCATCCACACAGGATGTACAAGTAAAAATCAGTGATCGTTTTGGAAATTCAGTCACGAAAAATGTAAGTGTGGTCGTTCAATAATGAAAAAGGCAGACAAAATTCTGATAGTATGCATTATGATCATAGCGGTAGTACTATGTGTCCCTTTGTTTTTTAGTAAAAATGAAAATGCGTATGCGAGTGTATATGTTAAGGAAAAACAAGTTTTGCGTATTGATTTATCAAAAGATAAAACGTATGTCGTAAATGGGAAGCTTGGAAAAGTGTATATTGAGGTTAAACAAAAAAAAGTGCGTGTTACACAAGAAAAGAGTCCACATCATTATTGTTCGAAACAAGGCTATGTTTCGGATGCCGATGTCCCTATTGTATGTTTGCCCAATGAGACAGTGGTAAAAATTGAAAAAGAAGCCAGTCAGGATACGGTGATACAATGAGGGTCAAGAAAAGTGTAATTTTAGCTTTCTTGGTTGCGGTCGGTATATTGTTGCAACTTTTAGAAAGCTTTGTAGGCATATTTATGATTGTTCCTGGATATAAGATTGGTTTGGCAAATATTGCTGGCTTATTTGCGCTTTATATGTATGATGAAAAATCATTGGCTTATGTATCGTTGCTTCGTATCATTTTGTCGAGCTTGATGCAGGGAATGTTATTTTCTGTTTCGTTTTGGCTTTCGTTAAGCGGTGGTATTTTGGCTTGTATTGCGATGATCTTAGCGTATCGAAGTAAGATGTTTTCGATTTATGGCGTAAGTATACTTGGAGCTAGCTTTCATAATATAGGACAAGTAATCGCAATTACTTGGATTTACCAACAGTATTTTATGCAGTTGTTTTTACCAATTCTTTTGGCATTGTCCATTGTGAGTGGTATATTAATAGCAGTAGTATGTAGAAAGGTCTTAGACCGATTAAGTGGAGGAAATTATGGAAAAATATAGTTATACACCAAAGGGTGTTTGTAGTCGTCAATTCAATTTTGAAATTGAAGATGGAATTATTAAAAGTTTTGAGGCCATTGGAGGATGCAATGGAAATTTAAAGGGAATTGGATGTTTATTGAAGGGAAGAAGTGTAGATGAAGTTATCGATACTTTGACTGGAGTAACATGTGGAAATAAGCCAACATCTTGTCCAGATCAAATCGCATGTGCACTTAAGGCATATCGTGGCTGATCATTTTCTTGGGGCTTTAAAGGAAATTGAAAGACGTGCTCAAAATAACATTCTTGTATTTTCAGATGTATTAACAGAACGTTTAGAAGTCATTGCACAAAATATGGTTGGAAAATCAATTTCGGATAATGATTATTTAAAGTTGTTGGAATTGTATTATAAAAAGTTTTCGAAAGACGAAAATAAGCAGGCCATGTTGTTTTGTCTTTTAAGAATGCAGGAAGTTGTATTTTATAAAGAACATAAAGAGAATCAGGATGATTTAAGTAAGATGGAATTTAATGAGGAATATGATTCTATCACGAAAGCTTTTCTATCTAGAAAAAGAGATTATTATCAGATTACACTGAAAAATATATTTCAACGATTTATCTTATTAGACACACTTGCGTATATTGTGTTTTTACTTGTGTTTGTTCTTTTGATTCACATTTCTTTTGGGGTTTCATTTATTTTACTAGTAATTTTGTGGGCGTTTGTATTGTTTTTCGCGAAAAAGAAGGGTGTTCCTTATTTTTATAATTCAAGAATTCAAACACTTCTTCAAGATGTGGATTCAACATTGTTGCAGGTGGATCAAGCAATTTTCTAAAGTCGAGTAATCGACTTTTTTGTTTTTTAAATTTTTTCACAAGTTAACTTGTTAAATATATCACAAATATGATATTATTATTGCGTGGGGTGATAAAATGCAGAATAGAAATGTGCCCAAAGCAACTTTACAGAGGTATCCAGTATATTTAAAAGCTTTACGTAAACTTCAAAAAAATGGCGTTGAACGAATTATGTCCAAAGAATTATCGAGTTTTGTAGATATTGAGCCTACAACAATTCGTCGTGATTTCTCCTTTTTAGGGAATCTTGGAAAACAAGGCTATGGATACGATGTGGATAAACTGATTGAAATATTTAATAGTCAGTTAGGCGTTGATTTTGATGAAAAAATAATTTTAGTTGGTGCTGGTAACTTAGGTCGTGCGTTAATGAATTATAATAAATGGGATTATGTTGTTGGTGAAATCGCATGTGCCTTTGATGTGGATCCAGCTAAGTGTGGAACACAATTTGGTGTCGAAGTATATCCGATGTCGGAGTTAGATACGAAGATTCCTGAAGGATGTCGTATTGCGATTTTAACAATTTCACATGATGTACAAGAAACAGTAGATAAATTAGTACAGTGTGGAATTAATGGTATCGTTGATTTTACGCATCAACATTTTTTAGTCCCAAAAGGGGTTGTCATTAAAAGTATTGATGTGGTATCATCTATACAAGAATTGGTATTTATTACAAATTCATTAGAAACAAAGACGCAGAAATAGAAGTCGTCCAAAACGAACATGTAAAGAGAGTCTTGTTAGGTGAAAATAGACAGTGCAAGTTTGGATTGATAACACCTGTGGAGTCGTACTGGAGAAATTAAGTAGACAGTAACGTGTGGAATGCGTTAAATTCCAATTGAGTGCATACATACGTGTGATGAAACAGGATGGTACCGCGGTAATAATCGTTCCTTTTAATTAAGGGACGTTTTTTTTATTTTGAAGGGAGAAACTATGTTAGTAAAAAAATTAAAAGAAACATTTGAACAGTACGATGGACAAAGTATTACTTTACAGGGATGGGTTCGTACAAATCGTAATTCAAAGGCAGTTGGATTTATTGCGTTGAATGATGGAACAACTTTTTCAAATGTGCAGGTTGTATATGCGGATAGCTTAGAAAACTTTGATGAAGTATCAAAAATTACAACAGGTTCAGCTATGGAAGTAACAGGAAAACTTGTATGTACTCCAGATGCAAAACAGCCATTTGAAATTCAAGCCGAAAGTATTAGTGTTTTAGGATTATGTGATCACGATTATCCATTGCAGAAAAAACGTCACAGTTTTGAATTTATGCGTGAAATTCCTCATGTACGTCCTCGTGCAAATACATACTATGCTATGTTTAGATTAAGAAGTGTATTAAGTATGGCCATTCACACATTCTTCCAGGATCGTGGATTCGTATATGTACATACACCAGAAATCACTGGTAATGATGCAGAAGGTGCTGGTGAATGTTTTACAGTTACAACTCGTGAAGATGCAAAATATGACAAGGATTTCTTTGGTAAACATGCTCAACTTACAGTATCTGGACAATTGCATGTTGAACCATTCGCATTAACATATCGCAATGTTTATACTTTTGGTCCAACTTTCCGTGCAGAAAATTCAAATACAACTCGTCACGCTTCTGAATTCTGGATGATTGAACCAGAACTTGCGTTTGCGGATTTAGCCGATAACATGGATTGCATTGAAGAAATGATCAAATATTGCATCAACTATTGTTTAGAACATGCTAAAGAAGAAATGGAATTCTTTGCATCAATGATCGATAAAGAATGTATTAAACGTGTGACTCATGTTGCAAACTCTAACTTTGAAAGAATGACTTATACAAAGGCTATTGAATATTTGGAAAAAGCAAAAGATCAATTTGAAAACCAGGATATTTTCTGGGGTATGGATCTTCAGAGTGAACATGAGCGTTATATTTGCGAAAAAGTCGTAAATGGACCTGTTTTCTTAACGGATTATCCAAAGGATATTAAAGCATTCTATATGCGTGTCAATGATGACAACAAGACAGTTGCAGCATGTGACTTATTAGTTCCTTATGTTGGAGAATTAGTTGGTGGTTCTCAACGTGAAGAGCGTTATGATGTGTTAGTAAATCGTATGAAAGAAATTGGAATGGAACAAGAAACATTACAATGGTATTTAGATTTACGTCGCTTTGGAGGATGCAAACACTCAGGATTTGGTCTTGGATTTGACCGTATGTTGATGTATTTAAGTGGTGTTGCGAATATTCGTGATGTTCAGCCATATCCACGTACACCTAGAAATTTAATTTTCTAATGAATTAAACAGGTATCTCGTTGATACCTGTTTTTTTGTGTGATATAAATAAGGGGTATGAAAAAAGTAAGAGTAGTTAATAAGAAAAATTTAAGCACGATGATCGTTGGGGTTGTTACTATCGCTATTGTGGTTGTTTGTGTTTTTTTATATGTATCAAGACCAACTGAAATAGATAAGTTGTCACAATCTTATTTGGATACAGTGGATGTTGAAAAACTGCAAAAAAAGGTGGAGACAAGTTTTGATGGGTCTTATCGACTCAGTGATTATTTAGTTTATGGGGAGACGTTGTCTTTGTATAAAGATGAGTATGGTACAAAGAAAATGGATAAAATGCAAGGCAATAACATTGTTTTAAGAAATGTTATGAATGATGCCATTACAAGTTTTACATTTAATGGAAAAGTGGATTCAGGTATTGATTTAGGTTCTTTAAAAGAAGGAATTTATGAACTATATACATATGATCATTATGAAAAGGAGCGTATTTATTTTGACGATGCATTTAAGGCGAAGACAATCACAACAATGCGTCGCAATAAAAAGGTGAAAGATATTACGTTTGTGGCAGATAAAGAGGCATTAAAAGAGTATGATATTCACTTGAAGAAAAACTATACGTTTATTATTGTCACAAAACACATTCCAAAATCCAATGTATATGATGTAGTGATCGATCCATGTGGAAATGCGATGAATTACATCTCGAATACAGTAGATTATGGTGCAAGTACATCAATTTTAGATGAACCAACTTCTTCTATGGAATTTGCGAAAAAATTAAAAAAAGAATTAGAAGAAAAGGGATTAAAGGTAAAAATCTTACGTAAAGAAAACGAAACGCCTGGATATTATGGTGCAGATGGTCGTCCGGCTCGTGGTTATAAGGCAAAGGCTAAATTATATATTGCCTTGGGTGCAAGCTATGATGAAAATGTAGATGCGCCTTATATGATGGCAAGTCCATATACAAATAGTGGGTTGGCTAATACAATCTCATATTATATGGATCAAAGTGGATTGACATTGTATGCGGCTAGAACGAACAGCACGCAGGAAAATGGAGTTTTATATGATTCATTTGCCGAAGATGAAAAGGGTGAAGTAAAAAAATATGAACTTTACCCACAATTAAGAGAAACTGGTGGAAGAGCAACATACACTGGTGTTTATGGTGATGAAATGAGAAATGCAAAATATAAAGATGCCTATGGGATGTATGGATTATACTTTTCATATGCGAGCGCAATGAATTCTCAAAGTGTTGCTTATTTTAATGACAATACGGATGCGATAGCGAAAACTTTGGTGAAAGGTATTGTTAGATATTTTGAAATTTAGGGTGATAGTATGAAGTTACAATTAAGTAATATACAAAAGTCATTTGGGGCAAAAACAGTTTTGGCAGGGGCTAACTTTCAAGTGCGTGATAATGAAAAGATTGCGTTGGTTGGTCGTAATGGCTGTGGTAAAACAACATTGATGAAAATTATATGTGGACAGGAACACTATGATTCGGGTTCTCGTATGGTTTTAAATGGTACAAATATTGGATATTTGGCACAGATTACTTTTGTGGACGAAGAAAAGACAGTGTATGAAGAACTTTTAACGGCTTTTGACAAGGTCCGAGAATTGGAAAAGCAGTTAAATGCCCAGGCAGAAGTGCTTAAAATGGATTCAAGCGAGAAACAACTTGAAAAGTATGATGCATTGCAGACACGTTTTGAGGCATTGAATGGATATCAATATGAGGTGGAATTAAAGAATGTATTTTTCCATTTTCAGTTTGATGAAAGTGATTTAAATAAAAAATTGTGTGAATTTAGTTCTGGACAAAAAACGAGAATTGCGCTGGTTAAACTGTTATTGACAAAACCAGATATCTTATTATTGGATGAACCGACAAACCATTTGGATATTGTAGCTATTGAATGGCTTGAAAATTATGTGAAGCATTATCCTTTCGCGGTTGTTTTAGTGAGTCACGACCGAATGTTCTTGGATCATGTTGTAGATGAAATCGTGGAAATTGAGTTTGGTAAAACCCAAAGATATGTGGGGGATTACTCGCATTATTTGAAGGCAAAAGATGAATATCTAAAAAAGAATCATGAAGCGTATATTCGTCAGCAACAAGAGATTCATCGTTTAGAAGATTTGATTGAAAAATTCCGCTATAAAAAGAATAAGGCCGCTTTTGCCAAGAGTAAGCAGAAATATTTAGATCGCATGGATAGAATTGAAGATAGTACTTCAGATACAAGTCAGATGAAGGCTGTGTTTACTTGTGCAAGAAAAGGTGGTAAGCAGGTTCTTGAAGTGGAAGATTTACAGGTTGGTTATGATAAAGTATTGTCTGATGTTTCTTTTCAATTATTGCAAGGACAAAGAATGGCTATCGTTGGTCCTAATGGAATAGGTAAATCAACTTTGATCAAGACTTTGGTGAAAGAACTACCTGCAATATCAGGTAGCTTTAAATTTGGCCATCAAATTGATGTAGGGTATTTCAATCAGGAAAGTGCTCAGATGAAGTCGAATAAGAATGTATTGGATGAATTGTGGGATATGGATCCGGATGCAACACAAACACAGATTCGTAATACGTTAGCAAGTTTCCTTTTTACACAGGATGAAGTGTTTAAAGAAGTGAATGATTTGTCGGGTGGAGAAAGAGTTCGATTGGCTTTGGCAAAATTAATGTTAGAGCATGATAATGTTTTATTATTGGATGAACCTACAAACCACTTAGATATTCCGGCGAAAGAAGCTTTGGAGTCCGCTTTAGAAAAATATGATGGAACAATTCTATTTGTGTCGCATGACCGTATGTTTTTAAAGAAAATGGCTACACGTGTACTAGAAATGGGTTCAATCAGTAAAGTGTATGATTTGAATTACGAAGAGTACTTAGAAAAAAAGGCAAGTAATGAACTTGTGGAATCGGTTGCCAAGGTTGAAAAAGAAGTGAAGCCACAAACGGTATCTTTCACGGATTTAAAAGCAATTAAGAATCGTGTCGCAAAACTAGAAGTGCTTTTAGAGGAAGCAGAACAAGATTTAGAGGCAATGCGAGAATTGAGATATGAACCAGAATATTATCAAGATTATCGTAAGATGGAAGAGTTAGATGCGAAAATAGATGATAAACATAATGAAATTGCTGCATTGATGCAAGAGTGGGAAGAAAAAATGGCTATGTTGGAATAGGGTGTCAATTCGGCACTCTTTTTTTGAAAAAAGTAGTTGCATTTAAAAATATGCTGTGGTAATATATATGGGCACTGATAAATGGACTCTTAGCTCAGCTGGCAGAGCAACTGACTCTTAATCAGTGGGTCTGGGGTTCGAATCCCCAAGAGTCCACCATTTATGTGTTTAAGTCGATATACTCGGCTTTATTTTTTTGAAAAAAGATATTGAATAAACCATATGTGTGTGGTATTATCAATGAGTAAAAGAAATGGAAAGATAGAAGCACCCCTTCTCACCTGATGTCTAAGGGACATAGGTTCGCGGCCAATTCAGTTTGAATTCGTTTAAAAGAGTGATGGGTGTGGAATGCACCCATTTTCTTTTTGGAAAAATGAAAAAGGATGGTGTCGAATATCAATAATAGAAAAGTTGCCCCAAATAATGTAAACGATGATTTGTTTAACGAAAAGATTCCGTTTAGAGAAGTTCTTGTCATCAATGCGAATGGAGAACAATTGGGAGTTATGTCAAAAAAAGAAGCATTGGACATTGCATACAAACAAAATTTAGATTTGTTGTGTGTAGCACCCAAGGCGCGTCCGGCCGTGTGTAAAGTTTTAGACTATGGTCGTTATCATTTCGAACAACAGAAAAAAGCAAAAGAAGCTAAGCGTAAGCAACATGTTGTTGAAGTTAAATCTTTGCGTTTATCGCCGATTATCGATACACACGATTTTGAAACAAAAGTTCGTCAGACGTCAAAATGGATCGAAGCGGGTATGAAAGTAAAGATTGATATGCGATTCCGTGGTCGTTTGATCACTCGCTTGGAAGTTGGTCGTAAGATCATGAATGACTTCATCGAAGCTATGGATGAAGTAGCTATCGTTGAGAAAAAACCTTCAATGGAAGGTAATACGATGTCAACAGTGTTGGCACCTAAAAAGAAGTAAGGAGGACTAGACTATGCCTAAAATGAAGAGCCACAGAGGATTAGCAAAACGTGTAAAAAAGACAGGTTCTGGAAAATTAAAGAGATCTCACGCTTATACATCTCACCGTTTCCATGGAAAGACTAAGAAACAACGTCGTCACTTAGCTAAACCAGGTACTGTACATGCTACAGATTACAAACGTATTAAGGAAATGTTAGTTAAGTAATTAAGGAGGATATAAAGAATGGCAAGAGTTAAAGGTGGAACAGTTTCACGCGCTCGTAGAAAAAAAGTGTTGAAACTTGCCAAAGGATACTTTGGATCAAAACATACATTATACAAAACTGCAAATGAGCAGGTAATGCATTCATTCAGATATGCATTCAACGACCGTCGTAAGTTAAAAGGAAACATGCGTAAAATCTGGATTACACGTATTAATGCAGCTGCACGTATGAATGACTTATCATACTCTCGTTTAATGCACGGATTAAAATTAGCTAATATTGCTATCAACCGTAAAATGTTAAGTGAAATGGCTATTCACGATGCTGAAGGCTTCACTAAACTTTGCGAAGAAGCAAAAGCAGCTTTAAATGCATAATTAAACTGTCGTAAGACAGTTTTTTTTGTTTCTTGTTGACAAATTATTCTGTGTAGGGTATAACTTATGGGGTTAGATGAAACTAACTATCACTAAATGCAATTATGGAATCGCTCTTTTCACTTGTTTAATAATTTGATTTCATAAGATGAGGACATTTTAAAAATGTCCTTTTTTGTTTACAAATTAAAATAGTAAGATTATACTAACTGTAAGTTAGAATCAACTAATTCTAACTTACATTCATAGTTCTTAGGAGGTATATTATGAAAGACGGATGGAAAAACAAAACAATGTGGACATTTATTGGAGGTGCAGCGACAGCTCTAGCTGGGTCTAAGTTTTTAAAAAGTAACACAGCCCATGATTTAGCTGTTAAAGGTTTAGCTGGTGGAATGAAGCTTAAATCGGACACAACTTATAAGTATGAGACAATTAAAGAGGATGCAAAGGATTTATTAGAAGAAGCCAAAGTTCAAAACGAAGGCGAATAAAATGAGTAGTTTTACTATTGCCCATGACATTCCGGGTCGAATGCGAATTCGCTATGGAAAGAATAAGTTTTCTAGTGTTCAGGGCGAAGTTTTAAAAAAGGATCTTTATGCATGGCCTATGATTGAGAGTGTGGAGGTCAACAACGTTACGGGTAGTGTTTTGATGTTGTATGACAAAGCACAAAAAGGCTTGTTACTGAATAAACTAAAGGATTTAGATATCCAATATCTTCAAAATGCAGATACTTCTTCGATTGTAGTTCATTCACAATCACCAGAAGCTATTGCGATGAATCGAGAATATATGAATCGGTTCTTTAAGATTATTGGTAAACGTTATTTCATTAAATGGTTTTTACCAATGGGACTTGGCAATGTGATTACGATTTATAAGTCCATTCAGTTTATTCGAGAAGGATTAAATTCACTTTTACAATGTAAGATCAATGTTCCTTTATTGGATGCCACAAGCATTGGTGTAAGTTTAATTCAAAAGAATTATACGATTGCTGGAAACATCATGATGTTACTAAATATTTCTGATTTGTTAGAAGATTACACACGTAAGAAAACAAAATTGGAATTATCCAATAGTTTATCGATTCAATTTGATAAAGTGTGGATTTTAGAAGATGGTGTAGAACAAGAGATTGCCATGTCTAAGCTTCAAAAAGGGGATGTAGTCATCTCACAAATGGGTTCTATGATTCCAATCGATGGAGAAGTCGTGGATGGAGAAGCAATGATCAATGAATCTAGCTTTACGGGAGAGCCTCTTTCTAAACATGTAACGAAAAATGACACAGTATTTGCGGGTACTTTAGTTGAAGAAGGTAAACTGTTTATTCGTGTTCGTAATTTACAAGATGAAAGTCGCATTAGTAATATTGTTAAGATGATTGATACAAATGAATCATTAAAGGCAAGTATTCAAGCTAAGGCTGAGCATTTGGCAGATTCTATTGTTCCGTTTAGTTTTTTAGGTTTCTTTGGCGTTTTAGCTTTGACAAGAAATGTAACACGCGCAACATCAGTATTGATGGTGGACTATTCTTGTGCCATTCGATTATCGACTTCCATTGCGGTTATTAGTGCTATGTTAGAAGCTAGTAAACGAAATGTTTTAGTAAAAGGTGGTAAGTATTTAGAGGCAATCAAAGATGCGGATGTGATTGTCTTTGATAAGACGGGTACTTTGACAAACGCAAATCCAACCGTAAAGAAAGTAGTTCCTTTAAATGGGTATACGCGTGATGAAGTATTAAGAATTGCAGCTTGTCTTGAAGAGCATTTTCCTCATAGTGTAGCCAATGCGATTGTAAACCAGGCAAAAAAAGAAGGCTTGATTCATGAAGAAGAGCATGCCAAGGTTGAATATATCATTGCGCATGGTATTGCGACAAGTCTTTATGGTAAGCGTGCCATTATTGGTAGCGATCATTTTGTGTTTGAAGATGAAGGTATCGAAAGAACGAAAGATATAGATGATGTCATTCGTTCTTGTGAAAATGAAGGTGCAGGATCTTTGATTTATCTTGCAATCGACAATCAAGTCGCTGGAATTATCAGTATTTATGATCCTTTAAAGGTTGAGGCAAAACAAGCTATTCATAATTTAAAAACATTAGGAATGACTAAAGTCGTTATGTTGACAGGGGATTGTGATAGTGCCGCAAAAGCAGTGGCTCATGAATTGGATTTAGATGATTATCGTGCATCAGTTTTACCAGAAGATAAGGCTGCATATATTCAGATGTTGAAAGACCAAGGTCATACTGTCATTATGGTCGGAGATGGAATCAATGATACACCAGCTCTATCTACGGCAGATGTTTCTATTTCTATGCAGGATAGTTCAGATTTAGCTCGAGAACTCGCGGACATTACACTTGTTTCAAGCAATTTAAATGAGCTTGTTATACTTCGTCGACTTGCTATGAATTTATTCGAGCGTATTCATGCGAATTATCGTTTTATCGTGGCTTTTAATTCAAGTTTGATTGGACTAGGTGCTTTAGGCTTGATGAGTCCAAACACTACAAGCTTATTACATAATGGAAGTACGTTTGCGATTGCTGCATCATGTACGCGTAATTATTTATAAAAAAACTGGATTTTTGATCCAGTTTTTTTCTATATAGCCTTTGAAATATATCCAACGTTAGATAAAGTATTGATTAATTCATCTGTTGGATGTTGTTGTTTAGATAATATAGTCACGGTATTATCTTCCGTGTTTACTTTGGCATAAAAGCCTTCTTGGCTATTGAACGCATTTTCAATGGTACGAACACAATTTTGACAGTGAATGTCATATACTTTTAAAACGGCTTTGTAAGGGTAATGCTCTTCGTTTTTATCTTTTACCCTTACTTTTTTTATGGTTTCACTTGAACCACAACATCCTGATGTGGCTCTTTTTTTCGTGGAACGAATTCCAATACAGATAATAATTACTAAAATGACACATATAATGATCGTTGGTAAGTTCATATGTTTAATCCTCCAATGAAAAAAATACACCAAATAGTTAGAATAGTCAAACCGAGTTAATCTTGTGTAACTTTTTGTTGACATTGCTTTATTGTAAGAGTAAACTAACTGTGTTAGAAGAGTCTAACCAGGAGGGTTCGATATGCCATTATCTTTTGCAGATTTAAATTCGGTCAATACAATCAAGAAAATTGGTGGTTCTAAAGAACAACAACGACACTTAGAAAACTTAGGCTTTGTGCCTGGGACTGTGATTGTGGTTGTGAGTAAAACCAATGGAAATGTAATTGTGAATGTTAAAGAAGTTCGAATAGCCATTAGTGAAGAACTCGCAAGAAAGATCATGGTGTAGAAAGGAGTAATTATGACTTTAAAGGAAGTTTCAATTGGTCAAACAGTGACTGTAAAGAAATTGTCGGGTCAAGGAGCAACAAAACGAAGAATTATGGATATGGGAATTACTAAAGGAGTAAGTGTAACTGTTCAAAAGGTAGCGCCATTAGGGGATCCTATTGAATTAACCGTTCGTGGATATCAATTATCGCTTCGTAAAGCCGACGCAGAAATGATTGAAGTAGAGTAAAGTTAAAAAATAGGAGGGAATTATGTCAATTCAAGTCGCATTAGCAGGTAATCCGAACTGTGGTAAAACTACATTGTTTAATGGCTTAACAGGTGCTACACAATATGTAGGTAACTGGCCAGGGGTTACAGTTGAAAAAAAAGAAGGAAAGTATAAGGAAGATAAAGATATTAAAATTACCGATTTACCAGGTATTTATTCATTATCACCATACACTTTGGAAGAAGTTGTATCTCGTGAATTTTTATTAAATGGAAATGTCGATGTTGTTTTAAACATCATTGATGGTTCTAACTTAGAAAGAAACTTATTTTTGACAACACAAATTTTAGAGTTGGGTATTCCAACAGTTGTTGCGATCAATATGTTGGATGTCATTGAAAAAAGAAAAGATACAATTGACTATAAAAAGTTATCAAAAGAATTAGGCTGTCCTGTATTACCAATTTCAGCTTTGAAAAACACAGGAATCAAAGAGTTGATGGCTGAGGTAAAAAAGGTAGCGAATACGCAATGTAAAGCTAAAAATATTTATGCAGGTAAAGTATTAAATGCATTGAATACAATTGAAACAAGTTTGCCTTCAAGTATTGAAGCAAGTCGTCGTTTCTTCTATGCCGTTAAATTGTTTGAAAGAGATGATAAGATTGAAGCAGCTATCAAGTCAAAGGCAGATGCAGATGTGATTGAAGCTGTAGAAAAGTCAATGGATGATGATAGTGAATCAATTATTACAGATGCTCGTTATACATATATCACAAGTGTAATTAAAGATTGTTACAAAAAAGGATCTAAAGAAGTATTAACTACTTCGGATAAGATCGACCGTATTGTCACTAACCGAGTTTTAGCACTTCCAATATTTGCCCTTGTAATGTGGTTTGTATATTATATTTCAGTAACTACAGTAGGAACTATTGTAACTGACTGGACAAATGATGTCTTGTTTGGTGAAATTATTCCTCCTGCAGTGGATAGTTTCTTAACTTCAATTCAATGTACAGATTGGTTACATGGATTGATTGTGGATGGTATTATTGGTGGTGTAGGAGCTGTTATTGGCTTTGTACCACAGATGTTAGTATTATTCTTCTTCTTAGCTATCTTGGAAGATTGTGGATATATGGCACGTGTTGCCTTTATCATGGACCGTATTTTCCGTAAGTTTGGATTATCAGGAAAATCATTTATTCCTATGTTGATTGGTACAGGTTGTGGTGTGCCTGCTGTTATGGCAAGTCGTACCATTGAAAGTGATCGTGATCGTAAGATGACAATCATGACAACAACATTCATTCCATGTGGTGCAAAAATGCCAATCATTGGTTTAATTGCCGGTGCTATTTTCCATGGTGCTAGCTGGGTAGCTCCAAGTGCTTACTTTGTAGGTATGGCAGCTGTTATTATTTCTGGTATTATGTTAAAGAAGACAAAATTATTTGCCGGAGATCCTGCTCCATTCGTAATGGAAATGCCAGCATACCACACACCTCGTGCAGTTAATGTATTAAGAAGTATGTGGGAACGTGGTTCAAGCTTTATTAAAAAGGCTGGAACAATTATCTTATTATCTACAATCGTATTGTGGTTCTTACAAGGATTTGGATGGGAAAAAGGTGCATTTGGCATGGTTGATGATATTGATCATTCAATTCTATCTTCAATTGGACAAACATTCGCATGGATCTTCTCACCACTTGGTTGGGGCGATTGGAAAGCTGCAGTTGCTAGTGTAACAGGTTTAATTGCCAAAGAAAATGTTGTTGCAACATTTGGACAATTATATGGATTTGCTGAAGTCGCTGAAGAAGGAAATGAATTCTGGGGACAATTATCTGCAAGCTTTACACCATTAGCTGCCTATTCATTCATGGTATTTAACTTGTTGTGTGCTCCATGTTTTGCAGCAATGGGAGCTATCAAACGTGAAATGAATAACACAAAATGGTTCTGGATTGCCATTGGATATCAATGTGGATTTGCTTATGTATGTTCACTGATCGTTTATCAATTAGGTAGTTTATTCAATGGTGGATCTTTTGGATTTGGAACGATTGTAGGATTTATCTTATTGATTGGTTTAATTTATTTATTGGTTCGTCCATCAAAAGAAAGTGATACTGCTGAAGTTGAATTTGCAGTAAAATAATGTAAAAGGAGGGGTTTCCATGAATCTATCAACATTTCTAGTTCTATTGGTTGTATGTGCATGTGCAGGTTTAGCTTGTCGAAGCATTTATAAAGATAAAAAGAGTGGAAAATCAAGCTGTGGTGGTAGCTGTGGACATTGCGGCTCTCATTCGATGTGTGAAAATCCCAAGGCATTTTTTGATCAGATAAAAAAAGAACAATTTAGTAAATAAGAGCATCGAAAGGTGCTCTTTCTTTTGGTATAATAGGTGAAAGAATCGAGGAAAATAAAATGAATTTAAAAGAAAAATATGCAGACTTAATTGTTCGTTCAGGCTTGAATGTTCAAAAAGATCAAATAGTAGTTGTTCGTGCTAACGTAGAAATGAATGAATTTGTTCGTTTGATTGTGAAATCATGTTTTGATGTTGGCGCAAAAGATGTAATAGTTCGCTATAGTGATGATGAAATCAATCGTATGAGATATCTTTCAGGTAATCGTATGCCTTATGATTATGAAGCTTTATTCCATAATGAAACGGCTGAAAAGGGAGCTTGTTATTTGAGCTTAGTTGGTGAAGATCCTGATGGAATGAAGGGGGTAGAGCCAAAATTAATGGCAAATTATCGAAAGGCATTAAGAGGAATGACACAGCCATATCGTGATAAATTGGATTATATGCATGCAGCATGGTGTGTGGCCAGTGTTCCAACTATGGCTTGGGCTAAAAAGGTATATCCAAAATCAGAAGATGCATTATCTGATTTGTGGAATGCAGTATTAAAAATTAGTCGTGTAGACGAAAAGGATGCCAATGAAAACTGGAACGAGCATCGTGCATCTTTTGATAAGCGAGTTCATATTTTAAATCATTTAGATATCGAAAGTGTTCATTATACAAATTCTTTAGGAACTGATTTAGTAGTTGAACTTCCAGAAGGTTATGTATTTGCAGGTGGAGGATCCTTTTTAGATAATGGTAACTACTATTTTCCAAATATTCCTACAGAAGAAATTTTTTCTGCACCTAAAAAGACGGGTGTAAATGGTAAATTATATAGTGCTTTACCTTTGGCTTACAACGGTGCAATCGTAAAAGATTTCTGGTTTGAATTTAAGAATGGACAAGTTGTGGATTATGATGCCAAAGAAGGAAAAGAGGTTTTGACTAGTATTTTAGAAACGGATGAAGGGTCAAAATATCTTGGTGAAATTGCCTTAGTTCCTTATGGATCGCCTATTAGTGCATTGGATACTTTGTTTTATGAAACACTGATTGATGAAAATGCTTCATGTCATTTTGCCTTGGGTGCAAGCTATAATGAATGCATTGAAAAGGGTTTAGAAATGAGTGAAGAAGAATTGTTGGAACATGGTATGAATCAATCGGTTACGCATGTAGATTTCATGGTAGGAACAAGTGATTTATCGATTGAAGCTACATTAAAAAATGGTAAAAAGATCCATATTTTCAAGAATGGTAAATACACAAGTGAATTTGACGAATATACATTAAATTAGTACAATATTATAATTGGAGGGATATTTATGGCAAATGAAAATGAAAAGAATCCCAGTGCTTTAGAAGAGCTTAGACGTCTAAAAAGAACGGATCGAATTAAATCTTTAGATATACATGAACCAGAATTACATGATTTTAATGCTGAAAACATTTTCCATATTGATGAAGAGCCAGAAAAGAAAACCATCTTTGGAAAACGAAGTGCAAGAACACATGTAAAAATCAATGAGAATATTTTTGACGATGAAGTTGCAGAGTCAGTAGATATCACGCCTAGTACTTCAATTGAAGAAGTAGAGGCACCTATTGAAAAGCATGTTGTGGAAGAGCCAAAAGTAGATGATAAGCCATTGGTTGAAGAAGAACCAAAATTCGTTGAAGAAGAACCAAAATTTATTGAAGAAAAACCAAAATTCGTTGAAGAAGAACCTAAAAAGATCGTTGTTGAAAAATTGGATGTTGATGATGATTTTACAACAGAATCAATTGAAAACGAATTAAAGTCTTTTAATGCGAAACCAATTGAGGAAGAACAGCCAGTTCAAGAAGTATTGGATGATGAAGAGGATTTTGAGGACGAATATGTGGATGACGATGAAGGTGAAGATGAAGATCTTTATGAGGAAAGAAAGAAATTCTTATATGCGGAATATCCAAAAATAGAACAATATCTTCAAGATAAATCTAGTGAAGGTTATCACTTTGTGCGTCAAGAAGGAAAGAAATATTTCTTTAGAAAAGGTCAGCCAAAAACGTATTATTATTCAATGAACTATTTTGTGGATGAGCCAGATGCAGATAAATGGCGCGAGTGGGAATCTGATGGATGGAAATTGGTTTCTAAATCAGATGGTAAAAAGAAAAGTGATGCGGGTTGGTTTACTTTTAGAAATGAAGAAGAAGATGGAGAATATCGTAAAGAAATTGATAATGATTCAGAAAAATTCCGTTTCTTTAAGAAATATTCAAGTTCATGTCGCTCAACAATGTTCTTAGTGTTTATTTGTATGGCATGTTGCGTTGTGACAGGACTATTACAAGTGTATTTCCAAGGCTATTTAGCAGGAATCGCATTATGTGCAGGTCTATTCTTAATTTCATTTATTGTATTCTGCATGTATGGCAGAATGCTTAGAAAATCTAAGAAGAGGGCTCGTGAATTAAAATCTAAATTAAGGATTCGTGAAAGTCGTACAATCGAAGAAAGTAAAGATTTCTATGATACTTCTGAAAGTGAAGAAGAATTAGATACAGATTGGAATACTTTAGAACAGCATACGGGTAAAGAAAAGAAACATTTATTCAGACGTGTAGATCGTGAAGATGATGAGGATGAAGAGTAAAAAGGAGGCAAATTTTGCCTCCTTTTAAACTGTCATAATTTGTACATATTGTTTGTAGTGTGATAAAACTTCATCATCAATGGTGTTGTCGGTAATTAAAGTGTCAAAGTTAAATAGATCATAATAAATATAGAAGTCGGCACGGTTGAATTTCTTGTTGTCGGCCAATAGATATTTATTTTTAGAATTATCTAATGCGATCTGTTGAGACTCTCCTTCCTCTAATGAATAGGTTGTGATGGATGAGTTGTAGATTCCGTTACAGCTAATAAATGCTTTATTATATTTTAATTTACCCAATACTAAATTTGTGATGGGACCTACAAACGTATTTGTGTTATCTCTATAATCACCGCCAGTAAGGATAACTTCTGTAGGAGCATGATTCACTAATATATTAAATACGGCAAGACTGTTTGTGATGACACGAATGTTTCTGCCGGTCAATTGTTCGGCTAAAAATTGAATGGTTGTACCAGGCCCTAAAAATATGGATTCACCTTCTGAAATGAGAGTTGCAGCTTTATGAGCAATTCTCTTTTTTTCTTCAATTTGAACCGATGATTTTTCAATGTGACTCAATTCGTGGTCCATTGAAAAAGAAAGGCTTTGTGCACCTCCGTGAACTCTAAGTAATTTACCAGATTTTTCTAATTCATCCAAATCTCTTCTTGCGGTCATATCCGACACGCCTAATTCATCCATGATTTCTTGAATTGTTATGATTCCATTTTGATTTACTTTTTGTGCTATTTTAACTAAACGTTCTTTTTTTAACATATTGATATCCTCTTCTATGTTAAAAGATACCATTTCAAATATATTTAGTCAACATAAAACAAACAAAAACAAACAAAATTTGTTAAAAAGTCACTTAATATTTACATAAATGTTCTAAAATGTTTGAAAAAGTGTTAAAAAGTGTTTGAATGTGTTGACAATTGATTGGAAAACGCTTACACTAATGATGTAAACGATAAGGCCACATCGTAAAAGGAGAAAAGAAAATGACTAAAGATGAGTTAAGTATGGTTGGATTTGAAATAGTTGCATATTCAGGAGATGCAAGAAGTACATTGTTATCATTGTTGAAGGAAATGCGTGCGGGTAATTTTGAAAATGTTGAGGAGAAATTAAAAGAAGCCGATGAAAATATTAATTTGGCACACCAGTCTCAGACAAAGATCTTACAACAAGAAGCTAGAGGAGAAGACATGGAAATGGGATTCATTTTCATTCATGGTCAAGATCATTTGATGACAACGATTTTATTGCGTGATATTGTAGATGATTTTATTAATTTATATGAAGAAAGAGGAAACAAATAATGTTAAACGGGGTTATTAAGCAAATTGAAAAAGGAAAACCTTTCTTTGATAAGATTGCACAAAATATTTATTTAGGAGCTGTTCGTGATGGTTTCTTAACTGCAATGCCAGCCATCCTGTTCTCAAGTGTATTTATTCTAGCTGCATCGATTCCAGAAATCTTTGGAATTGTATTACCAGCTACAGTATCTGACTGGTTATGGAAAGTATACAACTATTCAATGGGTGTTGTTGGTTTGTTGGTTGCGGCAACTACAGCTCGTTGCTTAGCTGAAAGTATGAATCGTAGAATGCCTAAAAACAAAGTCATCAATACAACAAGTGTTATGTTGGCAAGTATTGTTGGATTTATGTTGTTAGCTGTTTCAAATGTGGATGGTGGTATCTCAACTACATATTTAGGAACAAAAGGTTTACTAGCTTCATTTGTTTCTGCATTCATTACAGTAAATATGTATAAATTCTGTGTTATTAAAGATGTTACAATTCACATGCCAAAAGAAGTGCCAGGAACAATTTCTCAAATGTTTAGAGATGTATTCCCATTCTCATTCTCAGTTTTAGTATGTGTATTGATCGATGTGGCATGCAGAACAGCATTTAATTATACTTTTGCCGAAGCTATTATCACATTGCTTCAACCATTATTTACTGCTGCCGATGGATATTTAGGAATCTGTATTATTTGGGGTGCTATGGCATTGTTCTGGTTTGTAGGTGTACACGGACCAAGTATTGTAGAACCAGCTATTGCAGCTATTATTTATGCTAACGTAGATGCAAACTTAGCGTTATTCAAAGCTGGTGAACAAGCCTCTAACGTATTAACTGTAGGACTTGGAAACTTCGTAGGAACAATGGGAGGAACTGGAGCTACCCTTGTAGTACCATTCTTATTCATGTTGTTCGCAAAATCAAAACAATTAAAAGCTGTTGGTAAGACAACATTTGTTCCAGTATGTTTTGCGGTAAATGAACCATTGTTATTCGCTACACCAATTGTATTGAATCCATATTTCTTCATTCCATTCTTGATTACTCCAATGATCAACGTATCATTGTTCAAATTCTTTGTGGACGTATTAAAAATGAATTCATTCATCTACGTATTACCATGGGCAACACCAGCTCCAATTGGATTGATCTTAGGTACAGGAATTAGTTTATTAGCTGTTGTATTAGCTGTTGTATTAATTGTTGTAGATGGAATTGTTTACTTGCCATTTATTAAGGCGTATGATGCAACTTTATTAGAAGAAGAAAAAGAAAAAGAAGCATTAGATGCTTTAGAAGAACAAGTTGAAAAAGAAGAAGCTAAAGAAGTTCAACCTTTAAGTTTAAATAAAAATATTAATGTATTAGTATTATGTGTAGGTGCTGGAACATCAGCAATGTTTGCAAATGCCGTTAAAGAAGGAGCAGAAATTGAAAACTTACCAATTGATGCAACCGCAAGTGCATATGGTTCGCATTATGATATTTTGAAAGATTATGACATTGTTGTATTATCACCACAAGTACAATCGCATTTAGAAGAAGTACGACAAGATGCTTCTAAATACGGTACTAAAGTTGTCGCAACAAAAGGTGCACAATATATTAAATTAACGCGTGATCCAAAGGGTGCCGTTGAATTTATTTGTGAACAAGTAAAGGAAGGATAAATGTATGAAATTTTCGGATGATTTTATTTTCGGAGGTGCTACTGCCGCTTATCAATGCGAAGGTAGCACTCTAGAATACGGTAAAGGAAAAGTATCTTGGGATGATTTTCTTGCCAAACAAGGACGCTTTAAAGCGGATCCAGCCAGTGATTTCTATCATCAATATGGACAAGATTTAAAACTATGTAATATGTTTGGTATCAATGGAATTCGTATCTCTATATCTTGGGCTAGAATCTTTCCGGAAGGAACTGGAAGAATCAACCAGGAAGGGGTTGATTTCTATCATAGAGTATTTCAAGAATGTCATAAAAATCATGTAGAGCCATTTGTGACATTGCATCATTTTGATACTCCAGACACACTTTACCAAAAAGGCGATTTTTTAAATCGAGATACAATCGATGCTTTCGTAGAATTTTCAAAATATTGTTTTGAAGAATACAAAAACGAAGTAACATATTGGTTTACATTCAATGAAATCTGGGCTGTGGCCACTAACACATATATTGAGGGAACTTTCCCAAATGGCGAAAAATACAATATGACGAAAGCATTCCAGATCATGCATAATATGATGGTGGCACATGCCTTGGCTGTGTTGGAATACAAAAAGGCAGGATATAATGGAAAGATTGGTGTTGTACAGTCTTTGGAATATAAATATCCATTTGATGAAAACAATTTGGATGATATCCAGGCTGCTAAAAATGAAGATGTGCTTCAAAATCAATTCTTGTTGGATGCAACATTTAAAGGATATTATTCAACAGAAACAATGGAAATTGTGAATCGTTTAGTCAGCATCAATAATGGTACGCTAGAATTGTTAGATGAAGATTTTGATGTATTGAAACAAGCTGCACTATTAAATGACTACATGGGTATGAATTATTATCAATCTCGTTTTATTCAACATTACGAAGGAGAAAATGATATTCATCATAATGGAACAGGAGAGAAGGGAACTTCTAGATTCTGTTTAAAAAATGTAGGACGAAGAATGGAAAAGGAAGGCATTCCACGTACGGACTGGGATTGGTTGATTCATCCAGAAAGTATGTTTGATATGCTAGTACGTATTCGCCAACAATATCCAAACTATAAAGCAATCTATATCACAGAAAATGGTATGGGATATAAAGATGATTTTGAAGATGGAATCATTGATGATGAACCACGTATTGACTTTATTAGAAGACATTTAGAATTCACATTAAAGGCAATTGAAGCTGGAGTTAATGTAAAAGGATATTTTGTCTGGTCACTAATGGACATGTTCTCATGGACAAATGGCTATAATAAGCGTTATGGCTTGTTCTATGTAGATTACGAAACACAGAAGAGATATCCAAAGGCAAGTGCATATTGGTACAAACGTGTTTCTGAAACAAAAGAGGTTTAGTATGAATAAGTATAAAGGCGTAATATTTGATTTTAATGGAACATTGTTTTTTGACAATCCAAAACATATTTTGGCATGGTCAAAAATATCACAAGATATTCGTCATCATGGAATTGATGAAGAAGAACTTCACGAACATATTAATGGTGTACCAAACAATAAAGTTGTTGAATATATGTTTGGTGGAACGTGTGATCCATCCGAAATGGAAAAATATTCGCAGTTAAAAGAAGAATATTATCGTCAATTTTGTAAAGAAGATCAGGCAACGTTTCATTTAGTAAAGGGAGCTGAAGAATATTTTGATTATTTAAAAGAATCAAATATTCCATTCACAATCGCATCTGCATCTATCAAGCCAAATATTGATTTCTTTGTAGAATCGTTTCATCTAGATAAATGGATTGAGCCATCTAGGATTATCTATGATGATGGAACGTATGAAAATAAGATCGCAATGTTTAAAAAGGCAGCTCATAATATTGGAGTTAAGATTCAAGATTGTTTGATTATCGAAGATAGTGTTAGTGGGATTACAAATGCTTATAAAGCAGGATGTCACAATATAGTCGTTGTGGATTCTGCCAATAAAAAAGAAGAATACGAAAAGCTTCCTGGAGTTGTACAAGTGATTGATTCTTTTGAGAATTTTAAATAAGAGCCATTCATACCAGAATGGCTTTTTGTATAAATAAAACATCAAATAAACAAAAACAAACAAATAATCATTGTTTAAAACCTAAATCCAACATCTATGTTTAAATTGTTGTTTGAATATGTTGACATAGATAAAGAAAACGCTTACACTAAAATAAAATGAGCAAATCTTAAATTTATAACCATATCTGCATAATATTGATGATGAGCCGTATATAAATAAATGAACAATTGATCATTATTTTTGTGGATAATGTAGCAGGGAAAGGGATTTGGCCGTAATAAAAATGATTGATTTTGTTTATATGGAAGGAGAACAAATGAACACAAAAATTAACCAATTATTAGAGTATGCTTTAAAGAATGGAATGATCGAGAAATACGATTATGATTATTCTGCAAATTTATTGATTGATCTATTTGGCATCCAAGAATTTAAAAGAGAAGAAGTAGAAGACTGTTCTATCTATGAGATTTTAGATTTCATGTTAGATTATGCGGTTGAAAAAGGTATGATTCAGAATACTGTAACTGAAAAAGATTTATTAGATACTCGCATTATGAATTGTGTAATGCCTAGACCTAGTGAAGTCGTGCATACCTTTAAAAGTCTATATTCTTTGAATCCTAAAGATGCAACAGATTACTTCTATAAGTTGAGTATGGATTCAAACTATATCCGTAAATCAAGAATTGATAAGAATATCAGTTTTGCACATTTCTGTAAATATGGCGATATTCAAATTACGATTAACTTGTCAAAACCTGAAAAGGATCCAAAGGAAATCGCTAAGGCAAAAAATGCCGTAAGTACTTCATATCCAGCATGTTTATTATGTAAGGAAAATGTCGGTTTTGCGGGAAACTTAAATCATCCAGCTAGACAAACACATCGTATTATTCCATTGGATTTAAATGGACATACATACAATTTACAATATTCACCATATGTGTACTACAATGAGCACTGTATTGTATTTAATAGTGAACATACGCCAATGAAGATGGATCGTTCTACATTTGAGCATTTATTCGCATTTATTGATAAATTTCCACACTATATGATTGGAAGCAATGCAGATCTTCCTATCGTTGGTGGATCAATTTTAAGTCATGATCACTATCAAGGTGGAAGACACCATTTTCCAATGGAAGACGCAAAAGTTGTTAAGAGCTATACATATAAGGATGTACAAGTGGATATGCTTTACTGGCCATTATCAACACTTCGATTAACATCAAAATCGAAAGAAAACATATTGGATCTAGCTACTAAAATCTTTGAAACATGGTGTACATACAGTGATGAAAGTTTAGATATTATTGCCAATGAAGATGGTGTTCGTCACAATACAGTAACGCCAATTGTAAGAAAGAAAGATGGCAAATATCAAATGGATGTAGTTTTACGAAATAATCGTACTACAGAAGAATATCCATTAGGTATCTTCCATCCTCACTCAGAACATCACCATATTAAAAAAGAAAATATTGGTTTGATTGAAGTGATGGGATTGGCTATTTTGCCTGCACGATTAAAAACAGAGTTAGAACAAATTAAATTATGTTTATCTGGAAAAGCAGATTTTGATTCTTATCCAGAACTTGAAAAACACAAAGACTGGTATGAACACTTGAAGACATGTTCTTATACAAATGTGGATACATTCATGGAAATGGAAGTCACAAAGAAATTCGTATCTGTATTAGAGAATGCCGGCGTATATAAAATGGATGATGAAGGGATGGACGGCTTTAGCCGTTTTGTAAAGACATTATGGTAGAGGTAAAAGAAAGATTAGAGAATGGAATTGATGTATTATCGATTTCAAATTCACATTTAACTGTAGAAGTTACAAACTTTGGATGTACTCTTTTAAAGATTGTAACGAAAGATAAGAATGATCAAGACTGTGATTGTATTTTAGGATTTGAACATGTTGAAGATTATCAAAAACGAGATGGAACCTATTTAAATGCCTTAGTTGGACGAGTATGTAATCGTATTGAAAAAGGTACATTCACAATGAATGGGACAGAATATCATGTGCCTATTAATAATGGACCAAATTCACTACATGGAGGTATTGAGGGATTCTCTTATAAAGTATTTGATTATTCTTTAATTGAAGATGGCGTTAAATTCCACTATGTATCAAAAGATGGAGAAGAAGGCTATCCTGGAACATTAGATTTCTATGCGATCTATTGGCTAGATGAATCGAGTTTACACATTCAATATAGTGGTGTTAGCGACAAAGATACGTTGATCAATATCACAAACCATGGCTATTTCAATTTAAATGGATATGCATCGAATATTGATGATCATACGTTACGAATTTCAGCATCTAAATTTGGTTGTGTAGATCTAGATGGATTATATACAGGTCAATTAAGAGATGTTAAAGAGACTGCATTTGATTTTAATACAGAAAAAAGAATTGGAGATTTTATTCATTCAGAGGATGAACAATTAATCATCGCAAGAGGTTATGATCATCCATATGTATTTGATACTAAAGAAAATCAAGTGTGTTTATACAGTCCATTAAGTGGTATTGAACTAAAAGTATCCACAACATATCCAACGGCACAAATCTATAGTGCCAACTACCTAGATGGACAGACAGATAAATATGGTAAGATTATGCATCCACAAGATGGATTGTGTATTGAAACAAGCTATATCGCCGATTCGATTCATAAAGAAGAGAATCCAAAAGTTTTATTAAAAGCAGGACAAGTATTTGAAGAAGAAACAACATATACATTCGAGGTAAGAAAATGAAAACAACAGAAATTAAAGAACAAGTAGTATCCGGTAAATATGATGCATTGATTGAAGATCTATATGCAGATCCAAGTTTATTGGACTATCAAAAACAACGTTATGCTGCTGCATTAGATAAATACCAAACATTATTTGGAGATGATGAAGTGAGCATTTATAGTGCGGCTGGAAGAAGTGAAATTTCAGGAAATCATACAGACCACCAACATGGTTGTGTGCTTGCAGGATCAATCAATTTAGATGCGATTGGAATTGTATCTAAACAAGATCATGTAATCAAAGTGATTTCTGATGACTTTGACATCAAACCAATTGATTTGAATGATTTAGATAAAAAAGAAAATGAAATCGGAACAAGTGAAGCCTTGATTCGTGGTGTAGTTTCTAAATTAAAAGAATTAGGTTATAACGTAGGTGGATTCAAAGCTTTCATTACAAGTGATGTATTAATGGGGGCTGGACTATCAAGCTCTGCAGCATTCGAATCTATTATCGGTACAATTATTGATGGATTATACAATGATATGAAGATCGATATGGTAACGATTGCCAAAGTGGGTCAATATGCAGAAAACGTATATTTTGGAAAACCATGTGGATTGATGGATCAATGTGCATGTGCTGTTGGTGGACTTATTTCCATTGACTTTAAAGATACTTCAAATCCAATTGTAAATAGTGTGAATGTTGATTTCTCAAAATATGATCACAGTTTATGCATTGTAGATACAAAGGGAAGTCATGCCGATTTAACAGATGCCTATGGTGCTGTACCACAAGAAATGAAAGAAGTTGCTCACTATTTTGGTAAGGAAGTTCTTCGTGAAGTGGATGAAGATGAGTTCTATGCAAATATCGCAAACTTAAGAACTGCTTTAAATAATGATCGTGCAATCTTAAGAGCTATTCATTTCTTCAATGAAAATAGACGTGTTAATACATGTGTAGAAAGATTGAACAACGATGATTTTGAAGGTTTCAAGACATTGATTCAAGAATCAGGGAATTCAAGTTACAAATTCCTTCAAAACGTATATGCAGACTTTGACTATAAGAACCAGGCTGTATCTTTAGGTTTAGCTATGTCTGAAATGATTTTAAAAGATCATGGCGTGTGTCGTGTTCATGGTGGAGGTTTTGCCGGAACGATTCAAGCCTTTGTTGAAAATGGCTATGTAGAAACATATAAAGAAGAAATTGAAAAAGTATTTGGAAAGGGAAGCTGCCACATCTTAAAAGTAAGAAAACTAGGTGGCTGCAAGGTTATTGACTAATGAATATTTTAGTAACGGGTGGTGCCGGATATATTGGTAGTCATATTTGTGTTGAATTATTAGAAAGTGGTCATGATGTTGTCGTGATCGATGATTTTTCCAATTCAAAACCAGATGTGTTGGATTCAATCTATAAAATTACAGGTAAGCATGTTAAGTTTTATGAATTTAATGTGTTAGATGAAGAAAAGACGGAAGCTGTATTTAAGGAAAATAAATTGGATGCGGTGATTCATTGTTGTGCATTTAAAGCGGTTGGTGAAAGTGTTCAAAAGCCAATTGAATATTATACAAATAACTTGATGACTACTTTAGTGGTTGCCAAGATGATGAAAAAGTATCATGTTCCAAGTATTGTGTTTAGTTCAAGTGCGACTGTTTATGGAAATCCTGAAGTGGTTCCTTTAACGGAAGACTGTAAGCTTGGTGAAACTACTAATCCATATGGAGCTACAAAGGCGATGATGGAAAGAATCTTAACGGATGTACAGTTTGCCAACCCAGAAATGAGTGTAACTTTACTTCGTTATTTCAATCCCATTGGAGCGCATGAGTCTGGTTTGATTGGTGAAAATCCAAAGGGAATCCCCAATAACTTGATGCCTTATATTATGAAGGTGGCAACAGGAGAACTTCCAGAACTAGGTGTATTTGGAGATGATTATGATACACCAGATGGAACGGGTGTTCGTGACTATATTCATGTGGTCGACTTGGCTAAAGGACATGTATTAGCGATTGAAAAGTACAATACACCAGGTGTACATATTTGTAACTTGGGAACAGGAAAAGGATATAGTGTATTAGATATTGTACATGCCTTTGAAAGAGTAAATGGAATTAAGATTCCTTATGTGATCAAACCAAGACGTCCAGGTGATATTGCGACATGTTATGCGGATCCTACAAGAGCTAAGGAACAGCTTGGCTGGGTGGCTGAAAAGAATCTAGATGATATGTGTAGAGACACATGGAATTTTGCAAAACAGTTTATTAAATAAATGAAAACAGGCAGCTAATGATTTGGCTGCCTTATTTAATGAAACATTGATATTGGTTTAAGAAAGTTTCTACATTGATTCGAACTACTTTATATGTGACTTTCTTATCGATTGTTAGAATGATATAAGATCCATGCCAATCATCTCTAGGTAAAGTGATTGAGCCTGGATTTAAAATCAGACAATTATTGTATATTTGTTCTTTGACTAAATGCGTATGTCCATAAAGATAGATATCGGGATGATGTTGATCGATATCTTTTTTTATTTCGTCCAATCCTTCATCTCCATGTGAGAAATGGATGCGTTTGTCTAAAACAGTTAATCTTTGGAATTTAGGTAAATCTAATGTATCATTATTTCCTTTAACACATATAAAGTTATTTAAGTCATTAATGCTTGTAGTTTGTGAATCTCCTAAATGAATAAATTTCACATTGTCTTTATAGAGTGAAGAATAGATGTGATAAAGAATTTTTAGGATATTTTGATTCCCGTGATTATCCGAAACGATTATGATTCGCATGTGTAGGCATCAAAATAGTCTTCATAAACTTGAAGATTATCTTCACTATGAGCTAGAGCTGCAAAAAATGTAGAATCATTGATCACACCTAATTCTACATTTTCCATTGGTTGTTGCAGAGAATATTCACCATTTTTGCCAACTGCCCAGATGTTTTCATTGTGATGATCTACATTTGAGAATTTGTGTAACATCGTCGCGATTGCCATTTCTTCTGGGTATAAACACATTTTAAATGTATTTGAACAATAGGCTAGATTGTCTGCCAAAGCTTCAGCACTTTCGTGCGTTAGTATAAACCAAGGATAGCTGATATAGATTGTGTCCTCAATTTCACGTTTCTTAAAGGAATGAACAAGACTGGATGTCATTTTATTCATGGCACGAATGGTTTTTGATTTTTGGAAATCATAAGAGTTTGTAAAGAAGGCATAGTTTTCAAATCTTTTCTTTACTTCTTCATTTTCATCTGAGTTATCCACTTCATAATAGATATCTTCGTCTTCATGTGCCTCTAAATATTCTACAAGTTGTGCTTTTGATTTTGTAGGGATCATACCATCTGTCATTATGATGAATCGATCATATGTAAAAGATCCATCTTCTTTTTCATATTCCAAAGCATCTTTCATCAATACAATAAAGCCTCTAGGTAGTGACATATCGGCTGGAAGGGCAGTTTGTTGGTGATGAGCCACATGTAAATTTGGTGTATCACAATAGGATAGAATCAAATCATCACGTAGATCATCGTCGTTTACCATCAAGTAAACATCATCGCCTTGGTTGATTAATATATCTAGGTTTTCTGTTATTTCTTCAAAATTATTTTTCATATAGTGCATTAAATAAGCAATTTTCATGGAATTCACCTCATGAAATATTATAACATTTTAACATCGTATGATAAAATACATTTATGGAAAAAGCAATATTGATTGGTGTACAAACATACACAAGCCATTCTTTTGAAGAAAGAATGGAGGAAATGAAAGAATTAGCTCTTGCCTGTGATATTGAAATTTGCATGAGTATATCACAGAATTTGGAGCATCCTCATAAAAAGTATTATATGAATCCTGGTAAGATTGAAGAGGTCAAACGCATTCTTGAAGATCAAGGATGTAATATGGTTCTTGTATTAGAGGCTATTTCGCCTTCTGTACAAAGAAATTTATCAGATTTTTTTGATTGTGAAGTCATGGATAAAAGTGCTTTGATTTTAGAAATCTTTGCGTCTCGTGCTAAGACAAAAGAGAGTATGCTTCAAGTTGAGTGTGCACGATTGAAGTATTTATTGCCAAGACTTCAAGGCAGCTATAAACATATGGATAGACAGCGTGGTGGTTCTAGAAACAAGGGAACAGGAGAAAAGAAAATCGAACTGGATGCGCGAAGAATTGAAGGTAAAATTCATTTTGTGGAAAAAGAATTAGATAAGATTCATACGCAAAGAAGCGTACAGCGTAATCAGCGTAAAAAAAGTATGGTTAAAAGTGTGGCTCTAACGGGTTATACCAATGCAGGCAAATCGAGTATTATGAATGGGTTTGTGAATGAAGATAAGTCGGTATTTGAAAAGGATATGTTGTTTGCGACTTTGACAACTTCAACACGTCAAATTGAAACAGAGAACCATAATGTATTTACTTTAAGTGATACAGTTGGCTTTATTAGTGATTTACCACACAGTTTAGTACAAGCCTTTCATTCTACACTTGAAGAAGCTGTGGTTTCGGATTTGATTTTAAAAGTCGTGGATATTTCAAATGAACATAAGGATAGCAAACTTCAGGTTTGTGAAGAAACATTAAAAGAGATTGGTTGTGAGAAAGTCCCCTACTTGTATGTCTTTAACAAGTGTGATCAGACAAATATTGAATATCCAAAACGTGTAGAGGATCGTATTTATATTTGTGCTAAGGAAAAGTCGAGCATTGCGTTTTTAAAGCAGGAAATTGAAAAGGAATTATTTCATATGGAAACTTTACATGTCGTGATTCCTTATGAAAAGGTAAGTGTACTTGATTATATTCATACCAATGGTAAGGTGCATAAGCAGGAATATAAAGAGGATGGTGTTGAGGTTGATTTTAGTATTCAACAAGATTTGATTCATCGAGTAGACAGGTTATTACGAATATAAGAAAAGAGGAAGAATCCTATAATAGGTGTTCTTCCTCCATTGTTTTTTCTAGAGCTTTTGCCGCCAATAAACAAGTGTTCATACATTTGATGTTTGGATCTGTACTATGATGTACAGGTTTGATGTGTGCACAATCTAAATTGCCTAATAGTTCTTTAAAGTTACGTGTATGTTTTTGAATCAATGGTCTTAATTCTGGTAACATTTCATGTGCTTTTGTCTTACATACCATTTTTGATAGAGCAGCAATCGATCCGACTAATGCACCGCATGTACTTCCAATAAACATGCCGCCACCAAATCCAGCCATTATTTTCATGTCTTCTTCTGAAATATCTAATTGATACGTTTCATTGCAGGCATGAAGTAGTGTTTCTGAACAGTTATATCCGCTTTGGTAATATTTTTTAACGTTTTCCTCAAGTATAGTCATAAATAGCCTCCTACAAGCTATTTTAACTTTTCTTCCATCCAAAATCCATTAGAATTTCATTTACATCTTCTTCAAATGTCGCAAAATGTATTCCAAGACTTTCTAGTTTTTCACTATCTAAACGATAATCTCTGAATCGATCTTGGTAGCGTTCGTTGTTTGGTAAAATGATTTCTTCAATCAGTTCATCACTTGCACCTAAGGCTTTAGCCACATATTTTGCGGATTCATATGTGGTCATAGTGTTCTTTGATGCCACATGATAAATGCCTGGTTCAAGTTTTGTGATTTTATCAAATTGTGTTGCCAAATGCTTCGCATATGTCATACCACGTTTTTCATTCACAGTAAATAATGTTGGAGTATGGCTGATTAGCGCATTCATGACATTTTTAATGATGCTTGGACTTGCCTTGATGCCTGGATAGCTTAGGCCCATCATCCATGTAAAGCGTAAGATGATCGCATCATCCAATTGTTTTTGAATCAATTCTTCACATTCGATTTTATTTTGTCCATATACAGTCACAGCACTTAATGGTTCGTCTTCTTTAAAAGGACCACGATTTTCTTTTCCATTGAAGGCTTGTTCAGTGGAACAGAAAATCAATTTAGCGCCTTTTTCTTTACAACAATCAATGATCGCTTGTGTACTTTCTACATTGATTTTATGAACTAAATCTGGATGTTCATTACAGAATGCAGTTGTCGCATTGGCAGCAGTGTGAAAACAAATGTCAAAATCTTGAGACGCTACAAATCTTTTTACGTCTTCAGGATTTGTAAGGTCCGCATCCTTTCTTGTCATGCAGATCCAGTTAAAGTTATCTTTTTGATACGCTCTTACTAAGCTAGCGATATAGCCATTGGCTCCGGTAACTAAAATGGTTTTCATAAATTAGTCCTTTCTAGGATTTGACACTAATAGGTGTGCTCCTTGTTTGATTGTGATTTTTTTGGATGCGAAGGGTACAAATAGACTATCGTATTGTGGTAATACAATTTCTTCATTGTTCCATACGATTGTACAGTCTGCATCAATATTGGATAGAATCATGTAATGTTCATCACATGTTAAGGTAATATCAGAATCAGCATAAACTTCATCTACAGTAAAATTAGGACAATCTCCAATTCGGTGTGTTTTATGTTTTTGTGGAACAAAAGTAGGTTTTAAATTGAAGTTTGTGACATCAAAAGATTCTTTGACATGTAAAGGACGTGTTTTTCCATCTTTTCCTTTACGGTTGTAGTCATAGAAACGATAGGTTGTGTTCGAGTTTGTACCAACTTCTAAAGCTAAGATGTCTTTTCCTAAGGCATGAAGCATACCACTAGGAATGATGATGTAGTCTCCTTTATGCACTTCGACTTTATTTAGATATTTTTCAACATTGTTGTTCATTAAGGCATTTTTAATTTCATCTGCATCATTGATTGTTGTTCCGGCAACTAGAGTAGCGCCTGGTTTGGCATCTAGAATATACCAACTTTCATATTTTCCGTAATCATTCGAGTGTTCTAGGGCATAATCATCTTCAGGATGAACTTGAATGCTTAATGCATCCTTTGTGTCTAGATAAGCCAATCGTAATGTTTCATGAAGCGTAAAGCCTTTACCTAATACTTCATCCGGATTTTCTTGAATCATTTCCATTAATGTTTTATTAGTTCCAATAATTTTGTTTGAACAATAAGGGTGGGCACTGACTTCCCACCAAGTTCCATAGTCTTCATCGATGCCTCTAGCTTTAGAAATGTGGTTGGTTCCCCATATTGTGTAATCATGAATGGGTTCTAATAAAAATGGTTTCATGTTATTTTGCCTCGGCTTCAAATTCTTCTAAAATTTTTAGGGATGAGCTTGTTCCAATTCTTTGTGCACCTGCATCAATCATGGCTTTACATGTTTTCCAATCACGAATGCCTCCAGCCGCTTTAACTTTCACTTGTCCTTCGACAGTTTCAACCATTAATTGAACATCTTCTAAAGTGGCTCCGCCAGTTCCAAAGCCTGTGCTTGTTTTAATGAAGTCTGGTTTTACTTCTTTGGCAATTAAAGCAATTTGTTTGATTTCATCTTTTTCTAAGTAGCAATTTTCAAAGATAACTTTTGAAATGACGTTATGTTCTCTACAAATAGAAACAATACTTTCCATTTCTTCTTTAATGTAGTCCCAGTGGTGCATTTTTGCTTGTCCAATATCAATGACATAATCGATTTCGTCAGCTCCATCTTCAATTGCAATTTTTGTTTCAGCAATTTTAGATGCTAGACCAGCTTGTCCTAAAGGAAAGCTAATGGCAGCTCCTACATGTACGTTTGTTCCTTTTAATTGTTCTTTACAGAATTTAGTCCAAGTTGTATTGATTGCAACCATAGCGGCTCCGATTTCTTTTGCCTCATTACATAATTTAGTAAGATCAGCTTCAGTGGCATATGGTTTTAAAAATGTGTGGTCAAAATAATTTGCGAGTTGTGTTTTGTTCATAATTGTTTACCTCTCTTTTACGGTTTCATTCTAGAACGAAAAAAAAGAGAAGTCAAGTAAATGTTATAACATTTAAAATGTGAAAGATTATGTTATACTAATTTTAGGAAATGGAGAATTATATGACAGTATTAGATACAAGTATACCTTATGAAAAAGTATTGATGGTAATGGCGCGCAAAACCATTCGTAAAGAAATCGAATTAAATTCGGAGTTTCATTATGTAGAATTTGATGAATCATTAAAAGAAGTTTGGTGTAAATTACAGACAGAGGTTTGTTTATTTGAAAATCTAGAAGAGGCAAGAAAGAAATGGGATAGTATGCTTACAAGAGATAAGGATTTCTTTTCGAAGCATTTCTTGTTTGTCGCAAATGAAAATAATGAACTCGTTGGCAGTGCAGGACTTTGGTTTGGAAATGATTTTGAAGAAAGTAGACTTCGCGTACATTATGTGGCAGTAAGTTTATCGGCTCAACATAAAAAGATTGCGCAGGCCATGCTTACAAAACTTTGTATGATGTACGATACAATTCCAGGTAAGTATCCATTGTATTTGGCAACCCAATCGCAAAGTTATGGAGCTATCAAGTTATATTCAAGACTTGGTTTTACACCATATTTAGGGGCTTATAAGGGTTGTACAGAACAAAAGAGTAAGAATGCGTGGCAAAATGTCACAGAAATTTTGAGGAGTAAATCATGAAAAGATTAATTAGTGCAAATGCATCCGAAATTTTAAGGATGAATGCGCAAGAATTGAAACAGAGTATTAAGGCAAGTGAGGGGCGTGTCATCTTGTCTGAAAATGTAGCGCCTAGAGAAAGCTTTATTGGGGATATCACAAATGCAGAGATTGCCAGAGCTTTTGGGGCGGATATGATTTTGTTGAATTGTTTAGATGTATTAAATCCATACATTTTTGGCTTAGAACATGATAAAGATAACTTTGTAGATGAACTACATCGTTTAGTAGGACGTCCAATTGGGGTGAACTTAGAACCGGTTGATTTAGAAGCTGAAATGTTAGAGGATCGTTTGGATATTGTGAAGGGTCGTCAATTAAATTTGGAAACAGTCAAAAGATTAGATGAAGTTGGTTTTGATTTTGTATGTCTTACTGGAAATCCAGGTACGGGCGTAACAAATGAACAGATTGAAAAGGCAATCTCATTCACAAAAGAAAATTTCTCCGGATTGATCATTGCAGGAAAAATGCATGGTGCTGGATCGGATGAGCCAGTGGCAGATCTTGAAATCGCAAAACGCTTTGTGAAGGCAGGGGCAGATGTTATCTTAGTTCCTGCTGTTGGAACCGTTCCAGGATTTGATATGGATGATTTAAAGGCAGTATGTAAAGAAGTGCATTCTTGTGGTGGTTTAGTTCTTTCTGCGATTGGAACGAGTCAAGAAGGATCTGATACAGATACAATTAAGGATATTGCGATTATGAATAAGATTTGTGGTGTTGATATTCAGCATATTGGAGATGCAGGATATGGTGGAGTGGCACCTGTTGAAAATATTATGGCAATTAGTAAAGCTGTAAGAGGGGTGCGTCATACCGTATCTATGATGGCTCGTTCAATTAATCGTTAATATGGAACAAAAAGTAATTTTGTTAGCTTGTGCTGCAGGCATGAGTACAAGTCTTTTAGTAACGAAAATGCAGGAAGTTTCAAAGAAAGATAAAATTTTTGCGATTCCTGTATCGAAAGTAGATCAAAAAGTAAATGAAGAGTCTATTGATGTCATTTTAATTGGTCCTCAGATCCGCTACATGGAAAAAAGAATCAAAGAAAAAATGGCAGTAAAACACATTCCTGTTGGTGTCATACCAATGGAAGATTATGGTCGTATGGATGGGACTAAAGTATTAAAGTATGCATATTCATTGATGAACAAGGGCTGAGGAATCAGTCCTTGTTGTATAATTTGAATTTGTAGGAGATCAATCATTATGATTAGAGAATTACAAAAAGCAGATATAAATAAAGTTACAGATATATGGTTAGATACGAATGTGACAGCACATTCTTTTATTTCTTCGCAATATTGGCAAAATAATTTTGAATTAGTGAAGGAATTGCTTTTGCAGGCAACTGTTTATGTTTATGAGCAGAATCAAGAAATACAGGGGTTCATAGGGCTAAATGATGAATATATTGAGGGTATTTTTGTTTCAAATGAAATGCAGTCGCATGGCATAGGAAAAGCTCTTCTAAATTATGCAAAGAATAAACGGAATAAATTATTTTTGAATGTATATCAAAAGAATCTACGGGCAATATCCTTTTATCAAAGAGAAGGATTTGAGATTCAGAATAGTGGTTTTGATGAAGCTACCAAAGAAAAAGAATATGTAATGGAATGGCAACAGAAATAGAATTAGGGATTTATGGAGAAAATTGTTATGTGCAAAAATATTCAGATTAAAGAGGAGAGAATTTCTACAATTGAATATATTGAATTTTTAAAGCGTACGGATCTAGGATCACAGTATCTGAAGGAACGATTCGAAGAAAGAATAGCAAAGCTGGTTGATCATGTATCAATCAGTCTTGTTGCAAGAAACAAGGATAATCAAATTGTCGGCGTCTTATTTGGATTGACCGACTATGCCTATTGGCTTTATATAACAGATTTAGGTGTAGACAGAGACTATTTACATCAAGAAATTGGGGAATTGATTAAGACAGCACATTCTTTAGCAGGTGGTAAAAATGATATTGCGGTATATTTGGTTGCGAATGAAAATGCCATTGCATTTTACGAAAAATTAGGAATGAAAAAAGCAAATGATGTGATGGAATATAATCACATAGAATGGACACATTTCACTGTAAAGTAATCAACGTAATGCAATAGATAAATCAGAATTTGTGGAGGAACAAACATGACAAAGAATACTGTGATTTTTATTTTTTTAAACATGCTATACCTACTTATTTGGTATGCAACAAACAAAATAAGAAGCACTAAAGTTGGTAAAGAACTAGACAATGGGTTTGAATTTTACAATAGTTTAAACACTAGTGATAAAGAAAATTATTGGAAAGAAGATACTAAAATTTTAAATCTTTTCTTTGTACTTTTCATAATATCTATGGATATTTCCGCTATTCTTCTTTTTAATGAAAATAATCTTTGGATATTTTCATTAGTTGCAGGATTAATTATTTCATCAGTTGTTGCAATAATATTGAGTATTAATCTTAAGAAGAAATACAAATAAGTGAATAAATTATAGTTTATGATCGTATAGATTAAGACAAAGCGTATCTATAAATACCAGGCTGAGAGATCAGTCTTTTTGTATAGTTTTCATATTTAATGGTATACTTTAAAAAATAGATAAAACCAAATTTAAGGAGTAATTATGGCTTTTGATTTTAAGAAAGAATATAAAGAATTTTATATGCCTAAAAATAAACCTGTGATTGTAAATGTTCCTGAAGCAAATTACATTGCGGTCAGAGGTGAGGGCAATCCAAATGAAGAAGGTGGAGCATATCAGCAGGCAATTGGCGTATTGTATGCGATTGCTTATACTTTGAGAATGAGTTACAAAACAGATTATAAAATTGAAGGATTCTTTGAATATGTAGTTCCACCATTAGAAGGATTTTGGTGGCAGGATGATATAGATGGTGTAAACTATGCAGATAAAGATTCATTTCATTGGATTTCAGTCATTCGTTTGCCTGATTTTGTAAATGAAAAAGATTTTGAATGGGCTATTGAAACAGCAACTAAAAAGAAAAAAATAGATTGTTCATCGGCAGAGTTTTTGACGATTGATGAAGGTTTATGTGTTCAAATCATGCATTTAGGATCTTTTGATGATGAACCAGCTACAGTTGCACTTATGGATGAATATTTAAAACAAAATGGATATGCGAATGATATGAATAGTCAAAGACTACATCATGAAATATATTTGTCGGATGCAAGAAAGGTTGCACCGGAAAAATGGAAAACAGTCATTCGACATCCTATAAGAAAGATTTAGATAAATTGGAATTTGGAGGGAATAAATTCATGGCATTAAAATTAATGAAAGGCAGTTTGCAATACAAAAATCAAATTATAGAAATGATTAAAGAATGGAAATCGTATAACGATACCCATAACGCAAATACTTCGCCATGGGCTATATTTAAAAATGATTATGATGATTTTGAATATTATCTAAATAATTTAGAAATATCAACTGCGGATGATGGGTTTGTTCCTGATTCTACTTTCTTTTGCTTAGATGAAGACCGGGATACCATGGTTGGTGCTGTTAATATCAGACATTACTTAAACGAATATTTATTGAAATATGGTGGTCATATTGGAGATGGTATAAGACCAAGCGAAAGAAGAAAAGGTTACGCAACCAAAATGATCAGCTTGGCTTTAGAAGAATGCAAGAAACTTGGTATGGATAAAGTTTTATTGGTTTGTGATAAAGACAACATTGGTTCTGTCAAATCAATTATCAATAATGGCGGAGTATTAGAAAACGAAGTTTTAAAAGAGGGTAAGCTAATACAAAGATATTGGATCATGTTGTAAATGTAAATTCCTGTTTGCATACTTATGGCTGATATATTTTAAAGGCCAAATTCGCAAAGTTCGTTGTAAAAAGTGTAGATGTACAACAAAAGATCGTTGTAAAAAGTGTGGTTTGATAGCGAAAGTTCACTGCATTTTTTGTGATTCAGTGGTATGCTATTTTCGAATATTGTGAGATTTATCTTCGATAACTTCCAGTTTGATATTGTAGATGGTTTTGAAAGGAAGAGCATGTATGGATTGTAATGTTGCAGAAAATATAAATATACTCGCAAAGTTTTTGGGAACAAGAGATATTGATGCGTTAAATCAAGAAGAATTGTTTAATCGATATGGAATTCATCAGGTGGATGTGATGGTTCTATTTGGTGGAAGTATTCTTGAAGGTGGCGATGTTTTAGCTAGTGGAATTAAAAACTTTGTTGCGAAAAAATATATTATTGTTGGTGGAGCAGGACATACAACAGATACACTGCGTCAGGTTGTTCATTTAGAATATCCGGATATTGAGACAACGGATTTGTCAGAAGCAGAAATATTTCAAAAGTATATTAAACATGTATATGGATGCATGGCGGATTATCTTGAAACAAAGTCTACAAATTGTGGCAATAATATTACGTATCTTTTGGATTTATTGAAAGAAAACAATATTTCGTTTAAAAGTATCATTCTAAGTCAGGATGCTTCTATGCAAAGGCGTATGGCGGCAGGATTAAAAAAATATGTCAAGGAGGATGTGACAATCATTAATTATGCTACTTATTGTGCTAAAGTATTGAATCAGAATGAAGATTTGGTTTTTGAAGATAATATACATGGCATGTGGTCAATTAATAGATATGTCAACTTGTTGATGGGAGAAATTCCTAGACTTTCAGATGATGCGAATGGCTATGGTCCGAATGGAAAGAATTATATTGCACATGTGGATATACCTGAAAATGTTATGATAGCTTTTGAAGAATTGAAGTTGGTTTTTGGAAGTGAAACAAGAGAAGCCAATCCATTGTATGCATCAAAAGTAATTAAAAAATAGTTAACAGTATTATTTGAAAAATGTGTAAAGAAGCTAAGAATTCGTTTAGTCGAATTCTTTTTTTGTGTTTAGCACACAGGTGTTGACACTGCTAAAAAGGTGTTGTATAGTATTAGCAGGCAAAATATTAGAGTGCTAATGAAGGAGTGGTATTATGGCTAAGAAAAAACAGTTTAAAGCGGAGTCAAAACGTTTATTGGATTTGATGATCAATTCCATTTATACACACAAGGAAATCTTCTTACGTGAACTTGTATCGAATGCGAGTGATGCGATTGATAAATATTATTATGAAAGTCAAGGTCATGCAGATGCAAGCCAATTTGAGATTCGTATAGAACCAAATAAGGAAGCTCGTACTTTAACAATTTCGGACACTGGTATTGGTATGTCAAAGGAAGAGTTAGAGGAAAACTTGGGTACAATTGCGAAGAGTGGTTCTTTGGCTTTTAAAGAGGAAATGAAGAAAAAAGAAGAAAACAACAATGAAGATGTCGATATCATTGGTCAATTTGGTGTTGGATTCTATTCTGCATTTATGGTCGCAAAAGATGTTCGTGTTATTACGAAAAAAGCAGGTAGTGATGAAGCTTATGAATGGGTAAGTGCTGGTGAAGATGGTTATGAAATCACACCTTGTACAAAGGAAACAAATGGTACAACAATCATTTTAACTTTAAAAGAAGATACAGATGAAGAAAAATATTCTCAATATTTAGAGACATATGAGTTAAAAGAATTGATTAAGAAATATTCAGACTATATTCGTTATCCAATCAAGATGAATGTAGAAACTCAGAAGATGAAAGAGGGTACTGAGGAAAGTGAAAAGCCTGAATATGAAACAGTGGTTGAAGATCAGACTTTAAACTCAATGGTTCCTTTATGGAAACGTCAAAAATCGAAGATTACAGATGAAGAATACAATCAATTCTACAAGGATCATTTCTATGATTATCAAGATCCTCAAAAAGTGATTCATTTTAGTGTTGAGGGAAATACTAGCTTTACAGCCTTACTTTATATTCCATCACACTTACCTCAAGGATTCTATTCACAAGACTATAAGAAAGGTCTTCAACTCTATTGTAGAGGCGTATTCATTATGGATCATGCCGAAGAATTGTTGCCAGATTCATTGCGTTTTGTGAAAGGTCTAGTGGATTCTCAAGATTTATCTTTAAATATTTCTCGTGAAATGCTTCAACATGATCATCAATTAAAATTGATTGCGGGTCGTATTGAAAAGAAAGTATTGAATGAACTTGGAAATACGCTTGCCAAAGATCGTGAAGCATATGAAAAATTCTTTGAAGAATTTGGTGTAAACTTGAAGTTTGGTGTCTACAACAACTATGGTATGGATAAAGAAAAATTCCAAGATTTATTGTTGTTCTACTCTTCAAGAGAAAAGAAATATGTTACTTTAAGTGAATATGTTTCACGTATGAAAGAGGATCAAAAAGATATTTACTTTGTATCTGGTAAAGATGTTGAATTGATTGATAAGATGCCAGTTGTTCAAACATTGAAGAATAAAGAATTTGAAGTTCTTTATTTAACAGATGAAGTGGATGAATTTGTGATGCAGACATTGATGAACTACAAAGAAAAGACGTTCAGAAATGCAGCTCAAGGAGATTTAGATTTAGATTCTGAGGAAGAAAAGGAAGCTTTAAATAAATCAAAAGAAGAAAATAAAGATTTATTGACATTTATGAAAGAAGCTTTAGGCGATGAGGTTGCTGAAGTGAAATTGTCAAATAAATTGACAGAGGATCCAGTATGCTTAACGGCTGGCGAAGGTATTTCTTTTGAGATGGAAAAGGTTTTCGCAAATATGCCTAACCAAAGTCCAATGCCTATGAAGGCTACGCGTATTTTGGAAATCAATCCAAATCATCCAATCTTTGAAACATTGAAGACTTTATACGCTTCTGATAAAGATAAAGTTAAAGAAGTTGCTGAAGTATTATATGATCAGGCTTGTTTAATTGAAGGCTTCGCAATCAAAGATCCAATCGCATATTCAAAGAAGATCTGTGAATTGTTAGTGAAATAATTCTAGGCACAAACTTTCGAGTTTGTGCTTTTTTTTCATTCGTGATACATTTAGTTTAGGTGAAGATTATGAAGTATCAAAAATTAGTGAAAGAAGTAGAAGGTGTTGGAAAACTAAAGTTAAGTGAGCAGGAAAACTTTTATCGTGATGTATTAAATGAAAGTTCAAATGATTTAGAAGTTATGGTTGCGGCCACCTTTTATTTGGGTATGGCTTATTATTATGAAGGAAATTTTAATAAGGCAAAAGAGATTATTGAACCCATCATTTTGCAGTATCAAAGTATGCCATTTGTAAGAGAACTTATTTCTGCATTCAATTTAATGGGTGTCATGCTCTATTATGATGGGGCAAATGTTTCAAGTCGTTATTATTACGAAAAAGCTTTACAGATTGCCATGGAACATGAGGATGTTGGACATTATTGTTATGAATACAACAATATTTCAATTACGTACGTAAAGCAGGAAAAGTATGAAGAGGCTTTAGATAGTATTTTAAAAGCTAAAGAATACATGCCATGTTGTGTTGAAGATATGGGTGCCTATGTATATTTGAATTTAGCTTTGATTTACAACAGTCTAAATCAAGTGGATAAGGCTCTAGAAGCTTTTTATATGGGGTTAGATGAGCATGATGGTAAACATATTATTTTAGAAGATTATTTGAATTGTGGTGTTGAATTATTTAGTAAATCCGGTATGGATTTTGAATTAAAAAGATGTGCCGATGAACTTGAAAAACGTATTGAGACTATGTATGCAGTAGAATATATCGATGCTTGCATTGCTTTATTTGATTATTATTTAGAGCAGAAGATGTTTGCTCAAGTCAAAGCCATCTTACGATATATGGATTCATATATGGCTAAACATCCGGATGAGATTCGTTTAGGTTTGATGGTTGAATCTTCTCGATATAAATATGGCAAAGTTATTTGTGATTTGGATGTCATAATTTTGGCATTAGAGAAAAAGAATGCATATTATGAGAGGATTTTTGAGGAGGAACAAGTTCGTCGTTGTCATGATACAGAGCGTTATTTTGATATGAATAGAAAGCTTCAACTCGCCTTAGAAAATGAAACAAAGGCTAATCAAGTTAAGATGCGTTTCTTGGCAAGTATGAGCCATGATATTCGTACACCAATCAATGGGATTATCGGAATGCTTCAAGTGATTCAAAGATGTGGTGATGATAAACAACGCATCAAAGATGCCTATGATAAGATGTGGATATCAAGTACGCACTTGTTGTCTTTAGTAAATGACATTTTAGATATACGAACATTAGAAACGGATTCGGTTGTGTTGGAAAATAAATCGTTTGAATTAAGTCAATTATTAGGTAGGGTTCAAACTATTATTGATCTACAGGCATCGAATTATAAGATTGAATTGTTTATGAAGACTCAAATAGAACATGATCATTTGATGGGTAGTCCTACACATATTGAGAAGGTCTTGTTGAATCTTTTAAGCAATGCGATCAAATACAATAAGCCAAATGGTAAAGTGTATTTGTCTGTTAAAGAAAAAGCGGATTGTTTTGAATTTGTTGTAGAAGATACAGGAATAGGAATGAGTGAAGAATTCATTCAAAACAAATTGTTCAAACCTTTTGTTCAAAAAAATACACGTATAGATGGTGCGGGTTTAGGGATGAGTATTGTGCAAGAGCTTGTAAAGAAGATGGATGGCACAATCAAGGTGGAAAGTAAAATTGATGAAGGTACTCAATTTATTGTTCAACTTCCTTTAGAGATTGATTTGAATCCTGTTGAGAATAAATCTTTAAAAAATCAAACAATGTCCATTGAAAATCTATCTATACTTGTCGTGGAAGATAATGAGATCAATATGGAAGTGATAGAGTTTATGCTTCAAAGTGAAGGGGCTATTGTGTATAAGGCTAAAAATGGTAAAGAGGCTGTAGAACAGTTTGATCAAATCAAGAATTTAGATTTGATTTTAATGGATCTTATGATGCCTATTATGGATGGGTATGAGGCGACTATACAAATTCGAAAAAAAGATAAAAAGATTCCAATCCTTGCGATGAGTGCCAATGCGTATATGCAAGATATACAGAAATGTTACAAGGCTGGTATGAATGGGCATATCAGTAAACCTTTATATTTAGAGGATCTAAAAGATCGAATTATTCAAATTCTATAAAAAAGCCAGGTTTTTCCTGGCTTTATTAAATGATGATACCGTTGCAGTGATCAATTTCATGTTGAATGATTTGAGCAATAAAACCAGAATAGGATTGTTTACACTTTTTAAAAGATTCATCTTGATATACAACAGTAATATTTTCATAACGAGTTGTATTTCTTTCACCCTCTAGTGATAAACAACCTTCTTTGACTTTGTAAGGTCTAGATTTCTTTGTGATTTTTGGATTATACATCACAATTTGTGCAGGTCCAATCGCAAAGATAATAATATTTTTAGAAACACCAATCATATTGGCAGCCATGCCTACACATTGATCACTATAAGCTTGTAATGTATCTTTTAAATCTTGAGCCACTTGTGTATCCATTTTTGTAGCTGGAACTGACTTAATAGCTAGGAAAGCTTCATCTTTCATTATTGGTTTAATCATAACATACCTCTTTTCTTCAAAAATCATATTTGTTTTAGATGTTTTTTTCAAGTATAATTGGCATATGCTGAAAAATATAGTATTTGATTTAGGAAATGTATTGGTTAAATTTGATTCAAATGAATTGATTTATAGCTTCTTTAATGAAAGACAAGAGGAAGTGAAATCATTCTATTTTGATTCTTTATGGGATGAGTATGATCAAGGACTCTATTCAGTGGAAGAAATGATTGAAAAGGGAGTAAAACAATTTCCTGAGTTAGAGTTAAATATTAAAGAATTGATGTATCATTGGACAGAATTTGTGATTCCATTAAAAGATAATGTTGCGTATATCAAAGATTTAAAACGATTCGGATACAAAGTATATATTCTTTCAAATATTCCAGAAGATGACACAAAGTATTTGAGAAGTTGTGGTGTGTTTGATAATATAGATGGCGGTGTTTTTTCTTATGAATATAAGAAAATTAAACCGGATCCAGAAATATTTCATATATTATTAAAAAAATATGATCTTAAGGCATCTGAATGCTTATTTTTAGATGATCGAAAAGATAATGTAGTTGCAGCAAGTAATTTGGGATTTGAAACAATTGAAGTTAAAGATTCAAGTAAGGTTATTGACTTAATAAAGGAGAAAATTAGTGAAGTGTAAAGTAGAAAAAATATGCGGTGGATGTTCACTTTTAAAACTGAAGCCGAGTATGCAGGCAGATAAAAAGAAAAAAGATGTGGAAGAATTGGTTGAAAAAGCACATTTAAAGGTTCGTGTTGGCGATGTGCATATGGCAAAGAATGATACACATTATCGTAATAAAGTGATTGTTGGTTTTGCGAAAGATAAAGGAAAAGTATATTCAGGTTTATATGCGCCTCATTCGCATCGTGTTGTGAAGACTGAAAATTGTATAATGCAACCAAAACTTGTCAATGAAATTATCAACAAGATAACAGAACTTGTTGGCTCTATGAAATTAGAATTGTACAACGAAAGAACAGGGACTGGTTTATTGCGTCATGTATTGATTCGTTGGGGACATAAGACAGATGAAGTGATGGTTGTATTTGTGACAAGTCAGAAAATTTTTCCTTCAAGAAAAAATATGGTGCGTGTATTAACGAGTGAATTTCCACAAATCAAGACAATTGTACAAAATATCAATCCTAGAAAGACAAGCATTGTTTTGCAGGATGAAGCTATTGTTTTATATGGGGATGGTATGATTCATGATGAGTTATGTGGTTTAGACATCGCGTTTTCACACAATTCGTTCTATCAGATTCATTCTGAACAATGCGAAGTATTGTATGGCTTAGCTAAGAAAATGTTAGATTTAAAGGAAACGGATACAGTACTAGATACATATTGTGGTGTTGGTACAATTGGTTTAACGATGACAGATTCTTGTAAGAAAGTCATGGGTGTGGAAGTCAATCCGGATGCGATTGAAAACGCAAAATATAATGCGAAACAAAATAAAATTAAAAATATTGAATTTGTTGCGATGGATTCAACAGAATTTATGCGCCAGGCAAGAAAATATCACAATCATTATGATGCGATCATTTTAGATCCACCTCGTGCAGGTACAACTAAGGATTTTATTGAGTGTGCAACCGCTTTAAATCCAAGAAAGATTCTGTACATTTCTTGCGATCCAAGAACACAGGTTCGTGATTTAAACCAATTTAGAAAACAAGGCTATGTTACGAATAAACTAGAATTAGTGGATTTATTCCCTTATACAGATCATATTGAAAGTGTTTGCGTATTAGAAAAGAAACAATTCAACGCAAAGCCTACAAAAAAGGCGCAAAGACAAGCGCAGTTCAGATCAAGTAAAATGAGTAAGAAAAAACGTTAGGAAGCAAGGATGCTTCCTTTTGTGCATATGGGTATGTTTAAATTGTTTGGAATGCTATAATCTGTTTAACAGAACGGAGAATATATATGTTAGAAATTGGAATCCAAGCACCTGATTTTGAATTGCCTGATCAAGATGGTGTGATGCACAAATTGAGTGATTATAAAGGTAAAAAGGTTATCTTATATTTTTATCCAAAGGATAATACGGCTGGATGTACAAAACAGGCTTGTGGTTTTTCTGAAAGATATCCACAATTCTTAGAAAAAGGAGCTGTCATTTTAGGGGTAAGTAAAGATACGGTGGCTTCACACAAGAAGTTTCAAGAAAAGTATGGCCTTGCCTTTACTTTGTTGGCAGATCCAGAAAGAAAAGTAATTGAAGCTTATGATGTGTGGAAAGAAAAGAAGAATTATGGAAAGGTATCTATGGGTGTGGTTCGTACAACATACTTAATAGATGAATCTGGAATTATTGTTCGTGCTAATGATAAGGTAAAAGCGGCCAATGATCCTGAAAATATGTTGGAAGTAGTTTAGACACTGCTTCCTTTTTGTCTTTGTATTAAAGTGGTTAGTGGTATATCATTTTGTAGGGTGATACTATGTGGATTTTGTATGCGACAGGCTCTGCCTTTTTTGCAGGAATTACTTCCATACTCGCAAAATGTGGGATTTCAAAAACAGATTCAGATGTGGCAACCGCCATACGTACCGTTGTGGTTTTAGTTTTTTCGTGGATTCTTGTTCTTTTAACTGGGACTATATCCGGTATTACGGATATCAGTGGAAAAACTTTGCTGTTTCTAGTTTTGTCTGGAATCGCAACAGGAGCTAGCTGGCTATGTTATTTTAAGGCTTTACAAAATGGGAATGTGAATAAGGTTGTACCTATTGATAAATCCAGTACGATTTTAACAATATTACTGGCTTGTATTTTCTTTCATGAAGGATTGTCTTTGGTTAAACTAGTATGTGTATGTCTGATCGGTTTAGGTACAATGTTGATGATGAACAGAAAAGAGGATGTGAAATCGAATTCTTCAGATAAAAGCTGGTTGATGTATGCGATTTTGTCAGCTGTATTTGCGAGCTTTACATCAATTTTAGGTAAGATTGGTATTTCTGGAATTGATTCTAATTTAGGTACGGCCATTCGTACAAGTGTTGTCTTAGTTATGGCCTGGCTAATGGTCTTTGTGAAAAATAAGCAGTCCCAAATAAAAGAAGTCGATCGAAAAGAACTCTTGTTTATCATCTTATCTGGTTTTGCAACAGGAGGATCTTGGCTATGTTTCTATCGTGCTTTACAGGATGGACCTGCAAGCATCGTTGTGCCCATTGATAAATTGAGTATATTAGTGACGATTATTTTTTCTCGTGTTGTATTTCATGAAAAGCTATCTAAGAAGGCATTGTTAGGTTTAATTTTGATTACAGTGGGTACTGTAACTATGACGATGATATAGGAGATTTTATGTGTAGATATAAGAAGATTGATTTAGAAAATTGGTGTCGTAAAGAGCATTATTTGTATTATACAAACAGTTTAAATGTTGAAGTGAATATGACGGCCAATATTGATGTGAGTGAGTTATTAACTTTTTGTCATACAAATGGATATAAATTTTATCCAACGTTGATTTATTGTGTGACTAAAGTGTTAAATCGAATTGAGAACTTTAAAATGTTTAAAGATAAAAATGGAGATTTATGTGTGTGGGATTCTTTAGTTCCAAATTATACGATTTTCCATGAAGAAGATCATACATTTTCGGATTGTTGGACGGATTTTACAGACGATTTTGGTTCTTTCTACAAGAATATTACTTCTGATATGGAATTAGGTAAAACCAAAAGAGGCATTAAGGTAAAATCGGGCCAACCAGCTAACTTTTATTGTGTATCATGTACACCATGGACTGCATTTACTGCGGTTTCAAGTCGTATGGTCAATGGTGGTGCTGCCTTCTTTCCAATCATCACTGCTGGAAAATATGATGATAATTATCAAATGCCTGTAAATATCACAATTGCGCATGCCGTAGCGGATGGGTATCATATTGGATTGTTTTTTGAGTATCTACAAAAAGAAATTAGTAAGGAATATTTAAATTCAAACCTTGAATAAAGGCCTTGGATGGGGTGCTCTATTTACTTTTTGGGCAAAGTGTTATAAAATTTTTAATGTAGGTATAAATTGAAAAGGAGATATAAAAATGAATCAATCACCACTTCAAAAAGCTAGATACCAATACAGTCCAAAATTGCCTGGAATGTTAAGAAATGGTATTTCAGAAATCTGTGTTAAGGAAGGAAACGCAACTCAAAGTGTTGCAGACCAAGAAAAAATCGCGGCTTTATTCCCTAACACTTACGGAGAAAAAGAAATCACATTCGAAAAAGGAGAAAATACTTCTGCAGCTAAAAAACAAGTTGTAGGTGTAATCTTATCTGGTGGACAAGCACCTGGTGGACACAATGTTATTTGTGGTCTATACGATGCATTAAAAGCTACTAGTAAAGAAAACGTTCTTTACGGATTTAAAAATGGTCCTATTGGATTATTAGAAGACAACTATGTAGAATTCGATGATGCATATATCGATGCATACAGAAATACGGGTGGATTTGATATTATCGGATCTGGACGTACAAAATTAGAAACCGAAGAACAATTCGCAGTTGCTGCAAAAGTTTGTGAAAAACATGGAATCACTGCTATCGTAATTATCGGTGGTGATGACTCAAATACAAACGCTGCTGTATTAGCTGAATACTTTGCTGCTCACAATACAGGTGTTCAAGTTATCGGTTGTCCAAAAACTATCGATGGTGACTTGAAAAACGAAGACATCGAATGTTCATTTGGATTCGATACTGCAACTAAAACATATAGTGAATTAATCGGAAACATCGAACGTGATGCAAACTCTGCTAAAAAATACTGGCACTTTGTAAAAGTTATGGGACGTAGTGCAAGTCACGTAGCTTTGGAATGTGCTTTAGAAACTCAACCAAACATTTGTTTAATTTCAGAAGAAGTTGCTGCTAAAAAACAATCTTTATCTGAAATCGCTGACTATATTGCAGATGCTGTTGAAAAACGTTCTGCAAATGGAAACAACTTCGGTGTTGCAATCATCCCTGAAGGTGTAGTTGAATTTGTTCCAGAATTTAAAGCATTGATTGCTGAAATCAACGAATTATTAGCTGGAAACAAAACAGAAGAATTTAATGCATTAGGTAGCTGGGAAGAAAAATATGCATTCATTGAAAAAGGTTTAACTGCTGAATCAATGGCTGTATTCGCAATCTTACCTCAAACTATCCAACAACAATTATTCTTAGAAAGAGATCCACACGGAAACGTACAGGTATCTTTAATTGAGTCAGAAAAATTGTTCTCAGCTTTAGTTAAAGATAAATTAACTGAAAGAGGATTTACAGGTAAATTCAATGCATTACACCACTTCTTCGGATACGAAGGACGTTGTGCATTCCCATCAAACTTTGATGCTGACTACTGCTACTCATTAGGATACAACGCATTCATGTTGATCCAATACGGATATAATGGATATTTATCAAAAGTATCTAACTTATCTAAACCAGCTGAAGAATGGGTTGCTGGTGGTATGCCAATCACTAAGATGATGAATATTGAACGTCGTAACGGTGAAGATAAACCAGTTATCAAAAAAGCATTGGTTGAATTAGATGGAAAACCATTCAAATTCTTCGAAGCCAACCGTGATACATGGGCTGTTGAAACTGCATATACTTATCCAGGAGCAATCCAATATTATGGACCAACTGAAGTATGTGATTTAACAACTCGTACATTAGCTTTAGAAAAAGGTGAATAATAAATAAAAGAATGCTTCGGCATTCTTTTTTCTTAAAGGGGAGTGAAATTTAATGAAGTATATGATCGCAAGTGACATCCATGGTTCAAGTTATTATTGTCAAAAACTAATGGATGCTTACAAATACGAAAAACCAGGTCGATTGATCTTATTGGGGGATATTTTATATCATGGACCTAGAAATGATTTACCAAAAGAGTATGCACCTAAAAAAGTGATTGAGATGTTGAATTCCATATCAGACTCGATTTTATGTGTTCGTGGAAATTGTGATTGTGAAGTCGATCAAATGGTATTGAATTTTCCATGTTTAGCAGATTATTCTGTGTTGGATATAAACGGGCTTTTTATCTATTGTACACATGGACATTTAAAACCTGTTAAGCTAAAGCCTGGATCTTTATTACTATGTGGACATACCCATGTTCCTGCAATTGAAGATCGAGATGGTATTATTTATATGAATCCAGGCTCTGTTTCAATTCCAAAAGAAAATAGCCCTCATAGCTATATGATACTAGAGGACTGTGTATTTACTTGGAAAGATTTAGAAACGCTTAGCCAATACCGTTATAAAGAATTCCCAAAATCAAAATAATGATGGCAAGAAATACATAAACATATTTACCTAAGAATTTAAAAGTCGGTCCAACCGGCTTTTTTCTTCCTTTGTCTAATTCTTGTTTTAAAGCATTCCATCCTAAAACATAGTAAATAGTTATGGCTCCAAGTAGTGCTGCAAAAGGAATAATATAGATTGTGACAACATCCATCCATTTACCTACAATATCTCCATTTTCAATACATACAGATATGGCGAATGTGATAATGCCACAAAGTAAAACCGCTTTTTTTCTAGAAATGTGAAAGCGATTTTGCCAAGACTCACACACAGCTTCAAGCATGTTGATTAAACTTGTGATTCCGGCGAAAGCTACTGAAATAAAGAAGAATAGGGCAAAGAGATTGCCGAGTGGCATTTGTTTAAATACTTCAGGAAGGGTTAAAAACATTAAACTAGGACCACTAACGGGATCGATGCCAAAAGAAAATACGGCAGGCATAATGGCAAGTGCCGCTAGCATTGCAGCAATTGTATCAAATATAGCCGTCTGCATACTTGCCTTTGGAATATCCACATCATCCTTTAAATATGCTCCGTATACAATCATTCCAGAACCAGTAATGGATAAGGAGAAAAAAGCTTGTCCCATGGCCATGATCCATGTTTCTTTGTTGAGTAAATATTCCCATTTAGGAACAAACAAAAATTTATAACCTTCGATAGCACCGTCAAATAAGCTGACACGAATGGCAAGGAATATAAATAAAATAAAGAAGGCTGGCATCAATACTTTGTTGACTTTTTCAATGGCATTTGTAGCACTTGTGAATAACAATAAACAAGTAATAAACAAGACTAAAAAGTGACATGGTACATTTGAAAAGGATTGTGTCATATTCGTAAAGAAAGCTGGAATACTATTCGTGAGTAGTTCGTTTGTGACTACACCTTGAATGCTGCGAAATACCCATCCTAAAATGACACTGTATCCAATCGCAATTCCAAGAGATCCAAGTAATGGAAGCCATCCAATATATTTACCAAATTTATTCTTCCAACAATATGTATAAGCACCTAACGTTCCGGTTTTTGCCATTCTTCCTAGCGCAAATTCAGCCGATAAACCAACAAGACCAAATAAGGCGATAAAAATTAAATATGGAATCAGAAAGGCAGCTCCTCCATATTGTCCTAAACGATATGGAAACATCCATATGTTTCCCATTCCCACGGCAGAACCTACACAGGCAAGCACAAATCCTACCGTACTTTTAAAATTTCCGTTTTTATTCATTTGTAGTACCTCGATGTTTCTTAGTATATCACAAAAATGATATAATATTTAAGCAGGTGATGAGTATGTTTGTAGAAGAAAGACAAAATTTAATTTTAGAAGATTTACAAGAGAATGGTAAAGTGTTGGTAAAAGATTTAAGTACACGTTTTGGTGTAACACCCGATTTAATTCGTAAAGATTTAGCTTTTTTAGAATCGAAAGGGAAATGTAAAAAGATTTATGGTGGAGCGATTTTGAATCGTTTAAATGTTCATTTAGAGGATGCCAATTCTAGAAAGAGTGTGAATAGTAAGGAGAAACAAAAAATAGCGCAAATGGCTTATGATTTGATTGAACCAAATATGACAGTCTTTTTGGATATTTCGACTACGAATATTGAATTAGCTAAATTATTAGTGTTAAGACCTATTTCAGGTATTACAGTCGTTACGAATATGTTGGATGTAATTCAGATTCTTTCTACAAGTCAAATTCATTCTATTTTCATTGGTGGAGAATTTGATTATGCAAGAAATGGTTTTGTGGGTAATATGTGCGATGAATTTCTTCAACGATTTCATTTTGATTTATCTTTTTTAGGTGTGGTTGGTATAGATTTAGAATCTGGAAGTGTTATGACCTATATGCCGAATGATGGTCAAACAAAGCGCATTGTATTAAATCAGTCTAAAAAAGCATATATGTTGGCGGATTCGGACAAATTTTATCAAATGGGCAATTATGAATATGCCAAAGTGGATGCGTTTTATGGAATTCTACAAACAATAAAAAATAATAAAAAGTAATAAGGAACTATTGATTTTGATCATAGTTCTTTTTATAATCTAATTGTAGATGGAGGACTTACTATGTTAAATCGTATTTCTATTCTGAAAGATAAAATGTTGTCTCAACCTCGCTTTGTAAGTATTGAGCAAGCTTTGATTATTACACGAACATATCAAGAAAATGAAGATAAATCGATTCCTTATAAGCGTGCACTTTCTTTGTATAACGCGTTAAATGAAATTGAAATTGGTATGGAACCTGAAGAGTTGATTGTGGGAAATCGAACAAAAGGTGTTCGTTATGGTGTTGTATTTCCAGAAAGTGGAATTTCTTGGGTGGATCGTGAATTTGAAACGATTCCAACACGTCCTCAAGATAAGTTTAATGTTCGTCCTGAAGACATTGAGACTTTTCGTAAAGTGATTGTTCCATATTGGAAAGGTAAAAGTTTAGAGGATGTTATTAAGAATCGTTTTGGTAATGAAATTAGTGCAATTTCTAAAGTAGTAAAAGTTAATCAAACCGATCATGCTCAGGGGCATATTTGTCCAAATGTAAAGGAATGGTTAGAACTTGGTCCACAAGGCTATATTGATTTAGCTAGAAATCATTTAAAAACATGTTCTGAATCAAAAAAAGAATTCTATGAATGTGTTATTTTAGTCATGCAAGGTGTACAGAAGTTTATGCTTCGCTATCATGATTTAGCTTTGGAAATGAATAAAAAAGCTGTCGCAAAGATTTGTAAAAATCTGGCTTATAAACCTGCCGTAACATTTCATGAAGCGTTGCAGTCATTATGGTTTTTATTTGTCGTATTACACATGGAAAGTAATGCATCTAGTTTTTCTCCGGGTCGTTTAGATGAAACTTTATATTCTTACTATAAACAAGATATAGATTCAGGTATGTTAAAAGAAAGTGAAGCTTTAGAATTGATTGAATGTTTATGGTTGAAATTCAATGAGATTGTATATCTAAGAAATGCGCATAGTGCTAAATATTTTGCAGGTTTTCCAATTGGATTCAATATTTGTGTTGGTGGACAAGATCAAAATGGAAACGATTTTAGTAATGAATTGAGTCATTTGTTTTTAAATGCACAAGAAGATATTGGTCTTCCACAACCCAACTTATCCGTTCGACTTCATGAACATACGAATGATGAATTGTTAAAACATGCGATTCGAGTTGTTTCAAAAGGAAGTGGAATGCCACAATTTTTCAATGATAAGGCAATTATTAAGGCGATGGAAGATTTAGGTATATCACATTTTGATGCCATGGATTATGCGATTGTTGGTTGTGTGGAACTTACAACACAAGGCAATAATTTAGGTTGGTCGGATTCGGGCATGTTTAATATGAATAAAGTGTTAGAACTTACTTTGAATCATGGTCGTTGTTTGTTGACGGGAAAACAAATGGGGCCTGATTATGGGGCTTTAAGTACATATACTTCGTTTTCTGATTTAGAATCTGCCTTTGAAAAAATGATGGATTATTTTATTGATAAAATGATTCCATGTTTAGAAGAAGTGGAAAAAGCACATATTGATATTTTACCAACAGCCTTCTTATCAAGCGTCATTGATGATTGCATGGAAAAAGGTATGGATGTCACGCGTGGTGGTGCGCATTATAATTTGTCGGGTATTCAAATGATTCAGGTGGCAAACCTTGCAGATAGTTTGGCGGCTTTAAAGAAGCTTGTATATGATGAAAAGAAAATTGATGCAACGGATTTGGAAGATGCGTTACAATCCAATTTTTCAAACAATGAAGTCATGCGCCAGATGTTATTAAATCGAGCACCTAAGTATGGAAATGATGTGGATTGGGTGGATGAGCTGGGTGCCAAATGGGCATTGAAGTTTAGAAATAAATTAAGGAAATATACAAACTATCGTAATGGAGAATATCATACAGGAATGTATACCGTGAGTGCCCATGTTCCTATGGGAGAAAATGTAGGGGCTAGCTGTGATGGAAGGCTTGCCAAAACGCCTTTGGCTGATGGTGGATTATCGGCTGTGTATGGTCGTGATTTAAAGGGGCCTACAGCAGTCTTAAAATCGGTGTCGCATTTAGATAATTCTTGTACAACAAATGGTGGCTTACTAAATATGAAGTTTTTACCAGAATTCTTTAAGACAGAATCCGGTATTGATAAGTTTGCGAATTTTATGCGTACATTTGTTGACTTAGAGATTCCACACATTCAGTTTAATGTGGTTCGTAAAGAAGATTTATTAAATGCCAAAGCACATCCGGATCAATATCGCTCTTTGACGGTTCGTGTTGCTGGTTATACTGCATATTTTACAGAGCTTGCTGGAGAGTTGCAGGATGAAATTATCGCAAGGACAAGTTATGACAACATCTAAAGGATATATATTTGATATAAAGCGTTTTGCGACACACGATGGAAAAGGAATTCGTACAACTGTATTTTTTAAGGGGTGTCCACTTCGTTGTAAATGGTGTCAAAATCCAGAAGGATTGTCTTATTTACCACAAGTTTTATATATGGAATCCAAGTGTATGCATTGTCTTAGTTGCGTACATGCATCAAAACAAGGTGGAGTTAGGTGTGTAGATCATAAAATTTGTATTTCAAGAAATATAAAAGAAGATTGGAACGCAATTTGTGATGTGTGTCCTACATTAGCTTTGAGCATGGATGCCAAGGAGTATACAGTAGAAGAATGTGTTCATGAAATATTAAAGGATGAAATATTCTTTAAAAGAGAAGGTGGAGTTACTTTCTCAGGGGGAGAACCCTTTTTACAAAGTGATTTTTTGATTGATTTATTAAAGGTTTGTAAGGAAAAAGGAATTCATACGGCTATTGAAACAAGTCTATATACGGATTTAGAGAATGTACAAAAGGCTTTACCATATTTGGATCAGATTTATTGTGATTGTAAATTGTATGATGAAAACTTGCATAAACAGTATACGGGTGTATCAAATGAAAAAATATTAAAGAATATTGCGTATTTACTTCAGAGTAATAAAAAAGCGTACGTAATTGTTCGTACGCCTTTAATTCCAACAATGACTGCTTCTTTTGAGAATATTTCTTCTATTTCAGAGTTTCTAGTTTCTTGTTATGAAGATGTTCATTATGAAATCTTGAATTATAATCCTCTGGCCCAATCTAAATATGCGTATTTAGATATGGAGTATTGTTTTAAAGAAAATCCAAAAATGTATTCTAGTGAAAAGATGCAAGAGTTCTATGATTGTGCAAAACAAAATGGTATAAAGAATCTAGTTATCGATTAAGGAGCGTAGGCTCCTTTTTTAAATTAAATTATATTTTTGGATATTTGAAAGTAGCCCGAAATTTTCTTTTTTTGAGAAAAGTAAATGAAATGAGTTGTCGTTTAATTGTAAACGTTGAGACGATTCGTGTTGGATTGAATATCGATTATTCTTTTATTTATAGCCTTTTATGTGTTTCAAGTCAGCATTATATGACTTGTGTGTAAACACTGTGTTAATGATTTATTTAAATAAATTCACAAATTTTTAAAAAAAATTAAAAAAACATTTGACGAAATGAAAAGTATTTGGTAATATAGATGAGCACTGCTGAGGTGCAGATGATCTTTGAAAACTGAACAGGAAATAAAAATACAAACTAAAACGTCAATTTCGAAACAAACAATTGAAAAGAAAGATGTCAGAGACATCTAAGAGCTAAATCAAATGGAGAGTTTGATCCTGGCTCAGGATGAACGCTGGCGGCATGCCTAATACATGCAAGTCGAACGAGAGGAAGGAAAGCTTGCTTTTCTGAATCTAGTGGCGAACGGGTGAGTAACACGTAGGTAACCTGCCCATGTGCCCGGGATAACTTCTGGAAACGGATGCTAAAACCGGATAGGTAGCAGACAAGCATTTGACTGCTATTAAAGTGGCTTTGGCCATGAACATGGATGGACCTGCGGTGCATTAGCTGGTTGGTGAGGTAACGGCCCACCAAGGCGACGATGCATAGCCGGCCTGAGAGGGCGGACGGCCACATTGGGACTGAGACACGGCCCAAACTCCTACGGGAGGCAGCAGTAGGGAATTTTCGTCAATGGGGGGAACCCTGAACGAGCAATGCCGCGTGAGTGAGGAAGGTCTTCGGATCGTAAAGCTCTGTTGTAAGAGAAAAACGGCACTCATAGGGAATGATGAGTGAGTGATGGTATCTTACCAGAAAGTCACGGCTAACTACGTGCCAGCAGCCGCGGTAATACGTAGGTGGCGAGCGTTATCCGGAATGATTGGGCGTAAAGGGTGCGTAGGTGGCAGATCAAGTCTGGAGTAAAAGGTATGGGCTCAACCCGTACTGGCTCTGGAAACTGATCAGCTAGAGAACAGAAGAGGACGGCGGAACTCCATGTGTAGCGGTAAAATGCGTAGATATATGGAAGAACACCGGTGGCGAAGGCGGCCGTCTGGTCTGGATTCTGACACTGAAGCACGAAAGCGTGGGGAGCAAATAGGATTAGATACCCTAGTAGTCCACGCCGTAAACGATGAGAACTAGGTGTTGGGGGAATAACTCAGTGCCGCAGTTAACGCAGTAAGTTCTCCGCCTGGGGAGTATGCACGCAAGTGTGAAACTCAAAGGAATTGACGGGGGCCCGCACAAGCGGTGGAGCATGTGGTTTAATTCGAAGCAACGCGAAGAACCTTACCAAGTCTTGACATCCCTCTGACCGACTCTTAACCGAGTCTTTCCTTCGGGACAGAGGAGACAGGTGGTGCATGGTTGTCGTCAGCTCGTGTCGTGAGATGTTGGGTTAA
>ENA-OPSY01000067-OPSY01000067.1-human-gut-metagenome-genome-assembly--contig:-NODE-67-length-70390-cov-21.921803_pt1 | contig 70390 bp, 47 predicted proteins | sample MGYA00241464_ERZ501920 | MGnify/ENA primary metagenome ERZ501920 (study PRJEB25962, sample SAMEA2042396) | human gut metagenome | biome: human gut; feature: human-associated habitat; material: faeces...
AACAATGCATTTGACTTTAACTACTTTAACTACTCTAACTCCTTTAACTACTAAACCAACAATGCATTTGACTTTAACTACTTTAACTACTCTAACTCCTTTAACTACTAAAAGAAAAACATTCGTCTTAACTCCTTAACTACATAACTCCTTTACTCCTAAACCAACAATACATTCGGCATTAACTCCTTTAACTACTACAATAAACAATATTTCCCAAATTCCGCCGTTCTATATCTTAAATGGATAAAGACGAAAGTAAAGACAGCTACGGACATGTGCTGAAATATACTGGAATATTCGGCGGCGTGCAGGGACTCAACATCATCATCGGCCTTGTACGCAACAAGATTACTGCCCTGCTGCTCGGACCTGCCGGCATGGGACTGGCGTCGCTGCTCAACTCTTCGGTCAACTTTATCTCGCAGGCCACCAACCTCGGAATATCCTTCAGTGCGATAAAGCACATATCAGAACTCTACGATCAGGGCGACACGGAAGGCATGGAGCGCTTCATCAGGATTGTCAGGGCATGGAGCCTCGTGGCTGCACTGCTCGGCATGCTCGTGTGCATAGCCGCCGGACCGCTGCTCAACAGCATCGCCTTCTCGTGGGGCGACCACACGCTCCACTTCATGCTGCTCTCGCCTGCCGTGGCGCTGATGGCCATAACGGGCGGCGAGACGGCCATACTGAAGGCCACACGACGGCTAAGGGCGCTCGCCGTGGTGCAGATATGGTCGGTCATAGCCTCGCTGCTGATATCCGTGCCCATATACTGGATGTTCAGATGGACCGGCATCGTGCCCGTGATAATACTCATGGCGCTTGCCACGATGATAATAACGGTGGTGTATTCTTACAGGGCTTATCCGCTGCGGCTCAGCGGAACCAAGGGCCTGCTGGGCGAAGGCATGGAGATGGTAAGGCTGGGCATAGCCTTCATCATGTCGGGCATAATGGCAAGCGGAGCCGAGATGCTGCTGCGCGCACTGCTCAACGCCGAGGCCGACCTCGACATAGTGGGACTATACAACGCGGGATTCGTGCTTACGATAACCTACTCGGGCATGGTGTTCTCGGCGATGGAGACCGACTACTTTCCGCGCCTGTCGGCCGTCAACCACGACAACCAGGCCATGAAGCTCACGGCCAACCGCCAGATAGAGGTGTCGCTGCTCATCGTGGCACCCATGCTCACGCTGCTCATCGTGGCCCTGCCGCTGGTGGTGCCGATGCTCTACAGCCGCAAGTTCACGCCCGTGGTGCCCATGGCTCAGATAGCCGTCATGTCGATGTATCTCAGGGCCATAACGCTGCCCATAGCCTACATGACGCTCGCCAAGAGCCACTCTAAGGCCTTCTTCGTGCTCGAAACGCTGTCGGCAGCCATGCAGGTGGCAGCCGTGATGGGCGGATACCGCCTGATGGGACTGACGGGCACGGGCGCCGGACTGCTCGCATCGTATCTCTTCGAGCTGGCGCTGATATACACCTATGCCCACACACGCTACGCCTACCGCCCCTCGAAAGGCGTATGCACCTATGCCGCCATACATCTGCCGATAGGCATAGCGGCATATCTTTCAACACTTATCGGCAACACTCTGCTGAGCGCCTGCCTCGGCATAATGCTTACCCTGGTGAGCACAGCCGCCTCGCTGTTTATACTGCACAAAAAGACGTCGCTGTGGAACAGCCTGACAGAACGGCTGAAAAAACTGCGCAGGAGATAGGCACATCAGAAAAACACACCGAAAAGAATAAGCATAACGGCACTTTTCAACAATATTTCAACATATCATAAAAGCGTGAGCCTAAGGCCGTTACAAAACTTATCAACAAAATAAACACCATTTATCAACAAGCCGAAAGCACATCTTTCAGCACACGAAAAGCCACATATCGCAATGCAAAAAGCCACCTGTTGCAAGGCAAAAGACGGCATATCACAACACGAAAAACGCATAAAGCAACACCAAAACCGGGATAAAGCCACGCCACAGACCGAAAACAACGCAGAAAACGCCATGAAAACAGGCACAAAAACCACAGCAGACAAAGAACACCGAGACACTGTTGAAAACCCTGTTGATAACCATGTGGAAAACTGTTGGAAAAATATGTGGATATCAACACGCCATGCGGGCACGACATTATACACGTGTATATCAACACCTTTATACAGACAAAATAAGCAAGTTTTCAACAGATAAATGGCGAAAAAAGATATAAACTTATTAAATTTGCAGTCTGACAGGAGAATTGTGGATAAGATGCCTTAACGCCTGACAGTCAGACAGAAGATATTAATGGCACATGTTGAAAACACATAACCACGGGTTGATAACGAAATAAGCAAACTTTCAGCCCTAAAGTTTTGAACAAATCAACGGCATATCATACAACTCATTCTCTTTTTTAAAAAAGGAAAACAAAGGATAAGAATAATTATGTGGGTGTGGAAACCTGAGGGTAACCTGAAAGCAGGACAAGCACACACGGCAAAAGAAACAAACACTATGGTTAAAGAAGAATGGACAGAGAAGGGCTACATAGACGAGCCTGCTGACAACGGCACCGACCTGGCCGCCGAGATAAGAAGAATGTGCAAGGAGAAAGACGCCATAATACTGGCCCACTACTACACCGACGGATCGGTGCAGAAGGTGGCCGACTTCATTGGCGACTCGCTGGCCCTGGCGCGCAAGGCTGCCAAGACCGACGCCAAGATTATCGTGATGTGCGGCGTTCACTTCATGGCAGAGACGTGCAAGATACTTTGCCCCGAAAAGCTGGTGATCTGTCCTGACCTCAACGCCGGATGCTCGCTGGCCGACTCATGCCGCGCCGAAGACCTCAAGAAGTTTAAGCAGGAGCACCCGGGCTACACCGTGGTGAGCTATGTCAACACTACGGCTGCCGTGAAGGCGCTGACCGACGTGGTGGTTACGAGCGGCAACGCAAAGAAGATAGTAGACCAGCTGCCGAAGGACGAGAAGATTATCTTCGGACCCGACCACAACCTGGGCAGCTACATCAACGCCGTTACGGGCCGCGAGATGCTGCTCTGGAACGGCGGATGCCATGTGCATGAGCGCTTCTCGCCTCAGGCCATCGTTGAGATGAAGAAGGAGCATCCCGACGCCATCGTATTGGTTCACCCCGAGTGCAAGGGTCCCGTAGTGAAGCTTGCCGACGTGGTAGGCTCAACGGCAGTGCTGCTCGACTATGCCGTGGCACATCCCGACAAGGAGTATATCGTGGCAACAGAGCCGGGCATACTGTTCGAGATGCAGCGCCGGTGCCCCGACACGGTGTTCCTGCCCGTGCCGCCCGAAGTGAGCGAAGGCTCCGCAGGCTGCTCTTGCAACGAGTGTGAATACATGAAGATGAACACTCTGCTCAAAGTTTACAACGCCCTGAAGCATGAATGGCCCGGCGTAGACGTTCCTGCCGACATAGCAGCCGAGGCAGTGAAGCCGATAAACCGCATGCTGGAGATGAGCTAGAGACTGTTCATAATTAAAAATTAAAAAGTAAAAATTAAAAGGCTGGGAAGAATGAAGGGATAATAAAAGACGGAAAACTTTAGCCGGCTATATTCATGCAAGCCGCAAAGCCGTTAGTTTCCTGACATTCCGTTCTTTCCCGCCTTTTAATTTTTGCTCCTTAATTTTTTAATTTTTACTTTTTAATTTTTAATTTTTAATTCCAAAAGATCCGTGCGTATATTATTAATTGGTGAGGCGAGCTATCTGCACAACACTTTGAAGAAGGGACTTATTGAAGACGGTCATCAGGTGGTGCTGATGTCTGACGGTAACAACTGGCACAACTCTCCGAGGGACATCGACCTGAAAAGAGACATGCGCTGGGGAAAGCTGAGCGGACTGAAAGTGCTGTGGCAGCTCTTGAGGCATTATAAATGTCTTGTGGGCAACGACATCGTGCAGATACACAACTATCAGTTTGTGCCGCTGAAGATGGGGTGGAACAGACATCTTATCAGCTTCCTTAAACGGCATAACCGGTATATGGTTAAGGGCTGCTTCGGCGACGACCCCGTAGTGTTAGACAGTCAGGCTGAAGGAGTGCCCGAATATTCGGATACATATTGGGACGGCCGGCCGCAGAACGTTGAGCTTAACAAGGAGCGCACAGCCGAGATGAATATGGTGCCGGTGCGCCATTGCAGCGGCTTTGCCAATCGCGAGTCTGACGCTCTTGTGGCATGCCTTTACGAATATTATCTGTGCTACCGCTCATGGCTCAGCCACGGCAAGCTGCACTATATACCTCTGCCCATAGAGATTCCTGAGGGGACACGCGCAAAGCATATTGCAGACGGCCGTAAGCTGAAGGTGCTCGTGGGCATACAGCCCAAGCGCGACTATCTTAAAGGTGCCGCTTATATAGGGCGGCTGGTTGAGCAGGTGGCGAAGGAGAACGACGGACTGATTGAGGTTAACACGGTTGAGGGCGTGCCCTACGACGAATATTGCCGTATGCTCAGTGAGACCGACGTGCTGGTGGATCAGCTCTACAGCTACACGCCGTCGATGAATTCGCTGGCTGCCATGGCGCGCGGAACGGTGGTGATAGGCGGCGGCGAGGAAGAGTTCTATAAGTTTATCGGCGAGGACGAGCTGCGGCCTATAATAAATGTAAGGCTGGGGCGCGACGAAGACAACCTGAACACGCTGCGCCGGACGCTGACCGACCGAAAGTTGCTTGAGAAGATGTCGCAGCAGAGCATTGATTTCGTAAAGAAGTATCACGACTACCGCAAAGTGGCGCGACAGTATGAGCATCTGTATGAACGGCTGCTTGCCGGAGAATTTGATATCTATTAAAAAGATACATTAAGCCCAAATCAATGTACACAGGCTGACGCTTTCAGCCGGATTTGGGATAAATAATAAAAAAATAAGCTGACAGAACCGTGTTGTTGTCTGTCAGCTTATTTTTGTTTATATCCTGTGTCTGTAAATAATATTCTTTTGTTCAGATTAAATCGGCTTGTCATTATTTATGCCTTATTTCTTGCCTAAAAGCGTCTTATTTCTTGTCGCAAATCGAGCCAATCAGTTCTTTCCATTTGTTCATGATGTTGTCTCGGTCAAACTTGCTGATTGTGAGCCTCGCATTTGCCCCATATTTCGCTCTGAGAGCCTCGTCGCCCGCCATGCGGATAATTGCCCGCGTGATAGCCTCCGAGTCGTTCTGAGGCACAATAATGCCGTTGTAGCCGTCTTCTGCGATGTCTCTCGCGCCGTAGATATAGTCAACCGTAACGCAAGGCAGTCCGCAGGCCTGTCCTTCGGCAAGCACGAGCGACAGTCCTTCGTATCGCGAGGTTACAATCTGCATGCTGTGGCTTGCGTAAGCCTCGTTCATGTCTTCGCACCTTCCGCGCAGCACCACCCTGCCGTCGAGTCCGCACCGTGTTATCTGCCGTTGCAGTTCGTCGTGCAGCGAGCCTTCGCCGTATATGTCGAGTTGCCAGTCGGGGCATGCCTTGGCAACATCCTTCCAGCAGTCTATCAGCAGGTCGAAGCCCTTAACGTGTTCGAGTCTGCCTACGGCTATCGCCTTTTTCACGCCATAGTCGGCCACATATTTGTCGGGCGTGTTCACAAAGTTTGGTATCACCTCCACCCTCTTTGCCGCCTTATATTCGCGTGCGTCGTCGGCTGTAAGGCACACCACGGCGTCGGCCTTTCGCTCCATTAGCCCGAACATCCGGCTGTAAGGCGTGAACCTGCGTGCCGAGTGCGACTCGTACACCTTGCGTGCCTTGGTGCGGCACAGCGGCAGCAGCAGCGCGCCTATCACCATGGTGAAGAATATTATGTCGGGCTTGGTGTCTTTCACAATCTTGTTGAATTTTCTCAGGGCTGTCATCAGCGTGGCTGCTCTGTTGAGCGTCCGCATGGCTATGTTGCCCTTGTTGTCGGTAAACTCTACATTGAGCGACACCAGTTTTATGCTCTTGTTGAGCCTGTAGCCCGGCGGCCTGTCGTCGTGATACACCGACACAACGGTTATGTCGTGTCCGCAGTTGGCCTCAAGGAAGTTAACCTTCTCGGATATAATCCTCTCGGCACCTCCCTTTATGCTGAAATCTTCGATGAGATAAATGAGTTTCATATTCTGGAAAATAAGTTAAACAGCCGGCACGAAAGTTTTAGCTTCAGCACGTTGAGCATAACGGCCTTAACACAGTCGTTGGGGCTGTTATATTTCTTTATGCTCACTTTCTGGTTCCACAGCATCGTTGAGTGGGTGTTGCGGTAAGCATAGAGCTGCGTGTTAAACATGTTCATGTAAGTGCGGTGCCACCGCTTTTCGGCGGTGTTTATGCCGAGCGTCCTTACAAGATACATCTGAGCCTCGAGCAGTTTGTCCATGCTGTTTTTGGTAGATTGTGCCACAATACCCTCTCCGTTCCAGTGGTATAAATACATGCCCTGCCCTATGGTGGCTATCAGCGGATTCTTTTTCAGCAGCAGCGCGAGGGTGTAAACGTCTTCGTATATCTTGCCTTTTGGAAAGCGCACATCGCCGAACATGGTTCTTTTATATACCTTGTTCCATGCCCAGCAGTGTTCAAGGCCGAAGCGCGAGAGCCAGTCGAGAGCCGTGGCGTAGGTCATGTCTCCCGGATTGAACACATGTTCGTCGGGTCTGCCGGGCCGTTCTTTCACGGGATATTCTATTATGTCATAGTCGGGATTTGCCATTGCCTTGCTCATCACGGCATCGAGAGTGCCCGGCACCAGCTCGTCGTCGCTGTCAACAAAGGTTATGTAGCTGCCCTTGCAGCGGTCGAGTCCGTAGTTGCGGGCATCAGACAGTCCGCCGTTTTGCTTGTGCATCACTTTTATCCTGCCGTCGGTCGTGCCTATCTTTTCGGCCATGGCTCCGCTTCTGTCGGGCGAGCCGTCGTCGATGAGCAGCAGTTCGTAGTCGGTGAACGACTGTGAAAGAATGCTCTTGACGCATCTTTCGAGCGTCTTCTCCACTTTATAAACGGGAACGATGATACTGAGTTTCATATTTGCAAATTTAAAAAAATAAATAGCATTATTTGCAAATTATGCTGTTTATTGTGTTTTTTAAGGTGCGTATATAGTACACACTTGGCGACGCGGTCTAAAAACTGCGCCTTTTATTTTGTTTTGCCGCCGGCTTTCATTATATTTGCATAATATACGCCGGCCTGCAAAAGAGGTACGCCGGCGGCAGCACCTTAAATATTCATATCTGTGCAAAACAAAATGATAAACGAATTGTCAATACTTATACCCGTCTATAACGACAGTGCCGTGGCGCTTGTCAGCGTGCTCCATTCGCAGGCTGAAGCCATAGACGGCCTTGAATATGAGATTCTCGCAATAGACGACGGAAGCACCAACGAGGCCGTGATAGCCGAAAACAGGGCGATAGACGGCCTTTCTCACTGCCGCTACGTTATTGACCGCCACCACGACTGCCGTGCAGCCATGCGCAACAATATGACGTCTAAGGGCAAATATGAGTGGCATCTGATGGTCGACGCGCGCCTCAGTCTGGTCTACGACGACTTTCTGATGCGCTATCTCAGCAGCGGAGCTCAGCGCGGCGAGGCAGTGTGCGGCGGCGTGTGTGTTGACGGAGGGGCTGATTCGGCAAGATTATATAAGGAGAACCTGCGCTTCAGATATGAGAAATTTGAGGAGAAAAACCATTCGGTTGAGGTGAGAAACAGGCTGCCATACAATTCGTTCCGCACGACAAACTTCTTTTATCACCGCTCCGTTCTTGAGCGTGTGCCTTACGACGAAAGGATAAAGGGCTACGGATATGAGGACGTGATGCTTGGCCGTGCGTTCCGCAACAGCGGCATCGTGGTAAGGCATATAGACAATCCTGTGGCTTATACGTGCTTTGAGGGCAACGCGGCTTATCTGAAGAAGATAGAGGAGGCCATGCTCACTCTGCATCAGTTTGCCGGCGAACTAAAAGACTATTCGCCGCTGCTCGGCATGGTGGGCAGGCTGAGGTCGATGCACATGCTGTGGCTTGTCAGGCTTTTTCACCGGCTGTTCCGCGGCGCCGAACTGCGCAATCTTAAGGGCAATAAGCCGTCGTTGATCGTATTCAAGCTCTACAAGCTGGGCTTCTTTGCCTGCATCTGACATGCTCCGAAGGCTGCCATGAGCGTGATGCAGAACGGCAGCGAGGCGTCGAGATAGGTTATGTCGTATGCCGAATTGAATATGTCGGTCCAGTTGCCGTACACATACATATTGTGTCCGTATGCCAGCACGGGCACGAGGATAAGCATTATAGCCGAGAATAGCATAAGCATCTTGTTGTTTCCCTTCCATTTTAAAGCCATTATCACTGCAACCGCGAGCAGCAGAAGCGAGTCGGCCGGGCGTCCCTGTCTCGACTGAAGCGAGAACGGATTGTTCTCGGCATAGAACAGCTCGTGCCAGTCCCACAATGCAAACGGCAGGAACGTAAGGCACAGCACAGCTGCGGCAATGAGCAGCGTGGACACCTTGCGGCCCGCAGAAAGCCTGAGCCAGAAGGGAAAGAACATGATAAAGAGAGGAAAGGCCGTGCTTATTCTCGTTGACAGCCACAGGCCGGATATGGCCGCGAGCATCAAAGGATATTTACTGAAGGTTATCTTCTTGCATATAAGAAGGTTTATAAATGATGCAAGAAGAAGAAAATTGGATATAAGGTCGCTCCTCACAGCCGTTTCATACCACAGGTTAAGGCTGAGCGCAAGCAGCACGGTGGCCTTTATGCCTGCCTGAGAGCCGTAGGCGGCCTTGACGCTGATGACGAACAGCAGGGCGGTGAAAATCTCTGAAAGACCTACGTTGCCGAGTGCCCAGAATGGTATGTGGAACACCATCCACACCGGGAACGGCGAGGCGTAGCCGCCTAAATGGGTCTGTGCTGAATAAGGAAACTGGCCGCTGAACATGGCGGTGAGCGGATTGGCTATGGCCGACCAGCGGTCAACCTGGTTCTGCATGGGGTCGAAATGATACTGCACGGCAGCCATAGCAACTGCCATTATCACAGCCATTGACCAAAATATTGCCTCAGAATGTCTGCTTATAATTGTCTTTCGGCGATTGAACAGCAGCGTGACGAGAGCCAGGATGACGGCATAGCTCATGCTGACGTATCCGAAATGTTCGGTGGCCCTCATGCTGTATTTGCATGCCATGATGTAGCATACGGCGATGTAGAGTATTGAGGTGAACACCGTGGTGAAGTTGTTCTTCAGCTCGTTGTTTATCCTGTTGAACACGGCAGCAATGACGGTAGACGCCGCCATGTATTTAATTATGGATAAAAAGTCGGTTACAAACGGCAGGACGAAGAAGTGAACTATGTATATCTCATAGCTTATCTTGCCGAACCATGATATAGGTCTGAGCCTCTTCAGTTGCGGTAATATGTATGGAGCTGTGATTATGGCTACTGCCAGCGGCAGCTTGATGTTGAGCAGTATGATGTTGAAGGGCACGGTGCCGATATATCTCCTTACGAACGGAATCTCCTTGATGAGCATGAACGCCGCGCCGTAGGCAAAGGCTGCCGCCGTGAATTTTATTATCCTGCCGCGGCTTGTCTGTCTTACCTTGTCATAATGCTGCGACACGATGTATCCGCAGAAGAACGAGAAGGCCTGCTCGCACATGAGCTGCTGGGCGAAGATGAAGGCCACTGAGAAGCCTGCAAGTATCTTGGTGGTGTGGCGCGGTGATAGTCTGCGCGCCAGCCAGTAGATGATATACCATCTTACGATATAGTCGACAAACCACAGTTCCGAGTCGGTGAAGAGCAGGTTGTGGACAAGCCTTGACAGGCTGAACTGTTCTTCAAACGGCAGCTTGAACAGAAAGACGAGCCAGCACGGTATTATTACGCGCACGATGCGTTTGTGCCAGTAGCCGGCCAGACCGCTTTTCTTGTAGCTTTCGTTTAGTCCGAAGCCTGATATGAACAGAAACGCAGCCACGCCTATGCTGCCTAAAATGTTGACGATGCGGGGGTAACCTTCAATCTGCATTATGAAGTGCATCAGCATAACCATTATTGCCGATATGCCCTGCGTCCATAATGTGTTTTCGTGAGATAGGATGTCTGTATTTCGTGTCACGTGTTCCTGCTGAGATTTTTATGTCTGTTGTGATGTCAGTTTACTATGGCAATCTTGCACACAGTGCCCTTGTCGCCCGACGATGTGGCCGTCTGAACCATATACACGCCCGATGCCACACGCTTGCCGTTGAGGTCGCAGCCGTCCCATGTGTATGATCCGCCCGTGCTTCGGCCCTGGTTTACGAGTGCTCCGCTCGACGTTACTATCTTAACATCGGCGTCATAGCTAAGGCCTGTGATGGTTATCAGGCCCGTGTAGTCGGGTCTCACGGGGTTAGGATATGCGTAGACGTAGTCCTTGGTCATCTCGTCTGTCGGTTCGGTTGCGTCGCTCTGATAAGAGCATAAGCCCTTGTCTGTGGCGAAATATACGCGGCCCGACGCACCGTCGATGGCTATGTCCTGCACAAGGTTTGACGGCAGAGGCGAGTTGTCCGTGGTGAAGTGGTTTATCTGCGTGTTGTTGTCGGCACTGATGAGGAACACTCCGTTAGAGTTGGTGCCTATCCATTTGCGGTTGCCGCCGTCGATGGCTATGGCGCGCACGTCGATGCCCGATAGCAGATAGTCGGCATAGTTGGTGCCGTCGTTGCGCGGCACTTTGTGCTGCGTGAAGTAAGTTGAGCCGTTCTGTATGGCGCTTGCCGAGAGATAAACAGGTCCGGCGTTGGTGCCTACCCATACGTTTCCTTCCCTGTCTTCAACCGGACTGAATATGTAGTTTGCGCCGAGGCTTGTTCCGTCTTGGTTTATTATGCTCGGTCCGTATTTTGTCAGCACGTCGTTGGCATAGTCGTATGAGTAAAGTATGGTGTTGTTGTAGTTGTTGTTTACAAACCACATCTTGCCGTTGGTCTTGCTGATAAAGGCTTTCTCAAGGTCGTAGCTGTTGGTGCCCGACAGTTCTGAATGTTGATATGTAGTCCATTTTCCGTCGCTTTTCGAGAGGCACTTTATGCTGTTGCTTATCAGCGAGTTGAGCGCCCAGAGGTTTCCGGCAGCGTCGTATTTTACAGATGTAACGATGGTATAGTCTTTCGACGGCGGATTGAACGGCGACTCGAGCGCGCTGTTGTCCGTTGTGTAGTGCTTCACGAACTTTCCGTCCTGAAACTCATACATGCCGCTCTTGGCGCCAACCATGACGTGTCCGCTTATTGTTGGGTCGAAGTCGAGGCATAGCACGTCAACGTAGCTGTGGCCTATCTTGTCGGTTGTAACCTTCTCAAACTCCGACCAGCTGTCGCCGTTCCACACGTGAACTTCGCCCGGGCGGTTGCCGTCGGTCTCCTGCGACCACAGGCCGCCCACGCCGTAGAGGCTTCCGTTGTTGATGTATATGCGGTAGAAGTTGTTGGATGCGGGGCCGTCGGGTGCAACGCCTTCGGTTACATACACGGGCACGTTGTCGCTGTTTATCTTATATCCTGTTAGCTTTCCGTCTTCGGTCTTGGTCCACCATGTGCCGTCGGTCTGGTCGTACACCTTTGTGCGGTCTATGTTCTGCGCCACATAGTCGCCCGTGCGGCTCCAGTTGCCTTTGTCGAGCAGGTTGTCCTGCATGTTGCCGCGGTAGATGCCTTGCGTGCTCGATGCAGCATAGATGTAGTTGCCCTCGATGTAGCAGTAGTCAACCTGAAATCCGAGCTGATACGAGTCGGCAATGCTTCCGTTGCTTACGTTCATCTTCACTATGCCGAAGGCTGTCGACAGATAGGCATATTGGTTATATATATAAATGTTGTTTATTGTCTTGTCGTAGGTAGCTTCCTTCATGTAGAGGTCGGGCACGTTGATCACGCTGCCGTTTCTTGAAAGCAGGTCGATGTTAGAGTTTGTGTAGGTAACGATAAGTCTGCCGGCCGATTTTGACCATGCTATGTGCGATATCTCGATGTCCGACAGCATATTTGTCTTGTCGTAGGTGGCAACAAGTCCGTCTGCGGGGTTATACGAAAACAGACTGTTGGATGCCAGCACGTACACCTCCTTGCCCGTGGGCTCTATTTCTGTTATGTTGCCGTAGCTTGGATAGAGGGTCCAGCCGTCTGTGCTGCCGCCGCTTATTGCATTGGCCGGCACTGATAATAGCAGAAAAAGGCACGGCAGACAGCATGACATGATATGTCTGAGGATATGGGTGTTTATTTTTCGCATAATTGTTTTGTTTACAGCTTGTGGCTTGTTGCTCAATGATATAACGCCGGCAGGTAAGATTTGTTTTATAAAATGCCAAAATTCTTCGTTCAGCGGCATTGCCGTTGCGCCGCCAGAGCGCTTTGCGCAGCGCTTGCAGGCGGCGGTGATGATAATATAAAGGCAGGCGGCTATCTGTTGCCGCTTGCCTGTTTAAGATATTCTACAAGTTTCTGCACGGCCCTGGCGCGGTGAGATATCTTGTTCTTTATCTCGTGGCCCAGTTCGGCAAATGTCTTGTCGTAGCCTTCGGGGCGGAATATGGGGTCGTAGCCGAAGCCCTCTCCTCCCCTCTTCTCGCGTATTATGTCGCCTTCTGCCACTCCTTCAAACAGCTTCACGCCGTCGTCGCCGCTGCCCGTTATCAGGGCTATCACCGTGCGGAAGCGCGCCTTGCGGTTGTCGTTGTCGCCGAGCTTCTGCATCAGCTTTGCCATGTTGGCCTCGCTGTCGTGACCTTCGCCGCCGGCATATCGTGCCGAGTAGACTCCCGGCTCTCCGCCCAGCGCGTCCACCTCGAGTCCGGTATCGTCGGCAAAGCAGCTCATGCCGTATTTGTCAAACACGTAGCGGGCTTTCTGCAGGGCGTTTCCCTCCAGCGTGTCTGCCGTCTCGGGTATGTCCTCGTTGCAGTTGATGTCGGTCAGCGACATCACTTCTATCTTGTCGCCGAGCATGTCTCTTATCTCGGCCAGCTTGTTCTTGTTGTTTGTTGCGAAAACTATTTTCATCTTTTCTTTATTGTTTCTCTGTGCGCCCGGCAGCGGCCTTTTGCCGTCACTTGCCGTTAAGCGTATTGTCTTTCATCTTCTTGGGCACTTTCACCTTTATCTGGTCGAAGCCCTCGCCGTATACGCCTATCACGGAGCTCTGGCTCACAAAGGCGTTGGGGTCGATAACCTTTATCAGTCGGAATATCGTCACGCTCTCGTTCTTCTTTGCCAGCAGACAGAGCACCTTGGTCTCCTTGCCCGTATACCATCCGTGACCGTCGAGTATGGTTATCGTGTGGTCGGTCGTGGTGGCTATGGCGTTGGCTATCTCCTGATATTTCTTTGAGAATATCATGAACTGCACCGACTGGCGCTGCCAGTTCATCACGTAGTCGAGCATGGTGCACTCGATGAACATGGTGCAGAAGCCGAACACCACCTTCTGGCAGCGTAACTGCACGGGACCGAACGTGTCGATAAACAGACAGCTGCCTATGATGCACACGTCGATTAGCAGGATTACGCGGCCGAGCGATATGTTGCGGTACTTGTTGACCGAGGCCGCTATGATGTCGGTGCCGCCCGTAGAGCCGTTGTTGAGGAACACTATGGCCAGGGCCGTGCCGGTCATCATACATCCGATGACGAGCGACATGAAGTCGTTGCCGTCGCCCAGCAGCTTGTAGAACGTGCCGTCGGGCTGTATGACAACTCTCTGGGCCACGTCGAGCAGGAACGTCAGCATGAACGTGGCGTAGATGGTCTTCATCAGGAAGCGCCAGCCCAGTATCTTCAGCGCGGCCACGATGAGCACGGCGTTGATTATGAAGAATGTGTACTGAACGGGGAACTTCGTGGCGTAGAACACCACGGCGCCGATTCCCGCTATACCTCCCGTTACTATCTCGTAAGGCAGGAGGAACACCGTGAAGGCGAACGTGTAGAGCATCAGCCCGAGGGTGATGTTGAAGTAGTCTTTGGCTTCACGAATTAATATTTGCTTCTGCATGGCTTGTGATTTTTTTAAGGTGAAAGTGTGTTTCTTTTTAATTCTGTTGACATAACGGTTTTATCATGAGCGCGTCGGCTCCTGTGAGTGAGTCAGGCCGGCTCAGGGGCCGGGCTCTGCTGTGTTGCCCGGCCTTTGCCGCCTGTGTGTGTCCTGTTATTTTGCTGTTTGCCTTAGTGATATGGGCGCGGCTGTTATTTAACAACCACGTTGACCATTCTCTTCGGCACGATGATAACCTTTACTATCTGCTTGCCGTCGATGTATTTTGCCGTTCTCTGGTCGGCCATCACAGCCTGCTCTATGGCTGCGTTGTCGGCGTCGGCTGCAAACTGCATCTCGAAGCGGCGCTTGCCGTTGAAGGCTATACCCATCTGAACGGTGCTCTCAACGAGGTATTTCTCGTTGTATTCGGGCCAGCATGCGTCGAATATGCTGCCGCTGTTGCCCAGTGCGTGCCACAGCTCTTCGGCTATGTGCGGAGCAAACGGAGCTATCAGGCCTACCACGTCGGTCAGCAATGCCTGGTTGTGGCATTTGAGCTGATGCAGCTCGTTGATGCAAATCATGAAGGCAGATATGCTGGTGTTGTAGCTGAACTGCTCAATGTCCTGCGTAACCTTCTTGATGAGCTTGTGGACAGACTTATACTGCTCCGGCGTAGGCTCGCTCTGGTCGGGCAGGAATTCGCCCGTGCGCTGATCGTAGAACAGTGCCCAGAACTTCTTCAGGAAGCGGTGGCAGCCGTCTATTCCGTTGGTGTCCCAAGGCTTGCTCTGCTCTACCGGACCGAGGAACATCTCGTAGAGACGCAGCGTGTCGGCTCCGTATTTGTCGACAATCATGTCGGGGTTGACAACGTTGAACATCGACTTTGACATCTTCTCTATAGCCCATCCGCACACATACTTGCCGTCTTCGAGTATGAATTCGGCGTCGTTGTATTCGGGGCGCCATGCCTTGAATGCCTCTGTGTCGAGCACGTCGCCGTGAACGATGTTTACGTCAACGTGTATAGGCGTTACGTCATACTGGTCTTTCAGTCCGAGACTAACGAAGAGCGGCTTCTTAGAGTGGTCGTCGCTGTTTACGCGGTAAACGAAGTTAGAGCGTCCCTGAATCATACCCTGGTTGACGAGCTTCTTGTAAGGCTCCTCCTGGCACGACACACCGAGGTCGAACAGGAATTTGTTCCAGAAGCGTGAGTATATCAGGTGGCCCGTGGCATGCTCTGTTCCGCCCACATACAAGTCAACGTTCTGCCAGTAGTGGTCGGCCTCCTCGCCCACGAGGGCGTTGTCGTTGTGCGGATCCATGTAGCGCAGATAGTAGGCTGATGAGCCTGCAAAGCCCGGCATGGTGTTGAGCTCGAGCGGGAATATTGTCTTGTTGTCAATCAGACTCTTGTCCACAACCTCGTTCTTCTCTGTGTCCCAAGCCCATTTCTTTGCGTGTCCGAGCGGCGGCTCGCCTGTCTCTGTAGGCTTATATTGGTCAATTTCGGGCAGCTCGAGCGGCAGCTTGTCTTCTGAAATCATGTAAGGCATGCCGTCCTTATAGTAAACCGGGAACGGCTCGCCCCAGTAGCGCTGGCGTGAGAAGATGGCGTCGCGCAGACGGTAGTTCACCTTCACGCGGCCCATGTTGTGAGAAGTTACAAACTCCTTGGTCTTCTTTATAGCCTCCTTTACGCTCAGGCCGTTGAGCGAGAATCCGTCGAGAGTCTCCACTCCGCTCTTAGGCGAGTTGCACACGGTGCCCTCTTTGGCGTCGAAGCTCTCCTCGCTTACGTCGCATCCCTCTATGAGCGGACGTATCTCCAGTCCGAAATGCTTGGCGAAGGCATAGTCGCGCGAGTCGTGCGCAGGCACAGCCATGATGGCTCCTGTGCCGTATCCTGCCAGCACATAGTCAGAAATCCAGATCGGAATGTTCTCGCCCGTGAACGGATTGATGGCGTAAGAGCCTGAGAACACGCCCGTAACAGAGCGGTCGCTGATGCGCTCGCGCTCGGTGCGCTTCTTTGTGCGCTCTATATATGCGTCCACCTCGGCCTTCTGCTCAGGTGTGGTAAGTTTCTCTACGAGTTCGCTTTCAGGTGCCAGCACCATGAACGTTACGCCGAATATTGTGTCGGCACGTGTTGTGAAGATGGTGAAGTCCCAGTCCTGTCCGGCCACCTTAAACTGCATCTCTGTTCCTTCAGAACGGCCGATCCAGTTGCGCTGAGTCTCCTTCAGCGACTCAGTCCAGTCTACAGTGTCGAGTCCGTCGAGCAGGCGCTGTGCATAGGCACTTACGCGCAGACACCACTGCATCATCTTCTTCTGCACCACGGGATAACCGCCGCGCACGCTCACGCCGTCTACCACCTCGTCGTTGGCAAGCACGGTGCCCAGTCCGGCACACCAGTTAACCATCGTCTCGCCCAGATAGGCTATGCGGTAGTTCATCAGCACTTGCTGCTGCTCCTTCTCGCTCATGGCGTTCCATTCGGCTGCCGTGAAGCTCATCTCCTCGCTCTGTGCCACGTCGAGTCCCTCGGTGCCCTTCTGGCTGAAGTGCTCTATGAGCTTCTCTATAGGCTGTGCCTTCTGGCAAGTGTTGCAGTAGAACGAGTTGAACATCTTCTGGAATGCCCACTGCGTCCATTTGTAATATTTAGGCTCGCAGGTGCGCACCTCGCGGTTCCAGTCGAACGAGAATCCTATCTTGTCTAGCTGGCTGCGGTATCTGCTTATGTTTTCGGCCGTAGTTATGGCCGGATGCTGTCCTGTCTGTATGGCATACTGCTCGGCGGGCAGTCCGTAGGCGTCGTATCCCATGGGGTTGAGCACGTTATATCCCATCAGCCTCTTGTAGCGGGCGTAGATGTCGCTGGCTATGTATCCCAGCGGATGTCCCACGTGCAGTCCTGCTCCCGATGGATAAGGAAACATGTTGAGCACATAGAATTTCTCCCTGCTCTTGTCTTCAGTAACCTGGTAGGTCTTCATCTCGGCCCACTGTTTCTGCCATTTCTTCTCAATCTCTCTGAAATTGTATTCCATTGTTCCGTATCGTTGTTTTTTATTCTTTGTGTTATTTATGCCGCTCTGTTGCAGCCCCGTCCCGTTCTGCCCTGTTCAAAACTCAAGGCCGTCATTGTCAGGCCGGAGATTTGCTTTTTCGTAAGGCATGACACATAATTATAATATGCAAAGATAATGCAAAAATTCGATTGTACGAAATAAAATTGTTTTTATTATATTTTGTAAACTATGTTGCAAATTGAACATCATCCGCCCCATATCCTTCTCGTAAAGGGATATATGGGACGGATGATGTGTGTTCAGCCGCCGTTGCGTCCTGTAGTGTCTGCGTTGTGCGTGTTGCCTGCGGCGTCATTGTGCCGGCTGCGTGCCGTATAGAGTGTCTCCTGCGTTGCCTGCCGTAATCACCACTTTGAAGGTTCTTTCCTTTCCTGTATTGTTTGGTTGTGCCGTTACATACAGATTTTCGCCGTCGCGCTTCACGGTCAGCCATTCGTAAGTTTTTTCAAATTTGCCCGTGTCTGCGCAGTTTTCTTTTTCATCCAATGTGGCATAATAGATATTATCGTTAATGTAAGTGCAGTGTATTATCCATGCAATGTCTTTGTCTGTCGTGCATGTCTGTGTGCCGCCTTCTGCCGGTATCGTAACTTGTTTTGGCTTTAGGTTTATGGGGGTGCCTCCTCCCGTCATCAGCTCTTCCTGCGTGCCGTTAATATAGTCAAAGTAGTCACCTGCCTCTACGTTTATTCTGAATGTTCTTTCTTCTCCGTAGTTCATGTCTGCCGATATGTTCAGCGTCCAGTCGTCCACGCTTACGTTGAGCCAGTCGCACTTTTTGTTGAACTTGCCCGTCTGATACATGTTTCTGTTCTCTGTGTTGTCGTAGTAGGAATTATACAGCGTCTCTCCGTCAACCTCTATTGATGTTATCCACCAGTGTTTTCCTTCGGTAGTTACAGTAGCAGGGTCTCCTGCCCCGTTGAGCGTTACGGTTTTGGTCGACAGGCCTATAATGTCGTCCCACCAGCCTGTAATCATTTCTTCCTGCACGCCCGTGATGGTGGCCGTGCTGTCGGCTGTGGCAAGGACAATCTTGAATGTGCGTTCTTTATATACGTTATCGTCTACAGCCACTTCGATGCTGCTGCCGTTGCGTTTCATGCTGACCCACTGGCATCGCGCTTCATATGCTCCGCCTCCTGCCATCAGCTGCTTCTCCTCGGCAGTAGGTTTCAGTGTGTCTTCCTCTGTCGTAATCTCTTCTATCCACCAGCCTTCGCTGCTGCCTATGTTTACAGTTGCAGTGTCTGCATTCAGTTCAAATGTCAGGGTGGTATCGTTCAGCTCCACGGCTTTTGGCTGTTCCGGATTAATAGGCTTTTGGGGGTCGTTGTCGTCGTTTGAGCATGCCGTGAAACAGATTACTACCATGAGCATAAATATCAGTTTTTTCATAAGCGATAAGTTTAACAGGTTAATTTTGTGTAATGATTTTGATCTCTTAGATTTTGGCGTCTATCATTTTCCCATAGGCTTCAAGGTTTATGTGTTATATGTTTGAGCTTAATTTGCCAAATATGATGAAAGACGAGTGCAATGCAAAACAAAAAACACTCTTTTGAGTTTGTATTGCCGAGCCGCCTCTTATATTATGCAAATATAGCGATTTATTTTTACATTATGTGGCTTTTGTGATAAAAAGTACACATATTTTATGTATATATATTGAATAAACATAAAATCCGGCAGACTGAAATGCCTGCCGGACCGGTTGGTTGATTTTGATTAACTGCATCATTTTCAGATTGCCGCGTTCACTCCGAACACGCCCAGGATGGCTGTTGCCACTGCCACTATCACCTTCAGAATTATCGAAATGTTGTTCTTGTCCTTTGTTCCCATTGTCTGTTTTGTTTTTGTAAGTTTTTTAATCCAAATCGGTCATCAGACCGCATATTACCTTATCAATTTTGTGCTTTGATGCTTTCAGTCAGTCTTTTTGTTTCTATTGGCGTCTTTTTGTCAGATTTTTCTTGACATAGCCCGCTATGCCTGCTAAAAATATAACGAAAATCCGATCAATATAAAGCTAAATCCCGACCGAATCCTAATGACCGTTTTGGGGTTAATTTATGTGTGTTACGTTCATCGCCTGCATTCATTCATGCCCTGCTGCTACACGGCTTCCACGTCGTCGAGGGCGTCGCTCACAGCGTTCTTGGGCAGCTCCTGCACCTTGCAGCCCGTAAGCAGCGCGCGGGTGCGGGTCTTGTTCTTGTCAATCTTGGTCTCGGGCTGAAACAGCACGTGCACCGACTTGACGTTGCCGCTTGCCGTAAAGTCCTTCACGGTGTCGGCCGGACTGGTGTGCATGCCGATCTTGAATGTGCCGAGGCGGTCGAGCTTCACGCGGTGCGACATCTGCAGATGCTTCTGCATCGTCTCCACCAGCTCGCTCAGTACGGCCACGATGTCGGCCCTCTTAACCGTACAGTTGGCCTGCATCTCGTCTGCCAGGTCGTCTATTGTAACTGTGCCCGTGTGCACGGCGCGTGCATACCACTTGCCCTTGTTTGCCGAACCTTCTCTGTTTTCCTGATACAACTTATAAAAAACTGCCATAATCTTTTTTCCTTTCTTTTTTAATGGTTAATAATCTGTGTGTGTTTCTCTCTGCATTCAGAAGCTTCTTTGTGTCAGTTGTGTCTTTCATGCTGCCCGGCGCCGTTTCGGCGGCTGATGGGTTGCCGGCTGTCCATGCAGTCCTTAGAGGTGCCTGCGGCTTCATGTCGTTCACGTTTGCAAAGATACACTTTCTGATCAGCGATGTCAAGTTTTACCACGATAGACTGTATGCTCAACTGCTGTTAGTATGCTTTCATGATCAGTTCCGATGCTTCGTTTCCTGCTGATTGTCAGGCGCTTACGCCCGTATGGCTGCCTGTCGTACTTATGATGGCTTCGGCTCGCCGGGCTGTTCGTGCCTTGGCTGATAGCCGTCGTAGGCCGTGCTTTGCGCTACAGCTTGTGTTGCTGCTTGCTGTTTGGTTAAAATAAGTTTTCGGGATATGCGTATATTAAAAAATACATTAAAAAAACAGTTTCCCGATAGGTGGTTTTCAGCATTTCCGTGTGATATCTTTGCCGGTTTATGCCATCGGCAATGACATTGCTTGACACACCGGAAAATTAACGAAATGATGAAAAGTAAAGAAACGTTCAACTTCAGGATCATCCTTATTATGCTGCTGCTCTGTGCTGCTTCAGGCGTCAGTGCTGCCGACAGCCTTAGCTGCGATGTGCAGCGGCGTTGCACCTTCGACGACGGCCATAGGCTCAGGGCTGTCGACATAGTGGTGCCTGCCGCCCTCGTCGGCGTGTCGGCGCTGTATATCGAGAACGGATGGATGGTCAGGCAGAAGCGTGCCGTGAGATACGCCCTCGTGCCGAAGGACAGGCGCAAGATGCATGCTGACGACTATGTGCAGTATTCGCCCGTGGTGGCTGTCTACGGGCTCAACCTTGCCGGCGTGCGCGGCCGCCACTCGTTCAAGGACCGCACCATCATGCTTGCCATGTCGTATGCCACGATGGGCATCATCGTCAACACCATGAAGCTGGCCATAAGCGAGCGCCGCCCCGACGTAAGCACGCGCAACTCTTTTCCGTCGGGACACACCGCCACGGCCTTCATGGGCGCGCAGTTTCTTTATGAAGAATACAAGTCGGTGTCGCCTCTTATAGCCTGGTCGGGCTTTGTGGTGGCTCCGCTCACGGCCTATCTGCGCGTCTACAACGACCGCCACTGGATAAACGACGTTGTGGCGGGTGCGTGCATAGGCATCGTAAGCACCAAACTGGCCTACAGGCTCTATCCCCTGCTGTTCCGCAAGTCGTCCTGCCGCCGCTCCACGGCTCTTGCCGCCCTGCCCTACTACGACGGCCGCAGCGTTGGCGTGAGCATGAACATGACGTTTTAGTTTCATACCTATCCGGCCGCATTACGTTCATGGCATTTGCGGTGTTTTTCCTTTCTGTTTCCCGTGTTTGCCATGTTCGTTTTGCGGCATATATTTGCCTCGTATGCTTATGTTGATTATAATAACATGGTCATGTATACAGGCAGATAGTTGATGCCGTTTTCCCGGCGATAATCCTTGGTGTATTTCACACATAGGTGCCCATAATTCCGCCTTCCACCAAATTTTTTCAGTGTAAAATGTCGATATCCACCAAATCTTTTATAAATATACGCTATGCCGTGCATAACAGAAAGGCCGCCTTTCGGAGCGCGAAAGACGGTCTTTTGCAGGGTGAAAGATAACTTTTTGCAGCACGAAAGGCTGCCTTTTGCAATGTGCTGGGTGTCAGCGCGTTGCGTGGGCTCATGCCGCCTTGTAGAAAGGTATGGCCTGGCGGCGGTTTTGGCCCTTGCCGGCCTTGTAGGATACGTGCAGCCAGCATGCCCCGTTGCTCATGGAGTGCTCAAAGAGCAGCTGGTCGAAGTCGAGGTTGGCCTTTATGTAGGCATACATCTTGCGCCCCGTCTCCATGCCCGATATGTGTATGTCGGCAGCCTCGCCCCTCATGTGCTGCGAGGTGTTAGCCCCGCCCACTATGGCGTTGAGCCGCTCGGAGCGGAATCCGCTCGTTATGCGTATCACGCCGAAGCGCCTGCGCAGCGGCTCCAGCACGTTCAGGCAGAGCTGCCTGAGGCGTTCGGTCTGTTCTTTGTTGGGCGTGTTGTCTATGCGGTGTCTTACTGCCGCGCCCGAGCGGCACATCTCCTCCAGCGTGAAGTGTTCCGATAGTCTTGTCTGTGTGTTCTTGTCCATTGTCTTGTGTTTTATGGTCTGTTAATGTTTTTCATGGTTACCTTGCCGTTGCGTTGTCTGTTCAGCGCATGCATCTTATCATGGCGTAGAGCGGGTTGCGCGAGTGCCTGCAGTACATCAGCCAGCAGTAGCGGCTGAAGAACGACTTCTGCTTCACGCCCTTCCTCTCCCTTGCGTTATACACCATGGCATAGGGATTCTTCGGCATGGGCACGTGCAGCACGGTGCATGCCCTGCGCGCCATCTCGCTGAAGCTGTAGGGGCGGCCCAGCCTGTCAACGGGGCTTTCGGCCATGTAGACGTCGTAGACCAGCTCCATCAGGTCGGTCTTGCTCTCCGTCCAGTACAGGTTTTCGGCCGGGTTGCGTGTCAGCAGCTGGCCCAGCTGCTGCGCCATTATGCGCCTTGCGCTTTCGCGCTGTTCCTTGCTCAGCATGTCGGCAAAGTCTTTCTGTCTCTCTTCGTTCAGGTTAATACTTACAATCATTTCTAAAATCAGTTTTAAAGGTCTGTTGTATTTGTGCCCTCTGCCCTGCCCCGTGGTAGCTTGCGTGGCGGCGCCGGGCCCGTGTTATCTCATGAAACAATCTCTCCTTGTCGGGCTAAGGTCCTGTTCCGGGGGCAAAATTATGCCGCTTTTGTGCAATATATGTTCGCAATGCGATATAAAAACATTAAAAAAAGTTTTATTTCCTGCCCCCTCTGCCCTGCCCTTCAGGCACGGCAGTTGTGCCCGTCTGTGCCGTATGCGGGGGCAAATCCCGCTCAATTGTAGGGAAAATCCGATGCTGTTGTAGGGTAAACTGCTTGCACTTTAGCCCAAATTTCACTATCTTTGCTCTCAGAACATTTGTTTGATACTGCTGATTGTCTAACATTTTAAAAATTGACGGTTATGAAACGATTACTTACATCCTTCATCATAATGATGATAACCACGGTTACGTTGCAGGCAATGACATATACGCAGGCCCGTGAGGAGGCCCTGTTCCTGACAGACAAGATGGCATACGAACTGGGACTTTATGAGAGCCAGTATGACGCCGTGTATGAAATAAACCTCGACTATCTCATGGCGCTCAACTATCAGGACGACCTTTACTCTACGTGCTGGACGCGCCGCAACCTCGACCTGAGCTACGTGCTCACCGCGGCACAGTATAACCTGTATATGTCAAGGACATATTTCTACCGTCCGGTCTACTGGCGTTCGGGCTTCAGATACAGCATCTACACGCGCTACACCGACCGCTCTTACTATTATTACAGCCGCCCCAGCGTCTACACCACCTACCGCGGAGGCCACAGCTGGCGCAGCAACGGCGGCAAGAGCTGGTATAAGGGCCGCACATACAGCAGCGCTCACAAGCTGACGCCGGTAAGGACAGGCACCACAAACCACTCGGGCCACAGCGTGACGACAACCCCGAAGCCCTCTAAACCGACCAATCAGGGACACACGGTTACGGCTCCCAAGCCTTCTACGGGCACCGCGTCGCACGGCCGTCCCACTACCAACAAGAAGCCTACAACCTCAGCCGGCAAGCCCGCTACGGGCCGTCCGTCGAGAGGTACGGGCACATCGGGCAGCACAACTGCAAGGCCTTCAGGCTCGTTCAGCGGTTCGCGCCCCACTCGCACCACGTCGGCTAAGCCATCTACAACAACGCAGAAAACCACTCCGACAAAGGGCTTCAGCGGAAAAAGATGACAACAAACTTATAAGAAATAGAAAATTGGGATTTGAAAACTGGGAATTGGCAGAGATTAAGAACAGCCGCTTAATTGTCTTTCAATTCTCAGTTTTCAGCTGTTTTTCCTTTTCTGTCAGTCAGAAATTGGAAAAAAATTAGTAAGTTTGCAGCTTGAAAATAACCCATAGTGCCTGACTTACAGACCAGAACAGGCAGGCTATCCACAACAGATCATGGCAAAGAAAGACAACGAACTAACCCCGATGATGAAGCAGTTTATGTCGCTGAAGGCAAAGCACCCCGACGCGCTGCTGCTGTTTCGTTGCGGAGACTTTTATGAGACATACCTTCAGGACGCCGTAGACGCCAGCAAGATACTGGGCATAACGCTCACCAGGCGCAACAACGGAGGCTCGAAAGACCCTACGGAGATGGCCGGATTTCCGCATCATGCGCTCGACACGTATCTGCCAAAGCTCGTAAGGGCGGGCAGGAGAGTGGCCATATGCGACCAGCTGGAGGACCCCAAGCTCACCAAGAAGCTCGTTAAGCGAGGCATAACCGAACTGGTTACGCCCGGAGTGGCCATGACCGACAACGTGCTTAACTACAAGGAAAACAACTTCCTGGCCGCCGTCAACTTCGGCAAGACGGCGTGCGGAGTGGCGTTTCTCGACATATCTACCGGCGAATTCCTCACGGGCGAAGGCTCCTACGACTATGTAGAGAAGCTGCTCGTCAACTTCTCGCCTAAGGAAGTGCTCTTTGAGCGCGGCCGCAGGGCAGAGTTTGAGCGCTGGTTCGGCAACAAGTTCTTCACCTTCGAGCTCGACGACTGGGTGTTCACCGAGCAGTCGGCCAACCAGAAGCTGCTGAGCCACTTCGACGTAAAGTCGCTCAAGGGCTTCGGCGTGGAGCATCTAAGGAGTGGAGTGGTGGCGAGCGGAGCCATACTTCAGTATCTCGAGATGACGCAGCACACGCACATTGGCCACATAACGTCGCTCTCGCGCATTGAGGAAGAGCGCTACGTAAGGCTCGACAAGTTCACCATACGCTCTCTGGAGCTGCTGCACCCCATGCAGGACGACGGCTCGTCGCTGCTCGACGTGATAGACCGCACCGTGTCGCCCATGGGCGCCCGCATGCTGAAACGCTGGGTGGTGTTCCCCCTGAGAGATGCCCGCGTGATAGAAGACAGGCTCGACGTGGTTGAATATTTCTTCCGCCATCCCGAATTTAAAGACCTTCTCGACAGTCAGCTCCACCGCATTGGCGACCTGGAGCGCATCATATCAAAGGTTGCCGTTGGCCGTGTGTCGCCGCGCGAGGTGGTACAGCTCAAGACAGCCCTGCAGGCCCTGGTGCCCGTAAGGCGTGCATGTCTCGAGGCAGACAACGCCGTGCTGCGCCGCATAGGCGACCAGATGGCGCTGTGCGAGGGCCTGCGCGACCGCATTGAGCGCGAGGTCAACGAAGATTCGCCGCAGCTCGTGAGCAAGGGCGGCGTGATAAAGAACGGCGTCAGCAGCGAGCTCGACGAACTGCGCAACATTGCCTACAGCGGCAAAGACTATCTGCTGAAGATACAGGAGCGCGAAACCGAGCTTACGGGCATATCGTCGCTGAAGATAGGCTACAACAACGTGTTCGGCTATTACCTCGAGGTGCGAAACATCTACAAGGACAAGGTGCCGGAGGAGTGGGTGAGAAAGCAGACGCTTGCCAACGCCGAGCGCTATATAACGCAGGAACTGAAGGAATATGAGGAGAAGATTCTGGGTGCCGAAGACAAGATACTGCAGCTGGAGAGCAAGCTGTTCTCCGAGCTGGTGCTGTCGATGCAGGAGTATATCCCCGCCATACAGACCGACGCCTCGCTCATAGCCCGTATCGACTGTCTGCTGTCTTTCGCCAAGACTGCCGCCGAACACGGCTACATCCGACCTGCCATTGATGCCGACAACATTGTGCTCGACATACATCAGGGACGCCACCCGGTGATAGAGACGCAGCTGCCCGTGGGCGAGAGCTATGTGCCCAACGACATATATCTCGACGACAAGAAGCAGCAGATAATAATAATCACCGGACCGAACATGGCCGGAAAGTCGGCTCTGCTGCGCCAGACTGCGCTGATAGTGCTGCTGGCCCAGATAGGATGCTTCGTGCCGGCAGAGAGCGCGAGGATAGGTCTGGTGGACAAGATATTCACACGTGTGGGAGCGTCGGACAACATATCTCTGGGCGAGTCGACCTTCATGGTTGAGATGACCGAGGCTGCCAACATCCTGAACAACGTTACTCCGCGCTCGCTGGTGCTCTTCGACGAGCTCGGCCGAGGCACGTCCACATACGACGGAATAAGCATAGCGTGGGCCATTGTGGAGTATCTCCACGAGCATCCCAAGGCTCAGGCGCGCACGCTCTTTGCCACTCACTATCACGAACTCAACGAGATGGAGAAAAACTTTGCCCGCATAAAGAACTTCAACGTAAGCGTAAGAGAGTCGGGCGGCAAGGTTATCTTCCTGAGAAAGCTCGAGCCGGGCGGCTCTGAGCACTCGTTCGGTATACACGTGGCGCAGATAGCCGGCATGCCAAAGAGCATCGTTAAGAGGGCAGAGACCATACTGAAGGAGCTTGAAGCCGACAACGCCCAGGTGGGCGGAGTGGGCAAGCCGTCGGCAGAGAAGATAAACATGAGCCGGCAGGGCATGCAGCTCAGCTTCTTCCAGCTCGACGACCCAGTGCTGTGCCAGGTGCGCGACGAGATACTGGGGCTCGACATCAACAACCTGACGCCCGTGGAGGCGCTCAACAAACTGAACGACATAAAGCGCATAGTTACAGGCAAATAGGGCAGGGCAGGGCTGTCGCCGTGGCGCGGCGCGAGCTGTCGTGGCGGCAGAAAACCAACCCCCAACAGGTCATCATACAGCACATGGTTTTATCACTTTTGTGCATTCAGGCTTTCATACCGAATCATAATAGCCGATTTGGGTTAAAGACAAGGCGCCGCATGGCAGCCCATCAGACATTTTAAGTCTATGACTGTCGGCATGAATGAATGTCGTAAGTCATCAACATATACGCACACTGATAATAAGTTCTGCGCCGTGATTTAAATCAGAATACAATACAAAGGAGAACATTTCTCCGTGGAGAATAAAGACAAAAGAAAGGATAGCATAATCAGAAAGGAGAACAGAATAGTTGCAGGGGATATCACAACATCCGTAAAAGCCAAAATACACCGGCAGCACGCTCAACATCCGGCATCCCAATACCCCTCAAGTCAAATCATAATTATCAATTCTCAATTCTCAATTCTCCATTAGAACAGATTTGTTTTCAAGTCAAAATATTATGCAGAAAAAGACAATATTTCTAACAAGGCGTTACATCCTTTTTATCATTTCGGTGTTTATCAACGCCTACGGCATAGCCTTCATCACAAAGGCTCTGCTGGGCACGTCGCCCATAACGAGCGTCAACTACGTGCTGAGTATGTTCACGCCCCTTACCATGGGCCAGTGGACCATCATCGTAAACCTTCTTTTCGTGGCCACAGAGCCGCTCATGATGAGCCGCTCACAGCTGCGCGCCGACCTCCGCATGTATCTCATACAGATACCCGTTACGCTCTGTTTCGGCACGTTTATCGACATATCCATGTCGTCGCTGTCGTGGCTTCAGCCCGAGGCCTATCCCATGCAGCTGCTCAGCATGCTCGCCGGATGCGTCATTCTGGCGTGCGGCATAACGCTCGAGGTTAAGGCCGACGTGGCAATGGTGGCGGGCGAGTTCTTCGTCAGGGTGCTGGCAAGGCGCATAGGCGGCGACTTCGGCTACGTCAAACTGGGCTTCGACGTGGGCAACGTCATCCTTGCCTGCGTGTTCTCGATGCTCTTCATAGGCGGCATACACGGCGTGCGCGAGGGCACGGTGGCTGCGGCGCTGCTCGTGGGGCCGATAGTTCACTTCCTCACACCGTTCTGCCGCGTGCTCAACGGCGTGCTGGGCTACTCTAAGCAGACCGAAGGCAAGGCAGCCGCAGCGCCTGCCGACGTGGTGGTTACCATAGCCCGCGAGTTTGGCAGCGGCGGCCACATGCTGGGCGAGATGCTTGCCTCGAGACTCGGCGTAAGGCTCTACGACCGCGAATTTATAAAGATGGCGGCAAAGAGCAGCGGCATCAACGAAGACTACATAAGGCGCAACGAGCAGACCATACCGTCGTTCTGGCTGAAGTGCATACTGTCGCAGGGCTACGGCACGCAGGCGGGCAGGGGACTGTCGGACGACGACGTGCTCTTCCTTGCCGAGAGCAAGATAGTGCAGCAGCTGGCCGACAAGGAGCCGTGCGTAATCGTGGGGCGCTGCGCCGACTTTGTGCTGAAGGGACGTCCGGGCGTGGTGCGCGTGTTCTGCTATTGCGACCGTGACACGGCCATCGACCGATGCACGTCTGAATACGGCCTGGACAAGGTTAAGGCGGAGGCCGAGATAAAGAGGCTCAACAAGGCCCGCGGCACTCACTATGAATATTACACAGGTCAGCGCTGGGACGATCCGCGCAACTACGACCTGATGATAAACACAGGCTCGATGACGTTAGACCAGGCGTGCGACATCATCGTGCGCATGTATGCCAACGCCAAGGCAGGCATGAAGGCAGCCGGGGCAGGCCGTACCGAGGCCTGAAACTGACGTGGCTCATACCCTATGGCGTGCCCTACGGCGGCATGGTATGCATCAGTCTGCCGCCGACGCTGGCGTGCGTCGCCATGTATTGTATAACGTATTGAGTTTCAGTGTATTATAAAAGGCTGTCTTTCGGCCTCTGATATGTGCCCTTTTGCCGTGCAGAAGATATGCTTTTGCCGTGCGAAAGGGCACATATCGTTTTTTGGCGGTTCGTTGCAGGTGTCTTATTTCCGCAAAATATCCCCAAAACTTGCCGCCGGCATTAAGGGTGGGTTGATGCCATACAAGGCGTTGGTCGACACAAAATGCTGTTTTTTCGGGCAGGGCCTTTCGGTTTGTTGTTTTTTTCTTATTTTTGCACGGAGAAACAATCGGCTATTTTTACAAATAAAACAAGTGAACACATACATTTCTTGAACATTAAAAAAACTATTTATGAAGAAAATTATCCTTACATGTCTGGCGGCGGCGATGACCCTGACAGGTAGCGCACAGGAGACGGCTACAATCGACGGAATAACTTATCTGCTCGACGGCGGAAAGGCCTCGGTGATGCAGCAGAAGGGACTTACGGGCGACATCGTGATACCTGAGACCGTGAGATACGGCGGAGATGACTATACGGTTACCACCGTGCAGAACAACGCCTTCAGCGGAAACGACATTACGGGAGTTGTGCTTCCCAACACTGTTACCGTGATGGGCTCGTCGTGCTTCTCGTCGTGTTCTAAGCTTGTATCGGCAGACCTGCCCGACAACATAACTTCGCTGGGTGGCAACAGCTTCTCTTTTTGTTACTCTCTTAAGTCGGTAGACCTGCCCGAAAATCTCGTATCGCTCGGAGATATGTGCTTTGAGCGTTGCTACATGCTTGAGGCGATTGAGCTGCCGGCAGGAGTTACATCGCTGGGCAGCGCATGTTTCTCAGGCTGCGACAAGCTTAAGGCAATCAGTCTGCCCAAGGGCATCACGGAGCTTGGCTATCAGTGCTTCTACGCCTGCAAGAGCCTCACGTCGGTAACTCTGCCGGCAAGTCTGACCACTATGGGCGAGAGCTGTTTCCACGGCTGCTCGTCGCTTGGATCGGTGAAGTTTGAGGGAAGCCTGACGGAGCTGAAGAAGAGATGCTTCTATCATTGCACTTCGCTCGAGTCGATAGACATCCCGCAGGGTGTGAGGGAGCTTGGCGAGGAGTGTTTCTCGGGCTGCACTTCGCTCACGTCGGTCAGTCTGCCCGACGGCATCACCGACTTAAGGAGCAGTTGCTTCTCAGGCTGCACCGCTCTTCAGGCCATAACATTGCCCAACAGCATAGACAACATAGAGAGCAGATGCTTCGAGAGCTGCTCAGCCTTAGAGTCGATAGTCGTGCCGAGCGGCGTAACGAGGCTCTACGAAGAATGTTTCAGCTACTGCTCAAAGCTGGCTTCGGTAACCCTGCCGGAGAGTATCGAGAAGTTGTATGAATACTGCTTCAGCAACTGCACCTCGCTCAGCGGAATCACTCTGCCTGCCGGACTGAAGAACATTGGCGCCGGATGCTTCCGCAATTGCAGCGGACTGACCTCGATACTGCTGCCAAGGAGCGTAGAGACGCTGGGCAGCGGCAGCTTCTCGGACTGCACTTATCTTGCCGACGTAACCTGCCAGTGGGACGACCCTGACGAGGTGAGCACGAGCAATTTCGTGTTCGGCGACATATACACAGAGTGCCGCCTGCACGTGCCGGTAGGCACCACGGCGCTCTATAAGGTCAAGGAGCCGTGGAGCGGGTTTAAGTTTATCATAGAGGAAGACGGACAGGTGGTTGACCCCGTTAGGTGCGCCACGCCGACAATAGCCTATGCCGACAACTCGCTGACGTTCGGATGCGCCACCGAAGGGGCGGAATATCATTACACGATAAGCGCGTCTGACGCCGTTGAAGGAGCCTACTCGGCCGACGGCAAGGTGGCTCTCGGCGCGGCATACGACATAACCGTGTATGCATCGGCACATGGCTATCTTAACAGCGAGGAGGCTAAGGCCGTGCTGTGCTTCATCGACGCCACGCTGAACACTGCCGGAATAAACCTTGGCGAGCGCCGCGGCGTAGTGGTAAGCTCGCATGACGGCAGCATCACCGTAAGCGGACTTGCCGACGGCGAGCAGGTTGCGCTCTACAGCGTGGGCGGCATGATGCTCTCGGCTGGCAAGGCGTCGGCAGGCAGCATAACGCTCAGCGCAGGCCGCACGGACGGCGTCGTGCTGGTGAAGATAGCCGACCGCAGCATTAAGATCAGCGTGAACAGACAGTAAAGCCACGCCGGGCCTGGCACGGCCTGTGCTCGGATTATTCATACTGCAATCGAGGTCAGGCGCATGTCAGGCGTCAGGCTTCGATTGTGTTGCATGTATGCAAGGGTGCCTGCGGCATCTGTCAGCGCATGTCAGGCCGCGGCACGTAGAGGAAAAGGAGATAAAGCAAACATAAATTATACAGAAATGATACGTTACGTTGAGGAAAAAGACATTCAGGAGATAACCGCGCTCTACAACAGATACATCGTAGAGGGCGTTGAGACATTTGAGACCGAGACGCTCACCGAAGAGCAGATGGCCGAAAGGGTGGGGCACATATCGGCAAGCTGCCCTTATCTCGTGGCTGAGGAAGACGGCCGCGTGGCAGGAATATGCTATGCCCATCCGTGGAAGGAGCGCGCCGCCTACTGCAACACTTACGAGACGACGATATATCTCTCGCCCGACTTCACCCGCCGCGGCCTCGGCACCGCCCTGATGCACCGCCTGATAGACGAGTGCCGCCGGCGCGGATACAAGGTGCTGATAGCCTGCATAACGGGCTGCAACGAGGCGAGCATAGAGCTTCACCGCAAGCTGGGCTTCAGTCAGGCGTCGCATTTTCACGATGTAGGCTACAAGCTCGGGCGCTGGCTCGACGTGGTGGACTTTGAGTTGAAGCTTGATTAATCCTTGGCTGTTTATATGCTCTATATGTCAGCATGGCATCATTGTTGCGCGTCAGCATCATGGAGTCATGCTGACATTCTTTTATAACGGCATTTTAAGCCCGCGTGAGCCGTTTTCTCATGCACGGCCCTACATCTTCACGCCGAACACAAGAAAACGCGTCAGAACGGATTTTATGTCCGGCAGAAAATCCCTTTTGTTATGTTTCTTGGCTTGAACGTAATGGGCAATAAAAAAAGAAATTAGGGGAAATTTTCCGAAAATTTCCCCTAATTTCCCTTATTTTACTTTATATTTCCCTTACTTAATTCATTTATTCTCTCCTCAAAGTTGTCGGCTTTGACATATCCCGTCATTCTGTTGTTGAGCTTAACCTCGCTCATTATTCCCATTTGTACAAGAGCCTGGAGGTCTGTTCTTGCCGTCTTGTCGGTTACGGCAAACTGCGTTGCTATCTCCTTGGCGGTTATTATGTTGTCGCCGTTTTTATACAGCTCCTTTATTATCCTTGCCTGTCTTAGGTTTATGCCGTTCATGCCGCTTAGGGCGGTTATGCTTTCGCGCTCGCTTATCTTGCGCTGCAGGTAGAGTTTAAGTTCCTCGTATGCTTTCTTCATCGTTATCAGATTATACTGTATGAAGTAAGACAGGTCGTTGCCGTCGGCCTCGGTGTATAGGAACGCCTTTTCGTATTGCGCCTTGTTGCGGTAGATAATTCTCGATATAGAGAGATACTCCGTGAGCCAGTAGCCCTTCTTCATCATGTACCAGTAGACCAGCGAGCGCGCCGTGCGCCCGTTGCCGTCGACAAAGGGATGTATGAAGGCAAGCATGAAGTGGATTATTATTCCCTTGATAATCGGATGTATAAAGTTGTCGGGGTCGTCAGTGTTGGCAAAGTCGCACAGCTCCCTCAGCATGCCTTCCACCTCGTCGTGCGGCGGCGGTGTGTGGGCTATCTCGCCCGTTATGCCGTTCATCACCACTATGTCGTCGGTCTGCCTAAGGCTTCCTTCATATCCGCCGTTGTCGAGAGTGTCGGCAGATATGTATTTGTGAATCTCGAGAATCCTTTCGAGCGAGAAGTCGTCGTGCCTGTGTTCGGCTAGATAGTTTATCGTGGCATAGTTGTTGGCAATCATCTTCTGACTCTTGTCGCGCGGTTTCTGCTTCTTCCGCAGCATCTCTTTCGCCACCTTGCGTGTGGTCGACGCTCCCTCCATCTGGCTCGACGCGATGGCCTCTTCCATAACGGAGCTTACGAGATAGAAGTTTTTGTCGCTCTCGGGTATTATGCTGTCGGTGCCGAGGTTGCCGCCTATGTTGAGGTCAAACTCGTGCATCATGGCGAGCATGTGTTCTGTAACGGTGAAGCTGAACGTGTAGCGTCCGAAGCTTATCAGCTTTGAGTTGAGCATCCGCTGCAGTTTTACGGCATGCCACAGCACCTTGCTGCTGATGCCCTTTGGCGCGAGATATTTCACCTTGTCCCAATAATCATACCCGTTGCTGATTTTTTTCAGCAGCGGCATGTAGCTCTTGTCGGTAAGCAGTTTCATGGCTTCCGTCAGGTCGTTTTGGGTAATTTCGGGTGTTTTCTCAATCATTTGCGTCGTTATCTTTTGCGCAAATATATGATTATTTTCGCATAAATATATAAAAATAGGGGAAATTTTCCGCAAATTTCCCCTATTTTTATATATTTGTTTCCTTTTCGGCCGTTAAGCCGCAGGATATCAGTCTATTTCTCAATGCCCAGTTTCTGCATCCATTTTCCGCCCTTCATGCAGAGAATGCCTATGATTACGAACGGTATGCTGAGCAGCTGTCCCATGTTGAGCAGCATCGAAGCCTCGAAGTCTTCCTGTATGTCCTTTGTGAACTCTATGAAGAATCGTGCCGTGAAGATGAGCGTTATGCAGAGTCCGAAGAAGAATCCCGTGCCCACGCGCTGCGGCTTTTTGCGGTAGAAATACCATCCTATGACGAAGAATATGGCGTAGGCTATAGCCTCGTAGAGCTGTCCCGGATGGCGCGGAGTCATGTCAACGCGCTCGAAGATGAACGCCCAGGGCACGTCGGTTGCCTTGCCTATGATTTCAGAGTTCATGAGGTTGCCCAGTCGGATAAAGCATGCCGTTACGGGAGTTGCTATCGCCACGTTGTCGAGCACGCGCCAGATGTTGACCTTTGTGCGGCGCACGTAGAGCCAAAGGGCGATGATAAGTCCGATGGTTCCGCCGTGGCTTGCCAGTCCTTCATATCCGGTGTATTTCCATGAGCCATCGTTCATGAAATGTATAGGCAGTATCATTTCTATTAGGTGCTTGCCACTTGACAAAAAATATCCAGGTTCATATAACAGACAATGGCCCAATCGTGCTCCTACAAGAATGCCCAAAAGGCAATAAATGAACAGCGGGTCGAACAATTCTGGCTTTATTTTCTGTTCTTTATACAGGTGTTTTACAATCATGTATGCCGCTAACAATCCCGCCACCCAACATAGACCGTACCAGCGTACAGCATATCCTCCTATGTTAAAAGCCACCAAGTTAGGGTTCCACAGTATGTAGAGTAGGTTGTTCATCTTGTAGGTAATAATGTCAATGCTTATTCTTTATTGGCTTATTCACCCTTATTCGCTCTTCTTGTCTTTGCTTATTTGTTTTTCAGTTCCGAGTCGTTCCATTAACTTTCGGTTGAATATGCAAAGTAAGCCGACTATAACAAACGGTATGCTGAGCAGCTGTCCCATGTTGAGCAGCATCGATGTCTCAAACTCTTCCTGTATGTCCTTTGTGAACTCGATGAAGAATCGTGCCGTGAAGATGAGCGTTATGCAGAGTCCGAAGAAGAATCCCGTGCCCACGCGCTGCGGCTTTTTGCGGTAGAAATACCATCCTATGACGAAGAATATGGCGTAGGCTATAGCCTCGTAGAGCTGTCCCGGATGGCGCGGAGTCATGTCAACGCGCTCGAAGATGAACGCCCAGGGCACGTCGGTTGCCTTGCCTATGATTTCAGAGTTCATGAGGTTGCCCAGTCGGATAAAGCATGCCGTTACGGGAGTTGCTATCGCCACGTTGTCGAGCACTCGCCAGATGTTGACCTTTGTGCGGCGGACGTAGAGCCAGAGGGCAATGATAAGTCCGATGGTTCCGCCGTGGCTTGCCAGTCCTTCATATCCGGTGAACTTCCACGAGCCGTCGGCCATGAAGTGTATTGGCAGTATCATCTCCACTATGTGTTTGCCGCTCGACAGGAAATAGTCGGGCTCATAGAACAGGCAGTGGCCCAGACGGGCGCCTATCAGTATGCCCACGAAGCAGTAGATGAACAGCGGATCGAACAGTTCCGGCTTTATCTTCTGCTCCTTGTAGAGCCTCTTCACGATGAAATATGCCGACGCAAGGCCCAGGAGCCAGCACAGCGAATACCAGCGTATGGACATCGGCCCGAGATGAAATGCCACCAGGTTGGGGTTCCACAGGATGTATAGTAATTCGGAAATCATGATAGGTAATATTTATGTAGTTAGAGTAGTTAAAGGAGTTATCGCAGGCTTGGGCCTGCCGGTAGTTAAAGTCATTAGCCTTGCCTGTTGAGCAGAGCCTGTGCAGTTAACGTTTTTATGGTACGCAGGTTTAAAGGCATTTGACTTTAACTCCTGAGCGACCACAGGGAGCGGTAACTGCTTTAACTCCTTTAACTACTCTTTCAAGCCTCTTTTGCTCTTAAAATTTATACATTAAACCTGAAGTGCATGATGTCGCCGTCCTGCACAACATAGTCTTTGCCCTCGATGCCCAGTTTGCCGGCTTCGCGCACTGCAGCCTCAGAGCCGTATTTGATGTAGTCGTCATACTTTATCACCTCGGCGCGGATAAAGCCCTTCTCGAAGTCGGTGTGGATTACGCCGGCACACTGAGGAGCCTTCCAGCCCTTGTGATATGTCCATGCCTTGACCTCCATCTCTCCTGCGGTGATGAATGTCTCGAGGTTAAGCAGGGCGTAGGCTTTCTTTATCAGACGGTTTACGCCACTCTCTTCGAGGCCCAGCTCGTCGAGGAACATCTGCTTGTCTTCGTATGTTTCAAGGCTTGCTATGTCTTCCTCAGTCTTGCCTGCTATCACGAGCACCTCGGCGCCTTCGGCCTTTGCCACCTCCTCAACGCGGCGGCTGTAGTCGTTGCCGGTCTTGGCTGATGCCTCGTCGACGTTGCAAACATACAGCACGGGCTTAGCCGTCAGCAGGAACAGGTTGCGTGCGGCGTCCTGCTCTTCCTTGCTGTCAAACTCAACCACGCGTGCGTTCTTGCCCTGTTCGAGCACTTCCTTGTATGCCTCGAGCACCCCTACTTCTATTTTTGCCTCCTTGTTTCCGGCGGCTGCCACCTTCTGCTGCCTGCTCAGGCGTCCCTCTATGGTCTCGAGGTCCTTCAGCTGCAGCTCGGTGTCGATGATTTCCTTGTCGCGTATAGGGTCTATGCTGCCGTCAACGTGAGTGATGTTGTCGTCGTCGAAGCAGCGCAGCACGTGTATGATGGCGTCGGTTTCGCGTATGTTTCCGAGGAACTTGTTGCCCAGACCTTCGCCCTTGCTGGCACCCTTTACGAGTCCGGCAATGTCCACAATCTCGCAGGTTGCGGGCACGATGCGTCCCGGATGTACAATCTCGGCGAGCTTTGTCAGGCGTTCGTCGGGCACGGTTATCACGCCGACGTTAGGTTCGATGGTGCAAAAAGGAAAGTTGGCTGCCTGTGCCTTCGCGCTCGACAGGCAGTTGAAAATCGTAGACTTGCCCACATTAGGCAGTCCTACTATACCACATTTTAATGACATGTCTTATAAACGTTTATATTCCGGGCGCAAAGTTATAACAAAAAAGTGATATAACTGTCATTGTGGCGGCATAATTAATGTTATGATTTGTTGCGTGGCTGTCTGCCTCCGGCTTAATGTTGCCGCCGTTCTGGTTGCATTATCTCCGGCATGGCCCGCCGCACAGGCTGAAAAAGCATACGCCGTACGGCGCAATGTCATACGTCGTTAAGGCCTTGTTAAGGCGGCAGTATAGGGCTTAATTTACGGCAAAAAGACAAAAATGGCGGATAAAAAGGCCACGTTTTGATTAATAATTCGTACCTTTGAGACCGGCCTTGTCTGATATTATGTTTTGAGTATTGCGGCTCTCTATGCATACAAGTCTTACGCCACGGCCTGCCGTCATGCAGCGTGATGCTGACATGGGCGGTATTTCTGAGTGATGTTTTGCCGCTGAAATTAATTTTATCTGTTATGCGCTTGATCTATACCCGATACGGCAGACCAGCCTTATGTCTGCCTTTCATTTTCGCCTGTGTCATTGAATGTTGCGCTGCGGCATGCCGCTTTTTGTGCCGCGGTGTGCGCTGCGTGGCTCTACGTGCCGCCGTGGCAGCATTGCTGTTGTCGTGTGTGTGTCCTGCGGTGGCAGGCCGGACAGAAAAGAATGCGCTGAAGGAGCGGTGGACGGCATATCTGAAAGAGTATGTGCAGAATACTCCAGCCAGCAAGTTTTATCTGAACGAGATCAACAAGATTAACCGCAGCAACGCCGACTCGCTGAAGCCTTCGCAGCTGGCGGCGAGCTATTATCCCATGTGTCCTATTTTTACGGAGAAGGGCGACTTCCTGTCTGAGGTGCTGTTTGCCAGGATGGTGTTCAACGAACTGAAGAAGACGGCTTCAAAGAAGGCCGACTTCCTGATAATGGCAAAGTATGCCAATTCAGCCGGAATAGGCTACACAATGCTCGGATTTCATGAGGAAGGCCGCAAGATGTTCGACAGGGCAGCGGCCATAGCCCGCAAGTATGGACTCAACGATGTGCTGTCGCAGATATATACCAATCAGGCGCAGCTCTACTACGACACGCATGACTATGCCAAGGCGCTGAGAATGCTGATAAGTCTGAAGAGCCTGGCAGGGGCAAGCAGCATACTGTATAACAACATGGCGCTGGTCTACTGCGGGCAGAAGAACATGCCCAAGGCCATTGCCTGCCTCGACAGTGCGCTGCAGTGTGCCGCCGGCAACAGGGATGTGCTGTCGCGCGTGTATCTCAACAAGGGCGGACTGCTCACCGAGATGGGCAAATATAAAGAGGCCGAGAGTGCTCTTGTGATGGCAGAGAAGACGCTTCCGAGCGAAAAGTTTACGGTGTCTGAGCTGATGATAAGGCTCAACTTCGTGCAGCTTTACATAGCCATGGGGCAGAAGCATAAGGCTCTCAGCGAGATTGAGTATATCGAGGAGAAGGTGATGCCGAAGCAGTCGGACGCCATAAAGGGCAAGTATCTCAAGGAGATAGCCACTCTCTACATGAAGCTCAACTATTACGAAAGGGCGTCGAGATGCCTGCAGGAGAGCATGAAGCTCAACGACTCGCTCAACTTTGACAATCAGAAGAGGCAGCTCTTCCAGATGATGACATGGTATGACATATCACAGCTGCGCAGCGACAACATGGAACTGAAGATGAAGTATGAGTTTGCCAGCATCAAGCTGCGCAACCGCACGATAATAGCCGTGGCAACCATACTCGTGGCCGTGCTGCTGTCGGTGCTCGTGGTTGTCAGCATAAAGAAGCGCAAAAACGAGCAGAGGCAGAGCGCTATAATACTCGAGCAGGAAAAGAAGCTGAGGATGCTTGAGCAGAAAGAGCACGAATGGGAGAAAAAGAGAATGGAGAGCGAAATAGGAAAGAAGAGCCGCGAGCTGACAACATTCTCGATAGACCTTTCGTCGATAGACAATCTGCACAAGAACATCTGCGAGGAGCTGGCCGAGCTGAGCAAGGACATAGCCGAGGAAGACACGCGCAAGCGCGTCAACGGCATATCGCTGAAGCTGCGCCAGCAGACCGCCAATAGGCTCAACGAGGGCTTCAAGACATACTTCAACGAGGTGTCGCCGCTCTTCGACTCCAAGCTCAAGGAGGCTCACCCTAACCTTACGCAGAACGACTGCCGCCTGTGTGCCTACATATACATGGGACTGACCTCGAAGGAGATATCGCAGATAACGTTCCGCGAGGTTGAGTCGGTAGAGAAGAGCCGCAACAGGCTCCGTAAGAAGATCAGCCTCGGCAGCGACGTGTCGATACGCGGATATCTGCAGTCGATAATTGACGACGGGCAGGACAGCGCGTCATGATATATATTGGCAATAGACTGCCTGATATATATTTATCCTTGATTCTTTATCCAACCCCGGCATCATTATACCAACAGCCGTCACGCGTCACTCCGATGCGCATGCTGCCGGCTGCCGGTGTATTTATGTGTGATTGTAGGTATGGCAGAAGTGTCCGGCAAGTTTTTGCCCTATTGTATGTTTGTTATCAAAAGCTATCAGAGGGCAGCGTCTTGTCGGTCAGGCTGTCAGCAAGCTGTGCATCTTTGTGGCGGTGGCGGCTGTTAAGATAATAATGCTATGAAGCCGTGTCATAAAAAGACGGGGCGTCGGCCTTGGTGTTTCACAACAGTTATGTCATGCCGGCGCCCCATTCAATATGCCGTGCCCATACGTGATTCAGATTAAGCACGGCACGCTAATCAGTGAGTGATGTGCATTTTCCTTACTGTCTTGTTCTTTCCGTTATCCACCACGAGGATATATATGCCCTCGGGCACGTCGGTTACGTTTATCGTGGCTGTTGTGCCGCTCTCTGCAGCTGTCTTGACCACGTTGCCCGTCAGTCCGTAGAGGCTAATCTTCACGTTCTCTGCCGAGTTGAGGTCGATGTGTATCATGTCTGATACCGGGTTAGGATATATCCTCACGCTGTTGTCGGCTGCTGTCTCGCCGAGACTGATGCCTGTGCCTTCAGCGTTAAGGTCGATTACGCATGCACCGAATTCGCTGCCTTTGCGGATTGAGCATACCAGATATTGTCCGTTGTCAGACACGTCAGATATTGTGTAAACCCTGTATCCGTCTAAATCGGCGTTGTATTTCTCTGCAATCCAGTCATTGAGGTCGCGCATGCCGTCTTCCTTAGTCCAGATGAACGGCACACCCCATATCTCTATGCCGGGCATTGTGGTCTGGAACGTACCGAATGCCATTGAGCCGTCTTCAGATATTCCGTTGACAAGGCCGACATATCCGTTTGTCGAAGGTGCATTGTCGAGCATTCCGAGCTGTATCACGCCTGTTTCTTCGCTCCATATATATGGCTCGTTGGGTTCGTGTGCGTCGCTGCCGTCGCCGTCGGCTGCATACGCCAGCGGGCCTGAAGGTATATACAGTCCGTATCCGCCGACCCACTTGCCGTTAGGAGTTACATAAGAGCACTCTTGCATTACATTAAGAAAATCTGTCATGCCTACTTCTGGATCTTTAAACAGTATAAGGCCGTCGCCCCACACGCCGTTCTCCTTTTTCCACACAGAAGCCACCCACATGCCGTCTATGTCCTGATATCCGGCAGCTATCGTACCGTCAGCGTTGAGCACGTCTACACGTGCGTTTCTTGCTTTCTCTTCATATTGGCCCGGCAGCTGTGTCAGTTTGCCTTCGTCTTCGTTCCATACGGCAGCCACGGCATGGCTTTTCGAGCTGAACGAGTTTTCATTCTGCAGGGCATAAGAGTTGCCGCCCACGGTCTTGCCGTCGCCCGACACGCAGTAGCCTCCGCTGGCACTTGTACCCATGGTTGCGAAGTAGCCCAGAGGTGTCCACTCGTCTGCCTCTTTGTCGTAGCGGGCCATCTGGCATATTTCTGTCTCGGCCGACTCAAACTGGCGGAAATAGAATGTGCTTGATGTTCCGCACGCATAAAGCTCGTCGCCGTCATATACAATGCTGTTGATGCTTCCCTCTGTGTCGGCCAGGTCAGTGTTTATCTGCTCCCATGTCTTGCCGTTGTCGGCTGAATATATTATGGCCTCGCCCTTGCCTGCCACGTAGACATCGTCGCCGTTCCATACGGCAGAGAGCCATGTGCCGCTTGCGTAGGCTTCAATCTCAGTCCATGTGGCTCCGCCGTCTGTTGTTACGGCTATGATGTTGTCGCCTACTACTATTCCTTTCTCCGTGTCAGCGAAGCTTACAGCCTTTAGCGCCTTGCCAAGGTCGCCGCACTGTGTCCATTCGCCTGCGCCTTCAGATGTGTATATGCGTCCCTCCTCGGTAACCATGTAGAACTTCTTGTCTGATGCATGGCATATAGCTGCGGGATGGCCTTCCCAGCCTGTAGCTACGCTCCATGTCTCTGCGCCGTTCTCCGAATAGTAAAGAGCACCGCTGCCGTCAGCCAGAATGGCTGCCGCAGCGCCGTAGAACTCGCCGCTGAAGTCTACAGCCACAAATTTGTCTACATCATCGTCCTTGCCCGGATGCTCATATTCGTCAGACCATGTATATCCGGCGTTGAGCGTAACCTGATACAGGCCGCCGTCGCCTACGGCTATGCCAACATCGTTGTTGAGGAAGCATACATTGTTTACCGGATTGCTCATTTCGCCAAAAATCCATTTAGAGTTAAATCCGCTGTTCCTTATCACTACGCCCTTGTTGTCTTCGGTCTTGCCGACGGCAATATACCCGGCGCTAATTCTTACAATGTCATTGAACGTATATTTTTCAGTGTAAGACTTGCGTTGAAGTTCGGTTATGGGCTTCAGTATGGTGTGTGCCACTCCTGACACATATCTTCCGTCGGCAGATATTACTCCGTTGCCTGCAGAGCCGGGGCCGTTGGACGAACCGCCAATCTCAGTGAGGTCTCCGTCCTGCGATGACCACAGAAAATATGGTGTGGCTTGTCCGTATGTGCCGCAAACTGTTCCGTTGTCTGAAATACTCAACGGAATGAAATTGTCTTTCAGCGTCTTGATTTGAGCAAAAGACGGGGCAGAAGCCAATAATGTTGCAACTGCAGCGAAAAGTACTTGTTTTTTCATAATTGTTAATTATTAATGGATTAATACTGCTTGATGAAATGAGGTTAATTCTTGGTTAAGATTTAAGTGCTCATCTTCAACACATTTTTGTTTGTAAAATCATGATTTACATCGCAAAATTATCCAAATTGAGTATAAATGTCAAGTTTTTCTACCCTGACAAATCCCTGACAACTTATGATTTTCTTTTATTTTATGGTGTTTATATGTCTAAATGTGGTTTTTTAATGAAAAAAGATGTGGTTTTATAATTTTTGAGTATCGTTGCCGCTCTGTTGTCCTGAAATGTATTTTCTGCCTTGTTTAGGGCGCGATATTTTGGCTGCGCCGGTGCTGTGCCGTTTTTTTTCTGATGCATGGTGCTTTATGGGCTCCTCCAGTAGCTGCTGAAGGCAGTCTGCGTGCTGCGGCAAGTATTCTGCTTTAATGCCTGCCTTATGCAGCCTTACGGCTCTGCTGACTCTGTTATATGACAAAGCCCCTATGCGCCGCGTTGTGCGCATAGGGGGCTTTGCTGTGTTATGGCGGCAGCTGCCTGAGGCTTTTGTCCTGTCAGCTGCCTGATGTGCTTTTGAAGAAAATTACTTAACGATAACTTTTATAGTTCTGCCGTCAGACATCTTTACGATGTTCAGGCCCTTCACAGGCTTGCTTATCTTACGGCCGTCTACTGTGTAGCGCTCAACCTCTACGCCAGTGCCCTTGTCTGTTATCGGGGCTTCGATGCCGGCTGTGATGCTTTCGCCAAGCTTACATGTCTCGGCGTTGTTGATCCATACGTCGTCCATGGTTGAATTATCGGTTACCGGACGGTTGATGAATGCCACTACGTGCATGTTCTCAGGCTTCCATGAGCTGTCGAGAGTGATAGTGTACTTGTTGCTGTATGTGTTGCCGTCCCAGTTGATGGCGCTGCCGAATGCATCTGACAGAGCCTTGCGCATAACGTTGTCGTGTATTTCGTCTCTGCTGCCGCCTGTCTGGGCTGCCTGTATGCCGTCTTCTGTGAGGAACACTGACAGAGCTGCGTCTTCGCCTACGTAGTCTTTAAACTCGCTGACGCCGCTACCGTAAACCTCAACGTTAAGCTCTCTTGTGCTTTCGTTGTATTCTGTCTTGATGTTGATGTTTGCGAATGCCGGCACGCTGTTAGAGTTTTCAACCACCTGATTGAGCATCTCGGCAGCCAGGTCTACATACTGTGAGTTGTATCCGAGTCCGAGAGTCAGTGTCTGATCGCTGTTAAGCTCCATGCTGGGCTCATAGTATCTGTTGAACATTCCTGACGGGTTGCCGCTCATGTTGAACATGTCTGATATGGCAAGTGCATCGTCGCAGATCATCGGGTCGCCGGCTGCCGGTATCTTGTTGTGGTGTGCCACGATGATGATGTCGCCGCGCATGTCTGAAAGTTTCTGGAGAACGGGGTCTGCCAGCGGGCAGTATGTACATTTTGTTGAAGTGAACTGCTCAACGAGGTTCTTCTGTCTCAGCATGCTTTCGGCATATATGCTTACGTCCATGCCGGCAATGTCGTCCTCGGTGTACTCTGTAGGAGCCTGTCCGTTTATCTTTGTCACCTTAACGGCCAGTGTGTGCTTGCCAGATGCAGCGTCTGCAGGTATTGTGGCGTTGCCGTTCACGGTCTGCGGACTGTTGGTCAGGGCAACGGGTGTTTCGGCTGTAGCTATCACGTTGTTGTCAAGCATCACGTCGATGGTGTATGCAGACGGGATGTTGTTTCCGTTGTTCTTTATTCTGTAGCTGTAGGCTATGTTCTGTCCTGCCTGCACGAATTTTGATGATGTGAATGAGCTTACGGTTATGTCTTCGTCGGGGAAGCTTCCGCCCTTAACAACGGCCTGTATGCAGAAGTTGCCGTACTGTGTGCCGAAGTTGTACCATCCTTCGCCGCCCTCTCCGAGGTTTCCGTACATGAGGCAGCCGCCGTCAACAGCTCCGCCTGGGTTTACGTCCTGGTCTACTACCAGCGGATATTTTCCCGGAACTGATGTGAAGTCGTAGCAGATGAGATAGTCCACACCATCTTCTACGGCTACAGGTGTCGTGAGTGTAACGTCGTTCCATCCCTTCTGGGTGCTGGCTACGGCCTCTTCTGACATGAGTGTCATCTCACCGCTTTCGAGTGCAACCTTGTAGACGCTTACTTTAGATGCTCCGATGAGCTCGCCGAGGGCGAAGCGCACTTTGGTTATCTGTCCGCCCACGAAATGGCCTATCTGTGCCTTGGTGAACTCAACGCCGGCTTTAAACTGGCCGCTGCCGTTCAGTCCGAGGGCGTTTGTGCCCATCTCGTCTGAGTCATAGTAGCCCATTATTCTCTCGTCTGCGTCCATCGCTATGCGGTTGGGACCCATTGCCGGAGCCATGTGCTTGTTAATTACGGCTGTGCGTTGTTTCGTTACTGTGATGCTTCCGTCTGGTGTGAGCATCTGTGCGTTGACTGTCGTGAGCGACAGCAGCAGTGCAATCAGTGTAAAAAATGTTTTTCTCATAACATTATAATTATGGTTAATGATTTTGATAATTTGCCGTTTCAGACTTCCAAAGATAGCATTCTTTATTGATTTATGGTGCATAAAATAGGGGATAAAAAGGTGGACAGTGGTGTTAAATAATGTTTATCCCCTGATAGTCAGGAATTTACAGACATGCGCCGCAGCTGTAATTTTGCCGCGGCGCATGCTCTTCTACTCTCATTTTACTACAACCTTTCGGCCGTTGATAATATATATACCCCTTTTCAGATTGTTTCTTACCTCGTTGTATTCGCCTTCTGCCACGATGCGTCCCTGCAGGTCGTATGCCTTTACGTGGCTGTTGCCATCCTGCTCAATGCCTGTTATGCCAGTAGGCGTTCCGTCGAGCTTGATTATCCAGCTGTTGTATGCGCCCGGAAGGCCAGAGTATCCTGATATCACGCGTCCGTCTCCGCTGCAGATTGCCGTCCCTGTGGTTATGTTGTCAAGCCAGTCGGCTGCCTCGGTTTCGCCTTTAGACCTTAGCCATTCTTGCAGTGTGATCTTATCTGTGCTGTTGGCTGGATATACATAGGCTGTGCTGGTGTTCGATACGAAGAAGTCGCCGTCGTTAGTTACACAATAGCCGTATAGGCCGTCTTCGTAGTCGTGCTTTTCGAGTGTCTCACCGATAGTAAACAATGCCGCATCGCCCAGTGTATAGTTCTTGTTGCAGGTCGTGGCATAATATTTTCCGTTAGTCGACATCCATACTGCATTTTGACCATAGAACATAGGGTTTGTATTTTCGTAATAGAACTCTCTGAATGCCTTAAGTTTTTCAAAGAAGACAGCATAGTCATTCTGATATTTTTCCCATGCCTCGTTGAAAAGTTCGTTCGCTTCGTCTGAAGCATAATATTTTTTGTCAGGCCAGTATGTCGGTCTTACATCTGATTCACCTATTGTATAGCTCCAAAGAGAATCTTCGTATGCAGTAGAGTCTTTCTTGTAGGCTTCTATTTCTTCTGGTGTCATATATTCGTAAAGGTCGGGAGCAGTTGGCTCTGAAGTTGGAAATTCAGGGAATTTTGTTCCCGGTTCATAGATGTCTTGATCGTATACTTCATAGCTCCATGTTCCGTCTTGCGACTTGCGATAAACTATAGGCATACATTCGTTGTCTTGTGTCATAAGCTGTGCGGCTATCACAGTGCCGTCGTCAGAAATGCAGTTAGTAAGAATATATTGTGGTGCACGGCCGGCAAAGTCTTTTTCTGGATACGGAAGTTCCTCATAGGGACTGTATTTTCCGTCTTCCTGAAGAGACCATATAACTGGTTTCATGTGTATTGTTCCAAAAGTATTGCCGTTAATGTAGACTCCTCCAACAATGTATTTGCGGGAAGGCGTTATGCAGTTGGCTATTGTTGCTCCATATAAGTCGCCTTCTTTTAGGCCTAGTGGCGTCCATGTCTTGTTCTCTATGTCTAAAATAGAGGGCATGCCGTTGACAGCTCCAACTAAGAATCCGTCGTTTGTAACCATATTTCCCATTCCAAGGTCGTATGAAACGGCAGGGTCGCCGCCATATTGCTGAAATTCGTCGGTTTCTGTGTTGAGAATACCTATCCAACCTTGCTCTACGGATAGCATCCATTTACCGTTCTCGCTCATTGCGTGATAGCGCATACCGGGAAGTTCCTTCATTATCTGTGCTGACATGAAACATGTGCTCAGCATCGTCATTGCTAGTAATAATAATTTCTTCATAATCGTTCTTTTTTTAAGGTTCATGTAGGTTTGTTACAGATTTTTACCCTATCCGGACTATGGGTGTTTTTTTGTATAAATTTCATTGTTTTGTTGTGTTGCCCGATTTTGATTCAGGCGTTATTCACATCGCAAAATTATTTAATTCACATATCACTTCCAAGCTTTTCTACCCTGACAAAGCCCTGACAATCCTCGATTTTTCTTGATTTATGCCTGTTTTTTAGGTCTAAAATCATGTTTTCAGCCTGAATCATGCATGATGTGGGTGATAAAATTCATATTGTCGCGCTGATGTTTTAATTGGCAGCGACAGCTGTTACGCGTGCGCTTTTTGCCGGTTGCTGCTGGCGTGGAAAAGCCGCGGGACGGATTAATGTCAAAAATCTGTAAGCAAAACGCCCTGCTTTGTTTAACGTGCAGTCTCGGTATGCCGTCGTGCGACATAAACCGTAAGCAAAACCTTGCCTGCTGCTTTCAGACTGTTAACCTATCGTTTTCGAGTCGTAAACGGCCCACTTTTGCATCGAAAGTGGCCCGTTTTTTATCGGCAAACAGCAGGTTAATAGTTTGGATTAAAAGGAATGTTTTTCGGATCACAGATCCTGATATTTTATACTGTCGGATAGCATATCCGACAGAACAATAGCCTTGTAGTTTCCGTCCAACTTGTTGGCGCTGACTCAGCCATTCAATGTCTACACCTTTAGCAATCAACGATATAAATCTACAATGCAAATGTGCCGGCGGATCTGCGCTCCGCCGGAAATAAGTATCAGGATTTTCAATCCGCTGTCTTCCTTTTTATTATTCAACGATAGCATGATGCAGATTGATGTGTAGAAAACAAATCTGAATGTTTTTCGGATCTCGGTACAGGCTGATTATGGAAAAAATCGGAATGCTTTTCGGATCACAGATCCTTATATTCTATGCTGTCGGATAGCATATCCGACAGTACAATAGTCTTGTTGTTCCGGCCAACTTGTTGGCGCTGACTGCTTTAACTCCTTTAGCTACTCGATATACGTCATTTTGTTTTTACCCTTTTTGATTTAAATTCTTTAACTTTAAAAAATAAAGTATGTTAATTGTATGTTACTTTTACACTTATTCTCCGTCTAATAATCGAAAATACTTGAAAATTTAATTAGGTTTAAACACGTTATATATGAAAAAATCATTGGCAATTATGGCCGCTGTGACAGGACTGTGCGCACAGCAGGCTATGGCTCAGTATCCTCAGATTACGCCCGAAGCAAAGGCTAAGTTTGAGGCTCAGCGTGCCGAGTGGGAGGCTCATTCAGACTCTGCTTGGCAGGTAGCGTTCCCCATCGTAAAGAAAGAGGCCATGGAAGGTCGCCCCTATGTGCCATGGGCATGGCGTCCTTACGACCTGAAGCAGGCCAAGATACCTGCATTCCCCGGTGCTGAGGGCGGCGGTATGTACACTGCCGGCGGACGCGGCGGCAAGGTGCTCGTCGTAACCAACCTCAACGACGACGGTCCCGGCTCATTCCGCTGGGCTTGCGAGCAGGGCGGTGCGCGCATCATCGTGTTCAACGTGTGCGGTATCATCAACCTGAAGACTCCTATCATTCTGCGCGCTCCTTACGTTACCATAGCAGGACAGACAGCTCCCGGCGACGGCGTGTGCATTGCAGGCGAGTCGTTCCAGGTGAACACTCACGACGTTATCGTGCGCCACATGCGCTTCCGCCGCGGTAACACACACGTGTGGAACCGTGAAGACTCTTTCGGCGGCAACCCCGTAGGAAACATCATGATAGACCACTGCTCTTGCGAGTGGGGACTTGACGAGAACATCTCTTTCTACCGCCATATGTTCGACATGGGCGACGGCAAGCCTTCGCGCAAGGAGCCTACAGTGAACGTTACAATACAGAACACTATCTCGGCTAAGGCGCTCGACACATACAACCACGCCTTCGGCTCTACCATCGGCGGCGAGAACACCACATTCATGCGTAACCTCTGGGCCGACAACACCGGCCGTAACCCGTCAATAGGATGGGGTGGTGTGTTCAACTTCGTGAACAACATCGTATACAACTGGGTTCACCGTACTGCCGACGGAGGCGAGTTCTCTACAATGAGCAACTTCATCAACAACTACTATAAGCCCGGACCTCTCACTCCGAAAGATTCGCCTATAGGCTACCGTATCGTCAAGACTGAGAGCCGCAGCAAGAACCTCTTCCCGTATCAGCAGTTTGGCCGCGTTTATGCCATCGGCAACATCATGGAAGGCAACGAGGCTGTTACAAAGGACAACTGGGACGGCGGTATACAGATTGCCGACAAGGACCTGAAGGGCGAGGGCGGCATTCCTGAGGACGTTATGGCCCTGATGAAGTCTAACGAGCCGTTCCCTATGGCTCACATGACCATCATTCCGTCTGAAAAGACATTCGACTACGTGCTTGAGAACGTAGGTGCAACGCTGCCTACACGCGACATCGTTGACCAGCGCATCATCGAGGAGGTTCGCACAGGCAAGGCTTACTATGTGAAGAAGCTGCCGAAGGAGAATCCTTATGGCGACATGTGGGGACTGAGCGACAAGTCGAAGAACGAGGACGGCTTCTTCAAGTATCGCCGTCTGGACAAAGACTCTTACAAGTACGGCATCATAACAGACCCGGCTCAGATGGGCGGATATCCCGAATATAAGGGTGAGCCCCGCGTTGACACCGACGGCGACGGTATGCCCGACGAGTGGGAGATTGCCAACGGTCTTAACCCCAACGACCCGAGCGATGCCAACGGCGACTGCACAGGCGACGGATATACCAACATCGAGAAGTATATCAACGGCATCAGCACCAAGGTTAAGGTTGACTGGACTGACCTGAAGAACAACCACGACACTCTGGCCGGAAAGACAAAGCTGTTCTAATAAAAAGTAGTTAAAGAAGTTAGAGGAGTTAAAGTAGTTAAAGTCAAATGTCTTGCGGCTGTTTACGATGTCGTCAAGGCTTTATTTAAAGACTTTTAGCTACGTTAGCTCCTCTAATTTTTGTTTATGACAATGCTTCTTGCATAATCATAAGAAATAAGATAAATCTTTGTTGTATATCTTGTTTTCTATTCAATTTATTTGATATTTTTAATCGGCACTTTCCTTTTTAGTGCATTTGGCTTTAACTCCTTTAACTCCTCTAACTACTTTAACTCCACAGATTTATCATTTCCTGATATAGTGCGGCATCTCCTCCGGTATCACCATCGAAATCTCTACCAGGCCGGCCACTTTGCCGTCGCGTTTCCACGTTGTCTGATATATCATTTTCTTCACTCCGTTCTTCTGTATCGTGTACGAGTTAGTGCCGTCTGTGGCCATCAGTTCGCGTATCTTGGCCTGCGACTGCGGGCTGTGACATTCGAACATGTTGTGCCCAATCAGGTCGCCGTGGCTGGCAAACGTGGCGCGCGATTTCTCGTTCATATACAGTATTTTTCCCTCTGTGTCGCACACTGTTACGGCACAGTGCATCTGCTCGGCCCATTCGTCGTCGTAGAACGGCTCAAAGAGGTCGAGGCTCTCGTCGTCAATTTCTTCTTCCATTATAAATTTCAGATTTTTAAGTTCTATGTTAATTACGTCAAGATCAAGTTTGTAGTCTTCAATGCGCTCACCCTTTTTCAGCCCCAGTTCTGCCCTTATGCGGCGCGCTTCCGCGCTGTTAGGCTTCGTCTCGAGCGTTTCCTTCAGCATCTCGTAGCCCATAGGTCCGCCGCAGTTTTCGGGCGGGCAGCAGCCCTTTCCGGCGGTGCATACAGGGTGAGGATAAATCACGGTCAGAATGTCCTCGAGCACTATCTCATGCACCCAGTCGTCGCCGAAGTCGTAGACATACAGCAGCTTTTGGCGGTCAGTGCCGAACACGTCGCACAGCTTAGTTTCCTGCTCATCAAGGCTTTTTCTGTACATATTGCTGTCTACGTTGCTTAACATGTCGTCATCGTAGCATCTTGAGCTTATCTCAAAGTTGCCTCCGTAGGGCTTATCGCTGAATTTGTGCAGATGTTCGTTGTTCCATCCGAAGCTTATCTGTATTGTGTGGTGAAATTCTTCAAAAGTGCAGTTCTCTGGTATGATGACTCTTCGCCATACAGGCGGTTTCTTCACGTTCAGCAGTTTAATCTTAAATTGGTATGCCATAGGTTAGATGAAATTAGGTATTATTGTATGGCAAATATAGTGTTTTTTGGCGAATAATTAAGTGTTGAGGTGTTTAGTTTTCCATACTTTTTTGTTTTCGCCCTCTCATGCCGCTTTTTAGTGTTGCGCTAATTAGGTTTTATTTTATAATCTTACATAATGCGACATTCTTGATGGCATCTTTATCGGCTTTTACTTTATTATTTCATTTTTGGTAATTGGGTTTGTCATGCTCTCAGTTATGTCAAAATATTTTTGCATATCCATTGTTTTACATCAGTTGTAGTGTTGTCGGTCTCAAATTATATTATATCCCGTCATTTTCAATGTTTTTATCTATGAAATACTGGGTTTTTGCAGAAAAATATTTACATTTGCATTGTGTATGTGATCTGAATCTAATGCATTACGACATTTTGGAATAAAGAAGCGTTATGCTTGTCTTATTGATGCAACTTGAGAAATTTCTAATTGGATATAATGGCGGGATGATGACTCGCATTTATGGTGTGAGCTATTGTCATAGCATCTGTATTTAAGAATTTTTTCATGATTTACATTGAAGATGTTGGCGTAGCAGTCTCACGCTTCAACGTATATTAAAGTGCCTTGTAGGGACTGGCAGGACAGGAGACTTTTACTATGAAAAAGTTGTTTTTATTCGTTTTATTTTTTGTTTTTGCCATATATTCTTCTTACGGACAGAAGGATGTTTCAGAAACAGGGCATTTAAGGTTTATGGGCATTGAAATGACAGGGAGTATTTCTGATTTCATTGACAAGCTGGAAGATAAAGGCATGACAGTATATTCACAAGATAATAGTAATGCTGTCCTTTTGGGTAGGTTTGCAGGTAAGGATGCGATGATTGATGTTTTTACGACGCCAAAATCAAATATGGTGCATGGGATTGAGGTGATTTTTAATAATACAAAAAATGATTGGTCTTATTTAAAGTCTCAATATCTTAATATCAAAGAAATGTTGAGCAATAAATATGGTAAACCTGTAGAAATGGAATATTTTGAGAAACCTGATACTGAGGGTTCTGGAAATGAGTTATACGAACTAAAAGAAGGAAAAGGGGCTTATCAAAGTACGTTTCTTCCCGAAGGCTTATTGGATGAAGGCATGATAGTTCTTTCTATTAAAGCTAGTTATACAAATCCTTATGTTGGACTAAATTATGTAGACGGTAAAAATTCTAAATTATATATGTCTGAAAGTCTGGAGGATTTGTAAAATATTTATATGAATTCATTGGATAAGTATTTTATGGAACAGTTAGTAATTAGCCTTGTTTTCTTATGTGTTTAGTATAAAGCAGAAGAGTGAAAAGTAATGGATTTTTCACTTTTCACTCTTCACTTTTCACTTAAATTTAGTGTGCTTCAAGCCAGTTGTAGCCCCAGCCGCAGTCGGCAACTAATGGTACGTTGAGCTTATATGCGCCCTGCATTTCCTCGAGCACTATGCGCTCAACGGTCTCTTTCTCATCAGGCACAACGCTGAAGTTGAGTTCGTCGTGCACCTGAAGAATCATCTTGGAGCGCAGATTTTCGTCCTTGAAGCGCTTGTAGATGCGTACCATGGCCACCTTTATTATGTCGGCGGCAGAGCCTTGTATAGGGGCGTTGATGGCGTTGCGCTCGGCAAAGCCGCGCACCGTGCCGTTGTGCGAATTGATGTCGGGCAGATAGCGGCGGCGACGGAAGAATGTCTCTACATAACCGTGCTCGCGCGCCGTCTGCTTGGCCTTCTCCATGTATTCGTGCACCTTCGGGAAGGTGATGAAGTAGCCGTCTATCAGCTGCGACGCCTCCTGCCGGCTGATGTCCAGACGCTCTGCCAGACCGAACACCGTGATGCCGTATATTATGCCGAAGTTGGCGCGCTTGGCCTTGGTGCGCTGGTCGCGCGTCACGTCGGCAATGTCCTCTTTGTATATCTTTGCGGCCGTTGCAGCATGTATGTCGTGGCCCGAACGGAAGGCCTCTATCATGTTTTCGTCGCCGCTCAGATGCGCCATCACGCGCAGCTCAATCTGACTGTAGTCGGCCGAGAAGAACAGGCAGCCTTCCTCGGGTATGAACGCCTTGCGTATCTCCTTGCCGTCCTCGCCGCGCACGGGTATGTTCTGCAGGTTAGGGTCAGACGAAGAGAGTCGGCCGGTGGCCGTGGCGGTCTGGTTGAACGATGTGTGTATGTGCCCAGTCCGCGGGTTTATCAGCTTTGGCAGCGCATCGACGTATGTGCCTAACAGCTTCTTTAATCCTCTGTGTTCCAGTATCTTACCCACAATCTCGTGCTTTCCGCTGAGTTGTTGCAGCACCTCTTCCGACGTAACATATTGTCCCGTCTTTGTCTTCTTGGGCTTCTCCACAATCTTCAGCTTGCCGAACAAAATTTCGCCAACCTGCTTGGGTGACGCTATGTTAAACTCTTCGCCCGCCAGCTCGTATATGCGCTTCTCTATGTCGCTGAGTCTCTTGGTCAGAATCTCCGACGTCTCTGCCAGCGCCGCCGTGTCTATCCTCACTCCGTTTAGCTCCATCTCGGCGAGCACACGCACCAGCGGCATCTCTATTTCGTAGAAGAGTTGGGTTACGCCTACCTCCTCGAGTTTTGGTTCAAGATAGTTTTTCAGTCGCAGCGTGACGTCGGCGTCTTCGGCGGCATAGTCGACAATCTGCTCGGGCGGCAGGTCTCTCATCGACTTCTGCTTCTTTCCCTTCGGTCCGATCAGCTCTTCTATGTGTATGGTCTGATATCCGAGACACGTCTCTGCCATGTAGTCCATGTTGTGGCGAAGCTCGGGTTGGATGAGGTAGTGGGCTATCATCGTGTCGAACAGTTGGCCTGCCACGCACACGCCGTAGCTTGCCAGCACCTCCATGTCGTACTTGATGTTTTGTCCTACTTTGACGATTTCGGGGTTTTCGTATAGTGGTTTAAATATGTTAACTATCTTTTGCGCTTCTTCACGATTGGCAGGAACGGGCACGTAGAAGGCCTCAAATTCCTTCACAGAGAAGCTCAAACCGACCAGTTCGGCATCGATTGCGCTCGTTGAAGTGGTTTCTGTGTCTAGACTGAGAATTTTTTTTGTCATGAAAAAATCACAGATTTTCTTCATTTCTTCCTCATTATCAATGAGTTTGTATGTGTGAGGCAGTTTGTTTAACGCTCTCAGATTAGCGTTTTTTGAAAAAACTTGGCCGTCGGTCGGATTTTCTGCGAATAAATCGAGTTGAATTTGAACGCTTTTTTTATTATTTTCAGCTTTGTTAAGAAACTTGTCTGCGAGCGTCTTAAACTCTAGTTCGGTGAAGATTTTACGAAGTTCGTCGGCGTCGGGCTCGCTCACCTTCAGTTCGTCGAGGTTGAGTTCAACCGGCACGTCGGTTTTTATCGTCGCGAGGAATTTCGAGAATTTTATCTGCTCGGCATTCTCTTCAACTTTTTTCTTCAGTGCGCCCTTCAGCTTGTCGGTCTGCTCGAGCAGCTGCTCCACGCTGCCAAACTCGTTGATAAGTTTCACGGCAGTCTTCTCGCCGACGCCCGGACATCCCGGAATGTTGTCGGCCGAGTCGCCCATCAGTCCAAGGAGGTCGATCACCTGACTTGTGTTTGCAATGCCATACTTGGCGCACACCTTCTCGGCGTCGAGCGTTTCGTAGCCTCCGCCGTGGCGCGGGCGATACATCATGACGTTCTCTCTTACCAGCTGTCCGTAGTCCTTGTCGGGCGTAAGCATATATGTCATCACGCCTTCAGCCCCGGCCTTGAGCGCCAGCGTGCCTATCACGTCGTCGGCCTCGTATCCGTCGGCCTCGAGCACCGGTATGCGCATGGCCTTGAGCAGGCTCTTTATGATGGGCACAGCGCGGCGTATGTCCTCGGGCGTCTCCTCTCTCTGCGCCTTATATTCGGCGTAGGCCTCGGTGCGGAAGGTGGGGCCGTGGGGGTCGAAGGCCACTCCCAGATACGTGGGTTTTTCTTTCGTGAGCACTTCGTGCAGCGTGTTGCAGAAGCCCATCACGGCCGACGTGTTGAGCCCTTTAGAGTTGATACGGGGGTTCTTTATAAATGCGTAATACGAGCGGTATATCAGCGCGTAGGCGTCAAAAAGGAACAGCTTATTCATGTAATATGAGTTTTTTACGTGTAAAATTACTAATTTTTTAGCATTAATCCGATAAAATAATTACTTTTGTATTAAAATTGCAGCATGATGGATTATTTATCTCTTATTAAGGAGCCCATAAAAGCAGAACTCGATGACTTCATCAGTCTGTTCAACAAGTCGCTCACACATACGGACAACCTGCAGGAAGAAATCTTCAGGCGTATACGCCAGCGCGCCGGAAAGCGCATGCGCCCCATGCTAATACTGCTCATGGCCAAGAATTATGGCTCTGTGAGCAGCGCCACACTGCACGCCGCAGTGGGCCTGGAGCTGCTGCATACGGCCAGCTTGGTGCACGACGACGTGGTTGACGAGAGCACCGAGAGGCGCGGCCAGGCATCGGTCAACGCCCTGTATGACAACAAGGTGGCAGTGCTCATTGGCGACTATATCCTTTCTACGGCGCTGCTGCATGTGGCTGAGACGCACAATGAACTGATAATCAAGTATTTGGCTGAACTGGGAAGGACGCTGTCTAACGGCGAGATACTGCAGCTTACGAGCATATCCAACGAGCAGATTTCAGAAGAAATCTACTATAATGTGATACGCCAGAAGACCGCCGCACTCTTTGAGGCATGCTGCGCAATGGGTGCGATATCTGCCGGAATGCCTGAAAGCGAGATAGGCAAGGCCATGAAATTCGGTCAGACGCTGGGCATAATCTTCCAGATAAGAGACGACATCTTCGACTATTACGACTCGTCGGAAATAGGCAAGCCTACGGGCAACGACATGGCTGAGGGCAAGCTGACGCTGCCTGCCATTTATGCCGTGAACAACTCGGCGCCAGACAGCATACGCAAGCTGGCTTACAAGGTGAAGGAGCGCACGATAACTCAGGACGAAATAGCCATCCTGGTGGACTATACCAAGGAGCACGGGGGCATTGAATATGCCGAGAAACGCATGGAGGAAATGCGCCGCGAGGCAATGGAGTTTATCGAAACTGAGGTTACTGACGACGCGCTTCGCCGCAGTCTCGAGGCCTATCTGAGCTTTGTCATTGAGAGGACAAAGTAAAGTAGGGTAGAGAGCGATAGAGAGATTTTTTGGGGATGATGTCCTATCATTGGGGTGATGATGCCTCTGACGGGAGCAATGGGACTTATGCGACCTGTAATTTGTTGAAAATCAGAGATATCAGATATGGCGCAGGGCTTGCTGAAAGAGCAGGTTCTGCGTTTTTTGTCGGCTTATTATTGATTCTGTCTGCGCCATTCTTTGCGTGCAGCATACATCTCTTCTTTTATTCCTCCGTGTGTGAAGAATTCGGTTTTAAGATGATCTATGAGCTTTCTCGGCGGCGTGTCGGTCTGACGATTAAGAGTTATCGCTATGTTGGCTATTGTATCGTCCGGCCTTACCGTTATTGCCTTGCGGAAATAGGCGCTGTCAGTATGCTTCTTGCATGCTTTTCTTGTCTGTATGGCCTTGCTGCTGTTGACGCTCCATTGTTCAAGATTTCTTGCTCTCAGATAGTCTTCATAATCAATTAAAAGCTCCTGCAGACGGCTTTTGCAACGTTTGTTAGCTTCAGTTCGGCCTCTCTCCAGGTGCTGCTTGCTGCGCTTCCCTCGGCAATATTCTGCTTGCCTGAGCGTGTAGCCTGAATCATCTGGTCAATGGTTCTGTCGGCCTTGTCGAGATATTTATGCGCAAAATAAAAAGTGATGTCATAAATGCATCCAGCATTCTGATAAACAATAAGTTATCTGTAGTGTCCGCGCTGCTGAATAAAGTTGTTTTCCATGTGTTTTTGTTGCAGGTTAAATGCCGCGTTTTGCGGCTTGTTGTTAAGACTAAAAATAACTTATGAGGCTGTAAAACATGGCTAATCAGCTGTCAGTTAGCCTGTTATGCTCATGCTGTATCAGCCCCATAAGTCTTATAGGTCCCATCATCTCTGGGCCATCACAATCCCTCTTTTAGAAGAATTTTGTCTCTTCGCCGAGCAGTTCGCTTAGCAGCATGTTGGCCAGACGGCTTGTGCCGAGGCGGAACCACTTGTTGGTGAGCCATTTTTCGCCCAGAACCTCTTTAACGATGGTGTAGTAGATAAGTGCATCCATCACCGAATTGATGCCTCCTGCGGGCTTAAAACCAATCTGTATGCCTGTCTCGTCGTAGTATTCCTTGATGGCCTGGCACATCACGTAGGCAGCCTCCGGCGTAGCGGCAGGCTCAAGCTTGCCCGTAGAAGTCTTGATATAGTCGGCACCGGCATACATCGCTATTATTGATGCCTTCTTGATGTTAGATGCTGTCTTGAGGCATCCTGTCTCGAGGATAACCTTCATCGGTGCTTCGCCACATGCCTGTTTCAGCTCGTTGATGTCGTCGGCCACGCCCTCATAGTCGCCGCTGAGGAACTTGCCCACAGGCATAACGATGTCAATCTCCGTTGCACCGTCCTTAACGGCAAGCGCTGTCTCGGCAACTTTGACCTCGATAACGGCCTGTGAAGACGGGAAACTGCCTGACACGCAGGCTATCTCAACGCCGTCGATTTCGAGCGACTCGCTCACGGTCTTGGCAAAGCATGGATATACGCAGATGGTGGCCACGTGGGGCAGGTCGGGGTAGGTGGCGTCAAACTCGTTCACCTTCTCCGTGAAGGCCAGTATGCTTTCCTCCGAGTCGGTGGTCTTGAGCGATGTCAGTTCGATGCTTCCGAAGAGGAATTTCTTTATCTCCGGTGTGTCGTTCTCGTGCACCTTCTCGGCTATAATCTTCTTTACTGCCTCGCGCACTTCAGCATCGTCTATCTCGGTGTTATATTTGCTCAGAGCCTCGTCGTATTTGCTCATTTTCGGAAACTCTGTCTCGTGCTTGTGCTCGTGTGAGCATTCATGCTTCTTGTTGTCGTTTTCTGTTGCCATAATGATATAATTTTTAATTTTTACTTTTTAATTTTTCATTGTTTATATGCCTCGTCTTGTCGCGGCTGGTCTTCTTTTCGAGGTTCTTTCTGAGTGCCTCCGTGAGGTCAACTCCCGTCTGGTTTGCCAGGCACATCAGCACCCACAGCACGTCGGCCATCTCGTCTGCCGGGTCTTGTTCTTCGCCCTGCTTGAAGCTCTGGTCGCCATACTTGCGTGCCATGATGCGCGCCAGCTCGCCCACCTCCTCGGTGAGGCATGCCATGTTGGTCAGTTCACTGAAGTAGCGCACGCCATACTGCCTTATCCATTGGTCTACGAGCTGCTGTGCCTCGCGTATTGTTATGTCGTTGTCCATATATTTGCGTGTTTATTTTGCCTGTAAGGCGTTTTCTCTCCTTTTGCCTATAACTATGCCGCCGGTGCTGTTTTGTGGCCTCAGTGGGGCTTAAATGCGCTCTGTCGTGCTTTCAGCTGCCGTCTTGGCCTGCCTGATGCACCGGGCGTGGCGGCTATTCCTTGTGTCTGGTGTCCATGCAGATGGTTACGGGACCGTCGTTCACCAGTTCAACCTTCATGTCGGCTCCAAACTCGCCCGTGCCTACCTGGCGGCCTATTTCGCGGCTCAGCTTGTCGCAGAACTCGTTGTATAGCGGAATAGAAACTTCATGCTTGGCGGCATGAATCCATGATGGGCGGTTGCCCTTCTTGTAGGATGCCAGCAGGGTGAACTGGCTGATGACGAGTATCTCGCCGTTGATGGCTGTTATAGGTATGTTCATCACGCCCTGCTCGTCGTCGAAGACGCGCAGCGATGCCACCTTCTTTACCAGCCAGTCGACATCTTCCGACGTGTCGCCTTCTGCCACTCCGAGCAGTATCATGTAGCCCTTGCCGATGGCCGACTTTACCTGTCCGTCAATCGTTACCGACGCGCGGCTTACGCGCTGTATTACTATCTTCATATCTCTTCTTTCTTTTTTTTGTTCCAGGTTATTCCCAGTTATATTTGTATATTTCGTGTGAACCGAGATTGTCGCCTAATTTGTGAAGGATGCTGTACATGCATTCTTTTGTCGATGAGTCAAGACCGATATATCCGATATAGTTCTTGTTAATGTCGCTTAAAGTTATAAAGCTGATATTCTTTTTTGTAAGACGTGAGTTGACATATTTCAGCTTACTCCAGATATTCCATGTGCCATCGTTTATCTCGTCGATTCGGTTGCTTTCTTGTGTTTGACTTAAGATGAGGTAGATGGCGTGGTAAGGAATTTTTGCATCTTCCTTGTAAGCGTACATCATAAGGCATGTAAACTCTTCTTCATCATCGAACATTATAGTAGCATAGCCTATCATGTCGTATTTGGATTCATGCTTTTGTGATGAGCTCTTCATCTTTTGCAGTACGTCGTTGTTTGATTCGCTTCCGTCGTTGCTTGAGAGGTTCAGTGTCAACACTGTGTGCATTGTTTTTTCGTCGTAGCTGTACTGCGGTAATATGATTAGTTGGCTGTCATAGCTGCCGGTGCTGTCTGTTGATGCATTGAGAAATTTTTTGTACATTATTGATGTCTTTTTGATGTCCAGGACATCGCTTTCGTCATCGTAGGCTGTATTGTGTTCTTTACTGCTTGCACCTTTTTCAGGGCTTTGTATTGTCGTGCTTTTTGATGATGAAATGTTGTTGGCTGTTATGCCGTTTGACACGGACGGCAAAGGTTGAATTAGTGACAGCAGGACAGCGCAGATTGTTATTATTTTGTTCTTTATCATAAGGCTTTGTTTTGTTGCATTCTAAATCACAAATATACTTTTTTGAGTGCGAATATCATCGTATTATATAGTTAAAGAATGTCAATGTGTATAGACTTTTATACGCATTATGTTGTTCTTTGTATGGTCTTTGGTCCTTATTTTTATGTGTTTTCAAAGTGTTCAGCAATTATTTTTGCCTTAGAAGGCCCTATAATCGCTGCTATTTCTTCAATGCTTGCCTCCTTTATGCGCTTCACGGTCTTTAGTTCCTTCAGCAGCAGGTCTTTTGTCTTGGGGCCGATGCCCTTAATGTCGTCCAGTTCCGAGTGCAGCGCATGCTTGCTGCGCTTGTCGCGGTGGAAGGTTATGGCAAAGCGGTGAACCTCGTCCTGCATGTGCGTTAGCAGGTGGAAAAGCTCGCTGTCGGTCTTCATTCCGACCACTACGGGCGGCCATCCATGGAGCAGTTCGTTGGTGCGGTGGCGGTCGTCTTTGGCAAGTCCGGCTATAGGAATGTCGAGGTGAAGTTCGCCCTCTACAACCTCTCTCACAACGCTCATCTGTCCCTGTCCGCCGTCGGTTATGATGAGGTCGGGCAGGGGCTGTCCTTCGTCGCGCAGACGGGTGTAGCGGCGCCTTACAACCTCCTGCATCGAGGCATAGTCGTCGGGGCCTGTAACCGTCTTTATTATGTATTTCCGGTAGTCTTTCTTGCTCGGTTTCATCTTCTTGAACACCACGCAGGCCGCCACGGCGTCGGTTCCGCTGATGTTAGAGTTGTCGAACATCTCTATCTGATAAGGCATCTTGGGCAGCTTCAGGGCGTTCTGAATTTCCTTCATCAGGCGCACTGATTTCTGCTCCGGATTGAGCTTTTCGGCCTGTTTCAGGCGGTCGAAACGATACTGTTTGCCATTCATCACCGACAGGTCGAGCAGCGTCTTCTTATCGCCTCGCTGCGGCACGGTGAACGTAACGCCTTCGAGCGTCATGTCGGGGATAAAGGGCACTATTATTTCGCGCGACGTACTGCCCACTTTCTCGCGTATTTGCAGTATTCCGAGCTGCAGAATCTCGTCTTCGCTCTCGTTCAGTTTCTTCTTCATCTCGAACGTGAAGGCCTGGTTTATGCTGCCGTTCATCACGTGGATATAGTTCACATAGGCCGTTTTTTCGTCGTCTGTTACCGAGAAAACGTCTACATTATTGATCGTGTGGCTCACCACTTCGCTCTTTGAACAGAAGTTTTCGAGCAGCAGATACTTCTGTTTTAAGGCTTCTGCCTCTTCAAAACGCAGCTCTTCGGCCAGTTTCTGCATCTGCGCGAAGAGCATTTTCGACAGCTCGCGCGTGTTTCCTTTCAGTATTTCGCGCGCCTGGGCGATGCTTTCCTGATACTCCTCGTAGCTCTGCTTGCCTATGCACGGCGCGCCGCAGTTCTTGATGTGATACTCCAGACAGGGCTTATATTTGCCCTGTTCGATGCCTTCGCGCGTTATCGGAAAGCGGCAGGTGCGCGGCTTATACAGCTTTTTTATCAGGTCGAGCACGGCATACATCGAAGGCAGATGGCTGTAAGGGCCGTAATAAGAGCCCCATTTCTTGTTTATTGTGCGCGTCTTGAATATGCGCGGCAGATATTCTTTAGTTACGCAGATAGAGGGGTAAGTCTTGCCGTCTTTGAGCAGAATGTTGTATTTGGGCTGATATTTCTTTATCAGACTGTTCTCGAGCAGCAGCGCGTCTTCTTCGCTGTTCACCACGGTATATGTTATGTCGTGGATCTTGCTTACAAGCACCTTGGTCTTGTATCTGTCCACTTCCTTATGAAAGTAGGACGACACGCGGTTCTTCAGGTTCTTGGCCTTGCCAACATATATTATGGTGCCGCTCTCGTCATAGTATTGATAGCTGCCCGGCTTGTCGGGCAGGTTGCTCACAATGGCCTTCAGCCGTGCCAGCCTCTTCTCGTTTTCTTCTTTAGTCATGCCGCGTAAGTGCCTTATTTAAAATGGTTTTGAAAAATTTTGTTTCACGTGAAACTTTAAACAGAGGGTGGAATAGTTATAAGGAGTTAAGGAGTTATGTAGTTAAGGAGTTAAGACGTATGCCTTGTTGTTTTCGGTGGTGTACGTGATGTCTTTGAAGACATTGTGTAGATATAAATTCTGCTTTAAAAATAAACTTGATAAAGGTCTTGGCCCTTAGCTCTCTGATAAGAAAGTCGAGCCATGTGCAGACTCAATAAACAGATGCATTTGTCTTAACTCCATAACTTCCTAACTCCTTAACTCCCGAATATAACTCCTAAAAATTTATACCTGCAGCAGGCTTGTTATGTCTGTGCCTTCTTCGAAGTTGCTGCGGCCGTTGAGGTCTTCGTGTATAAGTTCGATGAGGAAGTTTACGTATACTTTCTTCGGGTTAAACTTCTTCACAAGGTCGTACGCAGCCTTCATTGTGCCGCCTGTGGCCAGCAGGTCGTCGTGCAGCAGCACGATGTCGTCCTCGGTGATGGCGTCCTTATGAATCTCGATAGTGTCGGTGCCGTACTCCTTCGAGTAGCTCTCCTGTACGGTTTCGCCGGGCAACTTGCCGGGCTTACGGCACAAAACAACGCCGGCGTTGAGCTTTATGGCCAGTGCAGAGGCCATGACGAAGCCGCGGCTCTCTATGCCCACAATCTTGGTTACGCCCTTGTCTTTGTACATCTCGTAAAGCTCGTCTTCCATTATCTGGAGACATTTCGGATTCTTAAACAGTGTTGTTACGTCTCTGAAATTTACTCCTTTCTGCGGAAAATCAGGAATACATCTCAGATTCTCCAATAGTGTTTTGTTGTTCATCTTTTCTTTTTAGTTACGTACTTTATACTAATATTATCTCTTGTTCGCTGTTTTCGGCGCGTTGTGCGCTATATATATTATATGTGTGCGGCATGGCGTTGCGGCGGCCTTGTTTTCCGGCTGCGCTGCCGCATGGTTTTTCCGTCTGCGGCGTTTTGCGGCCTTTCCGGCGCATATTCTCGCCGTGAGGTTTTTCGTCCGCGCTTCCGCCTTTTCCGCCCGCTGTGTTGCGTTTTGTCGCTGCGGGCTGATGCTGTCGCGGCTTGTGCTGTTTCTTCTTTTTTGCCGTCAGATATTTCTGCCGAAATCGTGGCCGCATTCTTCGACGGCAGACTGCTGCCGTTGCAAAGGACTGTTTTCGGGGCTTTCCAAAAGGCCGTCTTTTGGCTTGCAAAAGGTGGTCTTTTGCAGCCCGAAAGGATACCTTTTGCACGCTGAAAGGCCACCTTTTAGAAAGTGGCTTTTCGGCGCCTCGGGCATCGCCTCACGGCAGCCGTCGGGGCAGGGCAGAGCCGTGCCTCGGCAGGGGCATCCGGAGGGCATAATAAGAGGAGTCAGACAGTCTGAAATATTGCTCCTTTTTATCGTGAGGAACATCAAATTTTGCCTTAAAGTAAATTTGTGTCCCGATTTTGTATCTTACTATCTTTCAGTCGGTTCCAACGTTTTCGCTTAACAAAAAATGCTCATTTTGTTTCACGTGAAACATACGACTGTTTTACCTTTTCATCAGCACCAGCATGATGTTGATGTCGCTCGGCGAGACACCCGGAATTCGGCTTGCCTGAGCCAGTGTATCGGGGTTGATTTTTGCAAGCTTTTGACGGGCCTCGGTCGAGAGCTGTTCCATTTCGAGATAGTTGAAATGGCCCTTTATTTTGATGTTCTCCAGACGGTGCATTTTGTCGGCCACAATCCGCTCGCGTTCGATGTAACCCTTGTATTTCATTTTTATCTCTGCAGCCTCTGCCGTTTCATCGTTGCGGTTGGGCAGCGAGGCGATGAGCTGCTTCAGTTCGGGCACAAGCTCGGAAAGATTCTGCAGGTTGATCTGCGGACGGGCCACGAGGTCGATCAGCTTGCATCCTTCGCGCAGCGGGGTGGTGCCGAGCGACTCGAGCGCCGCGTTGATGTCCTTCGGCTTGACGTGAGTAGTGGCGCAGAAGTTTATGATGCTTTCCATAGCATCCTTCTTCTGCATCCACCAGTCGTATCTGTCGCGCTTTGCCAGACCGAGGTTGTAGGCCTTCTCGGTCAGTCGGGCGTCGGCGTCGTCCTGTCGGAGCAGTATTCTGTATTCGGCGCGGCTTGTGAACATCCGGTAAGGTTCGTCGACGCCTTTCGTCACGAGGTCGTCAATGAGCACACCGATGTATGCCTCGTCGCGGTGAAGGATGAACGGTTCGCCGCCACCGCATCTTATCGCCGCGTTTATTCCGGCAATGGTTCCCTGGCCGCCTGCCTCCTCGTATCCTGTGGTTCCGTTCACCTGTCCGGCAAGGAACAGACCTTTTATTATCTTAGACTCGAGCGAGTGGTCGAGCTGGGTAGGGTCGAAGAAGTCGTACTCGATGGCGTAGCCCGGACGGTAGACCTTGGCGTCGCGCAGCGCCGGAATTTTTCTCAGTGCTGCAATCTGCACCTCCATCGGCATGCTCGACGAGAATCCGTTGAGATACATCTCGTTGGTGGTTTCGCCTTCAGGCTCGAGGAAGAGCGGGTGCTGCTCCTTGTCGGGGAAGGTTACCAGCTTTGTTTCTATCGAGGGGCAGTAGCGCGGCCCTATGCTCTGTATCTGTCCGTTGTAGAGCGGCGAGTCGGCCAGTCCGCTTCTCAGCGTGTCGTGCACCTCCTTGTTTGTATAGCATGTCCAGCACGGCAGCTGCCTGAGCTGTCGGTGGGGAGCCATGAAACTGAACTGGTGGAAGTCGTTTTCGCCCTCCTGTATCTCCATGTCCTCAAAGTGCACCGACCTCATGTCTATGCGCACCGGCGTGCCGGTCTTCATCCTTGCGCTTCTTATTCCGTGGCGTGTTATGCTTTCGGTCAGGTCTTTCACGGCCGGTTCGGCTATGCGTCCGCCTGGCAGCTGCTTGCGTCCTATGTGCAGCAGTCCGTTCAGGAAGGTTCCCGCCGTTATCACCACGCTCTTGGCTCTCAGCTCAACGCCCCACACGGTCTTCACTCCCGCGGCCTCGCCGTTCTCTACTATGAGCTCGCAGGCCTCGTCCTGCCAGATGTCGAGGTTGGGCGTCGTGTCGAGCACCTCGCGCCATTTCCATATAAACTTACCTCTGTCGCATTGTGCCCTCGGGCTCCACACGGCCGGGCCTTTTGAGCGGTTGAGCATCCTGAACTGTATGGCTGTGGCGTCGGTCACTATTGCCGTCTGTCCGCCCAGCGCGTCGATTTCCCTGACAATCTGTCCCTTTGCTATTCCGCCGATGGCCGGGTTGCAGCTCATCTGCGCAATTTTGTTCATGTCCATCGTCACAAGGCAGGTGCTTGCGCCCATGTTGGCCGAGGCCGTGGCAGCCTCGCAGCCGGCGTGTCCGCCGCCTATCACGATGACGTCATATTTAAGAAGCATATTATCCTTATAATTTTTAGAGCAATATCAATTTGGCGCAAAAGTAAGAAATTAAATTGAATTTTTGATGAAATAGTTTGATTTATCGCTAAAATAGAGTATATTTGCATCCTCATAATAAACGCTAAAATACCTAAAAGAAGGTATTGCGGCGGGGCTGACCTTGGGTTATGCAGTACACTTAAATGTAGAGAAACATTATTAATTAATACAGTTAAATACTTAAATTTCAATCATTTATGTGGTTATGTAATTCATCTATTGGAAGGAAAGTCGTGATGTCCGTAACAGGTATTGCGCTTATCCTGTTCTTGACGTTCCACATGTCAATGAACGTAGTAGCTCTTTTCTCAGGAGATGCTTACAACATGGTTTGTGAGTTCCTCGGAGCCAACTGGTATGCACTTGTTGCAACTCTGGCTCTTGCGGCTCTTGCGGTGATTCACATCGTATATGCGTTCCTGCTGACAATGCAGAACCGCCGTGCACGCGGAAACGAGCGCTACGCTGTGACAACACGTCCCTCTAAGGTGGAGTGGGCTTCTCAGAACATGCTGGTGCTCGGCATCATCGTTCTGCTCGGTCTTCTGCTTCACTTGTTCAACTTCTGGTACAACATGATGTTTGCCGAACTGACAGGCATCAGCGTTCCTCATCATCCGGCTGACGGATTTGCCTACATCGTAGACACATTCTCTTGCCCGGTTTACGTTGTGCTTTACATCATCTGGCTTGCTGCTATCTGGTTCCACCTCTCACACGGATTCTGGAGCGCAATGCAGACTTTCGGATGGAGCGGCAAGGTTTGGTTCCAGCGCTGGAAGGTCATCGGCCTGGTTTACACAACTCTCCTCATGCTGGGCTTCCTCGTTGTAGTGCTTGCTTTCGCTTTCGGATGCGCACCGAGCCTGTTGTAATTGTAGTTCAAAATGCGTAACTCAAAATTCATAATTATTTAGAAAGAATATTATGGCAAAACAAATAGATTCCAGAATACCTGAAGGTCCGATAGCTGAAAAATGGACCAACTATAAGGCACATCAGCGCCTGGTTAACCCTAAGAACAAGCTGAAGCTCGACGTTATCGTCGTAGGTACGGGTCTGGCAGGTGCCAGTGCAGCAGCCAGCCTGGGCGAGATGGGCTTCAACGTGTTGAACTTCTGCATACAGGACTCTCCGCGCCGCGCTCACTCTATCGCTGCTCAGGGCGGTATCAACGCTGCCAAGAACTATCAGAACGACGGCGACTCTGTTTACCGTCTGTTCTACGACACAGTGAAGGGTGGTGACTACCGTGCACGCGAGGCTAACGTTTATCGTCTGGCTGAGGTGTCTAACAACATCATCGACCAGTGTGTTGCACAGGGTGTTCCTTTCGCACGCGAATACGGCGGCATGCTTGCCAACCGTTCGTTCGGCGGTGCTCAGGTGTCACGTACATTCTACGCTAAGGGTCAGACAGGCCAGCAGCTGCTGCTCGGTGCCTACTCTGCACTCAGCTGCCAGATACACGCAGGCCGCGTTAAGCTCTACACACGCTACGAAATGGAAGACGTTGTGCTCGTTGACGGCCGCGCACGTGGTATCATTGCCAAGAATCTCGTAACCGGAAAGCTGGAGCGCTTCTCTGCCAACGCAGTGGTTATAGCTACCGGCGGATACGGTAACACATACTTCCTTTCAACCAACGCCATGGGCTGTAACTGTACAGCTGCCATGTCTTGCTACCGCAAGGGAGCTTACTTCGCCAATCCTTCTTACGTTCAGATCCACCCGACATGTATCCCTGTACACGGAGACAACCAGTCGAAGCTTACGCTTATGTCTGAGTCTCTGCGTAACGACGGACGTATCTGGGTGCCCAAGAAGCTTGAGGACGCCAAGGCTCTGCAGACCGGAACAAAGAAGGGAAGCGACATTCCTGAGGAAGACCGCGACTACTATCTGGAGCGCCGCTATCCGGCATTCGGTAACCTCGTTCCCCGCGACGTTGCTTCGCGTGCTGCCAAGGAGCGCTGCGACAAGGGCTTCGGCGTTAACAACACAGGTCTGGCCGTGTTCCTCGACTTCTCTGAGAGCATCGAGCGCCTCGGCATCGACGTTGTACGCCAGCGCTACGGCAACCTCTTCGACATGTATGAGGAAATCACTGACGTCAATCCGGGCGAGCTTGCTAACGAGATTAACGGCGTGAAGTATTACAACCCGATGATGATCTATCCTGCCATCCACTATACAATGGGCGGTATCTGGGTTGACTATGAGCTCATGACAAGCATCACAGGTCTGTTCGCCATCGGCGAGTGCAACTTCTCTGACCACGGTGCCAACCGTCTGGGTGCGTCAGCTCTTATGCAGGGTCTGGCCGACGGCTACTTCGTTCTGCCTTACACCATACAGAACTATCTGGCCGACCAGTCTATCTGGCCTCGCATCTCTACCGACCTGCCCGAGTTTGAGGAGGCTGAAAAGGCCGTTCAGGCTGAAATCGACCGCCTGATGAACATCAAGGGCAAGCGCTCTGTCGACTCTATCCACAAGGAACTTGGTCACGTAATGTGGGAGTATGTGGGCATGGGCCGTACAGCCGAGGGCCTGAAGACAGGTCTCGAGAAGATCAAGAAAATACGCAAGGAGTTTGAGACCAACCTGTTTATCCCGGGCTCAAAAGAGGGTCTTAACACCGAGCTTGACAAGGCTATACACCTGCGCGACTTCATCACAATGGGCGAGCTCGTGGCTTACGACGCTCTCTCTCGTAACGAGTCATGCGGCGGTCACTTCCGTGAGGAGTACCAGACTGAGGAAGGCGAGGCTAAGCGCGACGACGAAAACTTCTTCTATGTAGGCTGCTGGGAGTACCAGGGCAGCGACGAGAAGGCGCCCGAGCTTATCAAGGAGCCTCTGCACTATGAAGCAATAAAAGTACAAACCAGAAATTATAAGAACTAAAAATATGGCAAACATTTCATTCACACTGAAATTCTGGCGTCAGAACGGACCGAAAGCCGAGGGCCATTTTGACACACGCGAGATGAAGGACATCCCCGATGATACATCTTTCCTCGAGATGCTCGACATTCTGAACGAGCAGCTCATTGAGGAAGGCAAGGAGCCGTTCGTGTTCGACCACGACTGCCGCGAGGGCATCTGCGGCATGTGCTCGCTCTACATCAACGGACATCCTCACGGCCCTAACACCGGAGCTACAACATGCCAGCTGTATATGCGTAAGTTCAAGGACGGCGACGTTATCACCGTTGAGCCGTGGCGTTCGGCTGCATTCCCTGTTATCAAGGACTGCATGGTTGACCGCGGAGCATTCGACAAGATCATACAGGCAGGCGGATATATCACCGTACGCACCGGACAGCCCCAGGACGCTAACGCCATTCTTATACCTAAAGAGGCTGCCGACGAGGCTATGGACTGCGCTACTTGTATCGGCTGCGGCGCTTGTGTTGCTGCCTGCAAGAACGGTTCTGCCATGCTTTTCGTAAGCTCTAAGGTAAGCCAGCTGGCTCTTCTGCCCCAGGGTCGTCCCGAGGCTGCTAAGCGTGCCAAGGCAATGATAATGAAGATGGAAGAGCTCGGATTCGGTAACTGCACCAACACCCGCGCCTGCGAGGCTGAGTGCCCGAAGAACGAGACCATCGCCAACATAGCCCGTCTGAACCGCGAGTTCATCAAGGCTAAGTTGAACGACTAATGGAAAGAACGCTATAAATTTATTTTTTCATAGTCTCCATGGGCGGGGCGCCGTTGTGCGCCCTGCCTTTTTTTGTGCCCATGCCTTTCGTTTGTGCCATTAGCGGCTTTTGTCTGTTTCATTCCCGTTGGCTCTCCATGCTTGCGTTTTACGCCATTCAGCCTGCCATGCCGGCATTTTGAGTGAAAGTCATGCTGTTGTCTCCGTTATAATATTTGCATGTTGTGTAATATATTGATAATCAGACGGTTATCCGTTTTGTGGGCGTTCGGCTGCAAAATGCCGTGTTTCAGCCTCCAAAAGTTGCCCTTTTGGCGTGTAAAAGGTATTCTTTTATGATGCAAAAGGTATCCTCTTAGAAATTGGGAGCTTGCGCGGCTTTTGCCTGCATGATGCCTGGGCCTGTGTCGTAATTTAGGGCTACGGCATAACGATAGTGCATGTTTTGGTGCTGCGAAGGGTGGGGCAGGCTATCATATTCTGACAAAATGCTAGTGTTTTCAGCTCGAATGTTTAAATAAATTAATCATTTCTGACAAATTGTCAATTATAAGTGCCAATTTGTCTAAATCTGTAAGTGGCACGCATGTTGCACTTATGTAAGCGAAAGCCTTTGGCTCAGAAGCCTCAGGCAGCCGTAAGGCCGCGGCCGGGAAACCGGCGGGCAGGGCGGCAGAAAAATGAAAGGATTAAAAAAATTATAAGGAGGATTTATTATGTTACCAGTAATTAGCAGAAACAATTGGATGCCCGAAGTTTTCAACGACTTCTTTGACACAGACTTCATGACAAGAACTAAGGCTACGGCACCGGCCATCAACGTCAAGGAAACCGAGAAAGACTACACCGTGGAAGTGGCTGCCCCGGGAATGACCAAGGACGACTTCAACGTGAACATCGACAAGGACGGCAACCTGCACATACACATGGAGGCCCACACCGAGAAGAAAGAGGAGGACAAGAAGAGTCACTATCTGCGCCGCGAGTTTGCCTACAGCAAGTTTGAACAGACGCTGCTGCTGCCCGATGATGTTGAGAAGGAGGCTATCGCAGCCAGAGTAAACGACGGCGTGCTCACCGTAACGCTGCCTAAGATGTCTAAGCCCGAGTGTCCTGCGGCACGTCAGATTGAGGTGAAATAACATCCCGTTTAACGCCGCTTGCGGCAACTTTAAGATGAATATATCATAGCCCAAGGGCGCGGTTCGTAAGAGCCGCGCCCTTTTTTTGTGCCTTATCCGGCATGTCTTTTGATAAGGCGTACTTCCGTATGTAAATGCCAAACCTGAAAACAGCATTCTTATTTGTCTTTTTGCTCACCTTTCGCAATATTCTGATAAGATATGCTGCGGTTCGGCAATAAAAATAAAAAAAGTATTTTTTCATTTTGTATTGCTCTCACCTTTCACTATCTTTGCTGATATTTTGGTTTCATTTGCAGACCAAATATAAACGTAGAAATCATCACGGATAATGAAAAACATCATAAGCATTATAAATTCATCCTATAATCCGGCATCACAGATATCTCGGTGCCTTGGTTCGCAGCTCTCTACGGCAGAACCTGCACACGATAATGCCGGTGCCCTTCGTACAGTTTTAAATTCTTGCTTCATGGCGTTGCGCACGCTTCTGCTTGTGCTGCTGATGCTCCTGCCCTCATGCGCCGGTGCCCGCGTGCTGGCCAAAGACTATATGACCTTGGTCAAAAAGACGTCAAAGTCGTCGATAAAGAGTGTTATGAGGCAGGCCGACCGCTATCTTGAGGCAGGTCATCAGGACACGGCGCTGGTGTATTACATGGTTGTATGTAACCGTATGGACGACAAGCTGTCCGACGAAGACAAACATCATTGCGCCATGGCGTTCCTGAAGAAAGGCAACATTTATTACATGAAAGGAGGATTTGCAGATGCCCTAAAGGCCTATTTCAGCGGCTTGCGGATAATAAAGACGTGTGAAGACCAGAAAGGAATAGGACGGTTTTATAATAATATAGCAAACGTTTACTGTGCGTTCAATGAGTTGGAGAAGGCTTATACGTATTATGAGACGGGATACAAGTGCTGTAGTAAATACCGTGACCATCAAAATGAGTATAAAATATTAACGAACCTTACCATATTGAATGTAAAGTTAGGAAAGACACGCGAGGCCCGTAAATGTTTTAATTTGTCTGAAAAGTTGAAGGACAAGAACAGCAAGGCTGACAATTTTATGGGGCGCTTTAATTATGGCTTGATACTTATAGCAGAGAAGAATTTCGCCCAGGCCGTCAGTAATTTCAAGAGTTTGTTGTCATATAGCTTTGATGTCGGCATGGAGCCGAGATTTATTTGTTCAGCTTATAAAAAGCTATATAAAAGCTATATGGAGCTTGGCGAGCGCGACTCTACGCTTAAATATCTCAAGCTGTGTGAAAACACTGCTGTGAAGCACGGCATTCATTATTTCTATCTTGATGTTCTTTTGGACCATGCCGACTATTTTGATGCCCAAGGCGACTACAAGTCGGCAAGCAGATACCGTGCCCGTTATCAGAAAGACAGAGACTCGGTTTACAATATACATGATTTCGATAGAGTCAAAAACGAGCAGACGCTTTATGAGATGGACAAGTACGACAAATACATAGCCTCGCTCAACGCCCGCGAGAAGGAGCGTGTGCTCACAATCTCGGCGC
>ENA-OPSY01000114-OPSY01000114.1-human-gut-metagenome-genome-assembly--contig:-NODE-114-length-54058-cov-24.079255_pt1 | contig 54058 bp, 40 predicted proteins | sample MGYA00241464_ERZ501920 | MGnify/ENA primary metagenome ERZ501920 (study PRJEB25962, sample SAMEA2042396) | human gut metagenome | biome: human gut; feature: human-associated habitat; material: faeces...
TATGTATCTGCATCGTTTTCTTATTGTTGTTTGGGTATAACATCCCAATATCATATACAAAGGTAAGGATAAAACCGAAGAATCTGTTAAAAACATCGCTTTCTTTTGATTTTTATGCGTTTACATCTCTTTATTTATGAATAAAAATCGTACTTTTGCAGTCAAGAGCTGTGGTTGCTTATGGATGCTTATTTTCGGATTTGCGATATAATTGCAACACGTGTACGCAAGTTGCTCATACAGAGATACTGTTGATTTTGAGGAAGTTAAATAATTCTTTGAAATAGTATAATTAAAATGAGGCATAATTTCTATAGTTGTGCCTCATTTTTTTATTTTTAGACGACAATTATGAGTAAAGAATTTATCAGAAAATCAAAAGAAGACAAACCTGTTGTCGCAATATGTTACGACTTTGACAAAACATTATCTCCTGATGACATGCAAGCCCAAGGATATATACAATCCGTAGGATACGAGGTAGAGTCTTTTTGGAAAGAATCTAATGGACTAGCAGAAGATAATGACATGGATCAAAATCTGGCATACATGTTTACAATGATTCAGAAAGCACATGGTAGGTTCGTTTTTAACAGAAAAAAACTAATGGACTATGGAGCTCAGGTACAACTATTCCCTGGGGTTGAAACTTGGTTTAAACGCATAAGAGAGTATGGCAAAGACAAAGGAGTGATTGTTGAGCATTATATTATATCATCTGGTCTTAAGGAAATGATTGAAGGTACAAAAGTCGCAAACGAATTTGAAAAGATTTATGCGAATTCCTTCTATTATGACAATGATGGAGTTGCTCAATGGCCAGCACAGGTTATAAACTATACAAGTAAGACACAGTTTCTTTTTAGAATTGAAAAAGGAACATTGGACGTGAATGACTCTGGTGTAAATGATTATTTTGCACCTGAAAAAATTCGTATTCCTTTTAGAAATATAATTTATATTGGAGACAGCGATACTGACATACCTTGCATGAAACTTGTAAATTCATATTCCGGTCATTCTATTGGTGTTTATAATCCAGAAACGAAAGACAAGAGAAAGGTGTATAAAATGATTGAGGATAAACGAATTAAGTATTATGCTCCAGCTAATTATACAGAAGGCTCTGAATTGGATATATTAGTCAAAAATATTATTGACACAACCGCTTCAAATGAAAAATTGATGTCCATTCATTACCGGAATAAACAAGAACAGGTTAAACATAATGGAAATTTAGCCAATCAGGAACATAAAGAAAAAGAAAAACTTATTCTGGACTTGGAAAATAGCAACAGTTTTAAACAAACGCATTCTATAATTTCAAAATTAAAAAAGATCAAGAACTGGAGTCCTGAAGAAAAGAATCAATTAAAAATGATTGCTGAAAAGAATAAACAAATTTCTTATATAATGAAAGACAGCGATGTTGCAGAATTTTTTGCTTCTATATCTTAACCACTAAGCATCCTACACATCAAATTGTAAGTAGGCGTAATTATTTACTGCAAAAGCTTTCACAAAGAAAGAAGAAGAACTAAAAAAGGGCTGAAACCATCAAATTGATTTCAGCCCTGCTTATGTTTAGTAAAATAGGTTTTATCTTATGGCAATAATTCTAAAATCTGATTTTTCGCATTGTTGTCTGTCCTGATTCAGAAGTATGCTTAACGATATAAACACCATGAGTCAGGTTATGACCAGGAACCTGAATGCCTTGGAGATTGAAAACTTCCAGTTTACCTTCCTCAGAGCAGCATATTGTTCCCTCCGGAGTTACGTAAATTGAAACATTAGTTATTTCATTATTTCTGATATCAGTTGCTCCGGTTTCAATGTGTGCCTTTGCGGCATTGTCTATAATACCGGTCTTACCATTTATCAGCAAAGCTACGATTGACAGATATTTTGTGCTCTGTACTCTCGGCAACTCAATATCCTTAGTGAAATCATAAAATTCTCCAACCTCAACCTCTGAAGGCATACTGTTTTCTATTCCATTATAATCAAATATACCTCTTGCCACATGATTGAATTTAATCGGTGCCGGATTCGGAAGATTCTCAAAGCCTCCCATCTCACCATTCGCACCTCCGGAATAAGCATTTGCCTGCGTAACTCCGGTGATACTGTCCTCAAGTATGACAAAAGCTATGCGATAGTCAAGATCCTTGCCTGGATTAGCAAACGTCGCCGTAACCTTTGCATGTACGACATTGTCTTCTAAGTTTGCACTTGTCACCATGCTGGCAACGGCCTGGTCCCTTACAAGATTCTTGTATTCACTTTCAAGATTACCCGACAAAGGACTGCAAACCTTTTGCGGGTCTCTGTTAATGATGCAGTTTGGATATGAGTCGAAATAATTCTGTATAGGTGCATAAGTGTCCTCGCTGAAGACATCTCTATCGTGAGCGGCTATACCGATGAATGTATCAGGATATTTCTCATCCATATACTCGAAAGCCACAATTCCTTTTGGACACCATCCGCACCAAGTGCCAGTACCTTCTTCAACAACCATCCTTCTTACAAAAGAATTCTCTGTAACTTTGATATATGCAACAACATCATTATTAACAGGATTGGCATCTTCTATGCCATTAACAGAGACAAGTTTCATATTGACTGTGTGCATTCCAAATTCGTTAATAGCAGGCACATCAATGCTGAAGCTTGTAGAAGAACCGCCTGTCAGATACGTGGTTTTATCAATTGTCTGAGTTTCGCCGTTATCAATATTGTATTCAACCTTATAGCCTTTTATTGCCTTAGTCGAAAGATTTTCAAGTTTTGCCGTAATCTTAAAATCCTCACCCGGTTTTACCAATGTTTCATTGTTTACTATTAAGCGTGCGTCTTCTGGCAGATCTTCGCCTTCAATACGGACAGCAATATTCAGAGCATTGTATTTATACTCTTCATTACCGGCATAGTCTATCCATGCATTGTCTCCATCTTTCACCCAACATCCGTTTACATTATAAATGCTTGAACGTCCTATAGGATTTATACCTACGCAAGAATATCCCACATAAAATCCCTTGCCGCTTATTACGTATGCATCATCGAAACTAAAAGAAGCCACACCTGTTTTTTGCGAACCGAACGTTTTCTCTGTTTCTGGTGTTCCGTCAAGATCTTCAGTAATGAACACCTTTAATTCACTTACCGAATTATACAGTCCAACACGTACAGCCGTAGCCTTCTTTCCCTTGTAAAGTTCTGCTACTTCAGAAGGTATGTATATGGCTCCCGAAACAGTTGTATTCTGCCCTATACCGATACCATTTAAAATGATATTATCACTGTATCCCCAATAAATTTGGGCCGCTACATCAGCCCGGCCAAGCATAAAGAGCAAAGATAATAATAATAATTTTAGATATTTCATTTTGAATAAAATAATAGGGTATAATGTTATTATTGTCTTTTTATAAAAATCGGATTACGACCTTCCGTTACAGGAAGACCGTAATCCGGACAAAAGATTATCTGCATACATTAACTTTGACGTTGTTCATAGAACCGTCAGCAGCAACAGTGTGTATTATATACAATCCAACAGGAAGATTGACTGCCAAAGAATTCTGCGAGCCGTTCAGATTAAACATCTTTATCATCTTACCGCTGATATCATATACATAAACCTTCTTAAGGTTATTTTCATTAAAGTTCAAAGTAGAAGTCTTTGAATCATACCATACAGAGTTAGCACCAATATTTACATTTTCAATATTGCCTGCAATACCCCTTACAGCCATATGTATAACAGGAACCTTCCAATATGCCATCGGTGAACCGTCACTAAGGATTGATCTTGTATTTTCAAAATCATCATTGTTGAACATCTTAAACAATGCAGGATAGTCATTTCCTACCAAACCGTTCTTGACAACTGCTATACACAAGTTTTTATCTTTCTTGTATTCAAATTCTTCAGAAAGGATGAAAGACATAAAGTTTGTTCCAGGATTGATTGTTACAGATCCTTCGTAAACCTGTGTCATATCTTCAAGTGGAATAGCCTCGCTTTCAGTCTTGAAGATGGTCTTGTCCGTATTGCACATATAAATTTTTACATCTACCGGACCAAGAACAGAAGTGATTTCGTTACCGGTATATTCATATGCTATACGGCTTATACTTCCGTCAGTCTCAACATTGATCTCGTCTGCAAAATATAACGTCTGTGTCATACTTTCACCTACGATAAACGACATAGGAATTCTGGTGTCATCACCTATTGTATTTTCATCTGTAACGAGAACATTGTACGGCGGCATGCCTTCCGGCAAAACATTTACAGTATACGGTTCAGTAACATTATTACTTTCGTCGCCGTCACCCTCAATTTCAACCAAACCAACAAGTTCGACCTGGTCTTCAACATCAGGAACATAAGTTACAGTAACCTCTGCAGTCTTGAACATTTCAACAGCAGGAACATCTGTAGTTGAACCTAAGACAACATAGTTGCCATTGTCTACACGTGCAATCTTAACTTCGTATTTGTCTGCCGTCTTATAAGAGTTGTTGTACAGTTTTACCTTACATGTATTATTTCCATTGCATACTGCGTCAATAATTCCGTCCAAGCTTACAGCGCTCATATCAACAGGATGAATCTCCTCTATCGTTACTTCCTGCAAGCTGAAGATATCGTCGCCTGTTACCAAAGACACGTCTATTCCATAATTGTAAACACCTGTCTCCTTAATCTCAACAATGTCTTCAAATGTCTTAACGTAGTAATATTCATCTGCAGAGTAATCCTTCTCTTCGCGAAGCACGTTTGTCATATCGCCAGCAGTCTTTCCTTGACCGACAGCAATTCTAAAGTCTTCCTTACAGCCATTAGGACCATAATAAGTCTTTATCTTTGTTGTTATTTTATACGTCTTTCCTGCTTCCAGCTTGACATCCGGTGAAATCAACCAACAGTTTTCTCTCTGATGTGTTGTTGTCATCATTCCTTCGTCTCCAGCCATAGAGCCACCGCTCCATTCCCAATCACCAAGATTTGTCCATGCTTCTGAGAGAATCTGGTCTGTGAAATTGAATTTTACAGGAGTTGTGTATGCTGCTCCGGCTATGAACTTCTCTGTCTCTGTTGTCTCACCGACACCTGTTACGTTTGAAGTCTGTATTGTATAATAGTAGCATTGCTGATTACCTAGATTTGTATCTGTAAATGTAGTTTCAGTCTGGTCTTTAGCAATTTCAATTTCGTCAGGATAACGTATGATTGTATATTTAAGTCCATCAGGATTTACATATCCGCCGTTCATACCATATTCTGGAGCATCCCATGTAACAGTAACACTTTCTCCATTGTTCTTCACCACAATATTTCCGACAGCTCCGGGAACATCCTCGCCTACGAAAACGCTAATGCTGTCCTTGATACCTTTTCCAAATTCATTGCACGGAACAACATAATATGTGTTTATTCCTGCATTTGGAGTTTCATCTGTCCATGACATTTCCTGTCCTTCCTTGCCTTCTGCAGGGAGAGTAGCCGCCGGTGTTTCTGAACCGTCCTTATATATCTGTACTTCTTTCAGGTCTGTAAGTTCCTTTTTATTCCACTGCAATGAAGGATTCGTCCATGTCAATGTGCTTTTCATTGATCCTGTCATATCGGGAGTAGCTTTCAGATTCTGAACTTTTGCAGGTGCATTCTCATTTTCAGGCAACGTATAAGGAATATACAATCCTACGAAATCGCCCCAGAATGCTCCAAGAGCTTCCATATTACCTGTTTCCAGATTTACAGTATACAATTGCTGCTTGTTATCATCTGCTCTAAGGGCAATCCAATATAAGTCACCTGTAGTGTAGTCAAATGACATTGTTCCATAGTAAGCTGTAACAAACGCACTTCCGTTATAAGAAAGCTTCACTTCTTTTTTAACATCGAAGTTGTCTGTATCATATGCAATAAGCTTTGCACCTACGTTACTTTCACCTTCGTATATTGAATTCTGCACCCATAATGTACCTTCCATATCTACAGACATAGCAAAAGATATGAAATCAAAATCATGCAGTTTTGTCGGCGTACCCGTAGCTCTGTCTATTTTGTAAAGAGTTGACACCTGTGCCTGATTTTCTTTTGTTGTCTGTCCAAGAGCATATACCTCGTCTTTCACGGGGTTATATGTCATGCAATACAACGTATAGCTATGCCAGTTGTCATAAAAATCATCTCCCTGCTCGAAATTCTTGACTATATCCAGTTCTCCCGTCTCCGGTTCAACTTTTACAAAGGCATACGGATAGTCATATCCCAATGAATACTGGAAAATATAAAATGCATAATAAGCATCGCCGCCCCAGCATCCACATCTCAGACCATCAACGAATGACTGTGAACCAGGATTCCAAGTTTTTAGCTTTATAGCATTTTGAGGCTCTTTTGATCAGAACTTATACCATCCACGCTCTTGATTGTAATAATCATCCAATGTTGTTGCATACATCAGGATTCCTTTTTCTTTTTCCTCATTAGGATTCACTTTTTGCATGCCATTAGTCTGTAGTTTAGAGCTAACTCCTAATTTAAAATCAGGAAATTTTTGTCCCGTTTGCGCATGAACGGAAAACGATGTTGCTGCTACTAAAAGTAACAAAAACAAATAGTAACTTTTTTTCATAGATAAAGTTTTTGTTGTTAACAATTATTGTTTTAATAAAGATTTCAAGCCATATCAAGCTTGATTTTGTTGAGAGGATGCCGCCTGCAGGTGTGTATGCAAAGAGGACTGTGAACTTAAACAATTACCGGTTGAAATGGGAATAAAACCTATTAAAAAAGGAATTTAAAATCAACTATAAAGCAGAAACAACTCCCTAAACCTGGGTAAAGATAAATACAATATTTCAAAGCTGAAATATTTTGCCTGGTAAATCTTATTATTTTAATGTTTTTTAAATTTAACATTTATAGCATTTTTAATTGCAATATGCTATACTTTGCACATATTTATTTACAAACTGAAAAAGGCATGAATAGGCGTTTCTGCCCATTTCTCAATACGACAGCACACATAAAATCGACAAATGGGGCACACAATATCACAAAGAAAGAATCATGTCCGCCAGCAGAACGGCAGTCTCAGCTTCATCCCTCGGAGCATCCTTCGGTTTCCATGCAACAATGAATCTTACCGATGCCGACCTGACACTGTAACCTCTGCTCTCCCACTCCACAAGCGTTTTCTGCATATTGACAGACAACTTGGCCACAGGCATGCCGGCTGCATTATACAGAAAATGATTACCGTATGTAAGCCTGTCGCCGCTACGCAAGGCAAGAACTTCGCTTTTACGGCCTTTGAAGAACTGCAGATACACATCTTTGTGAGAAAGCTGCAAGACTATCTCCTCGGGCATGGCATACTGCTCTCGGTCTGTCATGTGGCAGTCAGCTCTCAGACGGTCAAAACAGTTGCCGTTGGTATAGACAAAGAGTCGCTGCTTAGCCCGCGTCATTCCTACATAATAACGGCGCATAAGACAGTCGTCTTTCGCATAATTGCCGGAAATAAGCATATACACATCGTCAAACTCACGGCCCTTTGCCTTGTGTATTGTTGATACAACAACATCGGCTCCTGATATGTCGCAGAAATCTTCGACAGACGACTCAAACACAAACTCCTTGAAATCGCTTAGATATTTAGTCTTGCTGGTCTGCTCGAACAGTTCGATGCAACGCTTCAGATATGCAAGACTCTTGCTACTTTCATAAAGCGAGAATGTTTTATGTTTGGCCTTTTCCCATAAGTCATCCTGAATTAATGGTGAAGTAACATGCTTGCTTATGTATTTCATGAAGTATCTCACCTCAACCATGTTCCAGAAAAGCAGACCTTCCATCGACTGTATCAGTTTACATCTTATGCCGTTCCTGCGCAGAATGGCAACAAGCGTAACCGTTTCTTCGTTTGTCTGTGTGAGTATGCACGACGAGCCTTTGCCCTTATGCGACATCAAGCAGTCCACAAGCGGCTTATACATATACAAAGAATTGCAGTGGACGACCTCTACCCTACCGTCGCTGTCTTTCATCGACTTTATAGGCGTTACCTTCATTCTCCGGCTTACATTACGCAAAAAGTCGTTAGAGAAATCAACCAAATGACGCTCACTGCGGTAATTCTCCGTCATTTCTATAAAACGGCTCCCCTCTTCCTTGGTCAACTGATACATATATTTAGAGTCAGACCCACGAAACTCGTAAATGTTCTGGTCGTCATCACCAACGGCTATCACGCGCATGTCATCATTAGCATCCATCAGTGCCTTTACAAGTTTATATTCGTCGCCACTCATGTCCTGTGCCTCGTCAATAACAAGCACCGTCTTGCCTATCTTTGACGGCTCCACCTCACCGTCGACAATCATCTGGGCCGCTCGCCCAACAACATTGTCCACATCGTCAAGATTGCCGATACGCCCTAACAAGTCAAAGCAATAAGAGTGGAATGTCTTTATCTCCACAAAGTGGGCTGCGTTGCCAATCAGCAGCATCAGCCGCTGCTTAAATTCTGTCGCCGCAGCCCTCGAGAACGTAAGCATCAAGAGCTGCTCATGCTTCACGTCTTCAAGCAACAGGAGCGATGCCAGCTTATGAACAAGCACACGCGTCTTGCCGCTGCCCGGACCGGCTGCAACAACAATACAGCGCGACTCTTTGTCGGAGATAATTTCCATCTGCCGTTCCGACAATTGTCCGAAAAGCTGCTTGTATTTCTTTGGCGTAAGATTGCGCTGCAGGTCGTTAACTCTCTCACCCTTGAAATATTTTGATATAAACTTTTTATAATCCATCCGGAAATAGTCGCTGACATACTGCAGAGCCGCGTTATAGTCTTTCACCATCAGGTTGGCATATTCGCCTACGATATGCACCTGCTGTATCTTCTGCTTGTAAAACTCATTGAGCATGCGGTAATCTTCCTGCTTGAACCTCGATTTGGTGTCCTTTATTCTTTGTATGTTCATCGCATTATAAAGAACAAGAAATCCTCCTTCAAGCTTGAGCGCGCCTATCCTCGACAGATACAGCAGAGCCTCTTCCACGTCATCAAGTTTTACATTATCTAACTCGGTGAAAAACGATTTTTGTCTTTGCTTTATATAATTAAGGAGTCCCACAACAGAGAACATAACCGGCTTGCTGCCCGACTTGTCGCCGTCTTTATCATCTACCTGTCCGTAAAGCCATTCTATCGCAACCTGACATATCTCCATACGCTTTTCAAGACGCTTAATAGTAGACTCCATATCGCCCATGCGCCTCAGCTCCATGTTATGCTGTGCGCCCTTATTCTTGCATACATATCCCTTTACTGTCAGAAAATAAAGTAAAGTGCGTATGTCTTTCTCTTTAGACGTGGTTATGCCATAGTTCAAGGCATTGTCGTTAAACTGCTTGCACGATATGCGCAGCGGCTCATCGGGCAGACTGCTCAATATGTATTTTTCAAGTTTCTCAAATCTCGTCAGCAGCAACATTGCCCTACGCTCTGAGTCGCCTGCGTCAAGCAGGTATGCCAAAATATCCCTGCTGTCGGCCAAGATGCCGGCCTGCCGCATACGCTCAACAGCAGACACCACTTCGCTCTTGCTCAGTCCTAATATGTCTGCCAGATAGTCAATGCGCGACTCGCCCTCAGCGTCTCCGGCCTTGGCTATGTTTTTCTGCGAAATCAGCGACTTTATTATTCTCACGGCTGTCTCCGTTTCGTCGCTGCCGAACAAAACCGATGATGTTATGCGCTCTCTTGCCTCGTCCATGTTTTTCACGGTGATGCCTGTAGCATAAACATGCGGTACGTTGTTGCCCCTTATCAGATATCCGCTCTGCTCCAGCGTGGAGAGTGCCGTGCGCACGCGTGTTTCTATGTCATACACCGAATCATCCCATCCGGCACAACGCGCTATCTCCAATGCCGAACAGCTGACCTTCATGCGGTGCTTTGTAAGATTCTTCACGGCTCTCCACACCTGTTGGATTTCGCTGATGCTCAACTTTGTCTGATTAAGCAATATGAAATGCTTGTCAAGGTCGTTGTCATTATACAGCACGTAGCAGCGTGCCGTCAGTTCGGGGTCGCGCCCTGCCCTGCCGGCCTCCTGAACATAATTTTCAAGCGAGTCGGATATGTTGTAATGCACAACAAGCCCCACATCTTTCTTGTCAACTCCCATTCCGAAGGCCGAAGTTGCCACTATTATGCGCACCCTGCCGCTCATAAAAGCATCCTGATTGCTTATCTTCTCATCGGCATCCATCTTGCCGTAGAAAGGCAAAGCCTTCAGTCCGTCGGAAGTCAGCTTGCGCGCAAGGTCGACGGTGCGCTTTGTGCGCGACACATATACTATCGCAGGACAGTTGAATTCAGACACCAGCGACCTGAGCTTCAGATATTTGTCATTGTCGGTTTCGGCATATATAACCGAATAACGCAGGTTGGTTCTTGAGGCATTAGAGGCAAAAAGTTCAAGATTGATGTTCAGCGTCTTGCTGAAATAATCGCAGATGTCCTGTATCACTTTCTGCTTTGCCGTCGCAGTAAAGCACGACACGGGTATAGGCGTCTTGCACCTTTTTCTTTTCTGATATTCGCTGATAAACTTGCCTATGTAGAGATAGTCAACCCTAAAGTCCTGCCCCCATGAAGAAAAACAGTGGGCCTCATCAATGACAAACCTCACCACATTGCGCGCTGTCAATATCTTTTCGATTGTCTTCGACCTCAGAGTCTCGGGGGAAATATACAGGAGTGAAGCGTCGCCGTCCTGCACTCTTTTTATTGCCAGCGAGCGCGATATAGGGTCAAGCAGTCCGTTAATGGTAACGGCGTCAGTTATGCCACGGTCAGCAAGATTGTCCACCTGGTCTTTCATCAGCGACTGCAAAGGCGAAATTACTACAGTCAGTCCGTGAACGGAACGGCCCTGCATCAGTGCCGGCAACTGAAACGTAAGCGACTTGCCTCCGCCTGTGGGAAATATGGCAAGCAGCGACTTGCCGTCTATCGCAGCCTTGGCAGCCTGCTCCTGAAGCGGCACTCCGTCGTAAGTGCGAAAGCCGTCGTATCCGAAGAAAGTCTTCAGGTTATATCTCACGTTGAGCTTTGTGTTGCAGTAGTCGCATCCTTCGCTGCAGCTTGTCTCACGCAGCAACTTCATGACAAACTCAACGGCAGGATAATTCTTAAGCACCCAGCCGGGAGTAACCGAACGATGGTCTGTTGTATCTATCAGCGCCAGCGCATACGCCAGTTCACATGGATACTGTCTTATCATCATGTCTATGTCTGCATTGCCGCAAATCATTCCTTTATATATGCTGCGTACAAGGTCAGCCGGTCTGTCGTCGACAGCCGTTGCACCTACCATCTTGAATAATCCTTCAAACTCACGTTTATCTTTCAATAACGACGCAAACAGAATGCGCTTTTCTTCAGACAGCGAATTCCATTGTGCCACTTCGTCCATCAGCAAGTCTCTTGCCTTCTCGCAGTCGTTCACGGGATTGTTCATCTGCTCGCTCACCAGCTTGTCGTCTTTCACAAGCCTGTGATACGGACGCTCGGGAAAGAGCAACGGCGAAACATAGAGCGTGTCTACCAAAATCCATGGGCACGGCTCGTCTTCAAACAGATATTTTATGTCATGGTGTATGATGTTATGGCCGCACAGATAATCAACGTCTTTCAGAAAACCGAGCAGTTCGCTTTTGGATGACTTATGAAACACGCCACCGTCATGGCGCAGCGCACCAATGTCATGCACCTTATGGTCACTAAGCCCAATCTCAGTATCTATCACGGCATAACGCGGAGCATTATTATATGTTTCGGATGCAGTTTTCTGACTGAAGATTCCATTCTTATCCTCAGCCTTAATTCCCCGTATTAGTCTTTCCCATATTTTCATGCTTTCCAACCGTAAAAAATTTGTCAACGGTGCAGTCTGACGGCATCATCAATATGCCTCTATCTGCAAATATCCAATTATCAAGGTTACACTTATCAGATTGCAAGACTTGCAATAATTCTTTACAAAAATACAAAAAACTATTTTATTCACATTAATTCAACAAGAATTCTATATAAAGATATTAAAAAATTAATGAAACAATATATCTGTTAGGTTGTATAAGAAGTTGGTAATCACGTTATTATTTATATCTTTATTAGGTGAATAATCAAATAGTTACCATTCAACAATGATTACCAAAGATAATATTATAAAAATTATTATATAATTGACGAGTTTCCTAATAAATTTGACTTTGAGGCTGAGAAAAACATGAAAAGTAGTCGTGCCAACGACAAACTCCATCGCAAGTGTCCATGCTTTTTATCGGAAAGAAGAATAACGCCTATACTTGTATATTTGAGCACATTCAGCAAAGAGCTCTAATGATTTCTAAATTCGTCGAACTCACGTTAAATTCTATTCATACAAGAAAATGCCATATCAAAATAGAAATTGATATGGCATTTTTATAAGTCTATCCAATTTTGAATGAGGACAAAGTTTCAATATAACAGCAATCTATCTAAGAATGCTATCGCTTCTTTAAAAGCAATACTTCGACGACAAGTGCAGCAATAGCCAACACTAAAGTAACGCCATTAGTAGGTCTAGGACATACTATCATACGCTCGTTTTTATAGGTTTTACAGGAAAAAGCCTGCGCTTTGTTATTCATTGCAATATGATCCTTTTTCATCATTTGCGTTTATGGAATAAAGAACAGAAACCCTTTACAGCACTTGAACCAGCCAAACCACCACCAATTCCACCTATAATGCCTCCGATAACCGTACCGACACCTGGAAAAATAGCAGTACCTATAGCAGCTCCAGCTGTGGCTCCGGCATAACCGCCTCCTACTCCAGCCGCATTGCTTGCAGTGTTTTCACAGAATTGACTACAAGACATTTTTCCCCGACATACCTTTATGGCATCTGGAATGGTTTGCGCAGCAAGCATCACACCACCAGTAACCATATTAGTACGCATGCCTTTTGTCAAAACATTTTTAGCAGCTTGCCCAACAATTTGTTTCCCAACAAGAGCAGACGCTGTTTTTTCCACAACCCTCTGACCGAGTTGAGTTTTACAGGCAGCATTCATCACTGTACGTGATACATGTGTAGCTGAAGCGGCCATGTTTCTACCAATAGCAGTACGTAGCAACTGTTGTGTACCTACACCTACTACCATAGCAGTGGCTCCACTTTTGGCAGCCTGTGAAGAAGCTTCTTTGAGAGCCTCTTTATGCGTTTTGCCACCTCGCACGCTGTTTACATAGGTCAACAAAAACGACATGCCGCAAGTAAGTCCGCAGGTGACAGCTTGTGTCCTCACATCGAACTTGATAGAGTCGATATTGCCTGCCTTGGCAATGTTCTTGGCTTCATTGTAAGTGCAACTTCCTTTAACCACCATATCACTTGCAGCATTTGGGTCCGTCACACCGGGAACTTGACCATCACGAATCTTATCCGCCATCAGTTTAACAGCCTCCTCGTATTGGTCTTTTGGCACTTCGAGTTTCATGCCACTATATCGGTAACGACAGTCTTGAAAAGCTGCGTTGACTGAATCTTGAGCCGTGGCACAATACTTTGTTTGTATTTGTACCCCATCTACAATTCGGTCTGCACCGTTGTAATTGTTGTTTCTTCCGACTTGGTCAACATTCTTCCCAGTAAAGCGGTCTGCCATAGCATTGGCATCTTCTGCTGCCCATCCGTGAGCCTGACGGTTGCGGTACTGAGTATACTGCATGTAGGAGTTTGTAGACTGGGCGCTGCTTGCTGCTGATGCGCCGTTAACTGTGCTGTTGTTCACATTCCTTTTCATATTCTTTAGGTTCTGTGATTAAGGAGTGCATTATTCTCTTCAGATAACCATCAGAGCCTCGAATCCGGCTACTCCATTACGAATTCTTCTTTCGAACATAAAATTAAAATAATAAACACAGTTTCTACTTCTCAACCTGTGCAATAACAGTATCACTATTGTCATAGAACGACGTGAGCTTTATCATTACTTCAAAGAGCGCTTTGTCTTGTTTGACAATGCAAAAATAGATATTTATTTATAACTAACCAAGATTTTGAAAGATCTGAATAATTCCTCAACTAAGGAATTAATCATTATACTTTTATTATACATATTTTCTATATTACATAAAATAACAGCAAGTCTTTTTAATCACATGAATCATTGTCCGTATGAGCAATAATATACCTAGACCTCATTTGTTCAATACGATGTAATATTTCATCACGTACCTCTTTTGGACTTATTATTACCAATTCACAACCTAATTGCAATATTCGTCCAAAAAACTCATTGTTAGTTCTCAAGTTCATGACCACTTCACCATAGCCAAGGGTATCATCAAAATTTTTCAAAGTCTTTTGCGTATGATGTATAGGTTTTGTTTCCATCAATCCAAACATATACTTACTATGTATTCGGATAACTATGTCATAGATTTCTCCATTTTTATGAGTAACACCTACAATATCATTGAAATATTCCGGATATTTAATTTTATTTGGTAAAATATATTCAACATTATTGACTATAAGCGGTTTTTCATCCATTCTGTCTAGCGGAATATTCTGACCTTCTTTTATTATTGTTTTATTTAATAAGGAGTCTTTTTGCTCGACACTACCAAACATGTGCCAACGCCCGTTAAACTCTTTTAGATAGTGCGGATGAAAAATGACAGTTGATGCAATTTGATATTTTTCGTGATAAGCCACTTTCAATACTCTATGGTCACGTATACATTCATAAATAAACGGTAAGAATTCAATATTATTATGTTTGCGTAGCATACTTGACCCTATAAGTTCATGTCCTTGTTCTTTCTTTTTCTTAATTTCAAATAAATCAAGTGTCTTGTCGAAAAAGTGTTCAATCCACGAAACAGGAAAGAATCCTGAAGAATCTTGACAAAATTGGTAATAGTCATTAAGGTCTTTACGAAATACAGCTTTTAGCATTCCGGAAAAAGGGTCTCCATCTTTTCCTACATAGCGAAAATGCTTGTTACGATTATTTCCATCCTCTTCTATGCAATCTTTTCCTACTTTTTCTTTAATGGCTTTACATACCAGAGGAAATATCTTGCGGAGTTCTCCAACATGATCACATTTTGAAATGTCATACGGCAACTGTTCTGTTGAATCAAGTCCCATAAATTCCGCCATAACATCTGAGTAAGTAACCCATCGGTGGCTCATCAGCCTCCGATAGGTTATTACTGCGAATTGAGCCTTATAGCTGTCGCCTTCGAAAAGATTTTTTTGCATACTCAAATATAAATTATTCGTCTAGGGATATGTTTTTCACTTTCCAAAATAATTTACCATTATTAGTATAATTAGGTTCTGAAAATACCGTAAAAATTATGTTATCACCTTCGTTTAGAGCTAAAGGTTTATTTTCTATTTTAAAACTTGTTATATTTAACCTTTCACTTGCATTTGGAACTGCAATATAACTGCGGTTTCCATATAAATTTCTCTTTATCCACCCGTGATATTCGATTCCTTCTTCTGGGCTTCTCTTGAGGTTTATCTCTTCTTTTTTGTTTCCTTGTTTATTTTCTTTTTCTAAATCCCCGTTCTGTAAGCCCCAAGAATAAAAATATATAGGAGCAAAAACATAATATATGCCATGGCTTGTTGGCTTCCTTGCTATAATGCCATTAGCAGAAATCATATTATCCAAATCTTTTTCAGTTTTTACAACTTCACTGCCATTGATTGAAGCAAAGACTTCTTTTAGTAAATGTGCGTATTGCGCCTCGGTTAATGACTTATACTTGAAATTGTTGCCTTTATCGCTTCTTATAAAATCTCTCAATTTTAGCAAATCCTTACTGAATGGATCTTTTGCCAAATCATCAAAATAACTTTCTGTAGCTTTTTCGCGTACATCTTTGGACGCATAAATATTAGGACTAATAATTTCTTTAACGTAACGTTCAGTACGTCCAAGGGCTTTATCAACAGCATTTCCATCCAAGGTATTTATAAATGGTCGCAAACTAATAGAATTGTTGTCTGCATTTGAAAGTTCCTTTTCAAAGTATTCCCACGGATGTCCTAATTTTGAATTTCCTGGATTCACTTGCCTTCCAAAGAAAATCTCAATAAGTGGTGCCATTTCTGCACGAGTCAAACTCTTAAATTGATTAAGTGGAAATGCAATAAATGATTTACGACGATCACTTATATAATTTTCGTTGATTCTAAGCTTTTTCGCAATTGCCCAATATGCATTACTTGCATTTTTGTCAGAAAATATTAGTTTAAAGAAATATCCAAATACTTCTCCTATCGTCCATTCGATATTTATACTGTTTTCTTGTAAACGTTCTGTGTTATTTCCTTCTATTTGCCTAAATAAATCTGTACGAATAAAGATTTTAGGAAATATATTAGAATATTTTCTATAATTATTTCTCCAATACTCAATAAGAGGAGATACAGCTTTATTCCAACGCAGCGGATTTATACAATTATCCAATCGATCATATAAGAGGAAGATTTTTTTATTATTCTTGCAGAGCCAATTGTTAACTTTATCCAAATCCTCCTCTATCGTAACAAGAACTTCTATGCCCTTTTCTATTAATTCTTCAAAACGTAAAAAGGCTTCATTGCCATCAATTGGTTTTATATAACTTGACAATCTACTCTCTTTTCTGATAGTTGTAAAACTATCATTACATAAAATAGAATTCCAAGTATATATTTGCCAAAAGCAATTAAAATAATATTCCGGCTCATCAATAGCCTTATAACGTATGTTTTCAAATGGAAATGCTCGAACATTACTGTTTGGAGAATCAGGTAATACCTGTATGAAAATAATTTCATTTGGGTCAGATGGATTTGTCCAACTTTGGATTTTTTTGGAAATGACAGGATCCGCAAGAGCGCGATATAAATAAGTTTTACCAGTTCCTTTATATCCTTTTATTATAAATTTATCTGGCCCGAAGAAATCCTGCATACATTTTCTATAGAAGAATTGTCCTTCCTCAATTTTAGTGTCTTCTGCAAACAATTTAATGTTGGAAAACACCGTTTTAAGATGCCGCAAGATAACATTCCTTAATATTAAGGATGGAGTATCTTCTGTGTAATTAACATTTAAAGTTTCAGTCTGCTTAGATTCTACATTCGTATTGTATTCAACATTAGCCTGAACTTGTTCCTCTTCTTTTGGCTTCTCCCAACAAATATCGCTAATAGCTTCAAAAATTGAATTATAATCATTAAATCCCTTATCTCTTACTAATTTAACAAATGCTTCATCGTTTGTTTTTTCACCTATACCTATTTGCTCCAAACAATGATTTCTGTGAAGAGAAAAGTACATAGGTTTCTCCTTTTTCTCTGTACCCTTACGTTCCATCATGTCATTTACTTCATGATAAAGTTCATCTTCTAAGATTTGACTATCTTTATCTGTTGGAAGTATAGAAAACACCATTATCATCTTAAAGAGATTTTCTTGTGAATAATAATTGTTCACAAGATTAATAAGTCCAGGTTGCGTTTGCCTACTAAATCCGAAGAATCCAACAACACAAGAAGATAAATAAAATGCAGCAGTGCCAAATATATCATTAAAACCAGTACGTGAATCGATTAAAATAATATCAGGCTCGATTAAATTCTTTATTTTATCAATCAGAATTTTGAAATTACCTACAACCTCGTTGACATTGGATAAATTGATTTTTGATAATCCTTCTAAATAATCCCTAAGATTAATCTCTTCCCCTACTCCTGCATAATTCATATTAAGGTTGCCTGCAGGGATGAGCCATATATTATTTAAAGCAGGTTCATTTATATTAGCCGAATCTCCGACATTTACGATGTAATCACTTAACTCCAATTTTTCTTTTCCTTCATCATTAAGCACATTTAAATCACTCATGAACTCGACGAGTCCATTTTTTCTACCTTGCCTCAAATCCTTATTTGCAGAAAGATCAAAAAAGTTAAGATATCCGGGAGCCTCTAAATCGCAATCAATAACAACAATTCTTTTATTACGATGAATTGCTAAATCCATCGCATATGAGACCATAGTTGTGGTACGTCCCATTCCCCCTTTGTAACTATAAAAAGTAACAATAGGAATATCTTTAGTTAAAGATACTCTGCCTTTATCACGACTGTTCAGCAATGAATCGAATCTATATCTTGGTCCTATAACAATTTCTTCATCATAATTAACGATGCTTGCATAAAATGGATCATCTTTTTCATCAGATGGGATAATTTTAAAAGATAAATTCAAAAAGTCTGTTTCTGCATGATAAAATATGTCATTCTCCACACGATATTCTATCTTACGAGGATTATTGTTTTCATCTAAGTCCTCTATGTCATAGTATTCCTTCTTGTAAAGATTATCCTTGTCATCTTTAAGACTTCTGATGAAATCATCTTTAATTTTTTGTTCAGAGATTGTGACATCAGAAAAGACGAATACGTCAATAGAAAAATTGAGTCTGATGAATACTTTAAAATCATCAAATCCTTTCGCATGTAAATATGCTTGAACTTTATTAGCTAAATCTATAATACGTATCATACAAATATCATTTTTTCATAAATATTATTACATGTTTTAATAAGCCGTTTCAGTAAATCGACGGTTAATTCTGGAATCTTGTTATTCATCAGTTGTCCTTCTTTATCAAAATACCAGTATCTTATATCTGGTTTCCAATTATCTATCAATATCTTGACGTCATTATCCACTATACCAGACCCTATAATTGGAAAATCCCTAAAAATTGGCTTGTTGATTAACAATCCTTGTATTATTGATTGATAATCATGTCCCTGTACGGAATAGTTTATTAATCCTTTAGGAAATACGGGATTGTTTGTATTCGTATGTAGTCTACAACGAAAAAAATCTAAACGAGTCTTATAGGAGAAAGGCCTATCGTATTTTGATTTGATATCTTTCTGCCCATCTTCAGTTTTTGGATTCCAACCATTAATTTTGTATGCAGAATAGACAGTAAACCCTTCTATAATATATCCAGATAAATACCATATATCCAGATAGGCTTCTTTATTGTCTGCATTTTCTTTCAGACCTTCAAGAAGTTGTTGACAACTTTTAAGGTGTTTTTCAGCACATTTTAAATAATCTTCATAATTCATTGTAAAATGATTTGTTTTTTGATAAAACATACATTATATGAATATATGTTTTTCATTAAAATGAATACATTTATTGCAAAAATAATATTTTCTTTTTTATATCAAAAATTTTATAATCAATACTTCAGTAAATTTTTACCTATAAATTTAAAATAAATAATGGAATCGGTGTTAGCCGGTTCAATTATTATATTAATGTAGTGTTCATACATTTAACAATGTCCGTTGACATCATCACATGTACACAGACTTATGTGATAACATTAAGACAAAAGCCATGCACATTGCCAACTATTTCTTCGACTCTTTGTCATTATTAAAAATATCCGTTCTTCATTTACCACTTCCTGCTTTTCCAGTTTGCCATTAAGGAATACAAATGAGGTGGTAACGATATACCATGCTTCACGATACAATTCTTCTTTATAGAATAGCACCTCCTGATAATCGCCTGCTTTGTTCACCTCTTTATTAATGCTATAGGGTTCGCCGAATTTCTTTATAAAGTCATCCTTGGTGATTCCTAACTCAATATCAGTTTTAACAAAATCGCTTACTGTCTTACTCATATAGCAACCGCTGAAAAGTAAAGACATAAATAATAACAAGACGCAAAGTTTTTTCATACAATATGTTTATTTTGACATGCTCTATCACAAACATAAGTTTTTATTTTTAAACAAGCATATTTCTGAAACGGCACCATGCGACATTTATGATTTTATTTTTCTAATTCACATTTATTATTTTCTTACGTCTACCCTTCTGTACGATTAAATACAGGTAAATTTAAAGCGACAGAAAGCATGGCTAAAATGTTCACGCTGATTTCCTAAAAATAACTCTATGACTTACGCATAAAAAGTGGCCCACTTTTGAGTGAAAAGTGGCCGAGTTACGGGTCGCAAACAGGCCACTAACAGTTTGAAAGTGAATACACGTTATTTTGTTACACAAACGCTATATAAAAAGAACAAAAATATCAACCTTAAATATAATAAGCCGAAAATGTTACTATTTTCACGCACTTTTTGCTTTATGATGAAATTCTGGGCTTGAAATGACGCAAAAATGATAAGGAGAAAGCAGTAAGATGATGTATTGAACGACGGTAAAAACCGACATACGGACATTACTTTCGGCAGGCAAAAAAAGCCATAATAAGAAGATGCTTTGCCATAAAGCATGATTATGTTTTTTTACTAAAAAAATCAGAAAGCAATCAGGATTTATTCTATCTTTGCAAAAAAGCACAAAATTATGAAGAAACTCTATTTAATAACATTAATATTCAACGTCTGCATCCTGTCTGCTGCAGCACAAACGTCAGCTAAACAGAATGCACAACAACCTGCTGACTCTATAAAAATAACAACGTGCAATGCCGGCATGACGACGATAAGAAATGTTCATCTTGGCAAGAAAGATTCTACGCTGCATAAACTAAAGGTGTATAAAATTGACAACAATGCCATAAAGACACCTAAATACGATGCATTCAAGGAGAGCATGAAAAGAAAGCCACAGGCCGTTGACTTACTGAGAGACATTGCCGGACACATTATTAAATAATAGACAAACGCAGAATTAAATAACCGGTATACGCCGAAACACCAACATCACGGATAAGCCAACAGCAGGATATGATGTCATAAAGCGTCGGCGCAAGACTCTTACAGATGATAAAATCCAAGGAGAAATGCTTACTTCAGCTGAACAATTATTGACTTTCGACATGAAACATGGGCATGAAAGAATTATTTAACACAAAAATTAGTACGCAATAGCAACTAATTCAAAATATAATATTACCTTTGCAAAAAATTTAAATTATGCCAAAGGAATTATTAGGAACAACAATAGGAAAACTGCGCAACAAGCTGCACCGCCTGATGAAACAGCGATATGCTGCCGAGGCAAGCATAAAACTTACCGTTGAAGAGTTTATACTCCTGACAATGATAAGGGCAAAGACCGACCAGATTCTGCAAAACATTGCCATAGCAACAGGCAAGAACAAATCGGTTGTGATGCGCATGATAGACTCGCTCGAGAAGAAAGGTCTCGTGAAACGCACCGTAAACCCGGAAGACAGACGCGAGAATCTGCTCAGCACCACAGACATGGGCGAACAGGTTGTTGCCGAATACCACAAAATTGAGAAGAAGCTGTCTTGCGAATTGCTGAAGGGCATACCCGAAGAAAAGGTGGAGGTGTTCTTCGAAGTTGTAGAGGAAATATCAAGGCGCACAAACAGTCTTTAACGCGATAAAGGCAGACTATCCGGAAAATAAAGCTCACATCAGCCGTTATATCTCAAATTCAGTCATCCCGAAGTTTAAGTCGTCCACATTGCCCGGACCGCAGAAACGCCAAGGCATACCATGCTTTAACCTGCGGCACGAAAGGCAACGAAGACGGTAACATAAAAGGTGACCGAAACATAACCTTATGTTTGAGCTTATTATTTTATAGAGATAGTTGCTATTGTAAACTATTTATATTATCAATAAAAATCAGATGAAGAATATAATTAAAAATGTTATTACGTGCCTGTTGCTGATTTGCCCGGTATCATTACACGCACAGCAGACAGCACGCATCATGAGTTTGAATGAATTATTCTCACTGGCCGACACGCAGAGCAAGACGATAAAGATTTACGAGTCGGTTGTAAGCGGCGCCGAGAAGGACATCTCGGTGGCAAAGAATGCCTATCTGCCCAGCGTGGAGTTCTCGGCATCGGCAACGTTCAACGGCAACGCATGGGTGGCCGACCGCGACTTTTCAAACGGACATTCATTTTCATCGCCTCATTTTGGCAACAACTTCGCAATAGAGGCCTCGCAGGTGGTGTTTGCCGGAGGCGCAATCCACTATAACATAAAGGCCCTGGAGATACAAAAGAGAATAAGGGAGTGGGAACTTGCCTCGCACAAGCAGGACGTTTACTTCCTGCTGACAGGCTATTATCTCGACTTGTACAAATACCGCAACCTGCTCACTGTGTATGACAGAAACATGGAACAGACGCGCCAGGTGATACGAGACATGCACGCACGCGAAGCTGCCGGAGTGGCACTGAACAACGATATCACGCGATATGAGGTGCAGTATCAGAATCTGCAATATAAGCGCACTGAGCTTGTAAGCTCGATAAACATCTGCAACAACAAGCTCGTAACGATGCTCGAACTGCCTAAGGACACGGAGATACTGCCAGACACGACTCTCCTGTCGAGTAACATGCCGAAACCCGGCGAGGCCGAATTTCAGGACATAGCCTACAAGAATTCGCCCATATTAAACAAGAACAGACTTGCGCTCGACATGCTCAGCAAGAAGGAGAAAGTGATAAAATCGGGCTACATGCCGCAGATAAGTATCATAGCCGGCGACAATCTGAAAGGTCCCATCACATATGAAATACCTGTATTGGACAACAACATCAACACATGGTACGTAGGCGTGGGACTGAAATTCAACATAGGCAACATATACAAACTGCCAAAAGACCTGTCGCGCCTGCGCTCTTCAGTGGAGCAGTCGCACAACGAACTTGCGTCTGCAGAAGAAAGCGTATCGCTCGACGTAAACGCCGCATATACAAGATATCTCGACTCGTTTGAACTTCTGAAAACACAGGAAAAGAGTCTTCAGCTTGCACGCGAGAACTACGACGTGATAGCCAACCGCTATGCCAACGACCTTGTGCTCGTGACCGACCTCGTAGACGCCGACAACCTCAGACTGTCGGCAGAGGTTCAGTATGTCAACGCACAGATAAACGTAATATACAATTATTACAAGCTCATTTACTCAACCGGTTCACTGAATACGATAATTAAATAACCCAAAAATAATTATGAACAGAAAAAACAAAAAGATATTGCGCAACATCATCGTAATCGCAATAATTCTGAGCGGACTGACATGGGTCTGCTCAAAGTTCATACACTTCGGCAATGTTGAATACACCGACAATGCCCAGATAAGACGAAACATCATACCGATAAACTCGCGCGTACAGGGCTTCATACAGAAGGTATGCTTCGATGATTTCCAGTTTGTACACAAAGGAGACACTCTCGTAATCATCGAAAACTCTGAATATAAGCTGAAAGTAGAACAAGCAAAGGCGAACTATCAGAAAACCCTCATGGAAAACACGGCCATGGGAACGGCAATATCTACCACGGCAAACAACCTTTCGGTTTCTGACGCAAGCATAGAGGAACTGAGAATAAGGATGAACCAGACCGAAACAGACTACCAAAGATATAAACAGCTGTATGCACAAAAGGCCGTTACACGTCAGCAATATGACAACGCAAAGGCCGACTATGAGGCTACGAAGGCCAAGTATGACATGCTCGTGAGACAAAAGAAGAGTACATCGCTCGTAAAAGACGAACAGACACAGCGCCTTGAGCAAAACCAGACAAACATAGACGTAGCCAAGGCAGCAAAAAACCTGGCCGAACTGAATCTGTCGTACACCGTGATTGTTGCCCCGTGCGACGGCTACACATCACGCAAGGCCCTGCAGGAAGGACAGTTTATACAGCCCGGACAGACTCTGCTGTCAATAGTTGAATACGACAACGTGTGGATTATAGCCAACTATAAGGAAACACAGACGGCCAACATACGCGAAGGCATGCCCGTAAGCATAAAGGTAGACGCCGTGCCGGGCGTTGAATATCACGGCAAGGTAGGCAAGCTGGCCAACGCCACAGGCGCACAGTATTCGATAATACCGCAGGACAACTCTGCCGGAAACTTTGTAAAGATTGAACAGCGCGTTCCAATAAAGATTGTGTTCACAAAGGAGAACAGCAAGGAAGCTATAGAACGCCTGCGCTCGGGAATGAACGTAGAATGTGAGGTTAAATACTAAAGCATATGCCAGCACCTTCACCACAAGAAGTAGCAGCCGCAAGACGCATAATGGTATGGAAGGACTTTGTGCCCCAGCCTCTGCGTTTTCCGCTGATAATATTTATAATTGTTGTCTACATGTTCTCCGGCGGCATATACATGTCGGCCGTGGCCGAGATGACCGGAACATGGGGCTGGATCAACGAAGACGTAATGATGGCAGGCTATGCCTCAATGACGGGACTTACAATGGCCTTTCCGCTGCTGTTCAGGATACTGTTCAGATTCACAACGCGCGACGTTCTCCTGTTCTCTGGTGCAGTGTTTATTATATGCGACTACATCTGCATGATATGCGACTTTCTACCGTTTGTTGTTGCCCTGTCATTCATTAGCGGTTTCTTTAGAATTGTAAGCACTTTTGTATGTTGGAGCAGCATCCAGCTGAAGATTACGCCAAAGAGAGACTTTGCGGTGTTCTTTCCATTCCTGTTCACGTTTGTCCTCGGCAGCGTGCAGCTTGTCAACGTTGCCACGGGATACAGCATTTATGCATTCGACTGGCAGGCCATGCACCGCATAACCATTGGTGCGTTCATACTTGTTTTCGCGCTGGTTTATTTCTGCATGCGCAGCAAGTTCCGCCAGGGTCCCTACATCCCGTTCAAGGGCATCGACTATCTCGGTGGAATAATGTGGACTCTGTGGCTGTTCTGCATCATATTCATCTGCGTATACGGCGAACACTACGACTGGCTTGACGGCGAACCAATCCGCATAGCCATAGCGTTTGCTGTTATTCTGCTGCTGATGTGTCTGCAACGCGCTGCCACAATCAGGCATCCTTACATAAACATAAGGACGTTTTCGCAACACAACATGCTCTATATATTCATTCTGTTCGGGTGTATGACGCTGATGTCTGCCACGGCTACATCCACCCAGAACATATTTACCAGTTCGATTCTTGGATACGACGCACGCCACAATGCCGACCTCAACTGGGGCATAACGGCAGGAATAGCCGTAGGCACGGGCTTTTTCTTCATGGCTCTTACGAAGTGGAAATGGCGCATTAAGGACATCGTCTTAACCGGGTTCGTTTCTTTTCTGCTTTACCAGACGATGCTGTATTTCCTTATCGACCCTTCAACGGAGAAATACATGCTGTATCTGCCCATGCTGCTTAAGGGCGCCGGAGTGAGCATTGTGTACACATCGCTCACCTACGCCCTTGCCGGCTGCGTCACATTTGAGTATTATTTCGAGGCCATGTGTGTCATCGGATTTATCCGGACGAGCTTCGGCGGACCGCTCAGTTCGGCCATAATGACCAGGATTTTCAACAACGTCAAACAGGCAAACACAGCCAATCTGGGCAGCTATATCGACCCGATGTACTACAACTGCGAATCATTTCAGACTCTATACAGCGAGTTTCAGCGGCAGATGCTCATGGTTAGCCTTAAAGAGGTCTACGGATGGGCCGTGATAATGGCCGTGATAATCCTGCTCGCCATACTGCTGTCTGACTATCGCGTACACCTTGGCGCAAGGGCTAGTCAGATGCTCAGGCTGTCACAAATATGGAGGCAAGTGCGCCACAAGTCTGACTAAGGTGCAAAAAGCATAACGGCACGTAGCCTTACAGACGGCAGCGCAAGACATGACAAATAAGCCGTCAGCCGGATATTTCTGCCGCAAATTACAGGCATGCTCTGAAAATGGCCGAAAAACCGTAACTTTTTCGCCATATATAGTTAAAGATTAAGCATTGGCAACGTCAATAAGCATTATATATTAAGAAAACATCGCAGGTTTAGTTTCAAACCGTTAGTGGGCCGTTTACGGGTCGTAAGTGGCCCACTTTTCATGCAAAAGTGGGCCACTTTTTATCCGCAAACGGCATACTAATTTCAGACTAAATGCAAGTTGATGAAACAAGGGAGACACAACAAGCGGCAAGGCACGCTGCACTATAAATGAAACAAGGACACCGGACACCTAAAAAATAACGGCAAACACACAAGAATATCGCTGCAAAATCTTATCTTTGCAGCGATATTTTTTATTTTACAAAAACAGAAAATGCTTATGAAAAATAACAGAATAACCGAACTTTTCGGCATTGAATATCCCGTAGTTCAGGGCGGTATGGTGTGGTGCAGCGGCTGGCGACTGGCTTCTGCCGTGAGCAATGCCGGCGGCCTGGGTCTGCTCGGAGCAGGCTCTATGCACCCGGAGACGCTGCTTGAGCACATAAACAAGATGAAAGCTGCAACCGACAAGCCGTGGGGCGTGAACGTTCCGCTGATGTATCCCGAGATAGACAAACTCATGAAGATGATAATAGACGAGGGCGTAAAGGTTGTGTTCACGTCGGCAGGAAGTCCGAAGAAGTTCACCCCGATGCTTCACGAAGCCGGAATAAAGGTGGCACACGTAGTGTCGAGCAGCAAGTTTGCCGCAAAATGCGAAGAGGCAGGCGTCGACGCTATCGTTGCCGAAGGCTTTGAGGCAGGCGGACATAACGGACGCGAAGAGACTACAACGATGACTCTGATACCGCAGGTGCGCAACGCAACCACAAAGCCGCTCATTGCCGCAGGCGGAATAGCATCGGGCGAGGCTATGCTCGCAGCCATGGCTCTCGGCGCAGAGGGCATACAGGCAGGCACACTGTTCGCACTCACCGAGGAGAGTTCGGCGTCTGAAGAGTTCAAGAAGAGATGCACAGAACTTGCCGAAGGCGACACCATGCTGTGTCTGAAGAAGATTGCCCCCACCCGACTCATCAAGAACGCCCTATACACCAAGCTGGCCGAAGCTGAAGACAAGGGAGCCACAGCCGACGAACTGCGCGAGATTCTCGGCAGGGCAGCATCAAAACGAGGAATATTTGAGGGCGACATGGAGAGCGGCGAACTGGAAATAGGTCAGATTGCCTCAGCGATAAAGACGATAAAGCCTGTGAGCGAGGTGATGAAAGAACTTATCAGCGGCTTTGAAAAGGCAAAGGAAAGAGTTGCACTTCTGTAAGCCTCAACGCTTGTTTATAATCATTTTGCGGCAGAATAAAATGATTCTGCCGCAAAATATTATACCCGTAAAACAATTCGTCATCCGCAACATCCTTATAAAGCGGCAACAAAAGTCTGCCGCATGATGTTACGGATGACGAATAAAATTATCAAACAATATCACGACGGACATCCGTCCGACATCACATATACATCTTATCCCAGCTTTACTTTGAGCCATCGTCCGCTGAACAGGCGCCATAAGAATATTGCACCGCGGAACGTAAGCTCTATGGCCATCGCCATCCATACGCCGCGCAAGCCGTAGATAGGCGCAAGATAAGCCGCAAGAGTAAGGCGCACGAGCCACATGCTGGCAAGGTTCATACAGGCAGGAACAAGCGTGTCGCCTGCACCAAGGCATACGCTGTAAGCCACTATCGAGGCGGCAAACATCGGCTCGGCAAAGGCCTCAATGCGCAAAGCACCGATGCCCAGCTGGCGAATTTCTTCCACAGGCGTCATTATTCCAATCATCTGCGGTGCCGTGATATACATCACGACGCTGATGGCGGCCATGACAATCATGCCAAGGAATACGGTGCGGTAGGCAAAGCTGCGCGCCAGGCGCGGCTGACCTGCACCGATGCTCTGCCCAACAAGTGTGGTGGCAGCCTCGCCTATGCCGTATCCCGGCATGTAGCAAAGGCTCTCGGCAGCTATGGCAAACGTGTTGGCGGCTATGGCAAAGTTGCCAAGCGGGGCAACAATCATCGTACTTACAATCTGCGCACCGCTCATCATAATATACTGTGCGCCCATCGGCGTACTTATCTTTGCCGCGTTGCGCAGATAGTCCCACAGCGGCGCAAAGGTCCATTTCTCCTTTTTCAGCATCAGTTCCGACGACCTGAGCGTTGCAAACCATATCAGCATCACACCCGTAACGATGTATGCAAGAGCCGTTCCAAGGGCAGCTCCTGCCACGCCCATGCCCATTCCAGGCATCAGTATGTCGTAGCCAAGCACGGAGACGTGACGCGTGCTGAATATAAGGAAATAGTTGAACACCACGTCCAGAAGACACATCAGCACGCTGACGGCACTGGGCACGCGCATGTTTCCCGAACTCTTAAGCATGCTCGACGACAGTATTCCAAGCTGATATACGGGCAGCGACATACAGAATATGGCAAAATAGCGCGACGCGTCGGGAGCTATATCGGCTCCTCCGCCAAGCCACAGGGGAAGCGGACCGGCTATGACAAGGCATATGGCGGTAAGGATGAGCGTGAAGAGCGCCGTGGCCATTATGCCCTGACGGAACACCTGGCGCGCCTTTACAAAGTCGTTGGCACCGATAAAGTGGGCAGCCTGCACCGAGAAGCCCATGGCTGCGGCCGACGTAAGACCGCCAAAGAGCCACGTAGTTGACTGTACTATACCTATCGACGCCGAAGCCTTGGCACCAAGCGAGCCAACCATCGACGCATCGATATATACCATCAGGGTGTTTGTCAGCTGTGCCAGAATGGACGGCACGCTGAGCTGGGCTATCAGATTGAGCATCTGACTGCCGTTCATCGTCTGGCCGTTGCGTATCATGGCCAGCAAGTCTTTTCCTTTATTAGCTGAAAACATCGTGCGAAATTACTACTTTTAAGATGAATAAACAAATTACGCGGACAAAAAACACGCGGAAATCTTTTATTAAAGACTTCCGCGCACATTATTCAGTTAATTCAATTTTCTCAAAAAAATGGAGGCTCATGCAATTCGTTTATGCTTTCCCTTACCCCCAATACCTGTTGCTGTATTCACAGCAAACAGGGTTAACATCCGTTACCTTAAACAATCTTTTTTATTTACCTTAATTACCTATGAAAACTTTTTCATGCCTCGCGGCATCTTTGTTATCCTTTACCAAAACAATCTTTCTCTTTACCTTAGCTTTATACCTATGAATTATTAATACCTATTGTTTTGTTTTGACGATGCAAAGATACTGCTGTTTGCGCACACAACCAAACATTTCAAGCATTTTATGCATCAAAACGCATGTTTTTTGACATAAATCAAAATCAGTATACGGGATGTTGATTTTTACATATTATTTGATTACACAAAACGCCACGCTGCGTCAGCACTGCCATGCCGCAACACACATGCGGACAAGAAAAGCAAGGCACGACGGGACATTGCAATACATAAAGCAGGAAAAGAAAAAGCATGAGAACAAAACGCAAAGACATATACATAATGAAATAAAGGCGCATACATAACAAATTCAAGGTATAGGCATAACCATCGAACATACCAACGTTTACCAACCGTGTATGTTTACATAATAGATTTAAGGTGAATGTATAACTGTTGAACGCACAAACGCTACCGACCATACGTGTTTACATAACAAAATTAAGGTGCGTGCATAATAAAATTAAGGCATATACATATATAATATAATGTAAAAGGGACGGAAGCGGCATAATGCCGTCCGTCCCCAGGAACATTATCTTTACGTAAGTGTTATTCTGTTATCCACTTGCCTTTCTTGGCATACCACGGGTCTGGCGTAACTCCCGGACGATAATATGCCACGAGGGCTATATCGAACACCAGCGTGCTGTAAGCCGGAATACCGGTGCTTCCGGTTGATCCGTAGCCCAGCTGATAAGGGATATAAACGCGCCAGCGGTCGCCTATGTGCATATACTGCAGCGCTGTGGTGAAGCCGTCTATAAGGCCGCCTACATACAGCTGGCGAGGCAGAGCTGTCTGAGGATTGAACTCTCCCTCATAGCTCTCGTCGAACACATATCCCTCGGAATAAGAAGTTGAGGGCAGGAGGCGTCTGCGATAGTGCACCAACACAGAGTCGGTGAACATTGGGCATCCGCTGCCCGTTCCTTCCTCGAGTACCTCTACCACGATGTGGTCGGCATATCCGGCCGGTATGGTGTCCTCAAGCGAGTAGTTTCTGATAATCTTCCAGCTGCCGTCCTCAATGCCCATAGCCTTCTCGTAGATATTGTCAAAATAGGCCTCGTTGCGGTTTTTCCAGTCGGGAAATTCCTCAACGGTGTCTTCGTTCTCGCTGCAGGCCATGAAGCACAGCGGTGCAATAAGCAGCATCAGAAGGGCAAAAATATTGTACTTCTTCATTTACTGTATCTTTTTAAGAAGACTTGCAATGCTTACCTTATCCTCAATAATGCCGTTGAGTTCGTCGATGCTGACTCTCTCCTGCTCCATTGTGTCGCGGAAGCGCAGCGTAACGGTGTTGTCCTTCAGCGTGTCGTGGTCAACGGTTACACAGTAAGGCGTACCTATTGCGTCCTGACGGCGGTAGCGCTTGCCGATAGAGTCTTTCTCGTCGTACTGGCAGTTGAAGTGGAACTTCAGGTTGTTGATTATCTCGCGTGCCTTCTCGGGCAGTCCGTCTTTCTTTACAAGAGGCATCACGCAGAGCTTGACAGGAGCCAGGGCTGCAGGCAACTTGAGCACAACGCGTGTTTCACCGTTCTCGAGTTTCTCCTCGCAGTAAGAGTGGCACATGATTGAGAGGAACATACGGTCAACGCCGATAGATGTCTCGATGTCATACGGAGTGTAGCTCTCGTTGGTCTGCGGGTCGAAGTATTTGATTGAGCGGCCAGAGAACTTCTCATGCTGCGACAGGTCGAAGTCGGTGCGGCTGTGTATACCCTCAACCTCCTTGAATCCGAACGGCATACGGAACTCGATGTCGGTAGCGGCGTTTGCATAGTGGGCCAGCTTCTCGTGGTCGTGGAAACGGTAGTTCTCCTCGCCGAAGCCGAGGGCCTGATGCCACTTCATACGTGTCTCCTTCCACTTCTGGAACCATTCGATCTCTGTTCCGGGCTTAACGAAGAACTGCATCTCCATCTGCTCGAACTCGCGCATACGGAAGATAAACTGGCGGGCAACAATCTCGTTGCGGAAGGCCTTGCCTATCTGTGCTATGCCGAAAGGTATCTTCATGCGGCCTGTCTTCTGCACGTTAAGGTAGTTTACAAATATACCCTGTGCTGTCTCGGGGCGCAGATAAATCTTGCTTGCGCTGTCGGCTGTAGAGCCCATCTCGGTTGAGAACATGAGGTTAAACTGGCGCACGTCGGTCCAGTTCTTTGTTCCGCTGATCGGGTCGACGATGCCTTCGTCGAGTATTATCTGCTTCAGCTCGTTGAGGTCCATGGCGTTCATTGCCTCGCTGTAGCGCTCGTGCAGGGCGTCGCGCTTCTTCTGGTTGTCGAGTACGCGTGGGTTGGTCTCGCGGAACTTAGCCTCGTCGAAAGCCTCGCCAAACTTCTTGCGGGCCTTCTCCACTTCCTTGTTTATCTTTTCCTCGTATTTTGCTATCTGGTCTTCAATAAGCACGTCGGCGCGGTAGCGCTTCTTTGAGTCGCGGTTGTCGATGAGCGGGTCGTTGAATGCGTCAACGTGTCCCGATGCCTTCCATATCGTTGGGTGCATAAAGATGGCCGAGTCGATGCCCACGATGTTCTCGTGAAGCAGCACCATGCTCTTCCACCAGTATTCCTTAATATTGTTTTTCAGTTCAACACCGTTCTGTCCGTAGTCGTAAACTGCGGCCAAGCCGTCATAGATGTCGCTGCTCGGGAACACGAATCCGTACTCCTTGCAGTGAGACACTATTTTCTTAAAAACATCTTCTTGTGCCATTGTTGTTTATTTACCTTAAATTTTTATTTCACAGAAAAGCCCTCTGCGAGGGCAACAAAAAGTTATCGTATAAACACTTTTGCGTGCAAAGATAATGCAAAGCTACCGAAACACAAAACTTTTTCACACACATTATTATATTTATTTCGTCCGTGGCCCGTGCCGGAGGATGCCTGCTGCCATACGGCGCGTTATGTTTATTTAACACGGAGACGGCTGCCGGTTTTTCGTTTTTCTTGACAATATAAATTTGTGAAATAGAAAACTTACGCCGAGAGATATGGGTTCGCGGACGGCATAAACGCCATGAAACGACCAAAAACCGGCATCCTGAAACATGAAATGCGGCCTTTCATGATGCAAAAGCAGGCCTTTTGGCTACCGAAACATGGCCTTTTGCAGTGGAAAAAACAGTGTTTTACACCGCAATTTGCGGTATTTTACATTATCTCATGCCGCCGCAGGCCGCGCAAACAAGCACAAACAACTGATTACCAAACACTTACACAAAACATGATTTATGCCGGTTTTTCATGTCTGAAGCCTGATTCTTGAGCAGCACGGGCATTCTGAGAGCGTCAAACGGACGGCAACGGGCATTTCCGATTAACTTTATTTAACCTCGCACAGACCGTCCTCAACGGCATCTCAGCATAAGGCCGCGCTGCCGCTCCTTATATAAAAAATAAAATATTTATTTTGCATTGTCTCCGATTTTAGCTATCTTTGCATAAGATAAGCGGCATCTCAGCATAACACTTAAACATGTTTCAACAAACAAGTTTAGTGGTTCTGCGTTCGATTTGCATTATCCTTGCATAAGATAAGCCGCACGAAGGCATCAAGCTAAAACAAGCCGGGCTGCAAAAGCCACACCGATTTGCATTATCTTTTCTACAGACATACATCATCATGGACGACAATATTAAAGACCCCGAAAACATAGAAGAGCAGGACATGCCCGTTCAGGACGACAGCAACGACATCGAACCCGAAAGCCACTCTGACTATAAGCCGGCCAACAGGTTTGACGCCTCTGCCGTGCATCATCTGAGCGGAATGTACCAGAACTGGTTTCTCGACTACGCATCATACGTTATCCTTGAGCGTGCCGTGCCCCACATCGAAGACGGACTGAAGCCCGTTCAGCGACGCATACTGCACTCTATGAAGCGCATGGACGACGGACGCTACAACAAGGTGGCCAACATCGTGGGCCACACCATGCAGTTTCACCCTCACGGCGACGCATCTATAGGCGACGCGCTCGTGCAGCTCGGACAGAAAGACCTGCTCGTAGACTGCCAGGGTAACTGGGGAAACATACTCACGGGCGACCGTGCCGCCGCTCCGCGATACATCGAGGCGCGCCTGTCTAAGTTTGCGCTCGACGTGGTGTTCAATCCTAAGACCACCGAATGGCAGCTGAGCTACGACGGCCGCAACAAGGAGCCAATCACGCTGCCGGCAAAGTTTCCGCTGCTGCTGGCACAGGGAGCCGAGGGCATAGCCGTGGGATTGTCGTCAAAGATTCTGCCGCACAACCTCAACGAGATATGCGACGCCGCCATAAGCTATCTGCACGGCGAGCCGTTTACGCTCTATCCCGACTTCCCTACGGGCGGAAGCATCGACGTGAGCAAATACAACGAGGGACAGCGCGGGGGCACGCTGAAGGTGAGGGCAAAGATAGAAAAGCTCGACAGCAAGACGCTCGTGATACGCGAGATACCCTTCGGCAAGACCACCACTACGCTTATCGACTCGATACTCAAGGCCATCGAGAAGGGCAAGATAAAGGCACGCAAGGTGGACGACAACACGGCCGCACAGGTGGAGATACAGGTGCACCTGGCTCCCGGCGTGTCGTCAGACAAGGCCATCGACGCCCTCTACGCCTTCTCCGACTGCGAGATAAACATCTCGCCAAACTGCTGCGTAATCGAAGACAACAAGCCGCAGTTCCTGACCGTGAACGACGTGCTGCGCCACTCTACCGACCGCACCATGGCCCTGCTGCGCAAGGAACTCGAGATACGCAAGCATGAGCTGCTCGAGCAGCTCCACTTCTCGTCGCTCGAAAAGATATTCATCGAGGAACGCATCTACAAAGACCGCAAGTTTGAGCAGGCTCCCGACATGGACGCAGCATGCGAGCACATCGACAACAGGCTGACGCCGTTCTATCCGCAGATGATACGCGAGGTTACAAAGGACGACATCCTGCGCCTCATGGACATCAAGATGGCACGCATACTGAAGTTCAACAAGGACAAGGCCGAGGAGCTGATAGCCAAGATAAAGGCCGAAGTGGACGACATAAACCATAAGCTGAACAACATGGTTGAGGTTACGGCCGACTGGTTCAGGTATCTGAAGGAGAAATACGGAGCCGCACATCCCCGACTGACCGAGATAAAGAACTTCGACACCATCGAGGCTACAAAGGTCATCGAGGCCAACGAGAAGCTGTATATCAACCGCAACGACGGCTTCATAGGCACCGGACTGAAGAAAGACGAGTTTGTGTGCAACTGCTCCGACATCGACGACATCATCATCTTCTACAAGGAAGGCAAGTATAAGGTGGTGCGCGTGGCCGACAAGATATTCGTTGGCAAGAACATCCTGCACGTGGCAGTGTTCAAGAAGAACGACCGCCGCACCGTCTACAACGTTGTCTACCGCGACGGAAAGCAGGGCAAATACTTCATGAAGCGATTCTGCGTGACCAGCATCACGCGCGACCGCGAATACGAGTTCACGCAAGGCACGCCCGGTTCGCGCGTGGTTTACTTCACCGCCAACCCCAACGGCGAGGCCGAGGTGATAAAGATTACGCTCGACCCGGCACCGCGACTGAAGAACATCTTTAAGGAGAAAGACTTCTCTGAGGTTGCCATCAAGAGCCGCGGGGCAAAGGGCGTGGTTATGACACGCTTCAACGTGCACCGCATATCGCTCAAGAGCCACGGCCACAGCACGCTGGGCGGACGCAAGGTGTGGTTCGACCCCGACGTCAAACGACTCAACTACGACAGTCACGGACGCCTGCTCGGCGAGTTTAACGAGGACGACAGCATACTGGTGGTGCTCGACAACGGCGACTTCTATCTCACCAACTTCGACGCCAACAACCATTATGAAGACAACATAAAGATTATCGAGAAGTTCGACGAGCACAAAGTTTGGACCGCCGTGCTCTACGACGCCGACCAGCAGGGCTATCCTTACCTGAAGCGATTCACCATGGAAGCCACCAAGCGCAAGCAAAACTACGTGAGCGACAACCCGGCAAGCCGGCTCGTGGCACTCACCGACGAGCCTTATCCGCGCTTCCTCGTAACCTTCGGAGGACGCGACGCCTTCCGCGGCACGATGGAGATTGAGGCCGAACAGTTTGTAGGCGTTAAGGGATTCAAGGCCAAAGGCAAGCGCATAACCAACTGGGAGACGGAGAGCATAGAGCAGCTTGAGCCGGCACAACAGCCCGAACAGGAGCCTGAAGACAGCACACCTGAAGAGCAGCCGGCTGAAGAGACACCGCAACAGGAGAACCTCGACCCCGATGCAGGCAAGAGCCAGCAGCAGGTGATAGACGAGATTACAGGACAGCTCAGCCTTTTCAACGACAATGAAGATAATTAAGCTATTAACGCTCGCGGCCATGCTTGCCTCCTCTGCGGCGGCATGTGCCCTGCCCTGCGGCAACGGGCCTGAAGACGGGACGGCGCTGCACGGCAGCCTCAACACAGGCAACGTATATGCCCCAGACACCATAAGAAACAACAAGATAATAACCAACGCCCAGATGATAGGCATCGGGGCGGTGAACATTCTCGACACTTACCTCTCGCCCGAGAAGTATCGCGGCACCGAGCTGCGCTACATTTCACACACGCTGCGCGAGCGCAGGGACAGCCGCTGGTCGCGCCTGATAGTACATCAGGGCAACATGTCCTACAGCGACAACCGCTCGGGCAACGGCGGCGAGATAGCCGGAGCCTACACGTTCAGCTACGGCGTACACTACAACTGGAACTTCTTCGACGGCAGCCTCAACGTCAAGGCCGGCGCACAGGCCGATGTCAACGTGGGCTTTCTCTACAACACGCGCAACAGCAACAACCCTGCGCAGGCACGCCTGTCGCTCAACATATCGCCGTCGGCAGCCGCCACATACCGCTTTCGCCTGTGGCAGCACAACTACTCGCTGCGCTATGAGCTGAGCGTTCCGCTCATGGGACTGATGTTCAGCCCCAACTACGGACAGTCGTACTACGAGATTTTCAGCCGCGGCAACTACGACCACAACATCGTGCCTACCACCTTCGGCAGCACGCCGTCGCTGCGCCAGATGCTCACCTTCGACTTCTCGCTCGGCCGCACCACGCTGCGCCTTGGCTACATGGGCGACTTCCAGCAGGCCAGAGTGAACAACCTGAAATATCATTCTTACTCTAACATGCTGCTCATCGGCATTGTCAGACAGTTCAACATAACTAAAATAGTACCATGAGAAGAGTCTTAAACTTTCTGCTTCCGCTCATCGTTGCACTTGCCGCCGTGTCGTGTGTCGACGAAGAGGAATACAGCGACGACCCGCGCGGCAACTTCGAGGCGCTCTGGAAGATAATGAACGAACACTATTGCTTCTTCGACTATAAGAACAGCGAGTACGGACTCGACTGGAACGAGGTGTATGCGCGCTACAGCCGGCAGATAGACGACGGCATGACGAGCACCCAGCTGTTTGAAGTATTGGGCAACATGCTCGGCGAACTGCGCGACGGACACGTCAACATGTACGCCTCGTTCGACCAGTCGCGCTACTGGAGCTGGAAGGAAGACTATCCCGCCAACTTCAGCGACTCGCTGCAGCGGCGCTATCTCGGCACCGACTACAAGATTTCTTCGGGCATAAAATACCGCAAGCTCGACGACAACATAGGCTACATCTACTGCGGATCGTTCTCCAACGCAATAGGCAGCGGCAACCTTAACGACATACTGATGGACCTCGCCACGTGCAACGCTCTCATCGTTGACGTGAGAGACAACGGCGGAGGAATGCTTACCTCGGCCGAAACCCTGGCGTCGCGCTTCACCGACGAGGAGATTCTCGTGGGCTACATGCAGCACAAGACAGGCCCCGGCCACAACGATTTCTCCGAACCGGAGGAGCAAAAGCTGAAGCCTTCGAGCGGACTCAGATGGCACAAGCCCGTGGCCGTGCTCACCAACAGGGCCGTGTTCAGCGCCGCCAACGAGTTTGTCAAGTATATGAAGTGCTGCCCCGGCGTAACCGTCATCGGCGACAAGACGGGCGGAGGCGCAGGCATGCCCTTCAGCAGCGAGCTGCCCAACGGCTGGTCAGTGCGCTTCAGCGCATGCCCCATGTACGACCGCGACATGAACTGCACCGAGTTTGGCATAAAGCCCGACCATAACGTACAGCTCACCGACAGCGACTTTGCCAAGGGCCGCGACACAATAATAGAATATGCACGCAACATCCTTAACCAATGAACAACAGCAACACTTCTGACACAATAAGGCTCGACAACCTTACCATAGGATACAAGACACACGACGGCATACGCACCGTGGCAAAGGACATCAACGCTTCTATAAAGAGCGGCAAGCTGACATGCCTCGTCGGGACCAACGGCATCGGCAAGTCTACGCTGCTCAGAACGCTGTCGGGATTTCAGCCACGGCTTGGCGGAAGCATTGTCATCAACGGCAGCGAGCTGTCGGGCTACACGCCGCGCGACCTCTCGCGCATAGTCAGCGTGGTGCTTACGTCGAGGCCGTCGTCGATAAACTTCACCGTAGAAGAGATAGTGGCACTTGGTCGCACGCCCTACACCGGATTCTGGGGAACGCTCAACGATGCCGACAAAGAGATTGTAAGCGAGAGCATCAGGCTTGCCGGAATATCCCATCTGGCCAAGCGCAACGCCATGTCGCTAAGCGACGGAGAACGTCAGAAGATGATGATAGCCAAGGCACTTGCACAGCAGACGCCCGTGATAATGCTCGACGAGCCAACCGCCTTTCTCGACTATCCGAGCAAGGTGGAGACCATGCTCCTGCTGACACGTCTGTGCCGCGAGGAAGGCAAGACGATATTCATGTCGTCGCACGACCTCGAACTCGTCATTCAGCTTGCCGACATCTTATGGGTTATGGAGCAGGGAGGCACCATATCTGTAGGCACTCCAAAGGCTCTCGCCGACGAGGGAACGCTCAGCCGCTTCATTGAGCGCACCGGCATAATGTTCGACAAAGAAGCGATGCGCATAACCGTATGCAAGAGCGGTGCCGACTGACATTTTAAGACGATACTAAAACTGCGGGCATACACATTAGTATGAATATGTATGCCTTGCTTAAAAAATTCCAAGAATTTATATTTTTTGTACACACCTGTGATAAGTCGTGATTAATTATTAAATTTGCATCAGAAACATAAAGTTCATAAGCCATGCAATCCATACTTATCATAGAAGATGACAAAAGAGTGGCCGACCTGCTGAAAGCCGGACTTGAGGAAAGCGGATACCAGACAATGGTGGCATACGACGGTGCCATGGGGCTGCGGCTGTTTGCATCCAACAGCTTCAACCTTGTGCTTTCAGACGTTATTCTTCCAAAGTTGGACGGTTTTGAACTTTGCAAGGAGATACGCAAGACCAATGCATCTGTACCCATACTCATGCTGACAGCCCTTGGCTCTACTAACGACAAGCTCGACGGCTTCGATGCCGGAGCCGACGACTACATGGTTAAGCCTTTCGACTTCCGTGAGCTAAACGCACGTATCAAGGCGCTGCTTAAGCGCAACACCAACATCGCGACAGAGCAGCCCGAGGAGCTGAAATATGCCGATCTGACGATAAATCTCAAAAGAAAGGAAGTCTGGCGAAACGGGGTAATGATAAAGCTGTCGCCCAAGGAGTATAACCTGCTGTTGTATCTGACAGAGAATGCCGAGCGCGTTATAAGCCGCACGGAGATTGCGGAGAAAGTATGGAACACCCACTTCGACACGGGTACAAACTTCATCGACGTCTACATAAACTATCTCCGTAAGAAAGTTGACAAGGAATTTGAAATCAAACTAATACACACAAGGCCGGGAATAGGCTTTATCTTCACCGACAAGCCATGAAAATACGCACAGCCCTGACATTAAAGAACACATGCGCCACGGCAGCCGTTTTCCTGCTGTGCACAATATTAATCTATATTGTCAGCGAACATACCCGTAGCAAGACCTTCTTTCATGACCTGAGAAGCGAAGCCATAACAAAGGCACATCTGTTCCTGCAGAACAAGGTTGACCCAAAGACAATGCAGGACATCTACCTTAACAACAAGGAATTTATCAATGAAGTAGAGGTTGCCATTTACACGCCCGACTTCAAGATGCTGTATCACGACGCTGTGCAGAACGACATAATAAAGGAAAACCGCCAGATGATAAGCAGCATCCTGAACAAGAAGGAAATAGAGTTTTATATAGGCAAATATCAGGGCATAGGCATGCTCTACACCCTCAACGGCAAGAACTACATCGTAACGGCTGCCGCCTACGACGGCTACGGATATGCCAACTTGACAAAACTGAAGAATGCGCTGCTCGTCTTGTTCATCATAGGTCTAACCCTGCTGTTCGCAACAGGCTACATACTCGCACGCACTGCGCTACGCCCGATAAGGGAAATTGTAAAGGAAGCAGACATCATTACCGCGTCGCAAATATCAAGAAGGCTGCCCGTAAAGAACAGAAAAGACGAACTCGGCGAGCTTTCCACCACATTCAATGCCCTTCTGAACCGCCTCGAAGTTTCGTTCAACGCACAAAAGATGTTCGTCAGCAACGTATCGCACGAGCTGAGAACTCCGCTTGCAGCCCTGATTGCCGAGCTCGACATAGCATCTCAGAAAGAACGCAGCTGCCAGCAATACCGCACGACAATACTAAACGCACTTAACGATGCAAGACGCATGACCAAACTGATTGACGGACTTCTTAATCTTGCCAAGGCCGACTATCAGCAGGAACAGATAAAGATGGAGCACATACGCCTGGACGAACTGCTGCTCGACGTCAGAGAATTTATCCTGAGGGCACACCCTGACTACCATGTAGAAATAATATTCGAACAGGAAGAAGCCGAAGACGACAGTCTGATAACCGTAAACGGCAACCATTATCTGCTGTCGATAGCATTCTCAAACCTCATCGAGAACAACTGCAAATATTCGGCCGACCACTCCTCGTTCATACAAATATCCTATTGGGACAAATGCGCAGTGGTGCGCTGTTCTGACGACGGCATGGGAATGTCTGACACCGACAAGCAGCATCTTTTCAAGCTGTTCTACCGCGGCGAACAGGAGAAAGTGGCCGAAGGTCACGGAATAGGCATGGCCCTTTCACAAAAGATTATCCGTCTGCACAGAGGCGATATCGCCGTACATTCGGAAAAAGAAAAGGGCACAACCTTTATAGTTGAGCTTCCGCACATATAGCAGCAACCGGAGAAGGGCGCCAGCACGGACAGCTACAATTCGCCGCCGCGCAGTTCACGGCGATGCCAGCCTGCACTTATAACGCCGGCATGAGCCTGCAGCCGCCGTATTATCAGTTCTGACAAAGTCCTGTCATCACCACGTGCCTCAAAATCACAGAATACGACAAACACGCCATCAGCCTCCTTATAGAACAGCTCATTGACCCTTGCCTCGCCAAAAAGCAAGGTGTTCGTTATAATATTCCTTACGGTGTCAAGCGACTCCTTATCACATTCCACCTTTACGGTCAGCGACGCCGCCCCCTCAAACTTTGTTTCGATAAAATGGCATAAAGGCCTGAAAAGGCAATGAGTGACAAGTACACAGGCAACAAGGACCGCCAGCTCTGAGAAGAAGCCGACTCCGGCAAGAGTTCCGCATGCGGCAGAACACCATATCGTGGCAGCCGTATTAAGTCCTCTCACGTTGAATCCGTCTTTCAGAATAAGTCCTCCGCCCAAGAAGCCTATGCCCGAAACTATCTGCGCCGCAACTCTTGAAGGGTCGCCGTTTTGAGACGTTATGGCATACGACAACACCGTGAAAGCGGCAGACCCTACAGAAACAAGAATGTTGGTGCGCAGTCCGGCGTTGCGCTGCCTGCACTGACGTTCCAGCCCGATCAACGCTCCGGCAAGAAAAGCGCTGCCCATCCTTATCAGATAATCAACAAACAGAATCATAAGTTTTTTATGCAAAGTTAGCCCTGCGGCAGCAGAACGGCTGTTAGAAAATCATTAGACCCGGATTAAAATTTTATTAGAACTTTCTCTAATGATTTTCTAATACCGTTCTAATGACATTCTAACGGCCTTACAGAAAAACATTTCCGACTTTTGCAGCGCAAAAAACAATAGTATTAATCTAAAAACACGGATACGCTATGTGGAAGAAAACGCGCAAGATGAAATTAGAATTCAATGCCGAGAAGATTTTTCTGGCATCAGAACTGCCTATGAGCTCTGTGTTCAGCTATTTCCAGACAGCCCCGCAGGGCCTGAGCAATGAGGAAGTGGAAAAAAGACAATCGCTTTACGGAAGAAACGAAGTGGAGCATGAAAAGAAGATGCATCCGCTGACAATGCTTATAAAGGCCTTTATAAATCCCTTCATCGGAGTGCTTACGGCTCTGATAATCATTTCGTATATTATTGATGTATATATCGCCGCTCCCGAGGAAAAAGACTTCACGTCGATAATTATCATAGCCTCGATGGTAATACTCAGCACCATTCTCCGCTTCTGGCAGGAATACAAGGCCAGCGTGTCGAGCGAGGCGCTGCAGAAGATGGTCACCAACACATGCACCGCTAAAAGAGACGACGGCACGGAACACGAAATCGGCATATCGTCGCTCGTGCCCGGAGACATCGTGAAACTGGCGGCAGGAGACATGATTCCGGCAGACATACGCATCATAGAGACTAAAGACCTCTTTGTAAGTCAGGGCACACTGACAGGAGAGTCGGAGGCTATAGAGAAGAGAGCGGAGGCAAGCGGAGGCGACAGCCGCGGGCGAAGCATAGTGGAACTTGAGAACATCTGCTTCATGGGCTCCAACGTGGTGAGCGGCTCTGCCACGGGCATCGTTGTGTCCACAGGCAACAACACGTATCTCGGCACCATAGCCCGAAGCATTGCCGGCCACCGTGCCTCTACCGCCTTCGACAAAGGCATTGCCAAGGTGAGCATGCTGCTCATACGCTTCATGCTGATAATGGTTCCGTTTGTATTTCTGGTGAACGGCCTGACAAAGGGCGAATGGCTCGACGCCTTCCTCTTTGCGGTGTCTGTAGCCGTGGGCCTTACGCCCGAGATGCTTCCGATGATCGTAACGGTCAACCTGTCGAAGGGAGCCGTTGCCATGTCGCGCAAGAAGACTATTGTGAAAGATCTCAACGCCATACAGAACTTCGGGGCCATGAACATACTGTGTACTGACAAGACCGGCACGCTGACCTGCGACCAGATTGTGCTCGAAAAGTATATAAACGCCGACGGCACAAGCGACAACAGCAGAAGGATACTGCGCCACGCCTACTTCAACAGTTTCTTCCAGACAGGACTGAAGAACCTTATGGACAAGGCCATACTGTCGCACGTAAGGGAGCTTGAGATGGAGTCTGTCAGGGAGAGCTACAAGAAGGTGGACGAGATACCCTTCGACTTCACGCGCCGCAGGATGTCGGTAGTGGTTGAAGACGTCAGCGGCAAGAGACAAATAATAACCAAGGGTGCAGTAGAAGAGATGATGCAGATATGCTCGCACACCGAAGTGGGCAACAAGGTTGTGCCCTTCACGCCCGAACTAAGGGTAAAGGCATACGAGATAAGCAAGCGCATGAACCGCCAGGGACTGCGCGTGCTGGCCGTGGCACACAAGAGTTTTCTGAGCAAGGAGAACAACTTTGCCGTTGAAGACGAGAGCGGCATGGTGCTTATAGGCTTCCTGGCGTTTCTCGATCCGCCCAAGCAGTCGGCGGCCGGAGCCATAAGGCAGCTCCATGCCCACGGAATAGAGGTGAAGGTGGTGTCGGGAGACAACGACGCCGTTGTGCGCACGATATCAAGACAGGTGGGCATCGACACGACAAACGTGCTCACCGGCGCGGAGCTGAGCGCCATGAACGACGAAGAAAAGCGTGAGGCTGTGGCCAGGACAAGGGTGTTTGCCAAGGTTACGCCCATGCAGAAGACCGAGATTATAGCTCTGCTGCAGACTCAGGGCAACACGGTAGGCTTTCTGGGCGACGGCATCAACGACGCTGCAGCCCTGCGTCAGTCGGACATAGGCATATCTGTTGACTCTGCCGTAGACATAGCCAAGGAGAGCGCCGACATAATACTTCTGGAAAAAGACCTCATGGTGCTGGAGAACGGCGTGATAGAAGGGCGCCGCACCTTCGGCAACATAATAAAGTATGTGAAGATGACCGCCGGCTCCAACTTCGGCAACATGTTCAGCGTGATGGCCGCAAGCGCCTTTCTGCCCTTCCTGCCTATGCTCCCGATACACCTGCTCGTGCAGAACCTTCTGTACGACATGTCGCAGACGGCCATACCGTTCGACCGCATGGACGACGACTATCTCAGCAAGCCGCGCCGCTGGGACGCCTCCGACCTGAGCCGCTTCATGATATACACGGGGCCAATAAGCTCCATATTCGACATCACCACCTATCTGCTCATGTGGCATGTGTTCGGGTGCAGCTCGCCCGGCGCACAGTCGCTGTTCCAGTCGGGATGGTTTGTAGAGGGCCTGCTGTCGCAGACACTCATCGTGCACATGATACGCACCAAGAAGATTCCGTTCATACAGAGCCGCGCGTCGTGGCCGGTGATGTGCATGACGCTGGCGATAATGGCGGCAGGAATAATAATACCCTTCACGCGCTTCGGCTCGTGCATCGGACTTACGCCCCTGCCTCTGTCCTACTTTCCCTGGCTGGCGGCAACGCTCATAGCCTACTGCGTGCTGACGCAGGTAGTGAAGGAATGGTATATCAGGCGGTTTAAGAGATGGCTCTGAGCAGATGAACAAGATTGCATGCCTCATCATCGCGGCGGCTGCATACGGCTGCTGCCGCGCCACGGCACAGGACATCAGCGCGCAACTTACAGCCGAGATGCAGGCCGACGCCGGGGGACACACCAACATGTCGAGCCTGCTGCGCATTGACTTCATGCAGCCTTTATGCAAAGGCGTAAGGCTCGATATGGCTGTCATAAGCATAGCAAGGACGCGCAGCGGGGGCATAGACGACAGCCGTCAGGGCTTCTCAAACATCGACGAAGACAACACCACGCTGGCTCCGGCCGTGGCCGGACTGACCTTTACATCGGGCGGCAGCATGCTGTTTGCCGGCATACGCAACATGAACGAAGACTACTTCACGTCGCACTTCATGTCTCTGTTCACCAACAGCTCGTGCGGCATATTCCCCACCATATCGGCCAACTACCGCATAGCCAACTATCCGCTGGCGTCCATGGGCATTCACCTTGAGCGGAAAATAAGGGAACTGACCATAATGGCATCGGTCTACAACGGCGTGGGATACAAGAGTTTTTCGGGCCGTCAGAATGTTTTCAGGCTTTGTCCTGAATCCGACGGACTGTTTTCAATATTATCCGTAAATTATCAAAACAATGGCAGCACTTTTAATATTGGAGCTAACCTGCATTATGGCAATAACGTGTCTTATGAGGAACTTGCAGGCACCGCGACGGCAGAAAAGGCGCAGAAGACGCAGAAGAAGACAGCAACAGGGGCTGTATGGGGATATGCCGAGCTGATGATTGCGCCGCGGATGTGCGCCATCATGCAGTATTCGGCCAACCCGTCAAAGGGCGTCATCTGCCGGAGATATGCAGGCATAGGACTCGTAAGAACGATGCGCAATGCCGAACTGGGCGTCTTTGCCGACCGCGCCGTGTATAAGGACGAAACCGAATGGGCGGCGGAACTTACGTGCCGGATAAACTGCTTAGGCAGGGGATATCTGCAGCCTGCGATACATCTGATAAAGAACTCTGACGGGGCTTACTGCGCAGGACTGCTGCGGATGAGCTACACGATATGAACCGACGATGCTGACCGCGGCGGCTGAGCATGGCGGCTGTATAACGCCACGCATCATCAGCTGCATGTCAGAAACAGAAATGCGTGCCGTCGTGCATGACTTAGCTGCGAAAAAAACGTACAAAACGCAAACCGGTTAACGCTTCCAGAATAGCGATGCTCATCACGGTTCAGCTGTTTTGGCTAAAAAACAGCCAAAATAAGCATTATCAGTTAAACCATTGATATATTGCGCTTTACATATTTTGCGCCGCCAACCGGCAGCTTTAAGAAGTGAAAATCAGGCATTTTTTATGCCAAAAGCTATGCTTTTGCAACACAAAATGTGCCCTTTGGGCATTCAAAAAGCATGCTTTCATGGCGCGAAAAGTGCCTGTTCTGCATCATCATCACGCCCAAACGCAAACAGATGTTAACAAAACTATATCCTACGCCCTACCCGTTTAATCTTCATTAACTTTCGATTTTCCAGATAAGAAAAAACTTTTGTCCTGATATTTTACTTCCGGACATGCCGGCGGCTGCATAAATCTGCAACGCGAATGCAACAGTCTGAAGCAGGCAGCGGCACGCATACGTCATCAGCAGGTGAGGCAGACAGATACATGCCGTTATCGGTAAAAATGACGCCAAAATAGGCATTTATGTAAAAATGGTACTTTTTTCTGTAATACGGATAGCGCGTCAACGGGATAATAAATATAACTTTGCAGAGCAAAGAGCAGCCGGAGCATGCACGGCAGACAGGCATACGGCGGCGCAACCGCTACCGCAGGAACTGAAGAAACAACAAATAACACTATATGTATATGAAAACGTTAATAGCATTGGCAGCCGCGCTGCTGTTCAACTTGTGCGCGCAGGCTCAGCCTAAAGTTTACTTTACCAAAGAGATTTCGCCCGAAGCACTCGTGCGCATATACAAGGCTCTGGGCAAGGAGGCCAAAGGCCGAGTGGCCGTAAAGATAAGCACGGGCGAGGCCGGAGGCAACAATTATCTTAAGCCTACGCTCATACGAAACCTCGTAGACGAGGTGGGCGGCACCATCGTAGAGTGCAACACGGCATACGCCGGCAGCCGCAACACGTCAGAGGCTCACTGGAAAACGATACACGAGCACGGCTTCGACTCTATCTTTGCCGTCGACATCATGGACGAATACGGCGACATTAGGATTCCGGTGAAGGACAAGAAGCACATAAAATACGACATCGTGGGCGCACATCTGGCCAACTACGACTTCATGATAAACCTGGCCCACTTCAAGGGTCATGCCATGGGAGGCTTCGGCGGAGTGCTTAAAAACCAGTCGATAGGCGTGGCATCGAGCGCAGGCAAGGCGTACATACATACCGCAGGCAAGGTGCAGAGCCAGGAGGAACTGTGGAACAATCTGCCCGCACAAGACTATTTTCTTGAGAGCATGGCGGCAGCTGCCCAGGCCGTGGCCGACTATTTCGACGGAAACATCATATACATCAACGTGATGAACAACATGAGCGTCGACTGCGACTGCGACAGTCATCCTGCTGCTCCGGCCATAAAGGACATGGGCATAATGGCATCGCTCGACCCCGTGGCACTCGACCAGGCATGCCTCGACAAGATTTTTAACCACAAAGCCACTGCCGGCGACGACAACAAGCCGCTCATAGAGCGCATCAACCGCCAGCACGGCACATACATAACCGACTATGCGGAGAAGATAGGGCTTGGCAGCAAGACCTACACTCTCGTAGATATAGACAATTAATAACTTCTTCTACAACTGAATGAGCCGGACGGGACCCGGCAGAACACCTGCTCCAACAGCCAGAATCGTTGAAATACCGACTGACAAGTCGAATCCTAATTTTGTCCTCCAACAACGGCTGACCGCAGGAGCCGGCATCTGCCTGTCCCACCGGCTTTTATCACAGACACATCATCAGCAAGACAAACTTATGAACAAGACATTTTTTTCAGCCTTATTCATCGCCTTAACTGTTACAACATCACACGCACAGACCGACTCGCTCACATATCAGCTCGACAACATTGTCGTAACGGGCACGCGCAGCACAGCCAGCATAGGGCATCTGCCTGCCACGGTTACGGTGGTAGGCCGCGAGACTCTCACAGAGACTCAGCGCACAAGCGTGCTGCCCACCCTTGCCGAATATGTGCCCGGACTGTTTGTCACCTCGCGCGGAATCCTCGGCTATGGCGTAAGCGACGGTGCTGCCGGCACTATTTCAATGCGCGGACTCAGCAGCTCGCAGGGCCGCTTCATGGTGCTCATCGACGGCCATCCGCAATATCAGGGCATCTTCGGCCACTCCATAAGCGACTCTTATCAGACCATGCTGGCCGACCATGTCGAGGTGATGCGCGGCCCGGCCTCAACGCTCTACGGCTCTAACGCCATGGGCGGAGTTATCAACATCGTAACCAGAAAGATGAAGTCAGACGGCGTAAAGACCGACGTACATCTCGGCGGAGGCTCTTACGGCACGTTCCAGGGCGAGCTGACCAACCGCATAAGGAGCGGCAGGTTTTACAGCGTTGTGTCGGGACAATATGCCCGCACCGACAACAACAGGCCGCGCATGGGCTTCGAGCAGTATGGCGGATACGTCAAGCTGGGCTACGACATGTCGCAACATTGGTCGGCATACGCTGACATCAACCTCACCCACTTCAACGCCTCTTATCCCGGAAGCGTGCAGGTGCCCGTCTATGACGCACGCCAATGGATTACGCGCGGCGTGGCATCTGTAGTTGTGAGCAACGACTACGGCAGCACATCGGGAGCCGTCAGCGCCTACTACAACTTCGGACGGCACAAGATCAACGACGGATATGAGGACGGCGAGCAGCCCAAGGACTATTACTTCAGGTCGGACGACGCTCTTGCCGGACTGTCCGTATACCAGAACATCAGGCTGCTGCGGGGCAACCTGACCACCATAGGACTCGACTATCAGCACATCTACGGCAAGGCCTGGAACCGCGACAGGGCTTCGGGCGAGACTACTTCAGTCATAGGTCATGAGAATGAGAACGAGATAGCAGGCTACGTTGACATAAGCCAAGACCTGCTTTCGTGGCTCACACTGAGCGCCGGAATACGCCTCGACCACCACTCGCAGTCGGGCACTGAGTGGATTCCGCGCGGCGGCATTGTGTCGAGAGTTATAAGAAACGGTGAGATAAAGGCCATGGTGAGCAAGGGTTTCCGCAATCCGTCGATACGCGAGATGTATTTCTGGAAGCCCGCCAACGACGAGCTGCGCCCCGAACGCATAATGAACTACGAGCTGTCGTGGTCTCACAAGCTGCCGTCGGCAGGCCTAAGCTACGGCGTCAACCTCTATTACATGAAGGGCAGCAACATCATCCAGCAGCAGATGGTGGACGGACGGCCAATGAACGTGAACACGGGAGCCATTGAAAACAGCGGCGCCGAACTCGACCTTAGCTGGAGAATAAACAGCTGCTGGCAGGTGAACGGCAACTACAGTCTGCTGCACATGCACAATCCTGTTGTGGGAGCGCCCGAGTCTAAGCTGTGGCTCGGAGCTAACTATAAGTCGGGACGATGGAACGTAAACGGCGGACTGCAGTATATCAGCGGCCTTTACACCCAGACCGGCGCCGACGAAGTGAAGGAAAACGTTGCCCTGCTCAACGCAACCGTAAGCTACAGAGCTTGCCGCATGATGCAGCTGTGGGTAAAGGGCGAGAATCTTCTGGCACAGAAATATGAAATCAACTACGGCTACCCTATGCCAAAGGCAACGTTCATGGCAGGCGTAAACCTGTCTTTCTGAATGTAGCCTCCAGGTCGGACGATATCTCAGACATTCACTGCCGGCTAAAAGCGGATTACAGAATAATAAAAAAAATATAAACTTACACCGCCTAATGGGCGCAAAGAGAGAGAATAAAAAGAATTTATATTATTTTTGCATTGCGAACAAAACAAGAAAAACATTATGATTGGAACACCTGAACTTATTTTAATCGTGCTGGCGCTGGTGCTGCTCTTCGGCGCAAAGAAGATACCCGAACTGATGAAGGGTCTCGGACAAGGCGTCAAGAGCTTTAAGGACGGCATGAACGGCAAGATAGACGACACTGCTGAAGACAAGGAGAAGAAGAAGGACGAATGAGCAACGCTGAAAGCAACAGCGGCAAGCCGCAGACGTTCTGGGATCATCTCGAGGAGTTAAGGGGGTGCATCCTGCGCATGCTTGCGGCGGCAGCAGCGGCAGCGGCCGCAGCCTTCGGCTTCAAGGAAGAGCTGTTCGGCATAGTGCTTGCTCCTGCCGACCCAGGCTTCATAACCTACAGGATACTGGGCGCGGAGCCGTTTAAGTTTCAACTGATAAACACGGGGTTGACAGAGCAGTTCATGATACATCTGAAGACGGCGCTGGCCGCAGGTCTGCTCATAGCCTCGCCCTACATTCTGTATCTGCTGTTCAGATTTGTGTCTCCGGCCCTGTATGACAACGAGCGGCGCTACTCTGTAAGCATCACCCTGTGGGCCTACGCCATGTTCCTCATGGGCGTTGCCGTCAACTATTTTGTTGTGTTTCCTCTCACCGTCCGTTTTCTCGGCACCTATCAGGTAAGCGCTGCAGTGATGAACATGCTCAGCATAAGCTCGTATATGGACACCCTCCTGGGCATGAGCCTCGTCATGGGCGCCGTGTTCGAGATACCGGTGATAAGCTGGCTTCTGGCCCGCTTCGGACTTCTCAAGGCCCGCTGGATGTCACACTATCGCCGCCACGCCATAATAGTGATACTCATCCTTGCCGCCGTGATAACGCCTACATCCGACATGTTCACCATGCTTATCGTCTCGCTGCCTATATGGCTGCTCTATGAGGCAAGCATAATGATAGTGAGAATTACCGAAAAGAAACAATAATAATCTGAAAACAATATCTATAAACCATGCTAAGGAAAATAAGAATCTTGCTGGCAGCAGTAACCTTCACTCTGATTACGCTGCTCTTTCTCGACCTGACAGGCTCGCTGCACGCATGGCTCGGATGGCTGGCCAAGATACAGTTCTGGCCTGCCGTGCTGGCATTGAACGTGGCAGTAGTGGCCGGTCTTCTGATTTTAACACTGATATTCGGGCGCATCTACTGCTCCGTAATATGTCCGCTGGGCATAATGCAGGACCTCATATCTGCCCTGCACGGCAGACGAAAGCGCAACCGCTTCAGCTTCTCGCCCGAAAAGCGCTGGCTGCGCTACGGCGTGCTGGTGGTGTTTCTGGCGTCATGCGTTGCCGGAATCAACGTAATCGTGTCGCTGCTTGCGCCCTACAGTTCTTATGGACGTATGGTCAACAGCATCTTGCGTCCCGTATGGACGGCAGGCAACAACGTGCTGGCATCGCTTGCCGAGCGCATGGACAGCTACGCTTTCTACAGCGTTGACGTGTGGATGCGCAGCCTGCCTACGCTCATAATTGCCGCCGTAACATTCGTGATAATTGCCGTGCTGGCATGGCGCGGGGGCAGAACTTACTGCAACACGATATGCCCCGTTGGCACAATTCTGAGTTTCTTTGCACGTTTCTCGTGGTTCAAGATCAGCATTGACGGCGACAAATGCGTAAGCTGCCGCCTCTGCGAGAAGAACTGCAAGGCGTCGGCCATCGACGTAAAAACCGGCCGCATTGACTATAGCCGCTGCGTGGTGTGCGGCAACTGCATAGGCAAATGTAATAAGGATGCCATAAGATATGTTCACCCGGCTAAAGCTGAGGCACGCAAAGCCGAAGCCAAGCATGAAGGAGGAAACGAAAACGGCAGCGTTGACAGCGGCAGAAGATCGTTCCTGCTCGGTGCAGCAATAGCAACTACGGCTGCCGCGCTGGCTCAGGAGAAGAAGAAGGTGGACGGCGGACTGGCTGTCATTGAGGACAAGGTGCAGCCCGAACGCGCCACGCCGATAACTCCTCCCGGCTCTATGTCTGCACGCCACATGGCCCAGCACTGCACGGCATGCCAGCTCTGCGTGTCGGCATGTCCCAACGACGTGCTGCGCCCGTCGTCTGACTTGTCAAAACTGATGCAGCCGACAATGTCGTATGAGCGCGGCTACTGCCGTCCCGAATGCACCCGATGCAGCGATGTGTGCCCTACGGGTGCCATCAAGCCGATAACACGCGAGGACAAGTCGGCCACACAGATAGGACATGCCGTGTGGATAAAGAAAAACTGCGTGAGCGTTACTGACGGCGTTGCCTGCGGCAACTGTGCCCGCCACTGCCCCGTGGGAGCCATAACGATGATACCACTCCACCCCGGCACCGACTCAAAGCTGACCATTCCTGCCGTGAACGAGGCGAGATGCATCGGCTGCGGAGCGTGCGAAAACCTCTGTCCGGCACGTCCGTTCAGCGCCATCTATGTTGAGGGACACGAAGTTCACCGCACGGTATAGCTTCACCCCGATGTCTCTTTATCAACAACTAAAAAACAATTACCGTTATGAGTAAAGACATAAACAGAAGAAGTTTTCTGAAACTGCTCGGAGGCGGAGCCGTGGCCACATCGGCACTGCTCACCGCCTGCAAGGGCAACGACAATAAATCCACTGCCGCCAAGGAACCGCCCAAGGGCAAGATGACCTACCGCACCAACCCAAAAACCGGCGAGAAGGTGTCTATCCTGGGCTACGGCATGATGCGCCTGCCGGTGGTGGGAGGCAACGCCAAGAAGAAAGGAGGAGAGATTACGCCCATAGACCAGGAAATGGTGAACCGTCAGATTGACTACGCGCTGGAACACGGCGTCAACTACTTCGACACGTCACCAGCCTACTGCCAGGGACAGTCGGAGCGTGCCACGGGCATTGCCCTGAAGCGCCATCCGCGCAACAAATACTTCATTGCCACCAAGCTCTCTAACTTTAACCCCGAGACATGGACGCGCAAGGCATCTATCGAGATGTTTGAAAACTCACTGAAGGAGCTTCAGACCGACTATGTCGACTATCTGCTGCTGCACGCCATCGGTGAAGGCAAAGACTCGCTTGCCACATTCAACGGCCGCTATATGGACAACGGCATACTCGACTGGCTCGTGGAGCAGCGCGAGAAGGGACGCATACGCAACCTCGGCTTCTCGTATCACGGCGATGTCAAGATATTCGACCTGATGCTAAAATGGCACGACGAAGGCAAGTATCACTGGGACTTCGTGCAGATAGAGCTTAACTATCTCGACTGGAACTACGCCAACGAGATCAATCCCGTGAACACTGATGCCGTATATCTCTACAACGAACTGAAGAAACGCAACATACCGGCAATAATCATGGAGCCGCTGCTGGGCGGACGACTCGCCAACGTGCCCGACCCTATCGTGGCCAAGATGAAGGAGCGCGAGCCCGAAAGCAGCGTGGCAAGCTGGGCGTTCCGCTTTGCGGGCACTCCCGACGGCGTGCTCTGCGTGCTGAGCGGCATGACGTATATGGAGCACCTGAAAGACAATCTCTGCACCTACTCGCCGCTGAAACCGCTCACAAAGGAGGAAGAGGCGTTCCTGATGGAGATTGCCAACGACATATACAACCTGGACACTATACCCTGCAACGCATGCAACTACTGCATGCCCTGCCCCTACGGCATAGACATACCGGCGGTGCTGTCTCACTATAACCGTTGCATTAATGAAGGCAACATACCCAACAAAGGCAGTCAGGACCCCGACTACCGCCGTGCGCGCCGCGCCTTCCTCATAGGCTACGACCGCAGCGTGCCGCGCCTGCGCCAGGCATCCCACTGCATTGGCTGCGGCCAGTGTGTTGAACATTGTCCGCAGGGCATCAAGATTCCGGAAGAGATGCACCGCATTGACAAATTCGTGGAGGAGCTGAAGCAGAATGGATAAGCTCATCAGCATGCTCGGCCATGACGGCTGCCGCGGAGTGATGCGTTCACCGGGCGGCAAGACCATTGTGTTCAGACGCAGGGGCGTGGCAGACCTCTTCGATGCCGTAACCTCTCATCCCGACCTTACACAGGGCGCCTCGGTGGCCGACAAGGTTATCGGACTTGGTGCGGCTTTCCTGCTCGTCAAGGGCGGCGTAGCCGAAGTATACGCCGAAGTCATCAGCCGGTCGGCTGTCAGCAAACTGCAAGATGCCGGAATAAGCCTCAGCTACGGCAAGACTGTAGACCACATAATCAACCGCGAAGGCACCGGAATATGCCCCGTTGAACAACTGACGTCTACAGCCCAATCGGCCGACGAGGCATGGAAACTAATTAAAGAATTCATAAAGCGTAATTCATAATTCATAATTAATAATTCATAATTAATGGAAACAACAATATCACAGATACAACAGCTCAGCTACCGCGAAGGCAAGACCTACGCCCTGGCTGCAGCATTCGTGGCAGGCAACATCCTGCTGCCTCAACTGTGCCACATGCTGCCGCAGGGCGGACTGGTGTGGCTGCCAATATACTTTTTCACGCTCATTGCAGCCTACCGCTACGGCATCACCGCCGGACTGCTCACGGCCATAGCCTCGCCGTTAGTAAACAATATGATGTTCGGCATGCCGCCGGCACCCATGCTGCCGATAATATTAATCAAGTCGGGGCTGCTCGCCCTTGCCGCTGCTGCCGTTGCATCGCGCTGCAAGAAGGTAAGCATAGTAGCCGTGGCCACAGCTATTGTGATATATCAGGCCATAGGCACAATGGCCGAATGGGGCATGACTGGCTCGATGGCTGCCGCCCTTCAGGACCTGCGCCTCGGCTGGCCCGGCCTGCTCATTCAGCTGTTCGGCGGATATGCCCTGCTGAAACTCATGGCACGCAAGGCCCGCTGACAAGACAACGCGCAGCATATCGAAGACAAAAAGCCAAGATAAATAGGACAAGAAGTCTTTTTAGATAAAAATCTGCCACTCGCCACATCTGCAAGTAACTCCCCAAAAAGTTGCTTAGTCGCCCTTTAAAAACATCGTTATCTACTGTTATTCAGTAATTTAATCAATA
>ENA-OPSY01000123-OPSY01000123.1-human-gut-metagenome-genome-assembly--contig:-NODE-123-length-52933-cov-4.094746_pt1 | contig 52933 bp, 46 predicted proteins | sample MGYA00241464_ERZ501920 | MGnify/ENA primary metagenome ERZ501920 (study PRJEB25962, sample SAMEA2042396) | human gut metagenome | biome: human gut; feature: human-associated habitat; material: faeces...
TTGGATCATCTTCTATATATGTTGGAAATTCCACTTCAAGATACAATGGATTAATATGTTCATGTGACCAGATTCCTGATTCTGTTAGTTTATAACAAATCATCTGTATATCTGAAAAATCAACATACCAATTTTTCTCTTCTATACGATTCAGATACCGATTCCAATCTGCTTCTCCCTCTGCCAGAACATAATATGAACCATTCCTTATATCTTTTACCGTCGTACCAGCTTGTAATGGACAAGGCATTTTTATAAAATGATATTCGAATCGTTCCACTTGATAGCTATCTACAATTTTTTCATCTTCTGGAAGCTCGTAAGAATTGAATTGTTCTATTTCTCCACTCATATTTAAAGTAACAGATGCTACCGCAGTACCGTCATATGCGCAGTATTCTTCCGTCTCAAAACCCAGATTTGGATTTCCTCGCAACGGATTGCGTACAATTTCATCTGCATCTGTGGCTACAATCAACTGCTTACTTATCCGACATTTCAATTCATATATCTGCATATATTTTTTTGCATATTTTAAAGCTCTATTATAATCAGAGAAAAATCCACCATTTTCATATTCCAGAATTTTTTTCTGAATGGTTTCAAAATCTTTATCCACAGAAATCCGCTCTTTAATACGGAATTTATCTTTTCTCGTTGCAATTTTTCCACCCAGTTTTTCCACCGGATACTCTCCATAAATCAACAGAATATCACGTGGCGGGAAAATATAACTGAACAGCTTATCAAAAAAATACGAACAAATTCCAATTACAAGCAAATCTGCCAACGTCATTGCAAGCAAGGGACGCACATCCGGCAGACGACGGTATAACAGCACAATCTGAAGATACATAATTACATTGGCACAAAGTCCGGACAATGCCTGAGAATAAATCAGATTGCCTCTTTTGATATAACCAATTTTAAATCCACCATAAATATATAAAAACAACAGCATAAATGCCGCATACACCAATACAATGAAAATATTTCCTTTTGCATAGAACGGCTCAATCCAAAGCCCCCTGCTGTAATATTTATTCCAGACATAATAAAAAATAAAAGATTCCAGTACCAGAATAATCATTACGGCTATGCTTCTGACTAAACGCCGAAATTGTTCTCTCTTTACACCTTTCATCCATCCAACCTCTTAATATTCTTAGTCTCTTAACATTCATCTTAACATTTTGTTCAAGAAGATTCAACATTTACTTCATTTATCTGTTTTTTATTGTACCTAAAATCTCCTTTAATTCCTTACGGAATACAAATAAAGTCAACAATCCTCCCACAAAAACAGTTAACACATTGATGATGGCATTTGCATGCAGATAAATATAACTTACTCCAATGTAAACAATTGCCCATGCAACAATGAATTTCAAATCGATTGAAACCTGAATTTCTTTTTTCAGCAGATAAGCACGAATCGTATTATTTACCATAAAACCTAAAAACAGGGCTATACTTGCTCCCTGTACCCCAACAATCGGTAATAGCAGATGCACGCTGACTACATTTACCACACTTCCTGCCACTGTGGTATAAAACAATACATTATTTTTCTTAATTGCAGTAAAGATATTTCCAAAGAAACTGCTGATGCAGGAAACAATGGTTGCAAGCAGATAATACGGTACCAACTGTTTTGCGTCCGCATAAGATTCATTAATCATAATCGGGAAGATAACTGAAATTGCAGGAATCAGCATTAAAAGCCCCATACATAAAAACTTGATATAAGAATTTAAAGCAGTGGTATAAAATTCTCCCTGATTCGTCTGCTTCTGTGCTTCTCTTGAATAAGACATTTCCTGCCATGCCATATTAAAGCAGGTCGTAAACAACGTAATAAACGAAGAAAATCTTCCGGCAATCGAATACAGACCATTTTCACTGACTGATAAAACATTTGAAATTGCGACACGGTTATAGGAAGTTAAAAACCAATATGCCACAGAATTCATGCAAAGCGGAAGTGAAAAAATCAGCATCCTTTTGAATAAATCTTTATCAAAGGCTGACACAGAAATCAGCTTTGGCAGCTTGATTCCCCATCCAAGCACTACGATATTGACCAGATATCCGATACAGGCAGAGATAAACAGTGCACTGTAATCCATGCGGAAATATACGATAAATAAAATGTTACATGCTACAGTTACAAAAGAGCTGACCAGACCAGATGTGGTATATAACGCATTTTTTCCATAGGTTCTTGCAAGATATCCAACTAAAGTCTGAATGTTCATCATAATACCATACAGATAGATAAGTGGAAGATACTTGATATCAAAGATACATCCTGCTCCAAATAACACGATGGTATAAAGTACCGTAGAACCGGTGAAAATCGCAATTCCACTGGTAATCGGCTTTTTCCGCTCTTCTCCTTCATATTCAAAGGCAAAACGCATGATTCCGCTCCAGATATCCAGAAACAGAATCGAACACAAGAAGTTAATATACGCAGTTGCAAGGTCATACGTTCCAAGATCTGCTTTGTCGATATATTTGGTATAAATCGGAAGCAGGAAGAACGTAATCAATTTATGTAATACTGTACCTATAAAATAGATACCTGAAGTTTTTACAAATTTCCAAAGATTCTTCACAGTAATTCTCCTTATTTTGTTTTCCACCATGCTTTAAAATCATGATGGGTGACACGTTGTTCTACCGGTGGCAGGGTCATATAATCGCCATATTCAATTGTAAGATAGGTATCATATCCTTTTGGTGCACGAAAATGTTCGCCCTCAAATTCCAATTCAACTGCTTCTGAAAAAATTTCGGCCGGCATCATATCTTTTTCTTTATAACCGCCCACCAGACAGCCCACATACTTTGCACCCTCTACCGGATATCTCTGGCTTAAACGGTCTACCATACGGATAAAATTCTTTCCGCCAATCAGTCTTCTGACAGCCCAGAATACAAACCGTTTTGTATTTCCTGTAGTATGGTTTCCTTTTACACCTTTAAAACTCTGAAATCCTCTGTAACGCTGTTTTTCCAGATACAAACATTTTCTGACATGTTTGATATAATCCTCTTTTTTCTCCCCAGGGAGTCCATCATAAGGAAAAATATCTACATAAATTCCCATTGGACAATTGACTTCGATATTTTCTTTTAAAATTGTACGAGTATCAACTGCTTTTCCAAAGGCATAAATATATCCCTTTGTATTTTTATGATTGACTACTTTATAGCAGGAGTCTTCCTGATTCATAATCTGCTCCAATTTTTCATAGTCTTTTCTTGGCATCCATATATCAAGGTCATCATCCCACGGAATATATCCTTTATGCCGGACTGCCCCAAGCAGAGTTCCATCAGACATAAAGTATTTCAGATGATGTGCCTTACACAGTTCATCTACTTTTCTTAAGATTCCAAGCTGTATCTCTTTTAATTCGGCAATCTCTGTAATTTCCTGCATCTTAAACCTCCATTTTTTATTTTTTAACCACTCTCGAAGTATCTTACTATATTTCCTGTATAAAAGCAAATGCCAGAATCTGTCTCTCTTTCGTTTTTCTCTCTTTGTATTCTATATAACTATTGAATTTTCGACAAAAAATAGCTTATAATAGCAGGATGAGACGCAAAAACAATGCATACAAATAGAATAGAAAGGGATATTATCTATGCACAAAAAGAAACCTTATTTTGCCAGATTCCTGGCACTGCTGCTTAGCACAACAACTGTATTTGGTTCTGTTCCGGTTTCTGCATTCTCTGTATCTGGCAGTTCCGTTTTAGAATCTGACTCTTCCTCCGGTGACACCCAAAATCCAGATGGTTCTGACTCTTCCGGTGATACTCAGAATCCAGATGGTTCGGATTCTTCCGGTGATACTCAGAATCCGGATGGTTCAGATTCTTCCGGTGATACTCGAAATCCGGACGGTTCAGATTCTTCCGGTGATACCCAAAATCCAGATAGTTCGGATTCTTCCAGTAACACCCAAAATCCGGACAGTTCGGATTCTTCCAGTAACACCCAAAATCCAGATAATTCAGATTCTTCCGGTGATACCCAGAATCCAGATTCATCCGATAAAGACGACAACGAAGAAGAACCGGAAGTTTCTTATTCAAAAATTCATTTTATCACGCTTCCGTATAACAGTGATGCCATCCTGCTTGAGAGCAATGGACACTTTGGAATGATTGACTCCGGAGAAGACAGTGATTATCCGGATGGCAGTGACCCACGCTATCCATTGAGAAACAATGTCTATACCGGAGAGGGCTTTGAACAGCAGGTAATTGATTATATGCACAGTGTTGGTGTCACACAGGATAACTTTGATTTTTATCTTGGAACACATCCTCATAGTGACCACATCGGTTCTGCGGATGAAGTCATTCGGGAATTTCATCCGCAAAGAGTTTATCTGATGGAATACAAAGATGAATACATCACTTCACCCGGACTGTTATTTGACAATCTTTATGTTTATGATAAAGCAATCGAAGCTGCGAAAGAAGTCGGAAGTACTTTGATTCAGAACTTCGATGTCAATGCACCGGTGATTCCGAATCAGGCTGCTGAAGCTTCCACTCAGCCAGCAGAACAAAGTATTTCTGCCGGTACGGATACCCGTTCTTATTCTTATATTACAGAACAGGAAATTGAAGAAAAATATGGAGATTCTCCAATTCCAGAAGATGACCCTGCAATGGAAGAGGCATTCCCCGAAGAAGGAATTGCTGTACTGAATTCTTCTGACCCAAACTCACTAGTCTACAGCACACCTGCAAGCACAACCGGAAATCCAAACTTCGATCTCGGGGACTTGCATCTTCAGATAATGAACTACAGTGATGATTACAAGACAATCGGAAAACTCGATGCCAACTATTTTTCTCTTGGCGTAAAAGTTACTTCCGACAGCGGATATACTGCCTTTCTTAGCGGCGATATCGGTTTTGCAGACGGAGATGAAGCACGTCTTTCCAAAGTTTTAGGACATATTGATGTTTTAAAACTGGGTCATCACGGAATTGCAAATTCAAACTCTCTGGAGTATTTAAATGCCTTAAGTCCAACAATTGCCATTCAGTCAGGACTCTACAAGGTTCTTCCAGAAGACAGAATTGAACTCTTAAATAAACTTGGAGCAAGACTTTACTCTCTTCCTGAATATACTTCCTACACTCCTGCCATCACATTGGATATGGATACGCTGGACTTAAATGTCTCTTCTTCTGATTATTTCTTTTACAGTAAAGACGAGACGCCTTATCTTTCCAGTTATTTAAATGGACGTAAAAAAACCTACACCGGTTTTGTGGACTATGATGGAGAAACCTATCATTTTTCTAATTCCATTACCGCAGATGAAAAGAAATGGATTCGCACAAATGCAACCTGGTATTATGCTGATGCAAAAGGTGCACTCGTTCATGGCTGGTTAAAAAATGGAAACTATTACTATTACTTAAAGAATGACGGCAGTATTTCAACCGGACTCTGCACCATTGATGAGGATACTTACTTTTTCAATGACAGCGGTCAGATGCTTTCGGCTGGGTGGAAATGGATCAATAAAAAATGCTATTATTTCCAGAAAGACGGCACCATGGCAAAAAATGCCTGGATTGGAACATCTTATGTTGATGAAAACGGAGTCTGGGACACTTCCAAAACCACAACCTCCAAAACTGGATGGAAACAGGATAAAAATGGCTGGTGGTATGTTCACGCAGACGGAAGCTACACAAAAAATGGATGGGAAACCATTGATGGAGAAAAATACTATTTTGATTCCACCGGATATCGTCATATTGGATGGCTGTATCTTAATCAAACTTATTATTATTTCGACCTCTCAACCGGAATCTTAAAGACCGGATGGGTAAAAAGTGGAAAATACTGGTATTACATGAATGAAAAAGGAATCATGCAGACCGGATGGCGTGAAATCGATGATAAATGGTATTACTTAAATTCATCCGGTATGATGCAGACCGGATGGCTTTACCACAAGCAGAAATGGTATTACCTAAATATTTCCGGTGTCATGCAGACCGGATGGGTAAAAGTTGGAAATAACTGGTATTATCTGGACAGCGACGGTATCATGCAGACCGGATGGACTTATCTGTACACCCAGACTTATTATTTAAATAAGAGCGGTATCATGCAGACCGGATGGCAGACACTTAACAACAAAACTTATTACTTTGACCCGACAAGCGGTGCTATGAAAACCAAATGGCTCAAAATCGGTACAAACCAGTGGTATTACTTAAATGAGAACGGAACCTTAAAAACCGGATGGCAGACACTCAATAACAAAACTTATTATTTTGAAACTAATGGACTGATGCAGACCGGATGGAAACGACTCGATTCTAAATGGTATTACTTTGGCAATGCAAATGACGGAGCTATGAAAACCTACTGGCAGAAAGTCAATAATGCCTACTACTTCCTTGGTTCAGACGGTATCATGCGAACCGGATGGCAGAGCATCTGGGGCAAATGGTATTACTTAAATTCCTCTGGAGCAATGCTGACCGGATGGCAGAAAATTGACAATAACTGGTATCTTCTCCAGTCAAATGGTGCACGCATAGAAGGCTGGTATACAAACGGCAAGAATCGTTATTACCTTATGCCTTTAACCGGAGTGATGCAGAAATACTGGTTCTCTGTTGACGGCAAATGGTATTATGCAAATTATAGTGGAGTGTTACAGACCGGATGGGTTACCTCAAACGGCAAAACCTATTATCTGGACGAATCCGGAGTGATGCAGACCGGACTGAAATTAATCGACAAAAAATGGTATGTTTTCTCTGCTTCCGGAGAACTGATAGGTTCTAATTAAATCTAAATACAGCAAAAAAACAGACAGGATTTTGACATCATCCTGTCTGTTTTTTTTAAATTGCTTTTAACTTGTTAATTAATCCCAGTAAATCATTACCGTAATTCTTGCTTGCAGCCCAGCCGCCCCCATTTGGGTTTTCCTGAATTCCAAGCCATTCCACGTAAGGTGCACTTCCTCTTGTCACATAAGAGAAACGAACATCTACACAGGTATTTTTTAACGCCTCTTTATTGGCATAAGCTTTTAAATGCTGTACCTGAGCACGGATTCCGGTTCTTACATCCTTAAAAGAATTTCCTGCAACTCCGTTTCCGGTTGCTCCAAGTCCTGCGAAATTAAACTGGCTGATTTTTACATCTCCGCCAAATTTCAGATATCCGGTTTCTAACATTGCCTGAATAAATACTACATCGGCTTTCATGTTTTCTGCATCGGCTTCTTCTTTTATTATTTTACAAAATGTTTCAATATCCGCTGCACCACCCTTGGTCAGCGCTGCAGACGGATAGGCAATCGAAGAGTATGTATTATAATATTTTACCATCTGAGAAACAGTCACACTGCTTGTTCCCGTAATCTGATATAACCCTTCATTTTTTGTTTCTTCTTTTAGAGCTCCACTGCTGTTAAATTCATACTTTGTTCCGCCAATTGTAACGGTTCCGGTTGCCATTGCTCCTTCTGAGTCAAAATAATAGGTCTTTCCATTAATGGTCTGCCAGCCGGTTTTCATTGCTCCATCTGAAGCCCCGCCAAAGTAGTACCAGACTCCTTTTATCTTCTGCCAGCCGGTCTGCATCACTCCATTTTCATCCAGATAGTACCATTTTCCCCAGATTTTCTGCCAACCGGTTCTTCTGACACCATTTGCTCCAAAGAAATAGTAGTTTCCGTCGATTTTTCTCCAGTAAGTTTGCATCACCCCGCTGTCCACGATGTAATAGTACTCATGGTCAACTATCTGCCAGCCCACCTGCATTGCACCATTTTTCTCATTTCCAAAATAATACCATGCTCCATCGATTTTCTGCCAGCCGGTCTGCATCACTCCATCACTGTCAAAATGATAATATTTGCCCCAGATCTTCTGCCAGCCGGTTCTTACGGAACCATTTGCTCCAAGGAAATAATACTTTCCATTTTCCAGATACCAGTAAGTTTGCATCACTCCGTTTGCCTTCAGATAATACCACTTTCCATCAACCTTCTGCCAGCCGGTCTGTTTTGCATTTGACTTATAGTAATACCAGTTTCTATTTTCTTTGACCCAGCCATTCTTGTCTGAGTCGCCGGAATTACTATTACTGTTATTATTAGAAGAATTCGAAAGTGTCACACCAAAATACTGTGCAATTCCTTCTGCATCGGCTCTTCCAATTTTCTGTAAATCTGCTTCACTGTCTAAGAATTTTGCATCCACTGTACTGCTGATAAATGCATGCTCCACAATAATAGATGGAATACCTGCCTGCAGTCCCTGACGAACAATCGCATAATAGTCTGCGGTACTTCCATCCGGATATTTTGTACCGCTTGCACTGTCACGATAAACCAGTCCACGATTGTATAAGCCTAAACTTACCAGTTTTTTCAAAATATCCTGTGCCAGTTGTCCGGCATTTTCCGCAACTTTAGAGTTATAGCGTCCTGTTCTTGGTACGAGGATTTCTGCTCCATTTGCGGTTTTTGAATCTGCGGAATTTAAATGCAGGCTTACTAAAATATCTGCATTCTTAGAAGCTGCATAATTTACACGTTCACTTAGTCCAACATAGCTATCATGCGTTCTGGTCATATAGACAACGAACTGTGATGATTTCTCTAACTCCTGTTTTACATAGTTTGCAATTTTTAATGTCAACTTTGATTCAGATTCGGAAGAAATTCCATTTTGATTTTCAGCGCCAGAATCTGTTCCACCATGTCCTGGGTCTAACACAATCACATACTTCTGTACTGCTCTTCCCACAGACTCCATGGAAAATGTGCTGATTTGGGCAGCTACGTCTGCATCCGGAACGAGTTCTATTGATTTTTCAATTGAATCTGCAATTTCCTCTCCCGTAATTCCGTCTCCCTTTGTGGAAATGATAGAATCTTCTACCAGATTAGCAGTCTCTTCATCTAAAGACTCTTCTGTATCCTGCAATACTTCCGAAGCAGTTTCTTCTGAAACTTCTGTCTGCGTCATACCCTCAGAATCTTGAAGTGACACAGTATACTCAATCCCTGTAATTCTCACCACAGCACTTTCCCATACACGTTCCACTCCATCCTGTGCAATCGGAAGCAAAAAAACAGCAAAGTTCTCTGCTACAGTATCTGACTCTGCTGTTTTCACCTCGCCTCCATCTCGGTATGTAAGTACTGCACTCTCAATCACTGTTGTTTCGTCTCCAAAGCTCATAATAACAGACTGATTGATTCCATCATCCTGAGTAACCACATAGTTAAACGCCACTTCTGAAACAGCATCCTGCGAATTTATTTCTTCTGAATTCATTTCTTCTGAATTTGTTTCTTCCGAATTTGTTCCTTCTAAATCAGAAGTTTTCGAATTCTGCTTCTCAATATCCTGTTCGTTTGTACTCTGTGCCTCCGGACTTTGTTCCTCTGAAACCTGTTCCTGTGAAATTTCATTTGTGCTTTTTTCTGTACTTTGCACCACTTCCTGTGTCTGCACAGTTTCCGACACAGACTCTTCTGTCCCTGGCTCTGCTCCGAATACCGGAGTCGCTACAGATAATAACATGATCAGTGTCAACAAGTAAGCAATCCATTTTTTTGTTGCCTTTTTCATTTCCTACCCTTCCCTTTTTGCTTTGCGTCAACTTTTTCCAAATTTATTACATATATGTTAACCAAGTATTTCCTATTATATAATACTTATTTTTAAATTGCAATGTATATCAAATTAATATTTGCGTTTTTTTTTAACTATGTTAAAATGTTACCGTAGTTATTTGATTTAGAACAAAATTTTTAGGAGTCGTTATGATTGATTTTAATATTGCCCCTCATACGGGAAATGAAGTAAAATACATACAAGAAGCCATCGCAAGCGGAAAAATCTGCGGAGATGGAACATTTACCAAAAAATGCAGTCAGTGGATGAAAGAACATTTTTATACCAATCAGGCATTTCTCACCACTTCCTGCACTCATGCACTTGAAATGGCAGCTGTCTTAAGCGGTGTAAAACCGGGGGATGAAGTCATCCTTCCCTCCTACACCTTTGTTTCCACAGCAGATGCTTTTGTTCAAAGAGGTGCATCCCTTGTCTTTGTCGATATTCGTCCTGATACCATGAATCTTGATGAAACATTGATCGAGGACGCCATCACTGAAAAAACAAAAGTGATTGTTCCGGTTCATTATGCCGGAGTTGCCTGCGATATGGACACAATCATGAATATTGCAAAGCGTCATCACTTAAAAGTTGTCGAGGATGCCGCACAGGGATTCGCTTCTTATTATAAGGGAAAAAGTCTTGGAACAATTGGAGATTTTGGCTGTCTTAGTTTTCATGAAACCAAAAATTTAAGTATGGGAGAAGGCGGTGCATTATTCTTTCAGAATAATGCTTATCAGGAAAAAGCAGAAATTCTGCGTGAGAAGGGAACAGACCGCAGTAAATTTTTCCGTGGACAGATTGATAAGTATACCTGGCAGGATTATGGTTCTTCCTATCTTCCAAGCGATTTAAATGCTGCTTATCTTTGGGCTCAGCTTGAAATGGCAGATGACATTCAAAATGACCGCATGGCCACCTGGAACTTTTATAATGAAGCATTAAAACCACTTGCCGATAAGGAACTGATTGAACAGCCTTTTATTCCAAAAGATTGTATTCACAATGCTCACATGTACTATATCAAACTCCCGAACCTGGAAAGTCGCTCTGATTTTATTCATTATTTAAGAGAACACGGTGTGATGTCTGTTTTTCATTATATTCCATTACATTCTGCACCGGCCGGAAAAAAATACGGACGTTTCTTTGGAGAAGACCGCTATACAACAAAAGAAAGCGAACGTCTGGTACGTCTTCCGATGTACTACCAGCTGTCACAAGCGGATAAAGAATATGTTGTTAAAACAATTTTTGATTACTTCAACCGGTAAAAATTTTAAAAGAGTGGAACATTTTGCCAAATCTACAATCTGTTCCACTCTTTTATACTCTGTCTCTATAAATCCGTTTCTTATATTTATACATCTCATAATCGGCTTCTTCTTTAGAAGATTAAAACGGCAGGGTATAAATAAACACTCCACTCATAATAATCAAATTTCCAATTAATTTTTCCTTTGTAAACTTTTCTTTTAAAATAAAATACGACAATACCATAACAAACACATAAGTAAAGGTATCAATTACTGCACCATATTTCATGTCTACTTTTGTATACGCATAAGTATTTAGAAACAAAACGGCTGCAAAAATTCCGTAAGAAAGAATCACGCGCCAATTTAAATATTCAAAAATCGGATTTTTATAGGTTTTATTTGCACTCTGCTTTAATAACAGCTGTGAGAATGCACTGAAAAATGTTCCGATAAATAACAGCCACATATAATTATTCATATTTCTGCACCACCAACACTCCAATAAATACAACCAGCAAACCAATCATATTCGTCACCGTAAGACTCTCATGAAAAATAAAAACAGCCCATATCTGGCTCCAGATTAAATATACCGTACGGTTTGCATAAGCAACATTTAAATCAAATTTTTTGATAACCTTCTGCCATGCAATTGCATAAACAAAGCAGTTTAATAACATCAAAAAAGAAAATCCAATCATTCCTGCTGAAAACAGTCCGTGTTTATTAAACTGCTGTGATGCCAGTTTGCTGAATACACTGGTAAATGAAAACAGCATGATATTTAAATGCAGTAAGATATAATCTTTTAATTTTTCCATCGTTCTTCCAAATTTCCTTTCGACAGCCAGACTGCTTCTCTTGCATGGCTTAACGCTTCTTCTAATTCCGCTTCGCTTCCTGTCCTCATAATGACCTGCCCAATCCGATCTGTTCCATTCTTCATTGCCTCAATTTTATCACCGACCCGATAATCAAGCTGAACCTCAATGCCTTTTTGAACCAGGCTTTTAAGTTTATCCATTTCAATCTTTTCGATTATGCCATCCTGATTCGAAAACAGCAATGCGCCCATGCAAGGATGTGTTTCTTCACTCTGAAACTCTGCCTTTTCGCCAAGTGCATAGCTGATTATCTTTTCATACCAGTCATAACCCGTATAAATTGAAATCAGCTCCGGAATACAGGTTGCTCCTGTTCTTCCTCCAACTTCAATCAGCCAGACCTGCTCTCCTCTTACAAATACATCGGCATTTAGCGGACAGTTTTTCATTCCCAGTGCTTTTATGGCAAGCTCAATCTGATGTTTCAGATTTTCCATCAGTTTTTTCGATGCATGATAAGGAAATTTATGTCCGATTGGCATCGTTGTTCCATTTACCGTATAAGTAAATTTTTCATGTGGAAAAAATGCTTCTATTTTTTCTTCTCCAATAAAAGCATCTACCCCGATTTCATCGGCTTCAATAAATTCTTCTACCAGCACATACGGCTTCTTTGTTACCTTTTTTGCTTCCTGCCAGGCATATTCTAATTCTTCCATCCTGTCTGCACGGTGGATTCCACGGCTTCCTGAACTGTCCACTGCTTTTACCATAACCGGAAATCCAAGTGCATTAGCCGACTCAACACATTCTTCATAAGAAGCGACCTTTCTAAAATCTGCGGTTGATACCCCTCCTGCCTTTAATGCCTCTTTCATCAAAAGCTTATCCGTGACCTTCCAGGCTGCTTCTCTTGGAATCCCTCGTAGTCCCAGATTATCACAGACAAAACCAATCGCACGCACTGCCACGTCCGTTCCTGAGGTACAGATTCCGGAAATCTTTTCTCTTTTTGCGGTTTCTAAAATTTTTTCATAATCTCTTGTATCTATCTCATAAAAAGAATCCGCAAGCGCAATTCCCGGATAATTTCCTTTTATGCTTACAACCAGCGTTTCCAGCCCCATTTCTTTTGCTTTTTTTATTAAAGGCACTTGATAGATTCCTGCTCCTAATATCATTAATTTCTTCTTTGACATTTCAAAATAACTCCTATTTAGCTGATTTGCCAACTTTCTTGATTCGGTCAAATTTCTTCCCTTTGTTCGCTTACATTTATCGTTTCTCTTACAATAAACTGTGGAGTATGATTCAGCGTAAGAATAATTTTTCCAAGATATTCCCCGACAATCCCAAGACACATTAAAATCATGCCCGCAAATACCATCGTCACACACATCATAGACGCCCAGCCAATCACCAGAGACGGGTCAACGATTTTTCGTATCGCTGTGATAACTGCCATCAAAAATCCGACTCCGGCAGCAATTCCACCTGCCACAGACGAAATTCGAAGTGGAATCACAGAATAATTCCAATATGCCAGCCATAAACGAATCAGCTTATGCAGGGTATAATTAGACGTTCCAACCTCCCTTTTATGATGTTCCACTTCCACATTTCCAATATTGTGGGTAATCCGATAAAAAATCCCATCAATATAAGGATTATAACTGTCATATTTCCTGGTTTCTTCTGCTACTTTTTTGGTGATAATCCAAAAATTACTTGAAGTAATTTCTTTTGGCCGTCCCAGTAAAATTCTCGAAGAAACTTCATTTAATTTACTGCTTAAATTCTTGAGAGAAGAATTTTTTCGTTTTCCATAATGTCCATAAACCAGGTCATATCCCTCTTGAATTTTCTCTACTAGCTTAAAAATCTGTGAAGGATGCGTCTGCATATCATCATCCATTCCGAGTACATAATCACCTTTTGTATAATGAAGTGCCGCCATCAGTGCATTATGCTGTCCAAAGTTACGAATCAGATTGACTCCATGCACAAATGGATATTTCTTTCCTAATTCTTTTATTTTTTCAAACGTTCCATCTGTCGATCCATCATTTACCAGGACAAACTCGCATTGATATTTTTTATGTGCATGAAATTCCTGAATCGTCAGCTCGACTACTTTCTGAATTGTTTTTTCCGAATAATAACAAGGTATTACAATAGAAATCAGCATTTTTCTTATAACCTTCCTAAATCTTTTTTTTGTGTACCAAGCCAGTCATAGAAAAGAGGTGTTCCTCCGGTATGAATGAATAATATCTTTTTTCCAGAAATCTGATGTTCTTCGATATAGTGTTCCATTCCAAGAAATGCTTTTCCGGTATAAGTTCCATCCATTGCCACTCCATTTAAGGCAAACTCCTCACGGATACACTGCTCAATTTCCTCATCATACTGTCCATATCCACCTTTTGTATACTCACTTGCCAGATGGATTTCTTTTTGGTCTTCCATGGAAAACTCTTTTCCAAGTCCTTTTAAGTATTCTCTTATTCCGGTTTCAATAATCGAAACCGCACGTTCATACTCTCTTGAGGAAATCAAAATCCCGACAATCTGCTTCTTATCTCTCGCCAAAAGATGTCCACAAGTCAGACCTGCCTGTGTTGCTCCTGTTCCCGATGCATGAAAAATATAATCAAAGAAAATCCCTTGGTTTTTCTCAAAATTCAAGATCTCCTGATAAGCTTTTGCATAAGCAGAAGCAGAAACTCCCTCATTTCCGGTTCCAAATTTATTTCCATAGATATAATACGGTTTGTGTCCTTCCTGTATTAACCGATTCATCGTTGCCTCTACTGTCTTTGCAATCTGATTTTTTCTACATTTTACAATTTTTACCTTAAGCATCTGCATCAAATGGCTGTTGCTTGTCTCTTTTTCCTCACTTTCGCCCTCTTCAAATGAACAAATCATATAACAGGGAATCTTTTTTCTGAAACATTCGTTTGCAATCACCCTGCATAAATTAGAGCGCACATTTCCATAAGCAATCATAATATCACAACCTTTTTTCTGCATATCTTCAAAAAAGGCATTCGCAATTCTTACTTTATTTCCTCCAAGTGAAAATGGCAGTAAATCTTCTCTCATGATATAGAGCTGATTTCCCGACTGTTTTCTGTCAAAAATCTCATAAATTGGTGTTCTTTCCAATTCCATTTTTTTCGCCTCTCAATCGTACCTTTCTATCATTATAAGCGAAAAGAAGAGACGTGTCAAAAAAACACGCCTCTCTTCTTTTTTAAGCAAAATCTAAAAACAAAATTTTCTTTAGTCGGTATCTGCTTAACACTGGGTCGGGTCCATAAGATTTGTTCCCGGTGCAAGTTTAATCGTAGCCGGTTTATCAAATGGCTCATAATAGCCATCACCAATTGTAATCTGTGAACCTCTGCTTACATTTGTATAAATCCATTTTGCATCTCTTACACAAAGTCGGATACATCCGTGAGATGCCGGACGTCCTAAGTTATTGTAATCTGCTGCATTTAAGTTATAAATGTTCTGCCGTCCACCTGCTACAGAGTGAATAAAGATTCCCTGATATACATGAGACGTATACTGACCCCAGGATGGTCCCATTAAGATATGCCATCTGTCCTGGTCACCAATGTAGAATGTTCCTGTTGGGGTTGGTGTTGCCGGAAGTCCTACAGAGCAGGTCATTGATTTAACCGGAATAATATATCCGTTTGAACCATCTTTTGCAAATACAGTAACCATGCAGGTCGTACGATTTACACGCAGTCTGTATGGTCCGCTTACCATACTGCTGACATCCTGCTGCAATGCTCCATTGGATTTAAAGTATAATTTGTATCCATTGACATACTGCCAGCCGGTCTGCATAACACCATTCGCATCCATATAAAATCTGGTATTTCCGGTTTTAATATAACCAGTCTGCATCACTCCGTTACTGTCTAAGTAGTACCATTTGCTGCCAACAGAAGTCCAGCCGGTTTTCATTGCTCCGTCTGCAGTACCTCCGAAATAATAATACTTGCCATCAATCTTCTGCCAGCCGGTTTTCATGACACCGTCGTTTGCTCCGCCAAAATAATACTTTTTATTTCCGATTTTCTGCCAACCGGTTTTCATAGAGCCATCACTTGCTCCGCCAAGATAATAGTATTTTCCATAAATCTTCTGCCAACCGGTTCTCATAGAGCCATCACTGCCAAGGAAATAATATTTTCCATAGATTTTCTGCCAGTAGGTTTTCATCGCGCCATCATTTCCATGACCTAACCAATAATACTTACCGTCAATTTTCTGCCAGTAATATTTCATCGCACCATCATTTTCTTTTCCAAGATAGTACCATTTGCCATAAACCTGCTGCCAGCCGGTTTTCATTGCTCCATCTCTTCCGAGCCAATAATATTTACCATAAATATTCTGCCAGTAAGTTCTCATAGAACCATCTGCGCCAAGGAAATAGTATTTTCCATCTACCTGTGTCCAGTAGGTAGCCATGATTCCGTTCGATTTCAGATAGTAATATTTACCACTTGTCAAAATCCAGGTACCTGCCGCATATGTTCCATCAGCCTGTTTCCATTTCCAGCCATCAGCTGTCTTTTCCCAGCCCGGTTTATAATTGGAAGTACATTTTCCGTCTGCTCCAAAGACATAAGTCACTCCATTTATGACTTTCTGACCATTTTTAAAAATCTCTCCATTTTCTTCCAGAAAATAAGTTACTCCATTTTCAATATCTGTACGGAGTCCTGTTTTAGAAGCATCTTTCTTTCCTTCTGCGTTAAAAAAATAATAATACTCTGTTCCGGTTTCACTTCTATATTTTTTCCATGCGTTGGATGCAAATTGACCCTTTGCATTTAAATAATAACTGTCTTTTCCAATCTGATAAACATCTTCACTTAAAACAACCGGTGTTACATCAGTTTCAGCCTCATATTTTACCCAGATACTTTTTTCTACTTCAAACACCCATTTTTCTGTCAGCGTGTCTGCATTTGTAAGATTTTCATAATAACGATAAATTATCTGTTTTGCTTTATTGGATGCATCCACTACAGTTTCTAACGTCCAGTGTTCATCAATTTTTTCACCTTTTAATTCATTATTTTTCAGTACAGTAATTGTATCCGTCGGCTGTCGTTCTTCCAGTCCCTCCTGTGAAGGTTCTTCTGTCTTTGCCTCATCCGCCGGAGTCTCATTCGGCTCTTCTTTCATATCCTCAGACGGAGCCTCAGCTTCTGCATCCGGAGTTTCTTTCACATCCGGAGTTTCTTTCACATCTGGAGTTTCTTTCACATCCGGAGTTTCTTCTCCTGTCTCTTGCTCTCCAACTTCCTGCTGTCCGCCATCCGGTTGTCCCTCTAAAAGAGTTTGTGAACTTTCCTGGCTCTGTACCGCTCCTTCTGATACAGTCGCTGCACTTACCGGCAATACCGTTGTCATAGTAACGGCCACGGTAAGCATCAAGGATAACAGTTTCATTCTTCTTTTTTTCATACCTATCCCTCGCTTCCTGGTATCTCCTGATTTTTACTTATTTTACCATTTTTGACCTGTTTTTACAACAAACAGAATGTAAAACAATATTAAGTTTTCTTTACAGAAATGATAAAATTCTCTCCATAACAAACACAGCTATGCAAGAGAAACACGCTACTGTTACAAGACTTTTTTCTTTCAGGGCGAAAATCACTGCAACTACCAGCCCCGCAAACGCTGAAATTGGAGAATCTGTCGCATACAAAATTGCCGGAAACGTCATAGCTGTCAGACAGGCATAAGGTACATAATATAAAAACGAACGGATATAAACATTTGTAATTTTTTTCTGAAATAAAGTGAGCGGAAGCATACGAATCAGATACGTTACTCCTGCCATCACAAAAATATAAGCATAAATCATGATTCTTCCTCCCTAATCGGAAACAGGACTGCGCCCATTCCAGCTGCTAATAACGTACAGATAATAATTTTAAACCCATCTGAAATCTTACAAAGCAGAGGCAGATAATAAAATCCTGTACTTAAAATCAATGCGGTAATTACAACAATACATACATTTTTCTCTTTTTTAGCCGGAGGAATAACAATCGCCACAAACATTCCGTATAAAGCAACCCCCAATGCACTTCTGATAAATTCCGGCATAATTGTACTTGCCACCGCACCTCCAAGCGTTCCGGATACCCAGCCAACCACCGGAAGGAAAATCAATCCATACATGTACCACTGACCCACTTTTCCTTTTTTAGAACTTGCCACCGCAAAAATTTCATCCGTGATACCATAAGCAATCGCCAGTCTGTGTCCGGTATGAACACTTCGTGCAAATTTCTGTGAAAGTGACAGTGACATCAACGCATAACGCATATTAATGACAAGCTGGGTTAATGCCATTTCCACCAGAGAAGACCCTGCCAGAATGACATTAAGTCCTGCAAACTGTCCTGCCGATGTCAGATTCAACAGTGAAATCAATACTGCATGAAATGGTTTCATTCCATGATTCACTGCCAGCATGCCAAATGTAAAACTGACAGAAAAATACCCAAGTGCAATCGGAATTCCATCTTTTAAGCCTTGTTTTATGTTATTCTGCATGTTTATCCCCCATTTTGTATTTTTTCTTTTTTACCATAATTACAGCACAATGCTGGGGTCAAAATTTTTGCCCCAGCACTTTTGTATTTCTATTCTTATTTTTCTTTATAAGTTTCTGTCGCCGTGTATCCACATGTCTTTATGGCGTGTGGTGGTTCACTCCTGAAGTGAATGCTCCAGCAAATCAACCAAATGTTCCAAAGCGGTCTGTTCGTCCTCTCCCTCACATACCAGTTCAATGACCTCTCCACCTCTTACGCAGGCGCCAAGTACGCTCAGCACACTCTTTGCATTTGCTGTCACGTCTTTATAATGAAAGGTAATCAGACACTTATATTTCATTGCCTCATTACAAAGCTTTCCTGCCGGTCTTAAGTGCAGACCAATCAAATTATTTACTTTTACTTTCTGGCTTACCATGTTTCTCACTCCCTGCTTCTGTTATTGTAAATCTGCGTTCAAAGTCCACTATCCCGTCGTAATTTCTGCGGCTTTCACCAGTTTTAATTTTACTTTCACCGTATCCAGAGAGGTATATCCATCCGGAAGTGTAATCTGTACCGGAACTTCATATTCTCCGACACCGTAAGATTTTAAATCAATACTTAACGCAATCTGCGCTTCTTTCAGATTTTCAAGTGCTTCTTCCGTTCCCAGGATTCTTACTGTTATTTTCTCTCTGTCAAAAACCAAATCCGTATCGGATGGCTTATTATTTACTGTGATACTGTTTACCGGAATTTCATACTCTTTACTATTTAACGGAAGAATCTTCACTGTCACAAGGGCTGTCTCACTGATATCTGTCGCAAGTTCAATATCTTCCGGAAGCAAATCTTCGAGATTTACTTTTACTTCATAATCCGAAGATTTTCCACTGATATTAACCAGTGATGCTGGAATTACCAGTTTATCTCCATCCTCTTCAAACTGTTTTAAGGCTTCCTGCGTTCCTGCAATACTGATAGTATTCGGCGTAGAAGAAACCTGGAATACATAATATCCCGCTTTTACCGTCCCGGAATATTTCACTTCCACCGGAACATCCTGTTTCACTTTCCATAATTCAACATTTACATCTATTGTTGTAGACTGTATATCAAACTTCAGATACGACATCTGCTTTTCAGAAAGTTCTTCGAGGTTTTTGTCATAAACTTTAATCTCAGACTGTCTGGTATCATCCTTTGACATTCCACTGACATCTACCTGAGCCACGACATTTCCAATCTTATTCATAATCGATTCTGGTCCGATGATTGTCACACGGTCTGGATTTGTTTCCGTTTTTCCGACTTCATATCCTTTTTCCGGTTTCGTATCGCCTGTATTCACTGCAATTGTATATTCCTGACTGACTCTGTTTTCAATTGTAATCGGAATATTTCTTGGTCTTGCTTCTATGTTGTGCTCTTCAATACCGGAATAGCTGACATAGACCGGAACCATAATCGGATCAGACTCCAGATCTACAATCTGGGTTAAATCCGCTACCGCTGAAATATTGTCCCTGCTGATTTTTTTCATAATCGAACTTGCACCTGTCACCTTGACATCCACAGTATCTTTCCCATCTTCCATAAGCGCCACTTTATTCATACTTTCAATATAAGATTCGTTTGCAAATGTAACCGGTACATCGGTAATTGTAATTGTCCTTACAGGATCCTCAATATTAACAACCAGAAGCCAAATAAATATGGCAATAAACAGCGAAAGAATTCTAAGAGTAAATTTATTCATCAGATTTTTTCTCATTCTTTCCCCATCCCTTCCATATTATTTTTTTCCGTTTTGCATTCTCCGGTGTCGCATTCTGCTCTTTCTTCAGACGTTCTTTTAACTCATCCTTTGTCAATGCAACATCCAGTTTGCCCTGTTTTGCAACTGATACATTTCCGGTCTCTTCTGATACAATAATTGTAAAAGAATCGCTGACCTCACTGATTCCGACTCCTGCACGATGTCTTGTTCCAAGATTCTTATTCAGTGCCATGTTATCAGAAAGAGGGAGATAACAGGTCGCTGCCACAATTCTGTCTCCCCGAATGACAATTGCTCCGTCGTGAAGCGGTGTATTATGTTCAAAAATATTAATCAAAAGCTGACTGCTTACTAAAGAATCCAGATAAATTCCGGTTCTCGCATATTCATTTAAAATGGTTTCTTCTTCTATTACAATCAAAGCTCCTGTTTTGACTGCTCCCATTTCAAAACTTGCACGAACAATTTCGTTAATTGTTTTATCAGAAAAATATCCGTCTTCTTCTTTGTTTCCTGAATCAAATGGAATGATACTGCTTACGATTTTTTTATGTCCCAGTTCTTCAAGTGCCTTTCTAAGCTCTGGCTGAAAAATAATCAATACGGCCGTAATTGCATATCCTGCCATGTTGGTAACCAGCCATAAAATTGTATTCATCTTCAATAAAAATGCAATGAAAATAAATGCAAGCACAATTAAGATTCCTTTTAAAAGCGAATATGCTCTGGTATTACGAATCCATAACATAAACTCATATACAAAGAAAGCAATCAACAGAATTTCAACAATATCACTCCACGTAAAATACGGTAATCGGATACCTGTTAAGTAACTTGTTACGGATAATAAAAAATCTCCCACAGTCTCACCCCCTTATAGTTCTTTTCTCTAATCTGAAATTTTTATAAGTTTTTTAAAGACTCCTCTAATTGTTTTTCAAAGTCAAAATCTTCTTCTGCCACACGTTCTACCGGAACTGCCTCCGATTCTTCCTGTGCTGTGTTCTGTTTCGCTGAAAAATCCTGTGTATGTGCTTTTTCGGTCTGACTCAGATTTTCTTCCGGAATTGGTTTTATTTCCTGATGCTGACTTTCCTGCTGATACGCTTTTGTTTCTTTATTTTGTCTGACTTCATCCAGCCTTACTTCTTCCACCACTTTAGAATTCGGTGTAAATTTCTTTACACTTTTTTTGCTTTCGGAAACCAGTGCTTTTGGAACTGCTTTTACATAATAGATATATTCATCATCTTCAAACTGAGTCAGTTCTGTTCTTGAATAATCCACACCCAGTTCAAAGAATTCAATAACAAATCCAATAATAATTGCAGCTACACCAGATAAAATAATCCCTGCAAGTTCTGTGCTGACGCTCATGAACATGCTTCCAAATACCATGATAACGATATAAACAACTGCACCTGTCACAATTGCAATTCTCCATGCATAGTCAAAAGACGCTCTGCTGATGACACTTACAATCACAACAACTGCTGCAAAAACTACAACTGTCAGCCACATTTCTTCATTTTTTAAGACACCGTCTAATAAAAGCTGTAATTTCTGCAGTGGCTCCGTTTCATTTCCCTGAAGTACCGTTGCTCTGTCTTTTACCAGTTTCATAAAGAAATATAATATTACCCCACATCCGGATGGTACTGCGCTTGATGCTCCTCTTAAAATGCCACAGCCTACCGGTACTGCTGCCGGAATATGCAGGGTAAAAGAAATCGGTGTAAGAATCAATGCGACATTATCTTCTGAAGTAAAACGAAGAAATAAAATCATTAATAAAATCAGTAAGACTGCTGCAAATCCTGCCGTCTCAATTCCAACTGCATAACAATGACCAAGAATCAGGAGACACGCCAATATGGTCATCACATTAATTGAAAACATTGCACAAATCAAAGATAAAATCAAAACAACAAAAATGTTATCGATTTGTCTCATAAATCCTAATAAACCGTTAATCTGTGAAAATACAACAAATGCCAAAAGGAATTTAAATAAAGGCGTAATCCAGAAATCATGCTCTCCATAAAATTCTTTCACTTTTTGTTTCCATAGTAATAGTTTCGTCATGCCTTATGCCTTCCTCCTTTTAGCCGCTTTACCAGCTTTTGTTTCTTCTCTGTCATACATCTTTTTAAGCTGGCTTAATTCCTGATAGTACTCCTCTACCCCCTCCTGTGCCTGTCTGTACTTTACAGAACAATACACATAGGTAATAATACTGTATCCTGCAATCATAACCAGATAAAACAAAATTACTTTCACCCCGAGTGCAACCACGTCTATCTGATTGATATTATCCATCAGATAATCACTTTTGCTTCCGAAATACACCAGAAGCAGCAAACCATAAGCAATTGTAGTAAGAAAAAAATTCTTAATCAAGGAAAGCCCGATATAATCACTTCTATAATACTTACTGATTCTAAGCTGCTTACGACCCTTGCCTGACTCATAGGTGGCCAGCTTTCTCATCTTCTTAATTTTCTGTTCATTTAACATCTAATTTCCCTCTGCTTTCTTAAAGCAAATCTAATCATACGTTTTATATTATACCATACTTAAAGCAGACGAAGCAACCCTTTCTGCGCATACCAAAAGAGACCATTGTTTCTTTGTTACTGTTCTCTTTGTTCTTAGTAACATTTCTCTTTTCAATGGTCTCTTTTATCTGTTCTTTCTTTATTTCTTTTGATTCTTATTGCTGAGTTTCTGTTGTTGTATTACTATCTGTCGTTGTATTATCAGGCGTCTGCTGATTCTGGTTTGCATCCTGATTCTGATTCTGGTTTGCATCCTGCTGCTGTTGTGCCGCCTGCTCTTGTGCCTGCTTCTGTGCCTCTGCTGCTGCCTGCGCCTGTTTTTGTGCTTCCGCCGCCGCTGCTTCTGCCTGCTGTTTTGCTGCTGCCGCCTCCGCTGCCTGACGTTTTGCCTCTGCTGCTGCCGCCTCGTTCGCTTTTCTCTGCGCTTCTGCCGCTGCTGTTTCTTCTTTTGTCCTGATACTGCGCTCTTCGTCTTTTGTATCGACTTCTTTTTTCGTCTTGATACTTGTATAAGTCAGATAAGTAATCTCATCTTCCAACTCTAATGTACCCTCTTTCATATCATCAAACGGAAAATCATGAAGAACTGCGGTGGTACCATTTAAGTATGTAATCTGAATATCATATTCAGGTACACTTTCGTCTGTTTCTTCCTCTGTATTACCGTCGTAATCTGCAGAAATCGTCTCCGTTTCTTCTTCTGAATTTTCCTGCTTATAGTCATAGTAAAAATAACGCTTCTCACCTTTGACATAAACATCCTCATCTTCGAGCAGGTTCTCACCAAACTCACTGTTTTCACTTTTCTTAACTGCAAATCCGGTAATACTCTTTCCAGTATTATTTTCCAGTTTTATCTCAACAGTCCCCTTCAGCGGAACTCCGATTTTTTTCAAATCTTCTTTTTCAATTGGTGCAACCGGAGTTTCTTCCCATTCATCCTCTTCTTTTGCTTCACTTTTCTGTGTTTTGGCATCGTCAGTTTCTGACTTTCCACATCCACCAAGAGTCAGAATTCCTGAAAGCAGACATAGTACGATAAACAATGTTTTTTTTCTCATTTTTACTCCTCTTTTCTAAAGCACAGCTCCTGTAAAAGTACTCACTGTGCTGACTTATGAAACAAAATGATTTACCTCCCGATTCTTGCCCCATTATATTCTATGAAAAATTTTTTGTCAATTTCTTTCTGATTATTTTCTAATTATTTCCAATACCGATTGCTATCGTCAGAAAATAGATAACTTCTGCTCTTTGTGTTTCTTTTAAAACCCGACTGACTGCATCAATCGTACTTCCCGTTGTATAAATATCATCGATAATCAGTACATTTTTCCAGTGCGCCTGATTTTTTGCCGGCATAAATGCCCTCTGAAGACTTTTTCTGCGCTCCTGTGGATTTAATTCCTTTAACGGTTTTGTTTTTTCCACTCGTTTTACTGCATCCGTCACAACCGGAAGATTTAATTTTTCTCCCATCGCCCTTGCAATCACCTCTGCCTGGTTATAACCACGTTTTGCTAAACGGGACGGATGCAGCGGCACCGGAATCAGTACCTCAATCTTCCATGCCTGAATTTGTTTTTTTGCATACACTGCCGCATAATGCCCATAAAAAATTCCATACTCTTTTCTCGCATGATATTTTAACTGATAAAGGGACTGCGCCACCGGACTTTGATACCCAAACACCGCAATTCCCTGTTGATAAACATGTTTTTTTCTACTACAGTCATAGCAAAATTCCTGTCGTTCCTCTAAAAGTGGTCTGGAACAGCGGTAACATCGAACTCCTTTTATCGGTTTTAACATTGGGGCGCAGTCTTTACAGATACTGCGCCCCCTTTGTGCTACGATTTCTCCACACACCGGACACCTCCTTGGATAAAGAATATCTAAAATTCCTGCTGTAATCCGATTTCCTTTAATCTTAAGTCGAGTGTCGTGTAACGGCTTTGTTCCATTTGGTTTTCTTCCATTTCCCAGAATATTTTTTCATCTCCTACTAAAGTCACACATTTTCGTGCTCTGGTCACTGCTGTATATAATAAGTTACGGTTCATTAACATCTTTGGTCCATTCAAAAGCGGAATGACTACTGCCGGATATTCACTACCTTGTGACTTATGTATCGTAATTGCATAAGCAAGTTCAAGTTCATCTAACTGCCTAAATGGATATTCTACAAAACGTCTCTCTTCAAATTCGACCGTCAGCGTCTCCGCAAACAGATTGATTTCTCTGATAATTCCGGTGTCTCCATTAAATACACCCACACCTTTTTCAATACGGATGCCCCCGATTCCACGGATTTCCCACTCTGTCTGATAGTTATTTTTAATCTGCATGACCTTATCGCCTTCACGAAACAGTCCCTGTCTGTGCTCTTTTTCTCTTTTCTGATTATCTGGCGGATTTAAATACTGCTGTAAAACCATATTTAAGCGTTCCACACCTAAAAGCCCTTTTCTCATTGGAGTCAGAACTTGAATTTCATAAGGAGTCGCATTTACAAATTTCGGTAATTTATTCTGAATCAGCGCTATCAATACACGGATAATCACGTTTGCATCGTAACGTTTTAAAAAGAAAAAGTCCATGCTCTTATTATCGAGTGTAACCGGTATTCCCTTATTGATTTTATGCGCATTAACAACGATATCACTCTGGGAAGCCTGACGGAAAATTTTTGTCAATTCTACCACGGCAAACTGACCGGACAAAATAATATCTTTCAACACGCTCCCTGCGCCCACGCTTGGAAGCTGATTGACATCTCCTACCAAAATCAGTCTTGTTCCCGGCATAATCGCCGAAAGCAGAGCATGCATTAAAAAAATATCTACCATCGACATCTCATCAATAATAATCACATCGGCTTCTAATGGATTCTGCGCATTTCTCTCAAAATGAATTCCTTTTTTTGTCTGATTCTCCGGCATACCGGAAAGTTCCAACAGACGGTGAATGGTTTTTGCCTCATACCCCGTCGTCTCCGCCATTCGCTTTGCCGCCCTTCCCGTCGGCGCAGCTAAAAGAATTTCTTCATTCTGTTGTTCAAAATACCGGATAATCGCATTAATAGTCGTTGTCTTTCCGGTTCCCGGTCCACCTGTTACAACAAGCAGCCCATTTGAGGCTGCCTGCATTACTGCTTGTCTCTGTTTTTCATCCAGCGTAATTTCTTCTGCTGATTCAAGTTCATCTAACTGAAGCTTTAACTTATCCTGATTGATTTCTTCTTTTAAATCCAGTTCTTTTAACATCTGTGCCACATGCAGCTCTACCTGATAAAACTGGCTTGCATACACAATCTGCTCCTGTTCTTCTTCCCCCGGCATAATTTCTTTTATTACAACCTTCCGCTCAATTGCCAAATCCATGATATGTTTTTCCATGTAGGATTCTTCCACACACAAAAGCGCAGATGCCCTTCTTAAAAGAAGCTTCTTTGGAAGATAAACATGACCCTCTGCCGATGCCTGCGTCAGTATGTAAAGAAGTCCGCTTCGGATTCGATAATCTGAATCCGGCAAAATTCCAATTCTTCCTGCAATCTCATCTGCAATCTTAAATCCGATCCCCTCTACATCTTCTGCCATCTGATATGGATTTTCTTTTAAAACATGATACATCTGTGGTCCATACTGCTTGTAAATTTTTCCTCCAAGTGCCAGAGAAATTCCATACTGCTGAAGAAACATCATTGCTTTTCGCATATCTGATTTTTCCACTATCTGATCTGAAATCTCCTGCGCTTTTCTCAAACTAATTCCTTTTACCTCGGCAAGGCGTTCCGGTTCTTCCTCCATGATACGCAGGGTGTCTTCTTTAAATCTGCGGACAATTCTTGCTGCCAGTGCCGCTCCAATTCCCTTAACTGCTCCCGAAGCCAAATACCGCTCCATCGCCTGAGAATCCTGTGGAACAATGACTTCATAAGAACTCATTACAAACTGCCGTCCATAGGAGGGATGTTCGGTATAATGCCCGAACGCTTTTATCGTTTCTCCCTCGTTCATATACTGAAAACTGCCGACACAAGTTAATTCTTCGTCCTCTGTGACTACCACCATAACCGTATATCCATTATCCTGATTTCGAAAGATAATGTGGTCAACGTATCCTTCTATGGTTTCCTCCATCTGCTTTCCTTTCTTATTTTCCCTCGACTTTACTCATTACATCAAGGTACTGTCCTGTTCCAACAGCCACTACCATTCCAGGGTCTTCTGCAACAACTGTATTAATTCCTGTTTCTTCTTCAATCAATTTTTCGAATCCACCCAAAAGCGCCCCGCCTCCAGTTAAGACAATTCCACGTTCAGCAACATCCGCAGCCAGTTCCGGCGGTGTTTTCTCAAGGACACTGTGAATCACTTCCATAATCTGAGCGATACATTCTGCAAGTGCCTCACGGATTTCTTCGGATGAAATCTCTGCACTTTTTGGAAGTCCGGATACAGTATCTCTGCCCTTTACTTCTATTGTATGTGGAAGAGTTTCCGGATAAACCGTTCCTATCTTTATCTTTGCTGCCTCTGCTGTACGCTCACCAATAATCAGATTATAGTTTTTGCGGACATAACGCATAATTGCCTCATCAAAGTTATCTCCTGCTACTTTTATGGAAGTTGAAACTACCGTTCCGCCCAGCGAAATTACTGCAACGTCTGTTGTTCCTCCTCCGATATCTACAATCATATTTCCAAATGGAATTGTAATATCAATTCCAGCTCCAATCGCCGCTGCAATCGGTTCTTCGATGATTGCAACGTCTCTTGCACCGGCACGATAAGTTGCCTCTTCTACTGCTTTTTTTTCTACTTCTGTGACACTGCTTGGCACACAAATGCTGACTCTTGGTTTTCGAAACGCTCTTTTTCCCATTGCCTTTGAAATAAAGTATTTGAGCATCTTTTCTGTTACTTCATAGTCTGAAATCACACCCTGACGCATCGGACGTATCGCCATAATGTTCCCCGGTGTTCTTCCAATCATCTGTCTTGCCTCTTCGCCGACTGCACGTATTTTATTTGTATCTTTATCATAAGCAACAACGGATGGCTCTTTTAATATGATTCCTTTTCCTTTTACATATACCAGAATGTTCGCTGTGCCCAAGTCAATTCCAATCTCTGTAGCTCCCATATTTTTACCCCTTTCCTGCCTTTTATTTTCATCTTATTTTAAGATTCTGGCAGACCACAGCCTGACTGCTGTGTGTTTCATTATACCGAACTTACCGAAAAATGAAAAGAGGCAATCATTTCAAATATTTTGACACGTACTGACCTGTATAGGAGACAGGATTCGCTGCAACTTCTTCCGGTGTTCCAAATGCCACCACAGTTCCCCCGTTATCCCCTCCTTCCGGACCAATATCGATAAGATAATCCGCAGTTTTTATGACATCTAAATTGTGTTCAATGACAACAACGGTATTTCCTCCTTCACAAAGACGCTGTAAAATTTCGATTAATTTATGCACGTCTGCAAAATGAAGTCCGGTTGTCGGCTCATCTAAGATATAAATCGTCTTTCCGGTACTTCTTTTGCTTAACTCAGAAGCCAGCTTGATTCTCTGTGCTTCACCTCCGGAAAGCTCCGTAGAAGGCTGTCCTAAGCGGATATAAGAAAGTCCTACATCATAAAGGGTCTGAATCTTTCTTTTGATAGACGGTACATGTTCAAAAAATTCCAGTGCTTCTTCCACCGTCATATTTAACACATCATAAATGCTTTTTCCCTTGTATTTGACTTCCAAAGTCTCACGGTTGTAACGTTTCCCATGACACACTTCGCAAGGCACATAAACATCCGGAAGAAAATGCATCTCAATTTTTAAGATTCCATCTCCACTACATGCCTCACAGCGTCCACCTTTTACATTAAAGCTGAAACGACCTTTCTTATAACCTCTCGCTTTTGCATCCGCAGTTGCCGCAAATAAATCACGAATCTGGTCAAATACTCCTGTATACGTTGCAGGATTTGACCTTGGAGTTCGTCCGATTGGGGACTGGTCAATCGCAATAACCTTATCAAGTTGTTCCACTCCTTCGATGCATTTATGTTTTCCTGCCACTACTCTTGCACGATTTAATTTTTTTGCAAGACTCTTATACAAAATTTCATTGACAAGCGAACTCTTTCCAGAACCTGATACTCCGGTTACACAGGTCATAACCCCCAATGGGAAATTGACATCTATATTTTTTAAATTATTTTCCTCTGCGCCTCTTACAGTCAAAAATCCCGTCGGCTGTTTTCTCTCCTTTGGAACCGGAATCTTTAATTCACCACTCAAATATTTTCCAGTAATTGATTCCGGACACTGCATAATTTCTTCGGCGGTTCCAATTGCAACCAGCTCTCCTCCATGTTCTCCTGCACCAGGTCCAATATCAACAATGCAGTCGGCTTCCCTCATCGTATCTTCATCATGTTCGACCACAATCAGCGTATTTCCTAAATCTCTCAAATGCTTCAAAGCGGATAACAGCCTGTCATTATCTCTCTGGTGCAGTCCAATACTCGGTTCATCCAGGATATAGGCAACCCCGACAAGCCCCGAACCAATCTGGGTTGCCAGACGAATTCTCTGTGCCTCTCCTCCGGAAAGTGTTCCGGTCGCTCTTGAAAGCGTCAGATATTCTAAACCTACACTCACAAGAAAACCAACCCTTGCACGAATTTCTTTTAACACCTGATTTCCGACTAACTGCTGTGTCTCTGTAAGCTTTAAATTTTCCAAAAATTCCTGAAGATTACGAATCGAAAGTGCCGTTACCTCGGAAATATTTTTCTCTCCGACTGTTACGGCAAGCGCTTCTTTTTTCAGACGCTGACCTTTACAGGTCTTGCACGGTGTAATCTGCATGAAACTTTCATATTCCTGTTTGGAACTCTCTGAACCGGTTTCTCTATACCGACGCTCCACGTTTTTGATAAGCCCCTCAAAAGCAACATCATAAATGCCTTCTCCACGCTGACCTTTATAATAAACTTTCACTTTCTTTCCACCTGTTCCATTGATAATCACGTTTTTAATTTCATCCGAATAATCCTGAAACGGAGTTTCCAAATCAAAATGATATTCCTCGGCAAGTGCATCTAAAATCGCACGGGTAAAACTGCCCTTATCCGTACAGGACTGCCATCCAAGCACAACGATTGCACCCTCGGCAATACTTAAACTCTGATCCGGAATCATTAACTCCACGTCAAATTCCATCTTATATCCGAGACCTAAACAGTCCGGACACGCTCCAAACGGATTATTAAATGAAAAGCTTCTCGGTTCAATCTCATCAATGCTGATTCCACAGTCCGGGCAGGAAAAGCTCTGACTGAAATTAATTACGTTTCCATCCATGGTATCCACCATCATCAGTCCATCTGCAAGATGAAGCACATTTTCAATAGAATCGGTCAGACGCTTTTCGATTCCCTCTTTTACAATCAGACGATCCACAACAATCTCAATATTATGCTTAATATTTTTATCTAATTTGATTTCTTCATTTAATTCATAAAGATTCCCGTCAATCAGCACACGGACATAACCGCTCTTTCTTGCCTGTTCCAGCAGTTTGGCATGTGTTCCCTTCCGGCCTCTTACGACTGGAGCAAGCAGTTGGAATTTCGTCCGCTCGGGCAGTGCCATAATCTGGTCTACCATCTGGTCTACAGTCTGCTTTTTGATTTCTTTTTTACACTTCGGACAGTGTGGGATTCCCACTCGTGCATACAGCAGACGAAAATAATCATAAATTTCGGTTACTGTTCCAACGGTAGAACGGGGATTTCGATTCGTTGACTTTTGATCAATGGAAATCGCCGGAGACAGTCCTTCAATACTCTCCACATCCGGCTTTTCCATCTGTCCTAAAAACTGTCTTGCATAAGAAGAAAGCGACTCCATATATCTGCGCTGTCCTTCCGCATAAATCGTATCAAACGCCAGAGAACTCTTTCCTGAACCACTTAAACCGGTCAGCACAACAAATTCATTTCTTGGAATGTCTACACTTAAATTTTTTAAATTATTTTCATTTGCTCCACGTATCTTAATAAATTTATGTTCCTGATTTCTCAATGTATTTTTCCTCATTTCCTTCTTGCGATCTGATTAACTTCAACAGTATCATTATAGCACAGGGATTTTTTATTTACAAACATTTGTTCGTATCATTTTCAAGACACGTTTTTATACTTTTAACACTCTCCTCATAACTTTGTAAAAGAAAAAAACAGCCTGTATTAGACTGTCCTTTTCTTATAATTTTTATCCTGACTTAAGTGGTTAACCTACTGTTTCCATATATACTTTTTTCGATTCGGTCTTTGATTTTCTGCCGGCAGATGCCATATACATCATAATATCACGTCTTGTGACAATTCCGATAAAATTCTTCTGGTCATCTATAACCGGAACAAAATTCTGGCGAAATGCTTTATCGAGCAAATCTTCCATATCCGAATCAATCCGAACCGGTGCATAATCCATTCTACGCTCAAAGGAACGAATCGGAACTTCTTCTGCTTTCTTCAAATCAAATGCCCCACGTTCTTTCAGACCCCATAACAAATCACCTTCTGTGATTGTGCCTACATATTTTCCGTCCACTCCAATCACTGGAATACAGGAATACTTGTGATATTCCATCTTTTCAAGCACCTGTCTTAAACTGTAATTGTCATAAATATAAGCAACATCACTTTTTGGAGTAAGGAAAAATAAAATATTCATAATATAAAGCCTCCCATAAACTTATATGCGCTCTTATCATCTTTCGGAGTTTATTTATGTAGCTCTGTCCCCATTACAAAACATACCTGTCAACTCCTGCGTCTTTTATTTTGCCACAGAAATCCTTATTTTTCCAGATTTTATTTCTAAAACTTTCTTAAATTTTTCTAATATTTCTTAAGATAGCCCGAACAAAAATCAGGCAGTTAAAACAGAAACTCTGATAAAATCTGATTGCTTACCAGTACCCCGTCTTCCGTTAAAAAGATTCGGTCTTTTTTCTCTTTTATCATGCCCTCTTCAATAAATTTCTTTAAGGTCTGTCCATACACATCTTCGAGTTCCCGTCCAAAGGCACGGTGAAATTCTTTTTTCGAAACACCATAAGTTTTGCGAAGTCCCAGAAACATAAACTCTTCAATCTGCTGACGGTTCTCTAAAAATTCCACATCTTTTCGCATCTCTTTTGGCACTGCGGATTTTTCCAGGTATTCACTCATCTCTCTGGTATTATTCATACGCATATTTTGAATCAGAGAGGCTGATCCAAGCCCGATTCCAAGATACTCTCCCCGCTCCCAGTAACGCAGATTATGTTTACATTCTTTCTGCGGTTTCGCATAGTTGGAAATCTCATACTGCATATAGCCGTTTGCTTCTAAGATACGTTTTGTTGTCTGATAAATTGCTCTGCTTTCCTCTTCATTCGGCAGAAGTTCCGGATGTGCATCATATTTTTCATAAAAAGGTGTGCCCTCTTCTATGATAAGCTGATACGCAGAAATGTGTTCCGGATTTAATTCCACTGTTTTTTGCAGTTCTTCTTCCCATTCCTCTTTGGTCTGAGAAGGCAAAGAGGACATCAAATCCAGATTAATATTCGTAAATCCGGCTTCTCTTGCCAACTGATAAGCTTCCAGAAGCTGTTCAAAATTGTGAATCCGTCCAAGCACTTTCAAATTCTCATCTTTTACCGACTGCATGCCGATGCTTAAACGATTGATTCCACATGCCTTATAAACTTCAAGTTTTTCTCTGTCAACCGTCCCCGGATTCATCTCTGTTGTAATCTCCGGATGTTTGACAAATTCAAAGATTTCATAAAGTGCATCAAAGATACGTTTTGTCTGTTCCGCTCTTAAGCAGGACGGAGTTCCCCCACCCACAAAAACTGTTGATACTTTGTAATTCCCCGCAAATTTCTTATAGCTTTTTATTTCTTTTATCAGCGCATCTACGTACGCCTCTTTTTCTTCTTCTGTCGCCTCTTTCGATAAAAAATCACAGTAATTGCATTTTTTTACACAAAACGGCACATGAAGATACAGCCCCAAATCCTTCTTCATTTGTTTTACTACCTTCCCACACACTGACCTATTTTGATCTATTTTTATTACTTTTCTTTATTACTGTCACAGCAGCTTAATCTTCGTCTAATTTTAATACACTCATAAATGCTTTCTGTGGAATCTCTACGTTACCAACCTGACGCATTCTCTTCTTTCCTTCTTTCTGCTTTTCAAGCAGTTTTCTCTTTCTGGAAATATCTCCACCATAGCATTTTGCAAGTACATCTTTTCGCATTGCTCTTACGGTTTCACGTGCAATAATCTTACTTCCAATTGCTGCCTGAATCGGAATTTCAAAGAGCTGTCTCGGAATCTCTTCTTTTAATTTCTCACACATCTTTCTGCCGCGCTCATAAGCAGAGCCTTCAAATACAATAAAAGAAAGCGCATCCACTTCTTCTTTGTTGACTAAAATATCCAGCTTAACCAGCTCACTTCTCTCATAGCCTAGCATTTCATAATCAAAAGAAGCATATCCTCTGGAACGGGATTTTAAGGCATCAAAGAAATCATAAATAATTTCGTTCAGTGGAAGATGATATTTTAAAAGTGCACGTGTAGTCTCCATATATTCCATTCCCTGATACTGACCACGACGTTCCTGACATAAATCCATAATCGGTCCGATAAAGTCCGTTGTCACCATAATTTCCGCTTTTACCATCGGCTCTTCCATGTAATCAATTTCAGATGGATCCGGAAGATTGGACGGATTCGTTAATTCCATCATTTCTCCATTTGTTTTATAGACACGGTAAACAACACCCGGTGCAGTCGTAACCAAATCAAGATTGTACTCTCTCTCCAGACGTTCCTGAATAATTTCAAGATGTAAAAGCCCTAAAAATCCGCAGCGGAAACCAAATCCTAATGCAATTGAAGTTTCCGGTTCAAACTGAAGGGAGGCATCATTTAACTGCAGTTTTTCAAGTGCATCTCTTAAATCCTGATATTTTGAACCATCTGCAGGATAGACACCACAGTATACCATCGGATTTACTTTTTTGTAACCCGGAAGCGGTGCATCGCATGGACGCTCATCATCTGTGATAGTATCACCCACGCGGGTATCTTTTACATTTTTAATACTTGCTGTGACATAACCAACCATACCTGCGGATAACTCATCGCATGGAATAAACTGTCCTGCTCCAAAATATCCAACTTCTACTACCTCTTCTACGGCTCCGGTTGCCATCATACGAATACGTGTACCTTTCTTTACTGTTCCCTCTTTGATTCGGCAAAATACAATAACACCCTTATAAGAATCATAGACGGAGTCAAAAATCAATGCCTGAAGCGGTGCAGACGCATCCCCTGTCGGTGCCGGAATTTTCGTCACAATCTGCTCTAACACTTCTTCGATATTGAGTCCCATTTTTGCAGAAATCAAAGGTGCATCTTGTGCTTCGATTCCAATGACATCTTCAATTTCATTTTTGACACGTTCCGGTTCTGCACTTGGTAGGTCAATTTTATTGATGACCGGAAATACATCCAAATCGTGGTCCAGTGCAAGATATACATTTGCAAGTGTCTGCGCTTCAATCCCCTGTGCCGCATCGACAACTAAAATTGCACCGTCACAGGCTGCCAGACTTCTTGAAACCTCATAGTTAAAGTCAACATGCCCCGGGGTATCAATCAAGTTAAAAATATACTCTTCTCCGTCATTTGCTTTATATACAATACGAACTGCCTGAGATTTGATTGTAATTCCTCTCTCACGCTCCAACTCCATGTTATCAAGCACCTGTGCCTGCATCTCTCTTGCAGTTAAAAGACCGGTTTTTTCGATAATACGGTCCGCAAGGGTTGATTTTCCATGGTCAATATGTGCGATAATACAAAAATTTCTGATTTTACTTTGTTCGATTCCTGCCATAAATTCGTTCTTTCTCCTCTAAACTGTTTTTCAACTTGAACTTTATTTTAATTTTAAAGTGATTTTTATCTCTTGCTAACGCTCAGTATAGCACGAGATTCCCTGCATGCGCAAGCGTTTCATGCCCCTGTCAGCACTTTGTTCAAAATGTCTGCAAGGGGCTGCATTGCGTTCATTTCTTCTTCTACCGTATTTGTCTGTGCTCCACATTCAACCAGCAAAGCTTTTGGTCTCAAGTGCAGATTATAGCGATATCCTCTTAGATAAATCGTACGAAACCAGTCCGGATAATATTCTTTGGCATACCGCGCAAGCTGAAGCGAAAATGCAAGATTATCCTGAATATAAGGATTCGGCAGATGGGAAAGTTCTCCATTTTGATTCGTCCGGCTTAGACCATTAAAAAACATAATCTTTGCCGTCGGCTTTCCGTTTATTTCCGTCACCAGCCGTTTCGCACCGGTTACTCCATCCCTGTGCAGGTCAATCACCACTTCAATACTTGGATTTTCCTCCAAAATCCGGCTGATGGTCTCCTGTGCATAGTTATAAGCCTTATTTCTGTCTAATTTTCCACCCATAATATCAAATGTGTCTGTCACATGCATGACGTTGTATCCGTATGTATCCCGAAGCAGAGTCGTCAAATACTCTCCCACCCCCACTATCATTGTGGAAGCATCCCCTGGAACAGAATCTGCAAATTCCTCCTGTGAATGACTGTGATAAATCAGAATCTGCGGATTTTCTGCCCCTGCACTCATCCGCAAATCCTTTTCCAAGAGTGTCACTGCATTAAGCTGTTCACTGTTAATGCTGGTTGTCTTATCTATCGTGTAAAAATTGCTGATGACAAAATTAAAATCCTGAAACTGCTCCAATGGAAGGTCCATGACCGGGGCACCGGCTGTCAATGTCCCCTTCTGCCCGTTTTCCGTTCCTTCATTTTCTTCAATCTTTTCTTCCGTATTTTCTTGCATGTTTTCTTCCACTGCACTTTTTTCCTCACTATCCATTCCTGTACTCTCCTGATTTTTTTCTTTCGGTCCCGCCTCCTGATTTTCCTTTGTCAGATTTTCAACTAAAAATTGTTCATTTTCTTTGATAATCTTCCGGTCGGTTTCCGAATCTGCCCCCGCCTGTTCAGAAATGCTTCGTACATTTATCCCTCCTCTTACAAATAACCCACTTAAAATATTGGCACTAAGCGATGCGTCTTTTCCATCCGATTCTAATATCGATGGGAGATAAACCTCGACTGCCTGCTCTTCCAGATTTATTCCCATCCATACAAATGTCTCTTTATCAAAAGAGAGCCCCTTCAAACTCAGATATCCTGCAAGAACGATAAAAATCTCCCATAAAACCAGCTTTGTCCTGTTTCCTTCTCTCATTTTGTTCCCCCTATCACCTCCTATCTTTATATGAGACAATCCCTGCACTTTATGCCTTGTAAAGCGGACATTCGCAATCCGCTTCGCTACTTGCTCATGAACACAGATAAGTTCTGAACCTGCTTTTTAACAAAATACTCGGTTCAAACCCTCTGAAATTGTATAAGACAACCGTTTCATTGTCTCATCCACGTCCTTTGGCGTCACAAACATGCTGTATAACGCCGGTGGAATCATTTCCTCCAGAAATTCTTTCTTTTCTTTTTCTTCTAATGTCTGAAGCAGTTTTTCCATTGAATCCTGTACAATTGTTGCTGCATCCACCACCGTCGGCACTCCGATTCCAATTACCTTTACTCCAAGTGTCTCCTTTGTCAGCCCATTTCTGTGATTTCCTACACCAGAGCCCGGAATGATTCCGGTATCTGTAATCTGGATTGTACGATTTAACCGCTTTGTACTTCTTGCCGCAAGTGCATCAACCGCAATCACGACATCTGGTCTGGTCTCATTTATCACACCTTTTACAATTTCAAGTGTCTCCATTCCAGTCTGCGCCATCACCCCCGGAACGAGCCCGCTGACTTGATACATATTTTGTTCTCCCATTGCCTGTGCGCCATATTCTAAAATTATATGGCGGGTCCACCACATCCGGTCCCAGCGCATCGGGTGTGACCTGCCGATTTCCAAGTCCCACCACCAAAACCGTCAATTCTTTTTTCTCCGGTATCAGTTTCTTAACCTGTCTTGCCAGTTCTTCCGAAATTTCTCTGTGATAACCCTCATCCGGTATAGATAGATTCGGTGCTTCCAAAGTCAGATAACTTCCCTGCGGACGCCCCATCGCCCGTGCTCCATTTTCGGTTTCAATTTTTACCAGAGTCGTACGGATATCTTTTTCCTCGTTATACTCTTCTTCAATACAGACGCCCCTGATTTCTACATTATCCTCCTCATATCTTTCTTTTGCTTCCAGTGCCAAATCGGTGTGTATTCTTCCTCGAATCATGCTGTTTTTCTCCCTCTTCATCAGATTTATTTCTATTTTTTGCATTTTCATAGATTTTATGTATTGACATTTTGCAATAAATAAACTAGAATAAAAAAGCATGTGAATACCAAAGTGCCCGTGTCTTCTTTGGTATCAGATAATAAACATACGAATACGAAATATAATAATTTTGGAGGTGTACGGATTTGGCTAATATTAAATCTGCTAAAAAAAGAGTTTTAGTAAACCAGAAAAAAGCTGACAGAAATAAATCTATCAAATCAGCAGTTAAGACTTCTATCAAGAAAGTAGAAGCAGCAGTTGTAGCAAAAGATAAAGAAGCAGCAGTTGCAGCATTAGCAAACGCTATTTCTACAATTGATAAAGCTGCTACAAAAGGTGTTTACCACAAAAACAACGCAGCAAGAAAAGTTTCACGTTTATCTAAAGCTGTTAATACTCTGAACTAATTTTAATAATAAAGATAAACTTAAAAAGAACCAATGGTCAACCGTCATTAACCATTGGTTCTTTTTTATTTTTGATTTTGTTTTTTTTACATGGTTTCGGCAATCGCTTCTGCCAGTTTTTCTACCTGTGTTTCCTGACCGTCTGCGAGTGCGGATTTAATTGTAACCGTATCTTCTATGAGATTCATGCCTTTTAATCCCGCAAAAATTTCTTTCATCTGTTTTCCGCATGTCACTGCCCAGGTTCCATTTTCCATAAATGCTACAGTACGATTCTTTAAGCTGTGTGCTTCAATATCACGGAGTACTTCATCCATCTTAATAAAGATTCCGCCATTGTAAGTTGGAGCGGCAAATACCAGATGGCTATACTGGAAAGACGCAGCGACTACTTCTGAAGTTTCAGCTACAGAGACATCAAACATGGTTGTCTTAATCCCTTTATCGCGTAATTTGCATGCAAGAATATTGGCTGCATTTTCTGTATTTCCATATACAGACGCATACGCAATCATAACACCGCTTACTTCCGGTTCATATAAGCTCCATTTCTGATATTTTTCCAGATAAGCACCGATATTTTCTCTCCATACAAATCCATGAAGCGGGCAAATGGTCTGAATTTCCACGGTTGCCGCTTTCTTTAATAAAGCCTGTACCTGAACACCGTATTTTCCTACGATATTGGTATAATATCTGCGTGCTTCATCCAGATAATCACGGAAAAAGTCTACTTCGTCAGCAAATAATGCGCCATTTAATGCGCCAAATGTTCCAAAAGCATCGGCTGAAAACAAAGTTTTGGTTGTCAAATCATACGTGACAATGACTTCCGGCCAGTGAACCATCGGTGCAGCAAGGAAGGTAAACTCATGTTTTCCGGTTTTTAAGGTATCCCCTTCTCCGACTACTTTTATGTTCATCTTAACTGCATCGCCAAAAAACTGACGTAACATTCCTTCTGTTTTCTTACTGCATACCACTTCTGCTTCCGGATATAGCATCAACAGAGTACGGATTGTTGCGGAATGGTCCGGTTCCATGTGCTGTACTACAAGATAATCTAAAGTTCTTCCGTTTAATCCATGTTCTACATTTTCGAGAAATGTTTTCTCTACTGCATGGTCAACGGTATCAAATACAACGGTCTTTTCATCTAATAATAAATATGAATTATAGGAAACTCCTCTTGGCACAGAATACACGCCCTCAAACATGGCAAGTCTTCTGTCATCTGCTCCTACCCAGATTAAATCATCTGCTACTTTTCTTGTGCAATACATTTAAGACCTCTCTTTCTCCATCTGTTCTTTGATGTCTCATTTTATCAATTACAGGTCTATTATATGCTTTTTTATTTTCTTTGGCAACTACAGTTTCTGCTGGATTTACGCTTTTTTCACCCATACCATCATTTCATTTTCGCCTCTGTTTGCCCATACATAATATGGAATAAATTTCAAATCAGCCGGAACTTCGGTATCTGGTTCTGCGATGGTATACAGTTCTTCCTCTTCTGGATTTTCTGAATTTTTCTGGCGTAATCCCTCTGTCAGCACTGTTTTTACCGGTTCTCCTGCGATTTTCTCAGCCTTTACTTCACAAACTGCCTTTGGACTTAAACTTACTAAATGTAAATCTGCACCGTTATCTGCTTCTTCCAGACAATACACAATCGGTCCCCTTACAACTGCGATTTTTCCAATATTTTCCCTTACCTTTGGATTCGTCTGAACCAGTCTTACTTCCATTGGGAATTCCACTTCTACTATTTCCGTTCCAGTCCACTGTTTTGTCACATAGAGATAACCGGCTCTTTCTTCTGTTTTGGCGCCTTCTATGCCTTTTACCTGATAATTTTTTGCCCACTGTGGAATTCTAAATGCCAGAGTAAATGGTTTTTCGGTTGCAGGCATTTCTACTTTTACTGTTCCATCCCATGGAAATTCAGATGTCACTTTTATTTCGATCTCCTGTCCATCCAGCTGTTTTTTGATTATTCCACCAATGTACAGATGTACAAATAAAGTATCTTTATTTTCGGTGTATGCATAAGTACTGATAGAACTTAATAATCTTGCAATGTTTGGAGGACAGCAGGCACATCCAAACCATTTCTGACGAACCGGTTTTACATGGAACTTTCTCTCATCTTTGTGGCAGGCTTCCGGAAGCACCTCTAATGGATTGACATAAAAGAAGCTCTTTCCATCTAATGCCATTCCACTTAAAACTCCATTATATAATGCACGTTCCATTACGTCAGCGTATTTTGCATCCGGTGTCATCTCCAACATTCTTCTTGCCATAAAGACCAGACCGATGGATGCACAGGTTTCTGCATAAGCGGTATCATTCGGTAAATCATAATTAAAGGAAAATGCTTCTCCAATATGGGTTGCACCGATTCCTCCGGTAATATACATTTTCTTTCTTGTCATATTGTTCCAGAGCACTTCACACGCTTTTAACAGACTTTCATCTTCTGTCAGTCTTGCCACATCTGCCATTCCACTGTAAAGATAAACTGCACGTACGGAATGTCCGACTGCTTCGTCCTGTTCACGAACCGGCTTGTGTGCCTGATTATATTCATAGCGCAATCCGTCTGGTTTCTTTTTCACTTCTTCCGGATGTTCATTGTCGTAATAATATGGTCTTGTTCCTCTCTCATCAATAAAGAAACGTGCCAGATTCAAGTATTTATCTTCGCCAGTTGTCTCATAAAGACGAACCAGTGCCATCTCTGCAATTTCATGTCCCGGATAACCTTTACATTTTCCTTCTTCTTTTCCAAAGCAGGAATCTACATAATCTGCATAACGCTTTGCTGCGTTTAATAATTTGTCTTTTCCAGTTGCATCATAGTAGGCAACTGCTCCCTCTAAGAGATGTCCTAGACAATATAATTCATGATTGTCTTTTAAATTTGTAAAAATCTTATCTTTTCCATTTAAGATATAATAAGTGTCCAGATAGCCATTTTCCTGCTGTGCTTTGCAGACAATATCAATCGCACCATCTGCAATCGCCTCTAATTTTTCATCCGGATGCTGGCTTAAAGAATATCCAACTGCTTCAATCCATTTATAAAAATCACTGTCTTGAAATACAAATCCGTAGAACTTGTCTTCGAGATGCCCAGGGTCTTCCGGAAGCGTCTCAAATCCACGAAATGTATAAACCGGCTCTTTAAATTCTGCTCCTTTCTCTCTTCTTTCCTTATTCTGTCTGCCTGCTGCTTCAAAATTATGCATACAGAAGCTTGGTGCAGCACCCTCTACCTCATCATTTAAAGCTCTCCACTGATACGGTATTACTTCTGTTCTTACTAATTCCATCTCTTTTTTCCAGAACGTATCTGTAATCTGTACGTTTTTTAAAGAAAGTGGTCTGCTGAATTTTGTCTTGTCCATGTAAATTTCCTCCCAAATCATTTTGATGTACTCTTGGAATCTTTCCCAAAAAGATTTCTTGTTTTTTATTATCTTTATTCTAGCAGTTTGAGCCTGCAGAATCCATTGCCAATTCGGAAATTTACATGTATAATTTGGAAAGATATGAACCTTCAAATTTTAATTATTCTGTATTAATTCTGTTTCAAAGGAGGATTTTTTTATGCTGAATTTAGAAGAAATGGCTGACCGCCGGATAACCGGTGCAAATTATATCACTTCCGTAAATGGAATGGTTCACCCAAACCGGATTATGGATGTGCACGATTTTTTATATATTTTAGATGGAGAATGGGAAATCTTTGAAGAAGACAAGGCTTATCATTTATCAAAAGATGATTTGTTAATTTTGTCTGCCGGACGCCATCACTATGGACGGATTCCCTGCAATGCCGGCAATCGTCACATGTACCTGCACGTCCTTCCTACCGCTTTGGAATCTGACAGCAAACACGGTCTTAATTCTAAAAAGCAGAGTTTTTCATCCACAAAAAACAGCATGGAAAAAATGGAATCCTCTTCTACTTTTCCATGCCATACCTTATTGCACTGTAAAGAACGGATTCTAATCCGCACTTATTTTCAAAATATTATTCGTGCCTACTGGTCGAAAAGCCCCCAGAAAGAACATCGAATTTCTTTATTATTTAATCTTATGCTCTGCGAAATTCATGAATTAAATGATAACATCTGCTCCAATCATAAAACCGATTCCCTTTTGGAAGAGGTTACGCAGAAACTTCAATCCAATCCTCAGGTTTTTTATACCGCTTCCGAAATTGCAGACAGCTATTATATCTGTGCCCGTACCTTAAATAACCATTTTTTTAAAAATTACGGAAAAACCTTTTATGCTTATCAAATGGAGACAAAGCTTGAAATGGTACGCGATTTTCTGATTCATCAACCAGACGCAAAACTTCACGAGGCTGCACTGAACTTCGGATTTTATGATGAATTTCACTTAAGCAAAGCCTTCAAAAAGCAGTATGGAGTCTCTCCCTCTAAATTCCGTGCTTCTTTTTAGTTTCAATTTTCTTTGATAAGTGTCAAAAGCTCCTCACAGACTTTTGGTGTTCCGGTAACAATATCCGCAGCAATCACCGGTCTTATTTCCATACCATTAAAATCTGCTATTTTTCCGCCTGCTTCTTCAATGATTATCCAGCCTGCTGCAAAATCCCATAATTTCAGATTGCGCTCAAAAAATGCATCGCTGCGTCCGCAGGCAATCCATGCAAGGTCTAAGGCAGCCGAACCACTTCGTCTGATGTCCTGACTTTTACAGAATACCTTTTTAATCAACTCAAAATTTTCGTCTGCCAGTTCTTTTTTATATGGAGATGTTCCAACATTTACAATACTCTCAGAAAGAGAACCAGCCTCACTGACAGAAATTCTTTCTGTGCCAAGAAATGCCCCTTTTCCTTTCTGCGCCCAGAATAATTCCTTTGTATATGGCTGATAAATAATTCCAAGAACCGGTTTTCCTGCCTCAAACAACGCCAGAGAAATTGCACTGGAACGATAATCATGAATCAGATTTGTCGTTCCGTCAACCGGGTCAAGCACCCACATTTTTCCGTAGAAATCTACCTCTTTCTGGCTGTCTTCTTCTCCAAGAAACTGAATGTCCGGATACTGAACCAGAAGTTCCGCCTGGATAAACTGCTGAATATCCTTATCTGCCTCAGTTACGAAATCAGCCGGACCTTTCACAGAGATATCTCCAATCAAATCTCTTTGTGATAAAATTCCTGCTGCATCTTCCACAATTTTAATAATATTTTGTATTTCTATTTCCATTTCTTTTTCCTCTTTATCTTTTCCAAGGTATTTCTAACCTTTATTAGAACTGCATGGGAGCAGAACGATTCCTTATAAACTTTCCAGACTTGCAAAAAACAGTTCATAGAAATCATCTTCACCCTCCAGCATTGGAGAATTTTCTCCTCCACCATTTGTACTTCTTCTCATGGCTGCGTAAAATTCTTCTCCGGCGCTGATTAAATCCATATCATAGATTTCGTACCCCAATTCTCTGCAAGTTTTACAAAATGCGGAAACTGGATTTTTCTCATTTCTTGTATCAAATAATTTCTGCCGAAGTGACATATCCACCTTTGCCTTTTTTAACAGTTCTTCCAGCATTTCTTCTGTTTGCATGCTCGTTTTCCCTCTTTTCTCTTGTGCTACATGAATGAAACGGCTTTACTAAACAATCTCATCCAAGAAAATCCTATTGATACAACAGATTTCTGCTTTTACAGTCTCACTTATGTTTTCTGGTATTTTATATCCCAATAACCACGATGTCAGTTCTGAAATTTCAAGTTCTATGGTTCGTTCTTTTTGTAAATTTTTCTCCTGTTGCTCATCTGACTCTTTTTTCCAAAAAACTTTTCCATCGAATACTTCAACAAAAGACTCCTTGTGATTGACATGCCAAATCCAAATTCCATCATTCTTTTCAAGCAGTTTATCTCTTACCTTTAACTGATAAAGCACTTCCTGCTCTGCTACATTATCTTTCAGGCAAATATATTTCAAAAACTCTGGAAGGTTCACGATTCTTACCATAATTGCAGGTTCTTGTTTTATCTTTTTGCAGTCATCAGCATTGGCATAAAGCAGACGCTGTTCTTTTTTCTCCATTCCCCACTCTGCCCTTAATGCCTTTATCTGATGTGGATTTTCCGGTGCTTTTAATGCTTCTAACCTTCCATTTTCGCTTTTTAATTCTTTCAGCAGAACTTTCACATAATCCTCATCCCGCCATGTAAACACATCATACCGTGCATTTAACCACTCATTCATCCAGTCTGCGATTTCCTTTGCCGACTCTTCTGTCACGTCCTGTTCCAGCCAGTCTTTTGATTTTAATTCCCACACCGGCTGGTCAAATACATACACAAAATCAAACGGCTCATAAATACGACGATCTGCCGGCATCAGAAAGCAAAACGGCATATCCTCCTGATACATATCCAAAAATGCCTGTTTTAAGAGACTTCGCATATATCCCTGACCTCTGTTTTCTATTTTCGTCGCAACACCGACCAGATAATCACAGATTATTTTTTGATTTTTAATATTCAACTGATAGGGATTTCGATGAATCATAGACAAAATTTGTCCGTCTTTTTCTGCCACGAGTATCTGATTTGTCTTTACTTTCTCTGTAAAATAATATTCCCGAAAGGAATCACTGTCCTCGAAAAATGCTTCACTCCAGAGCCCTTCGCAGGCTCTTTTTTCCTCGTTGCTTAAATATCTGTTCTTCATATCAAATCAACGCTCCGATTTACCCAATCTGTTCTACCTGGTATTTTCTTGCATAGTCAATTGGATTATAAGAAAGTTTTGCTTTTCTTAATCCCTCTAAACCTAAATCGTCCTCACGGTTAATTAAAACAGCCTCCGGAAACTCTTCAATCAAAAACTGCTGATTAATAAACTGATACAATCCTCTGATTTCCGGATTTGCCTTTTCAATATGAATCACCGCCATCTGTTCCAACGGATTGTAGCTTCCAATCGTAAAGGCTTCTAAATGACCATCAATATAAACTCCGCTCATTCTGACATTCAGAAGCGAACAATTCTTTAAAATCTCATGGATTCCACGCACTTCATAATCCAGATGCTCTTCTACCTCTTCGCCCTTTTCTTCTCTCCAGCGATCCAAAAACTTCCAGACATCACCTCTGTCCGAACAGCACAAACGGCGGTACTCATATCTGCCCTCATATTCTCGTTTAAAGGCATTTAAATGGTTTTTCTTTTTATGCAGTTTTTTTCCAGACAAGGTACGCATTGCATTTCCATCATACAGATAGTCTTTTAAATCCACCTGTTCTGTAATCTTAAATTTATCCGGCATATTTTTTAAACCTAACTGTTCTACGGCTTCTTCATCTGCCAGATTAATATACAGTGGTGCCTTTAATTCTGTATTAAAATATTCCACCAATTTCCAAAAATAATATTCTAAATCTTCTTCACTACAAATCGGCATTGCAGAACCTGTTTTTCCATCTAAATCCATCAGCCATAAAATTGCCTTATTATCGCTGACGGCATATCTTACATTATAATACTCTCTCCAGATAAAACTGTCTAAAAACACACTGTCACAGGTTTTATTCGGTCGTTTACAGAAAAACGGATTTAGTTCTTCCAAATCTTCTGCTTCTACCGGTTTAAAGTTTAAATTCATTCGTTTCCTCCAAAATTACTTCCTATCGCTTTTTTAGTTCTGATTTTTTTCTTAGCGGTATTCTCCAAGGAAAAACAGCGCTACTGTCCCGGGACCGGAATGTGCTCCTATCGTTGCACTAATCGGATGAATCATAATGTTTTCAATCCCAAATTTTTCTTTTACCAGTCCTGCCACATACTCGGCATCGGCCTCACAATCTCCATGACTGACAAACACGGTTTCATTTTTATCACAATACCTTCCAATTCGTTCTTCCATCATAGAAACCAACGTCGCAAGAGATTTCTTTCTTCCTCTGACTTTTCCAATTGAAATCAGTTTTCCTTCATTATCTACGTGAAGCATCGGTTTAATATTTGCCAGTGTTCCTAAAACTGCAGTTGCCTTGGAAACTCTTCCGCCTCTGTGTAAATGATTTAAATCATCTACTGTAAATACATGGCACAGATGCAGTCTGTTTTCCAACAGCCAGTCACAGATTTCATCCAGGTTCTTTCCCTTGTCTCTTAATTTTACTGCATAATAGAGCAGTAACCCTTCCCCCATGGATGCAGCTAATGAATCCATTATCTTGATTTGTCTTTCCGGATATTTTTCTTTTAATTCCTCTGCTGCTATACGGGCACTGTTGCATGTCCCTGACAAACCGGAAGAAAAGGCAAGATATAAAATGTCTTTTCCCTCCTGTAAATAAGTCTCAAACATTGCCTCTGCCATTGCCGGATTCATCTGGGAAGTTGTCGGCATTGCTCCTTCTCTCATCTGCCTGTAAAACAGCTTTGTATCAATCGGATTCTTTTTATCATAAACTACTCCGTTCATACTGCACGGAAGACATTCATAACCTACCTCATGCTCATTTAACCATTCAACTGGCATATCTACGGTATTATCTGTCAGAATTACAAAATTATACATAGGCTGTTTCTCCTAACTTTTTTATTTTTTTATTTTACTTCATTTCTTTTACAGTCTCAATCGCTTTTTGAAGCTGAGTGTCCTCACTCTTATCAATACTAACCTGATTTTTTAACTCATCCGGCAAATCCACCTCAATATCCGGATCTAAACCTGTTCCATGGATGCATCTTCCGCTCGGAGTATAATACTTGGAAATAGTCATTTTTACTGCACTTCCATCAGAAAGATTAAAGATTTGCTGAACAATTCCTTTTCCGAATGTGGTCGTTCCTACCAGTTTTGCCACTTTGTAATCCTGAAGCGCACCGGAAAAAATTTCTGCTGCACTTGCACTGTTTCCATTTACGAGTATTACCATCGGCTTGTCAAACTGGTCAGTGCCTGTTGCATTATATTCATTTTTCTTGCCATTTTTGTCTTCGGTATAAACAAGCAGTTCTTCCGGAAGCATCGAATCCAAGACATCACATACAGAAGTTAAAAGTCCGCCCGGATTATCTCTGACATCTACAATCAGACGCTCCATCCCCTGATTATTTAAATCTTCTAAAGCTGTTTCATACTGGCTCGCCGTAGTTTCTGCAAACTGGTTAATCGTAATATAACCGATCTTATTATCCAGCATTTCATGTTCTACCATTGGTGCTTCTACGGTATCAAGCGTTACTTCTACTTCGCGGTAATCGCTTTCGCCTTCTCTTAAAATAGTCAGTGTCACGGTATCTGATTCCGAAGTTTTTATCATTTTTACGACTTCACTGAGTTCTTTGTCTGTGATATCCTCGCCATTGACCTTGACTAACTGATCCTGCGGCTGTAATCCTGCTTCTGCTCCCGGTGCTCCCTCAAAACATTTTACGACGGTCACTGCTCCGGTAGACACATCTTTTTGCATCGTCACACCGATTCCACGATAAACCCCTTCGGTGTCTTCTGTCAGTTCTTTATACTCTTCTGCTGTATAATAAGTAGAATACGGGTCGCCAAGTCCAGCCATCAACCCCTTATAGAGATAAGATTCCAGTTCATCATTGTCAATTTTATCCAGATAATATTTATCAATCAGGCTTTCGATTGCTTTTGCTTTCTGAACCGATTCCTGATTTACCGCATGGTCTTTATTCGACAAGACATAGCGTCCTCCAAATATCCCACCGCCTACCAGTACGGTACACAATACACCGGTCACAAACCCCTTTACTTTGTTTTTTTCCAACTTTTCTGTCTCCTTTCACAAAACAAGGAGATACAGCCAGAATTTTCCTGGCTATACCTCCTTCTAATTTGCCTAAATATCTCTGTTGACACTTTTATTATACTCTTAAATGTTTTCTTACAGAAAGAATACTTCCAAAGAATCCGATTCCAATTCCAAGACCTAACCCGACCGGAAGTAAAATTCTGAATACATGCCATACGTCAAGGAACTGAAGGAAGCCTGTGAGAAGATGGAATTTTGTCATTACATAGTTAATGACCTGATTATAAAGTCCATACAGCACTGCCATCGGAATTACTGCACCGATAATTCCCAGAATAATTCCTTCAATTACAAATGGAACTCTTACAAAGAAATCCGTTGCACCAATCAGCTTCATAATTCCAATCTCTTCCTGTCGTACAGAAATACCCATTGTGATAGTATTGCTGATAAGGAAAAATGCAACCGCAAGTAAAATAAAAATAATTGCTAATGATACATATCCAATCAGTTTATTGAATGTAGACAGGGTTTTTGCAGCCGACTGTGACTGGCTTACCTGACGCACGCCATCCATCTTTTCAATTTTTTTTACTACTTTATCCTGTGATTCTACATTTTTTAAATAAACCTGATAACTCGCGGAATTTGCCAGAGGATTATCCTGGTCACGGAATCCTTCTGCAAGTGTGTCATCACCACCAAGGTATTCATCCCGAAATGCTTCCCATGCCTGGTCTGCAGATACATACTCTGCACGTTCTACTTCCGACATTTTTTTGATTTTAGAACCGATATCATCAATCTGTTCCTGTTTCACACCCTCATCAAAATAAACGACAACTGCTACTCCTTCTTCTGCGGAATAAACCATGTAACGGAAGTTCATAACCAGAGAGAGGAAAATTCCAAACAGGAAAATACAGGCTGCCATTGTTGCGATTGACGCTAAAGAAAATCGGATATTTCTCCAGATATTTTTAAATCCCTGTTTCAATATGTATGTCATCGTACTAACTCTCATACTGATATCCACCTTCTTGTTCGTCGCTAATGATGACGCCTTTCTTCATCGTAATTACACGTTTCTTAAATGCATTTACGATTTCTCTGTTATGGGTAACTACAAGAACGGTCGTTCCGCGCTCATTAATTTCCTCAAGCAGTTTCATAATTTCAAAAGAGTTCTTCGGGTCAAGGTTTCCGGTCGGCTCATCGGCAAGCAGAATGTTTGGACGGTTTACAAGTGCTCTTGCAAGTGCCACCCTCTGCTGTTCTCCACCGGAGAGCTGGTCCGGACGAGATTTATATTTCTCTGCAAGACCTACCAAAGTCAATACTTCCGGCACTCGTTTTTTAATCACACGTGTCGGTTTTTCAATTACCCTCTGTGCAAATGCCACGTTTTCATAGACATTTCTGTCTTTGAGCAGACGGAAATCCTGGAATACAACTCCAATTCCCCTGCGGTATTTTGCAACCTTTCCGCGTCTTAACTTATTTAATGCATAGCCATTTACTGTAATTGTTCCGGCTGTCGGATCAAGTTCTTTCAACAGAAGCTTAATCAGGGTAGATTTACCTGAACCGCTGTTTCCTACGATAAAAACAAATTCACCCTCATCTACGTGCAGACTCACATTGTCAAGTGCCGGCTGACCCTTGCTGTATGATTTACTCACGCCATTTAAATCAATCATAAAAATCCTCCTGTTTTCCTGATATCTGACCCCTCTTTAAGATATCAGTAATCAAGTGTTTCCATATACTTCATGTATTTTACTACCATCAACGCAATCTTAAATGTAATTGCATCTTCAAACACCCGCAAATCCAGACCTGTACTCTTTTGCAGTTTATCCAGACGGTAAACCAGGGTATTTCTGTGTATATACAACTGTCTGGAGGTTTCTGAAACATTCAGGCTGTTCTCAAAAAATTTGTTGATTGTAGTCAAAGTTTCTTCGTCAAAATCATCCGGTGATTTGCTGTCGAATATTTCCCGAATGAACATTTTACAAAGTGGAATCGGAAGCTGATAAATCAGACGTCCAATACCAAGTGAACTGTAGGCAATTACTTCTTTTTCACCAAAGAAAATCTTTCCAACATCCAGTGCCATACGTGCTTCTTTGTAGGAACGTGATACTTCTTTTAATTCTTTTACAATCGTACCATAAGCAATGTGGGTATTGCTGTCTTTTTCAACTCCAAGGGTTGTCAGAATTGTATTTGCAATTTTATCCACCTGTGGGTAACTGTCGCTTTCTGAAAGTTCTTTTACAATAATAATACTTTTCTCATCGACTGCTGTGACAAAATCGCCATTCTTTCCTCCGAGAACATTTTTTACATTCTCTAAAGAACCATAGTCTTTATCCTGGTTGGTTTCCAGAATAAATACAACCCTGCGCTGGTCAACTTCGATGTGTAATTTCTTTGCTCTGTTATGAATATCAACCAACAGCAGATTATCTAACAACAGGTTTTTAATAAAGTTATCTTTGTTAAAACGCTCTTTATATGCAGTCAGAAGACTCTGAATCTGAAAAACAACCAGTTTTCCAAGTGTATAGACATCCTCCCCTGCACTGTTAATCACCAATATATATTCTAACTGATGGTCATCATGCACTTTAAAATACTGATACCCTTTAATTACCTGACTGTCTGCCTGTGACTGTGCAAAAGCCAACACTTCATCCTCTGTACATACAGTTTCAGAAAAGGTCGATGCGAGCACTTTCCCTTCTGTATCAGTAATGCACAAATCTGTTCTGGTTATGGAACGAAGTCCATCTAACGTGTTCTGTAATACCTGGTTTGAAATCATGTATATACCCTCTTTCATCATATAGTTTATTCTACGTCATACAGCTTTAACTTTCTTTTTTTGGCTGTTCTGACACACATTGTTCTTTCCCCAAAAAACAAAAACCTCACTTTATATAGTAATACATAACAGAAAAAAAATAAAGGGAAAATGCAAAATATTACATATTTTTTTCAAAATGTAACATTTTGTTCATATTTTCTCTTTATCATTTTTGCAGTGATGTCTCTTAATTTTTCTCATCCTCATTGAACTGGGAGACTAATTTTTTAAAAGAACTTTTCTCCAGTATTTTTTCCAACCAGCGTTTTTTTACACCGGTTTCTTTCTGGATTTCTGCACGTTCTCCAAGACAGAAAAAAACTCTTGTATTCATTTTTTTTCGATGTTTTTTTACAAAACGCTCGATACTGAAATCTCCGGAACACCCTAAAACCGCCTGTGGTGCAAGTGCATTAATATCATTGATGATCTTATCGCAGTCATCCTCACTGCCATCTTTTAAACTGCCCTTTCCAAGAACCACGATTTCAGGATATTTCTCCTTGACGTAATTAAAAAATGCATTGGCCTCTTCTTCCGTCTCTCCAAGCAGATAAATCTGATTCTGATAACGGGAGAGATACCAGAACAAGGTTGCAAAGAAACTATGCCCAAGCACTTCCTCTTCCATACGCGTGTCATCCATATTTGCAGCCTCTAATACTTCCGGTTCATCCACAACTCCCTTATCCAGACTGTCGATGTATTCCTTAAGTTCCTCATCTTTCTGCGCTGCAAGAAGAATTTTCATGTTAATCACACCGTAAGTTGCCAGAACATCATCCCTGTTCCAGTTTTCGTTAATATTGTCCATTACTTCGTCCACATAGCATTTCTCAACTGAAATACCCAGAACTTGTATTTTTTCACTCATAAAACTTCTCCAGTAATTTTTAGTAACGTGGTTCATCACGTGTTTGTCTTTTTACTATAGCAGAATGGAGTGATTTTTTCAACCCTTGTCCCCTCACAGAGACAGTTCCTGTCTATAAAAAACATTCGTTTTTCTTACACAAATCTTTAATCACTTCACCTGCTATAATCAGACCGGCTACCGATGGAACAAATGCCGTACTTCCCGGAATATTACGTCGTTCCGTACATTTATGTTTTGCTCCGGGAGGGCAGATACAGTTGGTTCTACAGCTGATTGACATATCCTCAATTGGACGGATTGGCTGTTCTTCTGAATAAACGACTTTTAATTTCTTTATGCCTCTTTTTTTCAGTTCTCTTCTCATGACTTTTGCAAGCGGGCAGACTTTTGTCTTATAAATATCTGCCACTTTAAATGCACTCGCATCTAATTTATTTCCTGCACCCATACTGCTGATAATCGGAATATTTTTCTCTTTTGCCTTCATGACAAGTTCCAGTTTCGCTGTCACGGTATCCACTGCATCTACCACATAATCATATTCCTCAAATGGAAATTCATCTGCATTTTCAGGTAGAAAAAAGGTCTTATGAATTCGAACATCCGCCTTTGGATTAATCTCAAGGATTCGCTCTTTCATCACATCTACCTTGTATTTACCCACCGTTTTTCTTGTCGCAATAATCTGTCGGTTTAAGTTGGTCAGGCAGACCTTATCATCATCAATCAAGTCAAATGCTCCGACTCCACTTCTAACCAGTGCTTCACAGACATAGCCGCCAACACCTCCGACACCAAACACCGCAACTCTGGAATTTTCCAGACGTTCCATTGCCTCTTTTCCCAACAGCAATTCTGTTCTTGAAAATTGATTTAACATTTCTTCACTCCTTATATCATAAAGAGGCGGATGCATCTTTCCTTACATCCGCCTTCATAACCTATTCGTCTAATATGTTGATTTTATAATATCTGTTCCCACTTGTCAAGACATTGGGGACGGAGTTTTCTGGCATTTTAAGCCAGAAAACTCCGTCCCCAATAATTATTTTCTCAGATACATCTGTTTCCCAATCAGCCGACGTACTTCATCGTAGTCCACTGGTTTATTAATATGACCATTCATTCCAACCTCAAGTAACCGCCTCTGGTCCTCCAAAAATGCATTTGCAGACATTGCAAAAATTGGAAGATTCGCATCCACTCTTGGCCTCTTACGAATTACTTTTGTAGCCTCCCAGCCATCCATAATCGGTATCTGAATATCCATTAAAAAAGATTTCTCATTTATTTTGCTTCTATTGCATTTGGATAAATTCTCTGCATCGTCTTATCATCATAATGCTGATCCAGCCAGATTTGAAGACTGTTTTTTGCCTCCACCTGATTGCTTCTCTCATCATATCGAATGAGTGCCAGACAGGACATCATAATATTACAACTCATAAATACAATTAAAACCCAGGTCACCATTTTTCCTATTTTTATCGGTATCTTTTCAATTCCTTTTTCAAAAAACGGAAATAATTTCTTGAACCATACAACAGCCGCAATTCCCCAGAAAAAGCAATATAATAGGTTAATTCTTCCACCCAGGTTAAATGGAATCTTACTATAATCCCAGAATACTTTTCCAAACATCATTTCGGTAAATACACTACACAAATACTCATAGGCTCCGCCAAGCAAAGTTCCTGCGGTAAATAAAAAACTGTCACTTTTGTCTTTATATTTATAAAGTAAGGCAGTAACTGCACCAATTGCAAGCCCCCATACAATACTAAAAGGTCCCCACACCACACTGCTTCTGCTC